>Ga0182024_10003183_pt1 | contig 39511 bp, 32 predicted proteins | sample P32metaG_FD_120480 | JGI IMG/M metagenome (GOLD analysis project Ga0182024, IMG submission 120480) | Permafrost microbial communities from Stordalen Mire, Sweden - P3-2 metaG (Illumina Assembly) | ecosystem: Environmental > Terrestrial > Soil > Wetlands > Permafrost | place: Sweden: Stordalen...
CCTGTCGGGCGGCGCCAAGTGGGCCTGGCTGCAGTCCAGCCGAGATGGCTATTCGGTTTACGCTCGGCTGGGCTTCGAGACTGTCGAACGCTGGAGCTCCTGGTTTTCGCGGTCCTGAAGAGCTCTTAGGCCCGACGGCTATTTTCGCCCTTCCTCCTGGTGCCCCCGGCCGGATTCGGACCGGCGCCACCGGCTCCGGAGGCCGGTGCTCTATCCCCTGAGCTACGGGGGCGGCGAGCTAAGCATACTGGTAGCGCGACGTTGGCTCCCTCGCCGCGCCGACCAGCGGCAATACTGGCAACGCCGCCATGTCCAGCCTGCAACGATTGGTGCAAATGATCCCCGATCCCCTCACAAGCCAGGAGCCCGACGAACAGCCGCTCACCACAGGCGCGTCCAGGCGTCAGGGACCTCTCCCCGCGCACCTTCTGCCGCTCACCGCAGACGTCGGTAGCGAGGGCGGGCTCCGGGTCGGCGGCGTGGACGTCATGGATCTCGTGGAAGAGGTTGGGACTCCCGTGTTCATCTACGACGAAGAACACCTGCGCATGCGCTGTCAGGAGGCGCGCCAAGCTTTCGGTCCCAGGGCCGCCTACGCGTCGAAGGCTTTCTTGTGCAAGGCGATGGCGGCACTGGCGTACGAGGAGGGCCTCTGTATAGACGTGTCGACCGGCGGGGAGCTGGCTGTTGCGCTGGCAGCGGGTGTGCCCGGTGAGCGCTTGGTGCTGCACGGCAACAACAAGTCCGAGGCGGAGCTCGAGGCGGCGATCGCGGCAGGCGTGGGCCGGATCGTTGTCGACTCGTTCGACGAGATCGACCGTCTAGCCCGGCTGCTGAGCCGGCCGGGCCCAGTCCAGGGAGGTTCTCTCGGGCCACCGCCGAACGTCCTGGTCAGGGTGACCCCCGGCATCGAGGCGCACACCCACGAGTATGTAATGACCGGCCAGGAGGACTCCAAGTTCGGCTTCGGCCTTGCTTCGGGCGCTGCGGCCGAGGCAATCGAGCGGCTCAGGCACCCGACGAGCTGCGTCCGCCTTGTTGGCATCCACGCGCATATCGGCTCGCAGATCTTTGCTCTCGAGAGCTTCGAGCAGGCCTTGGCGGTCCTTGGGCCGTTCTTTAGCGACCAGGGCCTGGAAGAGCTCTGCATCGGTGGTGGCCTCGGGGTGCCGTACGTTACCGGCGAGGCCGCCCCGTCCATAACTGAGTGGGCCAAGACGCTGCGCGAAGCGGCAAGGGCCGCCGGGATCGGCGACACCGTCGTGCTCTCCGCGGAGCCGGGGCGGTCCATCGCCGCCGCCGCAGCCATCACGTGCTACACGGTTGGCACGATCAAGACGCTGCCGGGGGTCCGTACCTATGTCAGCGTGGACGGCGGCATGAGCGACAACCCGCGGCCCGTTCTTTACGGCTCGGGCTACGAGGCTTTCCTCCCGAGGGAAGCCCAGGCGCTGCGGCCCCGGACCGTGACCATCGTGGGCAAGCACTGCGAGTCGGGCGATGTGCTCGTGCGCGATGCCTCCGTGCCCGAAGACCTCGAAGTCGGCGACGTGCTGGCGACTCCCGTCACCGGCGCCTACGGCCACGCGATGGCGTCCAACTACAACAAGGTGCCGCGGCCGCCGGTTGTCTTCGTGCGCGACGGCAGCTGGCGAGTTGTTGTGCGCCGCGAGACGTATTCGGACCTGCTGGCCTTCGACAGTTAGGAAATGTCCAGGCGGCCTGGCACGCTAGCCTGCCCACATGGTCCCAACCGAGAGCCCAGAGAGCCAAAAGAGCCGGGACAGCCACGCGCAACCGCCCTCAGCCAGGCCCACTGTGCGCGTCGGCTTGCTGGGTTGCGGGAACGTCGGGGCCGCCCTCGCCCGCTTCCTGCTCAGCGACGCCAAGCGGATAGCGGACCGCACTGGGCTCCAGCTCGAGCTGGCCGCGGTGGCAGTGCGTTCGGCGACCAAGGAACGCGACGTGCCGGGTGTCGAACCTCTCCTTACCACTGATGCCGGTGGGGTCGTGGACGACCCGACGATCGATGTCATCGTCGAGGTCATGGGGGGCATTTCACCCGCCCGTGACCTGGTGCTGAGGGCGCTGCGCAGCGGGAAGCCTGTTGTCTCCGCCAATAAGGAGCTGCTCGCGAACCACGGCGGTGAGCTTTGGGACGCAGCTAGCGACGCGGGCGTCGACCTGCTGTTCGAGGCTTCGGTGGCAGGCGGCATCCCGCTCATCCGGGCGCTGCGGGAGTCCCTCGCCGGTGAGCGCATCTACCGCGTTATGGGCATCGTCAACGGTACGACCAACTACATCCTCACCCGCATGGCCAGCTCCGGGGCAAGCTACCAAGACGCCCTGGCCGAGGCGCAGGGGCTCGGTTTCGCGGAGCGCGACCCGACGGCCGACGTCGAGGGCTATGACGCCGCCGCGAAGGCTGCGATCCTGGCCAACGTCGCGTTTGGCGCCAAGGTCGTGGCGGGCGACGTCTACCGGGAGGGGATCTCGGGTGTCACGGGCCAAGACATTGAGGCCGCAAAGCGGCTCGGGTTCGAGATCAAGTTGCTTGCAGTCATCGAGTCCGGCCCCGACGGGTCGCTCGGCGTGCGTGTCCACCCGGCGATGGTCCCGGCGGACCACCCCCTTGCGGCCGTCCGGGATTCGTTCAACGCCGTTTTTGTCGAAGGCGACGCCGTCGGCCAGCTGATGCTGCTGGGTAGGGGCGCGGGCGGCCTGCCAACCGCCAGCGCCGTGCTCGGTGACCTCGTGGACGCCGCCCACAACTTGACCGTGAGAGGAGCGGCGCGGAAGTTGGAGCTCCACGCGGTGGCCATCCGCCCGATCGACGACCTGCGCTGCGCCTACTACTTGAGCCTGTTCGTGGCGGACCGCTCGGGCGTGCTGGCAGCGATCGCCGGCGTGCTGGGCCGCCACAACGTCTCGGTCCGTTCGATGGAGCAGGACGCGCCCGAACCCGAGGCCGGTCCCGTGGACACGGGGCCGCACGCGGTGGGCGAGGACGCCCAGGCGCACCTCATGTTCGTGACACACCCCGCTTTCGAGCGGGACATGCAGGCCTGCCTGCACGAACTCCGCAGCCTCGACGCGGTCCAGCGGATCGGCGGGCTGCTCCGGGTGGTCGGCTCTTGAGCGCACGTCCCTGGCGGGGGGTGATCGAGGAGTACAGCGAACACCTCCCCGTAAGCAGCGCTACCCCGGTTGTGAGCCTTCTCGAAGGCGGTACCCCCCTGATCGAGGCGCGCCGGCTGTCCGAACAGGTCGGCGCCAAGGTCTGGCTCAAAGTCGAGGGCGCCAACCCGACGGGTTCGTTCAAAGACCGCGGCATGACCGTAGCCATTTCCAAGGCACTCGAAGAAGGCGCCAAGGCTGTCGTGTGCGGCTCGACCGGGAACACATCTGCTTCGGCGGCTGCCTATGCGGCGCGCGCCGGGCTCACTTGCGTCGTGCTCATCCCCGACGGTTATATCGCTTTAGGCAAGCTGGCCCAGGCACTCGTACACGGGGCAAAAGTCGTACAAGTACGCGGAAATTTCGACCGCGCGCTTGCGCTTGTGCGTGAGCTTGCGGAAAGAGAACCCGTGACGGTGGTGAATTCCATAAACCCGTACCGAATTGAGGGCCAGAAAACTGGGGCATTCGAAGTGGTCGACGTCTTGGGTGACGCCCCCGACGTACATTGCATGCCGGTTGGCAATGCCGGCAATATCGTCGCGTACTGGAAGGGGTACCGCGAGTACCAAGACGCGGGGAAGGTGCGCAAGCTGCCGCGGATGCTCGGGTTCCAGGCTGCAGGAGCGGCTCCCATCGTGCTCGGCCACCCGGTCGAAAAACCGGAAACGATCGCCACCGCGATCCGCATCGGTAACCCGGCCTCTTGGTACGGTGCGACCGCCGCGGCGTCCGAGTCCGGGGGCCTGATCGCCTCCGTCACCGACAAAGAGATCCTCGAGGCGTACCGCTTCCTCGCCCGCGAGGAGTCCGTTTTCTGCGAGCCCGCCTCCGCTGCAGCGGTTGCAGGGCTGCTCAAGGCGGGTGTGCCGGCCGGTTCCACGGTCGTCTGCATCCTCACGGGCCATGGGCTGAAGGACCCCGACGTCGCCATCGGCCAGATCGCGGTACCCAAGGCGGTCGACGCCGACCTGGCCGCAGTTCGGGAGGAGTTAGCGCTCTGAGCTCGGCCGTGATGGGGGTTCCTGGCGCGAGTGCCCCATAAGCGGTATCATGGTGTCTGCCCGGCTCGGTAGGAACCACGAGCGGGACCTCATCCGGAGCGGGAACTCTCGGGCGTTACCAGTGGCCAAAGCGCAGTGCCGCAGGCCCAGGCTCAGGGGAACTGTCCAGGTTTCATTTGGATGCTCCGGCCGTGTTGACCCTTATTCACACACACCCACACCCCCACAGAGGTAGTCAATGAGCGACCTGCAGCTCGAGCGCTCCGTGCTCGAAGCAAAGGAGCGGGACGAGCTCTTCGCAATCGCCTTGGCCTTGGGCGCATCGCCCGCGGCACGCACCAAAAAGGCGGACCTGGTCTCACACATACTCCAGGTCACCGGCGTAGAGGAAGATGCCACGCCAACAGCCGAGCCACCAGCTGAGAAGCCTCGTCGGGCCCGTTCCCGGCGGGCCGGCCCGGCCGTCAGCCAAGACGCTGCCGGCGATAGCGGGACCGAGCAGCTGGAACTGGCAAACGCCAATGGCCACGCGGCCGGGGAGGCCCCGACGGCACAGCTCGGCGTCGCCACAAGCAACGGCACCGCCGTTGAGAGCCCCGGCGATGGCGCGCCTGCAGCCCTGGCCGACACGGCCGTGCAGCCCGACGGCGACAAGGAGACCGACAAGTCGGTCCAAAACGACCGGGCTCGCCAGAACGGCGGGAGCTCGGCGAACGGCGCCAGCTCGGCCAACGGCGAGGGCCAGGGCGAACCCGGCCAGGGCTTCCAGCGCTCTGACCAGGGCCGCCAGCGCACCTTTGAGGCTCGCAACGGCAACGGCAACGCCGACCCCCGCCACGACGCGGACCCGAACCTCGGCAACAGCCGGCGCCGGCGTCGGCGCAACCGGGAAAAGCCGGTGCGTGGCGGCGAGCGCGGGCCTGAACGGGAGTTCACTGCGCCGGCACAGGCAGCAGAAGCCCCCTATTCGGGTGAACTTGTGCCTTGTACTGGCCTTTTGGACTTGCGCGAGGAGGGCTACGGCTTCCTGCGCACCAATGGGTACCTGGCCAGCGCCAACGACGTCTACGTGTCGATCACCCAGGTGCGCCGTTACGGCGTACGCAAGGGCGACACGGTGGAGGGCTCGTTCCGGCCGGCCGCCAACAACGAAAAGTACCCAGCCTTGGTCAAGGTCGACTCCGTAGCAGGGATGTCCCCAGACGATGCTCGCAACAGGCCAAAGTTCGAAAACCTGACGCCACTTTTCCCCGACCAGAAATTGGCGCTCGAAATCCCGGGGGACCCTGCCAATGTGACGGCACGGATCGTTGACCTCATCTCGCCTATCGGCAAGGGGCAGCGTGGTTTGATCGTTTCGCCCCCCAAGGCCGGCAAGACGACGGTGCTCAAGCAGATAGCCCACTCGATCGAGGCCAATAACCCCGATGTCCACCTGATGGTCCTGCTCGTCGACGAGCGGCCCGAGGAAGTCACAGACATGCGCCGTTCCGTGAAGGGCGAAGTCATCGCCTCCACGTTCGACCGGCCGGCCGACGAGCACACCCAGGTCTCCGAGCTCGCCATCGAACGCGCCAAGCGCCTAGTTGAGGCTGGTCGGGACGTCGTCATCGTCCTCGACGGCATCACACGGCTCGCCAGGGCGTACAACCTCGCCCAGCCAGCAACCGGGCGCATCATGTCCGGTGGTATCGACACCGGGGCCCTCTACCCACCGAAGAAGTTCTTCGGGAGCGCGCGCAATATCGAAGAAGGCGGCTCGCTCACGATCCTGGCGACCGCTCTGGTCGAGACCGGGAGCCGGATGGACGAGGTGATCTTCGAGGAGTTCAAGGGCACAGGCAACATGGAGCTGCGCCTCGACCGCAAGCTCGCCGAACGGCGGATCTACCCGGCGCTCGATGTCAATGCATCCTCCACCCGGCACGAAGAGCTGCTCTTCGACCGCCAACAGCTCCAGCAGGTCTGGAAGCTACGCAGGGTGTTGAACGCCTTGGCGAGCGACGGCAGCGCTGCGGCCGGGTTGGAATTACTGGTCGACAAGATCCGTTCTACTCGTAGCAACGAACAGTTCTTGGCGGAGATCGCCAAGACCCCTGCCCCTGCGATGTAGCACGGGCACTAACCTGGGGAGAACCATGAAAGCTGATACCCACCCCGAGTACGTCCAGGCCAAGGTCGCCTGCTCGTGTGGCAACTCCTTTACGACCCGCTCGACGAAACCCGAACTACATACCGAGCTTTGCAACGAGTGCCATCCCTTCTTCACGGGCAAGCAGAAGCTCGTTGACACCGGCGGCCGTGTCGAGCGCTTCGAGCGCCGCTATGGGCGGCGGGGCGCGAAGGCAGGCGCCGAGCAATAAGTGTTCGAGCGACTGGATGAGGTTGTCGCGGAGTACGAGGACACCCTTGCGCAGCTGTCCGACTCGACGGTCATAGCCGACCAACGTCGCCTGCGCGAGCTCTCACAGCGCCATCATGAGATTGGGCCTGTCGTCGCGGCCTACAGGGCATACCGGGACACGCAAGCGGACCTCGTGCTCGCGCGCGAGATGTCGGCCGATGCCGAAGGCGCCGACCGCGACCTCCTCAACAACGAGATCAGCGAGGCGGAGGAACGGCTGGCGGTCCTCGAGGACGAGCTGAAGCTCCTGCTGCTACCCAAGGACCCCAACGACGGGCGCAATGTGATCGTGGAGATCCGGGGCGCGGAGGGAGGCGAAGAAGCCAACCTGTTCGCCCGGGATCTTTACGAGATGTACTTGCGTTACGCGGAACGTACCGGTCTCAAAGCCGAAGTCCTCTCGAGCGATGCCTCCCCCAAGGGTGGCGTCAACGAGGTGATGCTGCTCGTCAAGGGCCGCGACGCGTGGGCGCACCTGAAGCACGAAGGCGGCCCTCACCGGGTGCAGCGCGTCCCCGTGACCGAGTCCCAAGGCCGCGTGCACACCTCGTCCGCGACTGTGACAGTGCTGCCCGAGGCTCAAGAGATCGAGGTCCAGATCGAGGAAAAGGACCTCCGCGTCGACGTCTACCGCTCGACTGGGCCGGGGGGCCAGTCCGTCAACACGACGGACTCGGCCGTGCGTGTGACGCACTTGCCTACAGGCATCGTGGTCTCCATGCAGGACGAAAAGAGCCAGATCCAAAACAGGGCCAAGGCGATGCAGGTCCTGCGCGCGCGTTTGCTGAAAGCGGAGCAGGACCGCCAGTCGGCCGAGCTTTCGACGGCCCGGCGCAGCCAGGTCGGGGGCGGGGGCCGCTCGGAGAAGATCCGGACCTATAACTACAAGGAAAACAGGGTCACAGATCACAGGATCGGGCTAACCCTTTACAATCTCGACAAGGTGCTGATGGGCGAGCTCGATGAGATAGTCGATGCCCTGCTTGCCGACGAGCGCGGTCGTCAGCTCGGAGGAGAGGATCCTGCCTGAGCCGTGCCCAACAGCGGCCATAAGGACCACCTGGGGGCCCCTTTACGAGCAGGCCGTCGAGCGCCTTGGGGACCGCAGGACCGCCCAATGGTTCGTGGAGGACGCATCTGGGAGCTCCTGGCCGGCCGCGCTGGACGAGCCTGTGCCCGCCGTTGCGCGAGAGGCCTTCTATTCCATGTTGGAGCGCCGGGAGTCTGGCGAACCCGTGCAGTACGTGCTCGGCCACTGGGCATTTCGTAAGCTCGACTTGCTGGTCGACGGGCGCGTCCTGATCCCCCGGCCCGAAACCGAAGTCGTCGTCGAGGAAGCACTCGCGGAACTGGACCTGCTCGCGCCCGCTGGCGCCGAGGGCGCCCATCGCGTTGTGGTCGACCTCGGCACAGGTTCCGGCGCCATTGCCTTGTCGATCGCGACAGAGCGCCCTGACGTCCAAGTCTGGGCGACGGACCTGTCCCGTGAAGCTCTCGCCGTGGCGTCAGCCAACCTGGCCGGCCTCGGGGCCCAGGCCGTCGGGCGTGTCCGCCTCGCGCAAGGCAGCTGGTGGTCCGCGTTGCCCGTAGAGCTGAGGGGCTCGGTCCGCCTTGCGGTGGCCAACCCGCCCTATGTTGCAGACGGCGAGATGGCGGGGCTGCCGGAGGAAGTCTCCCGTTGGGAGCCACACCAGGCCTTGGTCGCAGGCCCGAGCGGGCTCGAGGCGCTCGAGGCGATCGTAAGCGAGGCGCCGGCCTGGTTGGCTGGGCGTTCCGCTCTTGTCGCCGAGATCGCGCCCCATCAGTCGGGTGCCGCCAAGAGCTTGGCGCTGTCAGCCGGTTTCAGCGACGTCACGGTCCGCAATGACCTGGCCGGCAGGGACCGAGTACTCGTCGCCCGGTCCGTGCCCTAGGCTCCGCGGCTGATGGCGGCACTGGTGATCGCCGCGTGGGGGGATCCTCCACCCGCCGAGGCCATAGATCTTGCGGTGGACGCCCTTGCCGGCGGCGACATAATCGCTTTGCCGACCGACACGGTCTACGGCCTGGCCGCCGACCCCTTTCATACCGGGGCTGCCGACCGGCTCTTCACCGTAAAGGGCCGCCCAAGGAACGTCGAGCTGCCCGTCCTGGTCTCTGACGAGGACCAGGCGCTCTCCCTATGCACAGCCGTGCCCGACGCTGCGCGCCGGCTCATGAGCCTGTTTTGGCCGGGGCCGCTTACCATCGTCCTTCCCCGGCGCCCCGACCTGGCAGCCGACCTCGGGGAGGAAGACTCCACGATCGGCATCCGCTGCCCGGCTCACCCGGTGCCCTTGGCGATATGCCGGCAGATGGGCCCGATCGCGACGACCAGCGCCAACCGTCACCACGAGCCGGCGCTCACAACTGCCGAAGAGGTGGCGGAGGCGTTAGGCGCCGAACTGACGCTCGTCCTCGACGCCGGTCCCAGCAGCGGCAAGCCTTCAACGGTGGTCGACTGCACCGGGGAGACGCCAAGGGCGCTGCGCGAAGGACAGCTGTCATGGGACCAGATCGCAGCGGCCCTACGTTGAACAACAACTAGGCTCTGTTGCCGTGTACGCCGACAAAGAGCTCTTCGCAATAATCGACGACGAGAAGGAGCGGCAGAACACCACACTCCAACTGATCGCCTCGGAGAACTTCACCTCCCCGGCCGTCATGGCGGCGACCGGGTCCGTCCTTACCAACAAGTACTCCGAGGGCTACCCGGGAAAGCGCTACTACGGCGGCAACTCTGTCATCGACCGGTCGGAGGACCTTGCCCGGCGCCGCGCCTGTGAGCTGTTCGGGGCCGAGCACGCCAATGTGCAGCCCCACTCGGGCGCCAACGCCAACCTGGCCTGCTACCTGGCTGTCCTTGAGCCTGGCGACACCGTCCTCGGCATGCGCCTTGACCAAGGGGGTCACCTCACGCACGGTTCGCCGGTGAACGTGAGCGGGCGGTGGTACCACTTCGTCAGCTACGGCGTCAGCGAGAGCGATGAGCGGATCGACCTCGAGGCTTTGGCAGATCTGGCCGACCAGCACCGGCCCAAGATGATCATCGCCGGTGCAACCGCCTACTCGAGGGTGATCGACCCCGAGCCCTTCCGACGGATCGCCGATTCAGTGGGGGCGCTGCTTCTTTTTGACGCGGCGCATATTGCCGGGCTCATCGCTGGCGGTGCCCACCCCAACCCGGTCCCTTTCTCCGACATCGTGACCTTCACCACGCACAAGACGTTGCGGGGGCCTCGCGGTGGCTGCATCGTGTCCAGGGAGGCTCTCGCACAACCCATCGACAAGGCCGTCTTCCCCGGCCTCCAGGGGGGCCCGCTCGAACACGTCATCGCGGCCAAAGCGGTGGCATTCTACGAGGCGGCCCAGCCCGATTTCGCCCTGTACGCAGCCCAGATAATTCGCAATGCTCAGGCCTTGGCGGGCGCTCTTGCCGTCGAAGGGTTCCGGATAGTCTCGGGCGGCACCGACAACCACCTGATGTTGGTGGACCTTCGCACCTTCGACGCGGACCTCACCGGCAAGGCGGCCCAGGAGGCCCTCGACCGAGCCGGGATAACCCTCAACAAGAACCAGATCCCGGGCGACCCGAGGTCGCCGTTCGTCACCAGCGGCCTGCGGATCGGCACCGCTGCTGCGACTACGGCCGGCATGCGGGAAGGCGAGATGGCTGAGATAGCCCATCTCGTACGCCGGGTGCTCGCTGCCCCGGACGACGAAAGCGAACGGGATGCCGTGCGCGAGGAGGTGGGGACTCTTTGCTCCAAGTTCGTGCCCTACCCATGAGCCGGTGCCTCGGCGCCTGAGCGCTGGACATCTCGCAGCTGGGGAGACTTAGCGCTTGATCCAATTCCGTTGGTACATCGTGGTCTTTGCCGTGGCGGCTTTTGCCACCTGGCTGGCCACCTTCGCTGTGCGCGCGATGGCGAAGCGCCATTCGTTGCTTGTGACGCCCGACGACCGGCGAGTCCACGAACGCCCCACGCCCACAGCTGGCGGGGCGGCGATGTATTTCGGGATGCTCGTCGCCATCGCCGTAGCCTCACAGTTGCCGGTTTTCGGGCCGGTCTTCAGAGGTAGCTCGGCCCCCCTCGGGGTGGTAATTGCGGCGACCGTTATTTTCGGGGTCGGGCTCGTGGATGACGTGCGCGAGATGTCGCCGCCGGCCAAACTGGCCGGCCAGGTCCTTGCGGGGACGGTCCTTTATTTCTTCGGGGTCAACATGCTGTACTTCCATGTCCCGCTCGCTCAAACGACTTTGGAGCTGAGCCCATCATGGGCGGTGCTCGGGACCGTCCTTTGGGTCGCGGTCATGGCGAACTCGGTCAATTTCATCGACGGCCTGGACGGCCTGGCGGCGGGGATAGTCGCGATCGGGGCCGGGGCGTTCTTCGTGTACTCGCACCAGCTCGGGGTTGTCGGCAACATCCAGGCCAGTAACGCCGGCCCTCTGATCGCAGTTATAGCGATCGGGCTCTGCGTCGGCTTCCTCCCGCACAATTTCCACCCCGCCAAGATATTCATGGGCGACGCCGGCTCGATGCTTCTCGGCGTGCTCGTCGCTGCCTCCACGCTCGCGGTCGTCGGCCAGGACAGCTACCAGTTCAGTGGCCGGACATACTTCTTCTTTGCCCCGATCATCATCCCCTTCTTCATCTTGGGGATCCCGCTGTTGGACACGGTGTTCGCGGTCGTGCGCCGTGCCGGCCAGCGAACCAGCCCTGCCGTCGCCGACCTCAGCCACCTCCATCACCGCTTGATGCGCCTTGGCCACGGCCACCGTGCCGCCGTCTTGATCCTGTGGGCCTGGACCGCTCTGCTCTCGGGCCTGGTCCTATGGCCAGGAGTGACGGACTCGCACAACGCGATCCCGCCGATCGCGGTCGGCGCCCTCGCCATCCTCCTGTACACGCTGTTCGCACCGAGGGGCCGCTCGGCGTCCGGCAATGGTGACAGTGACGGCCAGGCTGCCAACGGGACGAACGGGCATGGCAGTCAGGCACCACGCGTCCGCCCTGGCAGCCCGGTCACCGCTCCCACCCCGAAGATCGGCGCACGCGGCCGCGCTGTCGCTGGCAAGCCGCCCAACCCTGCGCCAGCGCGCGGGGCCGTGGCAACAGGCGGCCTTCCCGGCGGTCCGGGCAGGCCGGGAGCCCAGAACCCGCGCAGCAGCAACGGAGTGAGGTTGGTCCTGCCCGATCGTCCGCCCCCTCCAGCTGGGCCGCCGACTGCCGGCACGCCTGCTCTGGGGACGCCGAAGACGGTGGCCCCGCGGCCTCCCGTGCCCGAGGGCCTCTGACAGTCGACGAAGAGCCGTAGAGTGGCCGCAGGCCAAGCCTCGGCGAGCGGAGTTGCAGTGTTACAGGAGTGTTTCGTAGCCTGGCACTGGTGTTCCCAACAAACAGTGTCGCGTCCGCAGACGGTATGGTGCTGTTGACGTGGCAAGACGCTGTTACTCACAAGCGGCCCGCCGATGAGCGGGAGTGGCCCCGACAAGGAAACTGCGGGGCCGGCGGAGGGGAGCTACCCAGGGCCAATGGCGTATGCCAGCCTCGGCATGCTCAACGCAGTTTGCCTACTTGGCGGTTGTGTTCTTGGATGGCTGGCGGACCGGGCTCTTGGGACTCTGCCGCTGTTCCTGTTCGTAGGCCTGGTCGGTGGGGGAGTTGTGGGCGTACTGGGCACGAGGGCCGAGCTGCGGCGGTACAACCGCTAGGGCTGCTGCGCTGATGCTTGCTGACTTCCCGGTCCTGTACGTGGACCTCATAGTGAGACGCACGATTGTGTCGTGCATCGCCTTGGCCGTGGTCGCCATCGTCGTTGGTTTCGCTGTCGGCCAGCCGCTGGCAGGAGTCGGTGCGCTGCTCGGGTTGGGCGCCGCCACCGTGAACCACAGGGTCTTTCAGGTCTCCACCGTTCGCTACAGCAAAGAAGACGGCCACATGGACCGTCGCCCCTACTTCGGCACCGTCGCCGCTCGCCTTGGCGGGATCACGGTCGTTGCGTTTGCGCTCCTGTTCTTGGTGCGCCCGATGGGCTTTGGGATGGTCGGGGGTCTTGTTGCCTTCCAACTGTTGTTGATGGCCAACGCCCTCGGGGCCCTTTGGCGGTACCAACGGCTCCAGTTGGCAGGCCTAGGCCCCGCCGCCGGCGGTCAGGCCGCAGGAGGCCAGGCCCCGCTCGCCCAAGCAGAATTGCCTGGCAATCCCGGGCCGGGCGAGGTTGAAGCCGATGGTTAGCACCGGCTTGCTTGCCGTAGCCCCCATCCCGGTCGGCGATCACGTCGTCGTCCACGTTTTCGGCGTTGCCTTCGACGCGGATACGATCTGGACCACCCTGATCGCTTGCGCAGGCGTCTTCGCCCTCGGTTTGTTCCTGCGCAGGAACCTCACCTCGGGTGTGCCCAACAAGGTCCAGCTCTTCTGGGAGGTATTGGTTGGGTGGGTCGGGGACCAGGTGGAGGCAGGGCTGGGCCCCCGTTACCGCCATGTCGTGCCTTTGGCCGTCACCATTTTCATGCTGGTCCTGGCTGCAAACTGGATCGAAGTTTTCCCCGGCCTATGGCACAACACCGATTACCTGCCATCCCCGTCTGCTGACGTAAACCTCACCTACGCCCTCGGCGCTACCGTGTTCGTCCTAACAAACGGCGCGGCCATACGCGCCAAGGGCATCGGCGGTTACATAAAGTCGTTCTTCGCACCGCCGCGGTGGTTGGCACCCATCCGCATCCTCGAGGAGCTCATGAAGCCGGTCACCCTGGCGCTGCGGCTCTTTGGGAACCTGTTCTCGGGGGGGATCATGATCGCGCTCCTGCTGGCGATCCCGATCTATTTCTTCCCGGCGACCATCGTCTTCAGCGTGGCCTGGAAAATGTTCGACCTGGCTATCGGAGTCATCCAGGCCTTCATTTTCGCCTTGCTGACGATCCTGTATTACCAGTTCGCAGTTGCCGAAGAGGGCCATTGAGCCCCAAACCCAGAAAGTCAGAGGAGAACTAGATGGCTGCAAGCATGGAAAAGGCAGTCGAGCTGGCCGGTGCATTCGTCGGCGGCGGGCTCGCGCTTGGTGGCGGTGCTATTGGTGCCGCTGTCGGCGACGGCCTGGCCGGTAGCCAGACGATCGCCGGTATCGCCCGCCAGCCCGAAGTCCAGGGCCGGCTCTACTCGACGATGTTCTTGATCGTCGGCCTTGTTGAGGCCATGTACTTCATCAATTTGGCCTTTACAGCATTGTTCGTATTCGTGCTGGCCACCGGCTAGTAGCCGACCCGAGGTACTTCACCTGTGCTAATCGCTTCGTCCAACTTCCTAGTTCCCGGCCCTACGTTCGTCGTGGAGTTGGCAATCTTCCTAGCCACGCTGTGGGCCTTGTCCAAGTGGGTCCTGCCGTTTGTTAACGGCATCATGGACACTCGCCAACAGGCAATTGCGCGCAACATCAGCGACGCTGAGGAGGCAAAAACGCGCGCCCTCGAGCTGGAGGAACAGCACAAAAAGCTCCTCGAGGAAGGCCGCGCCGAGGCGCGGTCGCTAAAGGACGAGGCCTCCAAGATCGGCGAACAGCTGCGCGAAGAGCTGCGCAAACAGGGCGAGGAGGAGTACCGGCGCCTGGTGGACCGCGCCAGCTCCGACATCGACGCGGCGTCGCGGCGTGCGGCCGAGGAGCTGCGGGTACAAGTTGCCGGCCTCGTCATGGATGTCGTGGAAAGAGTTCTCGGCGAGGGGATCACATTGCGGGACCAGGAGAAGCTGGTCGAGATGGCGACCGCCGACATCGAGCGCCAGGCTGCCGCCAGCGCTGTCGCAGCGTCCGGCGCAACCGTGGGAACAGGAGCAGGTGCTTAGGTGCGCGAGCGCGTAAGGGGTTACGCCGATGCCATCTTCGAGGCCTCGGCGGGACATATTGGCAAAATTGCGGACGAGCTTCAGGGCCTCTCCGAGCTGCTCGCCAGTTCCACCGACCTTGCCTGGGCGATGGCGAACCCGGTAACCCCCGTGCCGACCAAGCGAGCGATCATCCAGCAGCTCCTGGGCCGTAAGTTGTCGGCGCCGGTGCTCGACTTGGTCAATTTCACCTTGCAGAGCAGTCCTGGCGAGGAATTTGGGACCGACGTGGTGGGCCTCGCGCTTGCTGCGGCCGCCCACAGGGACGGGATGGTCCTACTGGACGAGGGGCCCCTTGGGCGGCTCAGCGCAACGGAACGCCTCGATGGCTATGCGTCGGCCGTGCTGAGCTCGGTGCGAGGAGAGCGGCGGCTGGGCGACCTCGAGGACGAGCTGTTCCGTTTCATGCGCATCGTCGAAGGCAACGAAGAGCTGAGGGTGGCCCTGACCACCGCCGAACTGCCTGCGACGGTCCGCGCTTCGGTCGTCGTCGGCCTCTTGACGAAGCGAGCAACCCAGGAGTCGGCCCGCATGGCCGCGTATGCCGCACGCATCGGGCGACCCCGCGATTTCCCGGTCCTGTTGGCGGCGCTTGTCGACCTGGTGGCCAAAGAGGCCAACCGGCGGGTGGCCGATGTCCGCACCGCGGTGGAACTGACCGCTCAGCAGCGGTCCCGCCTTACCGCGGTTTTGACGAATTACACCGGTTACCCGGTCGACGTCAGGGCCACGGCCGACCCGCAGCTTCTTGGTGGTTTTGTGGCGAACATTGGCGACGTCGTGATCGACGCCAGCCTCCGTCACCGCGTCGAGCTGGCCAGAGAAGCACTCCTCGAGCCCCGTCGCGCGGCCGGAGGGCCAACCTTGGGCACCGGTGAGCCCGGACAATCGTGAGAAGAACATTGAAAGGACCCTGCAAAGCAAATGGCTGAGCTGAGCATCAACTCTGCTGACATCGCCGACGTCCTGCGGCGCAACCTGGAGGGCTTCACGCCCGGGGTCACGGGCGAGGAGGTAGGGCGCATCCAAGACATCGGTGACGGCATCGCCAGGATCACAGGCCTGCCGAACGTCGCCGTGAACGAGCTCCTCGAGTTCGAAGGTGGCACGAGCGCTCTGGCCCTCAACCTCGACGAGGACTCGATCGGCGCCGTCGTGCTCGGCGAGGTGTCGGGGCTTCAGGAGGGACAGATCGTGCGTGCGACCGGCCGCATACTTTCGGTCCCGGTCGGCGACGGCCTCTTGGGCCGCGTGGTGGACTCTCTTGGAAGGCCAATCGATGGGCTCGGCCCTCTCGGTACCTCCGAGACCAGACGGCTCGAGATCCAGGCCCCTGGCATCATCGACCGCCAACCAGTAAAAGAGCCGCTCCAGACCGGGATCAAGTCCATCGACGCAATGACACCGGTAGGCCGTGGCCAGCGCGAGCTGATCATCGGGGACCGCAAAACTGGCAAGACGTCGATAGCCATCGACACGATAATCAACCAGCGTGGGCAGGGCGTGAAGTGCATCTACGTCTCGATCGGGCAAAAAGGGTCGACCGTTGCCCAGACCGTTGAAACCCTCCGGGCTCATGGGGCGATGGAGTACACCGTCGTCGTCAACTCACCCGCCTCGGACCCCGCCTCCTTCAAGTACTTGGCGCCCTACGCGGGTTGCGCCATGGGCGCGCACTGGATGGAGCACGGCGAGCACGCGTTGATAATTTACGACGACCTCTCCAAGCAGGCAGAGGCATACCGGTCCCTGTCGCTGCTGCTCCGCCGCCCGCCCGGCCGAGAGGCTTACCCGGGCGACGTCTTCTATTTGCACAGCCGGCTGCTCGAGCGCGCCGCCAAACTGTCCAACGAGCGCGGCGCCGGTTCGCTCACCGCCCTCCCGATCGTCGAGACCAAAGCGGGCGATATTTCGGCTTACATCCCAACAAATGTGATCTCGATAACAGACGGGCAGATCTACTTGGAGACGGACCTGTTTTACGCAGGCATCCGCCCCGCCGTCAACGTCGGCCTGTCGGTGTCCCGTGTCGGCGGCGACGCGCAGATAAAGGCCATGAAGACCGTTTCGGGAGGCTTGAAGACCGACCTCGCCCAGTTCCGCGAGCTCCAGGCGTTCGCGACCTTCGGCTCGGAGCTGGACCGCGTCTCGCGCGCCCAGCTCGACCGCGGCGTCCGGCTCACCGAGCTGCTCAAGCAGCCCCAGAGCTCTCCGGTGCCGGTCGAAGAGCAGGTCGTCTCTATCTATGCGGGTACGAAAGGCTTCCTCGACGACTTGGCAGTGGAGGACGTCCGCCCGTTCGAGACCGCGCTGCTGCAGGATTTCCGGACCAACCACGCCGACTTGTTAGATTCGATCCGCACTACCAAGGCCCTCCCGCCGACGGACCAGCTGGACAAGGCTATCGCCGAGGTGAAGAAAGGCTTTGCGACCACCAAGCCCGCGACCCCCTCGGCCGGCCCTGCAGAGCCAGCCGCCGGCAATGGCCCGGCTGAGGCAACCACTCCCGACGCGCCGGCACCCGAGGCCGTGACGGCCGGAGCTGCCCCCGAAGGCAGGGCGTAGCCAGGTGCCCGCAGGCGAGGAGCGCGCCATTCGGCGCCGCATCCGCAGCGTCGTGTCGACGCAGAAGATCACGCGGGCGATGGAGCTGATAGCCGCCTCGCGGATCGTGCGCGCGCAACAGGCGATGGTCGCTGCCCGGCCCTACGCCGAACGGATGCAGGACGTGGTGCGCGAGCTGGCGGCGACGCCGGAGGCCCAGCGGCATTGGATTTTTGCGGGGGGCGGGGACCGCTCCCTCGTCGTCGTGCTAGGTGCGGACCGGGGCCTTTGCGGCGCCTTCAACACTTCGGTCCACCGGGTCGCCGAGGAGCTCCTCGGCGAACTGGGCCGCAGCGGGCCGGCTCCTGACGTAATAACCGTCGGGCGAAAGGCAAAGGCTTATTTCCGCTTCCGCGGGCGGGAGGTCGCTGAGAGCCTCGAGGGTTTTACCGACAAGCCCCGGTTCGAAGATGCGCAGCGGCTCGTGGAAGCGATCTCGCGCGAGCTCGAGACAGGCACGATCGGGCAGATCTACCTTGTGAGCACACACTTTTTGAGCGTAGGTACCCAACGTGCCGAACGGCGCCGGCTGGTACCCCTCGACCTGCCTGAGCGAAAAGAAAAACCGGCCGACAGCACGGGCCATGAACCGGGCGGGACGACCATTTTCGAGTTCGAGCCGGAACCTGACGCCATAATCGACACCCTATTGCCGCGATGGCTCGAGGCTGAGGTGTACCTGGCCCTGCTCGAGTCGGCGGCCTCTTTCCATGTTGCGCAGCAAAGAGCGATGAAAGCTGCGACCGACAACGCAGACGACCTGATAAAAACGCTGCGGCGCCGGATGAACCGAGCCCGCCAGGACTCGATCACCACCGAGATCTCCGAGATCTCGGGCGGCGCGGAAGCATTGAGACAGGCCGAGTCAGGCGATGACGACTCTGGCCGGCCCGACATATACGTCTACCCAAACGCAAGTTGACTGGAGCAAAAGTGAGTATTACCAGCACACCCGGTGCTACATCGACGGCCCCCGAAGCTCCCGCGACGCGAGATGGCCGGGTCGTCGCGATCACCGGGCCTGTTGTCGACGTGGAGTTCCCGCCCGAGCACCTCCCCGACATCAATTTCGCTGTCGAGATGGACATCGAGCTCGAGGGCGAGCGCAGTACGGTCATGGCCGAAGTTGCGCTCCAGATCGGAGAGGGCAGGGTGCGCTGCATCTGCCTGCGCCAGACCGACGGCTTAAAGCGTGGCGCAGTGGTCCGCAACCTCGGCCACGGTATCACCGTCCCGGTAGGCGACGGCGTGCTCGGGCACGTGTTCAACGTCACCGGCGACGTGCTCGACTCCGACCCGCTCGTGAACGTGGACGACCGTTGGGAAATCCACCGCCCGCCCCCGGACTTCGACACCCTCGAGCCCAAGTCCCAGATGTTCGAAACAGGGATCAAGGTCGTAGACCTGCTCGAGCCGTACGTACAGGGTGGCAAGATCGGCCTCTTCGGCGGCGCCGGCGTGGGCAAGACGGTGCTGATCCTCGAACTGATCCACCGGGTGGCTGAAAACCACGGTGGTGTCTCTGTGTTTGCCGGCGTCGGCGAGCGCACCCGTGAAGGCAACGACCTTTGGCTCGAGATGACGGAGTCGGGCGTCATCAAACGTGCCGCTCTTGTGTACGGCCAGATGGACGAACCCCCCGGAGTGCGCCTCCGGGTGGGCCTTTCTGCCCTCACGATGGCCGAGTACTTCCGCGACGTCAAAAACCAGGACGTCCTGCTGTTCATCGACAACATTTTCCGTTTCGTCCAGGCCGGCTCGGAGGTCTCGACGCTGCTCGGGCGGATGCCGTCCGCTGTGGGTTACCAGCCGACTTTGGCCGACGAGATGGGAGAACTGCAGGAGAGGATCACCTCCACACGGGGCCATTCGATCACCTCGGTGCAGGCTGTCTACGTCCCTGCGGACGACTACACCGACCCGGCGCCCTTCACGACGTTCACCCACCTCGACGCGACGACCCAGCTCGCTCGCGAGATCGCCGCCATCGGTATTTACCCAGCGGTCGACCCCCTCGCTTCGACTTCTAACATCCTGGCACCCGAGATCGTGGGCGAAAGGCACTACGGCGTTGCCCGCCGGGTCCAGCAGGTGCTCCAGCGCAACCGTGAACTACAGGACATCATTGCGATCCTCGGGATGGACGAGCTGTCGGAGGAAGACCGTACGACGGTTCTCCGCGCACGCAAAATCCAACGCTTCTTGTCGCAGCCGTTGTTCGTTGCGAAGAACTTCACCGGGCTCGACGGTGTCTACACGCCGGTTTCCGAGACCGTTGAATCATTTGAGGCTCTCGTCAATGGTGACCTCGACCATCTGCCGGAACAGGCCTTCTTGAACGTCGGTGGCGCCGAGAGCGCAATGGCCAAGGCGCGCGAGCTCGAAAAGCAGGCTTGAGCGCTTCATGGCGACGACACAGGTAGAGCTCGTTACGCCTACTGGAACGCTGTTCTCGGGGCAGGCGGAGATGGTCGTCTGTCGCACAGAAGGCGGCGACATCGCCTTCCTCGCCCACCACATGGCCTATGTGGGTGTGCTCGAGGCTTACCCACTGCGGATCGTGCACCCCGACGCCGCGGCGGCTGCGGAGGCAGGCCTGGCGACCGGTCCCGCTGACGAGCTCCGCTTCGATGTCCAGGGCGGCTTCGTCGAGGTGAACGACAACCGGGTCATCGTGCTCTGCGACGACGCCGAGCCGGCCGGCACCGAGCCCTAGGGCCATGAGCCCCAGGCACCGCCTCGGGGTAGCTTTGCTCCTCGACCCGCCCGCGTCATCCGAGGTCGACGGCCTACGGCGGGCGCTTGGTGACACAGGGCTCGGGGCCGTCCCACCGCACGTGACGCTCGTCCCGCCCGTCAACGTGCGCGCCGAGGACCTGGGTGAAGCCGTCCGGGCCCTCAGGAACGCCGCCAACGACCAGACCGGCCCTATCGCCGTTGACCTTGGCCCAGTCACGACGTTCATGCCGGCGAGCCCCGTCGTGTACCTCGCGGTCGGAGGGCCGGATCTCGACCGCTTGGCCAGGTTGCGCCAGGCTGTTGTGGCCGGGCCGATGCTGCGTCCTGACCACTGGCCCTGGGTACCGCACGTGACCCTCACCGACGACGCGCCGGCGGAGCGCATCGAGGCTGCCCTCGCTGCTCTCTTCTCGTACAGGTCCAGCACGGTCTTCGACCGGGTGGTGCTGCTCGAGGAGCGTGAGCACCGCTGGCAGCCACTTGCGGACGCCTGCCTCGGTCGCGCCGCGGTGGTGGCCCGTGGGGGCCTCGAGCTCGAGATAGTCGAAGGGCGCGTGCTCGGCCCCGAAGTGATCGCGATGGCCGAAGCGGCCGAGGCGGCGTTCGTCGCCGCACTCGACACCGTTCCTGCCGCTTCCAGCATCGTCCTCACCGGGCGACGCCAGGGGGAGGCAGTCGGCGTGGCGACAGCGTGGCACGACGGGGAGGTCGGCGGGACGGTCGAGGTGTACGTGCTGGTCGAGGAGAGGTCCCGGCGCCAAGGGGTTGGCCGAGCCCTGCTCCAGGCTCTTCACGCAAGTGTGCTGCGGCACGGCTGGACAGACGAAGGCGCCCGGGGGTACGGGCCCGAAGGCTTCTTCACCAGCGCAAGCGCTTGGATCCGCGAAATCCGCCCGGCTGTAGTGTTGTGACCGTGGCGACCGCAGTTACGCCGCGACCTACCACGCTCGACGACGAGCAGCATGCCCCGCTTTGGCGGCGCCCCCTTGGTGGCTTCCCCCGGGAGGGCCTGGCGCGCGCGGGCGTCGTGGCGGCCTGTGCGATCGTCATTGCCGGTGTAGCCGGTAGGTTCCTCGCTTCCGGAGGGCTCTGGCTGGACGAGGCGCTATCGGTCAACATCGCCAAACTGCCCCTTGCCCAACTGCCCGGGGCGCTCGTCCAGGACGGCTCGCCACCGCTTTACTACCTGCTCCTCCATTACTGGATGCTGCTGTTCGGGCAGGGCGATTTCGCCGTGCGGGCCCTTTCGGGCGTTATCTCCACGGCCACCCTCCCGTTCTTGTGGGCGGCCGGCAAGCGTGCCGGGGGCAGACCGACAGCCTGGGCAGCTCTACTGCTTGGGGCCAGTTCCCCCTGGGCGATCTATTACGGGACTGACACCCGGATGTACTCGCTCATGGCCCTCGAAGCCATCGTTTGGTACCTGGCGGTCCGCCGGGCCTTGGAGCTTCCCAGCCGCCGGCGGCTGATCGCCCTCGGGGCCGTGACCGCGGCTTTGATGTACACCCACTACTGGGACCTCTACCTGGTCGCCATCGGCGGGGCCTGGCTGCTCGCGCGGGCGTGGGGGGAGCACCGGTCGGGGGGGGGCCGCTCAGACGAGCTGCGGCCCGGCGACCACCGGGCACCTGAATACCCCGGCGCAGCCGCCAAGTCGCTCAAAGCGATGATCTGCGGTGCGGTGGTCTGGCTCCCTTGGTCGCCGGTCTTCGTTTTCCAGGCGTTGCACACGGGGACGCCTTGGGCCGGCGCCCCCAGCCCGGTGGACCTGCTCTCGGTGTTCGGGTACTTCTCCGGCGTCGGGGCGTGGGGTTACCTGCTCACGTTCACTCTCTTCGGCCTCGCTGGCCTTGCCATCTTCGCGGGGCCTGGCCCACTGGCGACGAGTGTCATCCTCGAGTTCCGACCACAACCGCGTGCCAGGTTCGTGGCGGTGCTCGTGGTCGGCGCCCTTAGCGCGGCTGTACTGGCTGGGATCCTGACCGGGGCGGCCTTCGACAGCCGGTATATAGCCGTCGTGTTCCCTCTGTTCATCGTGCTGTGCGCGCTCGGCGTCACCACGTTTAAATCACGTAAAGTGACTTCGGTAATGCTGGCAGTGGCGTGTACCGCCGGCTTAATTTCAGCCAAGGACCAAAACTCGCAGCCGCGTACCCAGGCAGTTCAGGTAGCCGCAGTCCTGAACGCTCAAGCCCAACCAGGCGACATGGTCGTGTACTGCCCGGACCAGCTTGGGCCGGCTGTGGACCGCCTGCTTAAAGTGCCCAACGTCACCCAGTTGACGTTCCCGAGGATGATCGGCCCCGCCCGGGTCGACTGGGTCAATTACCTGTCGGTCATCCAGAACACCGACGTCGGTACCTTTGCCCAGGACATCGTGAACAAGCTCAACCCGGGCAGCACGCTCTGGCTCGTCTGGCGCAACGGTTACCGGGGCTTCGGCGGGAGCTGCGGTTACCTGGCCAGCTGGTTGCAGATGCTGCACCCGGGTGGCGAGACTGTCAGAACGCAAGATCCCGACTACTACGAGTACGAGAACCTGGTGCGCTGGCCGAGCTGAAACCTTCTAAGCCGACGCCGTCGCGGCCCTGTCTGGCCCCTGAGGTCGCCGAACGGGCAGAATGAGTGGTCGGACTGGCCTAAAGCCCGCCGGCTCTAGGCCCCGAACCTTGTAGGAGCAAAAATCTGTGCCCCCCCCAGCCGCTTACCATGCCTCGAACGAGAGTGGCCTTTCAGAGGCCCCTGAGCAACCGTTCTGCACCGGGGATGCTGACGACGTCGTCATCATTGGTGCCGGCCCGGCCGGCCTGACTGCGGCCTTCGAGCTGGCGCGCAAGGGCAAGACTTGCACGGTCCTGGAGGCAGACGACGTCGTAGGCGGCATTTCCCGCACCGTCGAACGTGACGGCTGGCGCTTTGATATCGGCGGTCACCGCTTCTTTACCAAGGTGCGGCCGGTCGAGGATTTCTGGCACGAGGTGCTGCCCGACGACGAGTTCATGCTCAGGCCACGGATGAGCCGGATCTACTACCAGGGCAAGTACTACGACTACCCTCTCAAGCCTTTTAATGCGCTGCGAAACCTGGGCTTTATCGAGTCCGTGCGCTGTGCGGCGTCGTACGCGTGGGCGCGCGTGCACCCCCCTGTGGACCAGACCACCTTCGAAGGCTGGGTGGCCGCACGTTTCGGCTGGCGCCTCTACAAGCATTTCTTCAAGACCTACACCGAAAAGGTCTGGGGTTACCCGGGCTCCGAGCTGCAGGCGGACTGGGCCGCCCAACGGATAAAGAACCTCAATCTCTTCAACGCCGTGAAGAGCGCACTTTTCCCGAAAAAAGGCCAGCAGGAAATAACGACGCTGATCGACCAGTTCGAGTACCCGCGGCTTGGCCCGGGGATGATGTGGGAACGCTGCCGCGACAAAGTGGAAGCAGCCGGCTCGAAAGTGATGATGCGCTCGGTCGTGACGCGGGTGCGCTGCGCCGACGGAAGGGCTGTCGCCGTCGAGTCTGTGACCGACGGAGCGATCACAGAGCACGCCGCCAGCTCCGTCATTTCGTCGATGCCGATCTCGGCGCTTGTTAGGGCTCTCGACCCGCCGGCACCGCCGGAGATCCTCGCCGCTGCGGACGACCTTCATTATCGCGACCACATCACCGTCGCCCTGGTGGTACCCAAAGCCGCCGGGTTCCCAGACAACTGGGTTTACGTTCACGACCCGTCGGTGAAAATGGGACGCATCCAGAACTTCGGCCAATGGTCCCCGTACATGGTCAAGGACGGCTCTACCTGCCTCGGCCTCGAGTATTTCGTCTTCGAAGGCGACGAGACTTGGACGATGCCGGACGAGGAACTGGTCGAGATGGGCAAGCGTGAGATCGGGCTGCTCGGCCTCGTCGACCCGAAGGTCGTAGGAGCGGGCTACGTCGTGAGGATGCCCAAGGCCTACCCCTATTACGATGCGGACTACAAGCACAACGTGGAGACGTTGCGCAAATGGCTGGAGGTAAATGTGCCGAACGTCCATCCCGTTGGTCGCAACGGGATGCACCGCTACAACAACCAGGACCACTCGATGTACACCGCCATGCTGACAGTCGAGAACATCATGGGCGCATCCCATGACGTATGGTCGGTGAACGTGGAAGAGGAATACCACGAGGAGATGAGATCCGGGCCGAGTAGCGGCGCTCCCGAGGCCTCCTCTGGGCGGGCGGCGCCCATCCTTCCCAAGCGTGAAAAGATCGGGCGTCCGTGAGCACCAAGGTCTGGTACTGCGAGAACTGTGGGTACGAGGTCAACAGCCGGGGCCGGTGCCACAGCTGTGGCGCACGGCTGATCGCGTCCCCATTGCCCGAGCTGGAGTCCGGCCCTGACGACGACGAGGTTGGCTACCGGCTCGACCAATGGGACGACCGGACGAGAGCTCGGCTCATCGAGGCGCTCATTTTGGCCGGTGTGCTCCATCGTTTCGAGGACGAGGAGCTGGTGATCCTTGCTGTCGACGAGGCTGAAGTCGACCGGCTCGTCGACGTGGTGACAGGCATGGCAGCCCCGGCGCGCGGCCTGTACGACGATGACGACGAGGAGCTCGCTACTCCCGAAGAGGCCAAGGACGCCTCGCGCGAACTGTACGACGCTGCCAAGAGGCTCCGCGACAACCCAACGGATATGCAGGCTGATGCAGCGCTGGGTGAAGCCTCGGCTGCCGTCTTCGCCGTCGACTACCTACCCGACATGGACGAGTACGACCTCGCTGCCGTGGGCAGGGTAACGCGCCGCTTGTTGGGAGCTCTCGGCGCCGACGAAGCTCTCGAAGACGAAATCCGCCACCAGGCCGAAGTTCTCTGCCGGCTCGTAGCGCCTAGCGCCGGTGAGGCCGAAGCCCACGCCGAAACTGAACGTGCGCGGACGCGGCTGGAGCGTGGGGCGAAGGAAACGCGGCGCCCCGTCATGCTGCCCCATTCCAAAGTTACCCCGGGTGGCGAGATGGGCGGGCCCACCTTGGACCTCGCTCAAGAACCGAAGGTGGTCCAAGCAGACGACGATGAGGCTGGCACTGCCGGACAGCTGGCGCACGAGCCACCCGACCTATCTAAGGACGGGGGGCCCGACGCGGACCGGCTCGTCGATGGCGACGAGGCCGAAGACGAAGTCAACGGGGACGATGAAGACGGTGAGAACTCCGGTGAGCTCGTCTACGAGCTGGCCGAGTGGCTGCCTGAGCAGCGGGTGGAGCTTTCCATGCTCCTCGAGTCGGCCGGTATCGCCTACAACTGGGATGGTCCTGACCTCACGGTGGCCGAGGATTACGAGACCGAGGTTGACGGTCTGTTCGAGCAGGTCCACGGTCTGCTCGACGATGATGACGAAGCCCGTTACCGCTCCATCGAGGAGCTTTTCGGCGCCGTGGACCGCCTGGCGAACGACCCTGGCAACGACGAGCGCCGGGCCGCCTTCCTCGGAGCCGTCGCTGCGGTCGAGCTACCCACGCCCGTAGGGGTCGACGACGCCTACTGGTGGCGGGTGCGCAGCCAGGGCCACGTCGTCGTCGGTGCGCTCGACAACGGCGCCCGCAACGAGGACGTGTCCCGGGAGTCGGCCCTGCTGGCAGAGATGCTCCACGAAATGGTCTGACCGCTTGGACCGCTACGGCCTGTTGCTCGCCCCAGGAGCGAGCGCCAGTAGCAACCAACCCGCTCTCGTAGCTGTGGACCGGGCCGCCACCGAGGCGGGCCTCGCAGTCCGGCGAATGGACTTCCCTTATACATTGGCCGGCCGGCGGGCGCCTGACCGCCCGCCGGTCCTGGTCGCTGCGGTTGTGAAAGAAGCTGCGTCGCTGGTTGGCGGTGCTGGCCTGGCACCGGAGCGGATCTTCCTCGGAGGGCGTTCCATGGGAGGCCGGATGTGCAGCATGGCCGTTGCCGAAGGCCTCCCGGCCGCCGGCCTGGTGCTCATCAGCTACCCGCTCCACCCGCCGGGCAGGCCCGACAAGGAGCGCAGCGACCACTTCGGTCTCCTCGACCTGCCCTGTTTGTTCGTCTCAGGCACCCGTGACTCCTTCGGCTCGCCACCCGAGCTAGAGGCGGCCGTAGCGCTCATCCCCGGCCCCGTTACCGTCCACTACATCGAGGGCGGTGACCATGGCCTGAAAGGCCGCGACGCCGAGGTCGCGGCCCTTGTCACTGAGTGGCTCACGGGACAGTTCTCGGCTGGCTAGCGCCTATTCGGACCGCAGTGCCTCGGCTGGTTTGACCGCCGGCGGACATCGGCCTCTGCCCACAGCACCGGGGCGCTCAGCGGCCTCACGAAGATACGGTACGACGGCCTACTGCCCAGGACAACAGGGCCTACCCCACCATGCTGGCGGTGCTGGCACTCCGAGCAGCTACGATCTCACCGACGGGTGACAATGGACAGGAACGCTCTCTCGGACCGCGTACACGAGGGGACCATCGTGTGCTGCGACAGGAGGCTTAGGCCCACGCTGGACCGGCTTTACAACAACGGGCGCCGCGTCATCGTGAGCACTGGGGGGGCCAACGTCGCTTCGGTGAGCGACACAGTGCGTGAGTTGACTGCGCGCGGAGTCAAGCGATGGACGGTACTGGCGCACACCGACACGACTGACATTGCCAAAGGGTGCCGGTGGGTAGGCCAGGCAGCTGTGGAGGTGCAGGCGAAGCTGGCCGGCACCAAGCTCGCGCAGAGGTATGTCGACCCGGCCCAGGTGGACCGTTTCATCCAGCACGGCTACACCACGAGGGAGCTCATAGAGGAACATAACCTCGCGTTCCAGACGCAGGCTCTCAAGGCGCTCCTCGTCGGTGCGGGTGCGCATGTCGAGAGCGGTGCGACCCTGGATACCTCGACCATGTTCACCGACGATGTCCTTCCCCACGTGCTCGTGATCACGGGGCCATCGGCGCTCAAGTACTCCTCGATGACGGCGTCGCTCAATGCCAAGGGTGGCAACCGCGTCGGCAGCTACAACACTTTTTATTCGCAGGTCAGCCACTTCCAGGAGGCGGTCATCGACGCGCGCGTCTTTACCGGCCCGCTTCAGGTCAAGGACGTCCGGCTCCTTTACCTGAGCAAGAGCGACCGCCACCGGATGGCTCGATGGAAATCGGGCCTTGAATCCGAGCGCTTTATGAAAGGGATCAGCCTCACCGAGGTCGAGCTCACCACCACCGCCGCCACCAGGTACGGGCGGCGCGCTAGGGCTTGAAATTGTGACCAGGACAGGTTGCCGACGTGCCAGCTAGGAAATAGCTTTTGCACAAGCCGTAGGTTGCGGCCACAAAAAGGAGAACACCGATGCCGACGTTCATGGACTTCCACGACGACCTCAAGTTGCCTGATGAGGCGGTCCAGCAGATCACCAAAGAGACTGAGGAACATAAGGTCGACGAGTTCGGTGTCCGTCAGGTCGAGTTGTTCCACAACGCAGATGGAAAGGTCTACTGCTTACTCGACGCACCTGATGAGGAAGCGGTCCGTCGCCACCACGCCGCTCTAGGTGTGCCGTGCGGGGACGTCCATGAAGTGAAATCCCTCCTCTAGGTCGGGGCACCCTCGAAACGGCAGGTAGCTCTGCGTCGTGGATTAATAGGGCGGTTTCGCTCCGGCGGCAGACCGCGAAGAGCTGCTACGCCGGCCTCGCCCAGGCGACGCAACCCATTTCCAGCGGGAACTGAAGGTCGACATGCGACGGGATAACCCGGACCGTGAAGCCATGGCGCCCAGCGACGTCGCACACGAAGCTCCCTTCCCAACGGGTGGTGCCAGCGGTGGGCCCTGGGCCTTTCAGCTCCATCCGGACAGTTTGCCAGTTGGCGAGCTCGTCCCCGGCGCTCAGCGGCCCATGGAGGAGCTCGACCGCGACCTCAGTGGGTTCGAGGTCCCCGAGGGAGACGTCGGCCGTAGCCCTTTTGGTAACGCCGAGGTCGGTGACGAGCTCCGACGAGTCGACGTCTACGGAAACGACCGAAACCTTGCCCCAAGCGTCGCGGACGCGTCGTTTCCACACGGCCAAAGCCTTGGCTTTTGCATAGTCCCGGGCATTCAGGATCTCGGCATGCTTGGCCATCGGCTCGTACATCTGGCGGGTGTAGTCCCGCACCATTCGTGAGGCCTGGACCCTGGGGCCAAGCGAACTGAGGGAGTCCTTGATGCGGGCAACCCACTGGCGCGGGAACCGGTCGCCGCCGCGGTCGTAGTACAGGGGCACGACCTGGCGCTCGAGGATCTCGAACAGGCTGTTAGCCTCCAGCTCGTCGCGGCGTTGCAGGTCGCCGTAGGACTCTGCCGAAGCGATCTGCCAACCGTTCTTGCCGTCGAACATCTCGTCCCACCAGCCATCGAGCACCGAACAGTTGAGCACCCCGTTGAGCGCCGCTTTCTCGCCGCTCGTACCGCTCGCTTCCATAGGCCTTCGCGGGTTGTTGAGCCAGACGTCGCAACCCTGGAGCAATGTCCGCGCGACTGCGATGTCGTAGTCCTCGATGAAGGCGATCCTGTGCCGGACCGTCGGGTCGCGCGCGAACTGGACGAGCTGGCGGATCATTTCCTTGCCTAGGTCGTCGGCCGGGTGAGCCTTGCCCGCAAAGACGAACTGGGTAGGCCGCTTGGAGTCAAGAAGAAGGGCCTTCAGGCGTTCGGGTTGCGAAAGCAGGAGCGTGGCGCGCTTGTAGGAAGCGAACCGGCGCGCGAAACCGATCGTCAGGACCGTCGGGTCGAGGGCCTCGTCTGCCCAGGCCGCATCCATGGGGGAGACGCCTTTGTCGAGCAGGGACGCCTTCAAGTGTGACCGCACGTACCCGACGAGGGCCTCTTTGCTCTGCTCGCGTGCCCGCCAAAGCTCGTCGTCGCGGGCCTCGGCGATCCGGGCCCAGTCGGCCGCGCCGGCATCTTCCCAGGAGGGGTTGATGTACTTCGTGAAAAGGTCGTTCATCGCCGAAGAAACCCAGGTGCGACCGTGGACACCGTTGGTGACGGAGCCGATGGGCACCTCTTCCACCGGTACGGAAGGGAAAAGCGGCTGGAACATGAGACGGCTCGTGTAGCCGTGCAACTTGGCTACGCCGTTGGACATGTTCGCCAACCGCAAACCCATCACGGCCATGTTGAACGGAGCGTTGGCCGGTTCACCCGGCGCATGGCCGAGGTCCATGAGGTCGCCGATGCTCACGCCGCATTCGTGCGCCCAACCGGAGAAGTATTTCTCCATGAGCTCCGCCGGGAACCTGTCGATGCCCGCAGGGACAGGTGTGTGGGTTGTGAACACGGTGCCGGCCCTGGTGACCTCTAATGCCTCTTGGAACGAGAGCCCCTTGCCCGTTATGAGCTGGCGGATTCGTTCCAAGCCGAGGAACCCCGCGTGGCCTTCGTTCGAATGGAATATCTGGGCCTGTTCCTGGACCGCGTCGAGAGCCCGGACGCCGCCGATGCCGAGCAGCATTTCCTGGCGAAGGCGGTGCTCGGTCCCGCCGCCATAGAGGCGGTCGGTCACGCCGCGCGCGTCGTCGGAGTTCTCTTCGACGTTCGCGTCGAGCATGTACAGCTTGACGCGACCCACATACGCGACCCAGATTTGGGCGATGAGGGCCTGGCCGGCGAGGTCGATGGTGATCCGCGTCCCGTCGATTAGCGTCAGCGCCATGGCGTGCGGGTCCATGACGGGGTAGCGCTCTTCCTGCCAACCATCGGCGTTGAGGCGCTGTCGGAAATAGCCTTCCCGGTAGAGCAGCCCGACCCCGACCATGGGTACCCCGAGGCTACTGGCCGCTTTCAGGTGGTCCCCAGCGAGGATCCCGAGACCTCCGGAGTACTGGGGAAGGGCCTCTGCAATCCCGAACTCGGGGGAAAAGTAGCCCACCTTGACCAGGGCCGAACGCCCTCGGTTCTGGAACCAACGATGGACGCTCATGTAGCGCCTTAGGTCGGCGTGGATCTCGCCCAGGAAGGACATGAACGCGTTGTCCTTCGAAAGGGCCTCGAGGCGCTCCCTGGCTACGAGCGAAAGCACCTGGACCGGGTCGTGCTGGGTGATCTCCCAGAGGGTGGGGTCGACCCAGCGGAACAGGTCCCTCGTCCGTTCGTCCCACGACCACCTCAAGTTGAAGGCCAGCTCTTGCAGGGGGGCCAACGGCTCGGGGAGCCGGGCCCTGACGGTGAAGCTCCTGAAGGCTTTCATCTTGGGCCAACGTAGCAAGATACGGCCGCTATGGCCGAGCAAGCGCCGTTCGCCCGACCAACGCGCCAGGCCCACAGGTAGCGTGGAGGTTGTGACGACCGAGGGCACGCGTTCCAGGGCGAGCAAGGAGGGCCTCGAGGCGGTACCGGGAGCGGCGCACCCGGGCCCCGCCACCGGGAACGGGGCGAGCCCTAGCGGCCTGGCCCACATCGTCGTCCAGGACGTGCGACCATCCACTCCCCACGGTTACCCGGCCAAAGCCCTGGTGGGGGAGCCCGTCCCGGTCTCGGCAAGCGTGTTCCGGGATGGCCACGACATCCTTGCGGCGAGGGCTCTGCTGCGCTGCGGGAGCGAGGTCGTGAGCACCTGCGCCCTGACGGCAGAGGGTAACGACGTGTGGACGGGCACCGTAGTCGCCGGTGAACTGGGCGCCCACGAGCTCGTCGTCGAGGCCTGGACGGACTGGTACGTGCTCGCTGGGGACAGGACAAGCGACCTCACCGCGTCGGCTCCCGTGCCTATCTGGGTCGAGCGCGAGCGGGCCGGTGTAGGGGCCTGGTACGAGTTGTTCCCGCGCAGCTTCGGCGGGCTGCGAGGGGCCGCCGGCCAGGTGCCGCGGGTTGCGGCGATGGGTTTCGACGTCTTGTACCTGCCCCCGGTCCACCCGATAGGGCGCTCCTTCCGCAAAGGGAGGAACAACTCCCTGGCGAGCGAAGAGGGGGACCCGGGCAGCCCCTGGGCGATCGGCGCTGTGGAAGGTGGTCATACGTCCATCCACCCCGACCTGGGGGACTTCGCCGACTTCGACTTCCTGGTGCAGACGGCGACGGCCCACGGGGTGGAAGTGGCCCTTGACTATGCCTTGCAGTGCTCGCCAGACCACCCCTGGGTCAAGGAGCACCCCGAGTGGTTCCACCACCGTCCCGATGGCACCATCGCCTATGCCGAGAACCCGCCGAAAAAGTACCAGGACATATACCCGCTTAATTTCTGGCCGGCCGCCGAGGCCGACCGGGTAGCGCTCTGGGAGGCCTGCAAAGGGATCATCGATTTCTGGGCCGACCGGGGGATCAGGATCTTCCGGGTGGACAACCCCCATACCAAGCCGTTTGCGTTTTGGGAGTGGCTGATAAAGGCCCTGCGCCGCGAGCGGCCCGATCTGGTCCTACTTGCAGAGGCGTTCACGAGGCCCAAGCTCATGGCGCGCTTGGCTGAGATCGGTTTCTCGCAGAGCTATACGTACTTCACGTGGAGAGTTGGCCAGTACGGTCCAGAAGGCCTGCGAACCTATGTGGAAGAGCTCGCGCACGGCCCGCTCGCCGACTACATGCGCCCCAATTTCTGGCCCAACACCCCGGACATCCTGTCGGGGCCTCTCAGGGGTGGCCCCCCTTCGGCGTTCGCCTTGCGTTACGTCCTGGCCTCCACGCTCACACCTTCCTACGGCGTTTACAGCGGCTACGAACTGTGCGAGAACGCGCCAGCTTCGCGGGACAATGAGGAGTACCTGCGGTCAGAGAAGTACGAGATAAAAGAGCGAGACTTCTCGAGGCCCGGATCTCTGGCACCGCTTTTCACCACGATGAACTCCGTCCGTCGCAGGCATCCAGCCTTTGCGCGCCTGCGCAACGTCCATTTCCATGGTTCGGACAACCCCAATGTGATCGTCTATTCGAAGGGCTCTGACGACGGCAGCGACGTCGTCCTGGTCATCGTCACCCTGGATCCTGACGCCACGCAGGAAGCGACCCTGGATCTCGATGCCGACGCTCTGGGAGTGCCCTTGGGCCAGACGTTCGAGGTTTACGACGAGCTTTCGGCGGAAACGTACACTTGGGGAGCTCATCCCTACGTCAAGTTCGAACCTTGGCGACGAGTGGCTCACGTGCTCGACGTGCGAGGGCGGCTCTGACGTGGAACTAGAGGGGATTCACCAGCCGCAGAGACCCGTCTCGGGGACAGCGAGCAAGGACGTCCGCTGGTACCAGCGAGCGGTTTTTTATGAGGTGCTGGTAAGAGGCTTTTTCGACAGCAACAACGACGGCAGTGGGGACATTCAGGGGATTGTGAGCAAGCTCGACTACCTCAGCTGGTTGGGGGTGGACTGCATCTGGCTGCTCCCGTTCTACGAGTCACCACTGCGCGACGGCGGCTACGACATATCTGATTACTGGACGGTGCTGCCCGAGTACGGCCAAGTCGCCGACGTCGCCCAGCTCGTCGATGAGGCCCACGGGCGCGGTATCCGAGTGATCGCCGACCTGGTCATCAACCACACGAGCGACCAGCACGCATGGTTCCAGGAGTCCCGTCAGGACCGCACCAACCCCAAGGCCGACTGGTACGTATGGAGCGACGACGACCATCGCTATGGCGATGCGCGGATAATTTTCGTCGACACCGAAAAATCCAATTGGGCATGGGACCCCCAGCGGGGCCAGTACTACTGGCACCGCTTTTTCTCGCACCAGCCCGACCTCAACTTCGAGAACCCCGAAGTGGCCGACACGATCATCGATGTGCTGCGTTATTGGCTCGACGTCGGCCTGGACGGTTTCCGGTTGGACGCGGTGCCTTATCTCTTCGAGGCCGAAGGCACGGACTGTGAGAACCTCCCGGAGACCCACCAGTACCTGAAAAGACTACGTAAAGAAATGGATTCTCTGTACCCCGGCAAGGTATTGCTGGCAGAGGCGAACCAGTGGCCTGAAGACGTCGTGGAGTACTTCGGCAACAGTGACGAATGTCACATGTGCTTCCATTTCCCTCTGATGCCCCGGATGTTCATGGCAGTCCGCAGGGAACAGCGTTTTCCCATAACCGAAATCCTCGCCAGGACGCCCGAGGTACCGGAGGGTGCAAGCTGGGGGATATTCCTACGCAACCACGACGAGCTGACCCTCGAAATGGTCACGGACGAAGAACGCGACTACATGTACTCCGAGTATGCAAAAGACCCACGGATGAAGCGCAACATCGGTATCGGTCGCAGGCTGGCCCCCCTGGTCGACAACGACCGACGGGTTGCCGAGCTGCTCCACTCGATGCTGTTCAGCCTGCCGGGGTCACCCGTTTTGTACTACGGCGATGAAATAGGCATGGGGGACAACATTTACCTCGGTGACCGCGACGGTGTCCGGACGCCGATGCAATGGGCGCCCGACCGCAATGCAGGTTTCTCCCGGGCCGATTTCGCCCAGCTGTACTTGCCGCCGCTGATGGACCCTGTCTACGGGTACCAGACGGTCAACGTCGAGGCGCAGATGCGCAACCCGAGCTCGATGTTGCACTGGATGCGCAGGATGCTCGAGGTGCGCCGCCAGCATATGGTCTTCGGCACCGGCAGCATGGAGGTCGTCTCGACAGACAACCCCTCCGTGCTTGCGTACGTCAGGACGCCCATTGAAGGCCAGCCCCCCATCGACCAGGACGGGCCCGACAGCGATATTGCGGAGCCACCCGGCACCAGCCGCGACGTGGTGCTTTGCGTGACTAACCTTTCGCGCTTCGCACAGCCCGCCCAGTTGCCCCTCCAGCGTTGGCAGGGTATGACCCCAGTAGAGCTGCTCGGCCGTGTCCCGTTCCCACCTATCTCGGACCTTCCCTATTTCATAACGCTCCCTCCGTACGGTTTTTACTGGTTCGGGTTGGCCGACCGGCCACTCGGCCCGACTGGAGGTTGACCATGGAACAAGAAACGCTTGTACCAGAAGAGCTTCCTCCGCTTTTGGTCAACCTGTTAGGCCCGTACCTGGCTCGACAGCGCTGGTACGCCGGCGGGGAGGGGGCTCCTGACCCCGTGCGGGTCATCGAATCAGGGTGCCTGGCCGAGATCGGGAGCCCTTCGCGACGGCTGCTTTGGGCGATCGTTGGGGCACAAAAGGCCGATTATCAAGTCGTAATCGCAGAACGGCCCGTCGGGGAGGTCGCCGAGCACCTGAGGGGCCACGAGGACGCCCTTATCGGCAACGTCGGGGAGAGCGCTTACTACGACGCCACCGTCGACACGGAAATGGCTTTGGCGCTGTTGCGGGCGGCCAGCGGCGGGCTCCAGAGCGCAGAGAGGTCGCGGCCGCTGTCAGCCGAACAGTCCAATACCTCACTTGTCTACGACGACCGCTTGATCCTCAAGTTCTTCCGCCGTTTAACCGTCGGCCCCAACCCCGACGTCGAGGTCACTTCAGCCTTGGCCGGTACCGGGTTCTCCCACATCGCGCTCCCGCTCGTGCGCTGGCAGCGCAACGGGCGCGACCTCGCCTTCGGCCAGCAGTACCTAGCAGGGGGGTCCGACGGGTGGGCCCTCGCGCTCACCTCGCTGCGAGATTTCTACGGGTCTTCCGAACCCGGGACAGAACCTAACCCGGCGTTGTCGGGGGGCGACTTCGCAGCGGAAGCGAACCGCCTTGGCCAGATGAGCGCCGACATGCACCTCGCCATGGCACAGGCTTTTGGCGCCACCCCGGGCGGCCTAGCGCCTGGCTGGCCGGCCTTCGTGTCCTCGCTGGAAAACCGGGTCAACCAGCTCGGGCCCGAGCTCGCGGGGCCAGCCGGGCCAATGCTTGCGCGCCTGCGGGCGGTGCGCGACCCCGGTCCAGCAGTGCGAGTTCACGGCGATTACCACCTCGGCCAGGTGATGCGTACCGACAGCGGCTGGTTCGTCCTGGATTTCGAGGGTGAACCGAGCCGGCCCCTCGACGAGCGCCAGCAGCCGACGTCGGTGCTGAAAGATGTGGCCGGGATGCTGCGTTCCCTGCAGTACGCGACCCGCTTCACCCTTGGTGAAACAACTGTGAGCTACCCGGCTCCTCTCGGCCCGCTCGCCCGCGCATGGGAAGACCGTAACCGCTCGGCTTTTGTACGCGGGTACTACGAACGCGAGGGTATCGAGGAGCTCTTGCCGCTGGCGCCCGACGACAGCGACGCCGTCCGCCTGGCCTTCGAGGTCGACAAAGCGTTGTACGAGCTCGCATACGAGGCCGCTTACCGCCCTGACTGGGTACCGATACCGCTAAGCGCGTTGCAGCGATTGCTCTCAGAGCCGGTGGAAGAACTGCTCGCAGGCCAACGTGGCACCTAAGGCCGCGGGAGCGGAGCCGGGCAAGGGCATGGGACCGAAGAAGGGTATAAGCGACGATATGACTACGACTGAGACAAAAGGCACGGGGCCCGAGAAACGCAAGGCAGCAAAACCGGAGGTGGTCTTGCAATCCGAGCCCGACAACCCGATCGACAGCGGCCTTGACGCTCATCAGGCCGACGTCTTGGTGGAGGGCCGCCACCACGACCCGCACTCCGTGCTCGGTCGCCACGAGGGCATTGTCAGGGCGCTCCGGCCCGGCGCAAGCGAGATGTACGTGGTTGTCACAGGTCCTGAGCCCGACCGTCCGACCTTGGAGCGCACCCCTATGCGCCAGGTCCACCCGGGCGGCTTGTGGGAGGGCAGGCTCGACCCTGCCGCGGCCAGCTACAAGCTCGAGGCATTGTACGGCGCCCCAGGCTCGCCAGCCTTCGTCTTCGACGACCCCTACAGGTACTGGCCGACGCTCGGCGACCTCGACCTGCACTTGTTCAATGAGGGCCGCCACCGCCGCCTGTGGGAAGTGATGGGGGCTCACCCGCGTACGCACCAGGGCACGACGGGTACCGCCTTCGCAGTTTGGGCGCCCAACGCCAAGGCTGTCCGGGTCGTGGGCGACTGGAACTCTTGGGACGGTCGCGTGAACCCGATGAGGTCGCTCGGCAATTCGGGTGTCTGGGAGCTTTTCGTGCCGGGGACAGGGGCGGGGGCCCGTTACAAGTACGAGATCGTTGCCGCCGATGACCGCCTCGTACTCAAGGCCGACCCCTTCGCATTTGCGACCGAGATCCCGCCGGGCACGGCGTCTGTCGTTGCAAACCCGCCCGAACACTCCTGGGGGGACGGGCCTTGGATGGCGAAGAGGACCGAAGGTGACCCGCTCTCCAAGGCGATGTCCATCTACGAAGTCCACCTTGGTTCGTGGCGCTGGACCGACGACGGTGGGACTTGGAGGCCCCTCACCTACAGGGAGCTCGCCGTTCAGCTCCCCGAATACCTCACCGAGATGGGTTTTACGCACGTCGAGTTCATGCCCGTCGCGGAGCACCCTTTCGGCGGTTCATGGGGGTACCAAGTGAGCGCCTACTACGCCCCGACCGCTCGTTTCGGCAGCCCCGACGATTTCAGGGCGCTCGTGGACGCATTGCATGCTCGCGGCATCGGGGTGATCGTGGACTGGGTGCCGGCCCATTTCCCTCGTGACGAGTTCGCACTTGCCCGCTTTGACGGCACGAACCTGTACGAGCACGCAGGCCCGATGGGTGCCCAACCCGACTGGGGCACTTTGGTGTTCAACCTCGGCCGCCACGAGGTACGCAATTTCTTGCTGGCGAACGCCCTTTTTTGGGCCGACCAGTTCCACATCGACGCGCTCAGGGTCGATGCCGTCGCATCGATGCTCTACCTCGATTATTCGAGGAAGGCCGGCGAATGGGTGCCGAACATCTTCGGCGGCAACGAGAACCTCCAAGCGGTGGCTTTCTTGAAGGAGCTCAATGAGCTCATGTTCTCCTTGTACCCCGGCACGACCACTATCGCCGAGGAGTCCACCGCGTGGCCGGGGGTCTCGCGGCCGACGTACCTGGGCGGGCTCGGGTTTGGTTACAAGTGGAACATGGGTTGGATGCACGACACTCTCGGTTACTTCGAGACCGACCCGCTCTATCGCCGGTACCACCAGAACGATTTGACCTTCGGGCTCCTTTACGCCTGGCACGAGAACTTCATACTCCCTCTTTCCCACGACGAAGTCGTGCACGGTAAGCGCTCGATGCTGTCCAAGATGCCTGGCGACCGATGGCAACAGCTTGCAAACTTGCGAGCGCTCTATGCGTGGATGTGGGCGCACCCTGGCAAAAAGATGCTCTTCATGGGTTCTGAATTGGCTGAAGAGCGGGAATGGGACAACGAGAGGCCCCTCGACTGGTGGGTGCTCGACCAATGGGAGGACCACGCCAAGCTGCGCCGTATGCTCGCTGAAGCCAACCGGCTGTACCGGGCAGAGCCAGCCCTCTGGGAGCTCGATTTCACGCCTGAAGGGTTCCACTGGATAGACGCCAGCGACTCGGACCACAACATCTTGTCGTTCTACCGTGTCCGAGGTTCGGCTGGAGCGTTCGATGGGGACGCCGCATGGCCCACCGTGCCTGCGAGCGACGTGGTCGTGTGCGTCGCGAACTTCTCCCCTCTCCCCCAGTACGGCTACCGCATCGGTTTGCCGAGAGGGGGTCGCTGGTTGGAGGTGCTCAATACCGACGCCAAGGAGTGGGGCGGCAGCGGGCTCGGCAACATGGGCGAAGTGTGGGCGCAGGACTTCGGTTGGCACGGCCAGGCCCATTCGACCGAGATGGTGCTACCTCCCCTCGCCGTCCTTTGGTTCGTCCCAGCCCCATGAGCGCCCGAACGGGCAGCCCTTCCTAAGGAAATCCTCCGGAGCGAGGCCAAGACGTCACCGGATGCCTCTAGCCTCTAGGTGTGAGCAGTGAGGCCCGGCGGGGACGTGCCGCGCGCCAGGGCGGGTTCGGGCGTAGCAGCGCAGTGATCTTCGGGGGCGGCGCGCTCGTCGTGACCGCACTTGTTGTGGTCGCGATCGTCGGCGGCCTTTCCGCCAAGAACTCGGGCGGGCACGTTGCCTCGCCCAGCGGCGCCAAGGCGGGCAAGGGTGCCAAGACATCCACGACCACCGAGAGCGTGACCACGACGACGAGCCATGCGGAGGCCATCGACCAGCTCCTGTCGCAGGTGTCCATGTCGCCACCGAGCGGTTCGACAAAGCAGCCCCTGAGCACTGTGGTAACCCTTCGCAGCAACGCTGCCCGGCTCGAGAGCGTGGGGGTGTCGGTCGTGCCGGGAGGTGGCAAGCTCAAGGGAGCCTTGGACGCAGCCGGCGACGAGTGGCAATCGACCGGCAGGCTCTTGCCGGGTTCGACCTACACGGTCCACTACACGGTGGTGAGCACGGGTGCTGGGCTTCGCGCCGATGCCGGCACTGGAGCGGTCACCGAGGCAACCTTCCGTGCCAAGGGTTCAGGGACCTTCACGACGGCGCCCCCCACAAGCGTAGTGACCGCAAGCGTCTTCCCCTCCCCGGGGATCGCTGTAGGAGTGGGCCAACCGATCGTCTTCATGTTCTCCCAGCCGGTCGACACCCTGGCCGCGCAGAAGGCCGTCGAGTCCCATCTCTCGATCTCCATGAGCAAGCCCGTGCCGGGCGGCTGGCACTGGTTCAGTTCCGTCGAGCTTCACTTCCGGCCGACCTCGTACTGGCCCGTCGGCGACCAGGTGGAGGTCAATGGCAACCTCAATGGTTGGCACGCCGGTGGGGGCGCCTGGGGCGCGGGAGTTGTATCGACGGCATTCGTCATCGGTAACAGCCACATATCCGTCGTCAACCTGACCACGCACGAGATGACTGTCACAGACAACGGCCAGGTCCTCTACGACTGGCCGATCAGCGCCGGCCAGGCGCGATGGCCGACCCAGGACGGGACACACATTGTCCTCGACAGGGAGTCGGTGGTGCACATGATCTCTTCGACGGTCGGCATCCCCGTCAAGTCCCCGGCGGGCTACAACGAGCTCGTCTACTGGGACGTCCACATATCCGACAGCGGCGAGTACGTGCACGCCGCGCCCTGGAGCGTCGCAGAACAAGGCTTCGAGAACGTCTCCCACGGCTGCGTCAACTTGAGCCCGGCGGACGCCGAGGTCTTCTTCCACTTCAGCAGGGTCGGCGACGTTGTAGATGTGGTCGACGGCGTGAGGCCTCCTCTTCAAGGTGACCACGGCGTAATGGACTGGTCCTTCGGCGGCACCGTGACCTGGACGCCTGCCAAAGTGGCCCAGCTCACGACGTCGGTCACCACGATCCCGGTTACGAGCCTTCCTCCGCCACCGGGTGCTCCCACCGGCGGCCCGGTCCCGACCTCGCTACCTCCCAGCACAACCACAACGGCGACACCTGCGACCACGACAACCGCTCCGGCCCCCACGACGACAACCTCGAGCACACTGCCGGCCCCGAGCACGACGTTGGTTGCCCCTACCACGGCCCATGTGGTCCCTACGACGGCAAAGCCAGTCCTGACCACCGCAGCTAAGCCGGCTCTCGCCAAGACGAGGCCAGTCACTACGACTACTAGGGTCGTCCCGACGACGGCACGGCGAGCTCCCACCACGACCAGGCCCCGATTGACCACGACGACGAAGCCTGCTCCTACGACGACGAGACCTCCCCGGACCACCACAACAAGGCCTGCGCCCACTACGACCAGGCCTCCAAGGACCATGACGACAAAGCCTGCGCCCACCACGACCAGGCCTCCCCTCACCACGACGACAAAGCCAGCGCCAACTACGACCCGGCCCGCTCCGACGACGACCCGGCCCGCTCCGACGAC
>Ga0182024_10003184_pt1 | contig 39499 bp, 38 predicted proteins | sample P32metaG_FD_120480 | JGI IMG/M metagenome (GOLD analysis project Ga0182024, IMG submission 120480) | Permafrost microbial communities from Stordalen Mire, Sweden - P3-2 metaG (Illumina Assembly) | ecosystem: Environmental > Terrestrial > Soil > Wetlands > Permafrost | place: Sweden: Stordalen...
ATGCGTACATTTCGCCGCCTTCCTTGCTTCCGGTTCACCGCCCAGGTGGCGGAATTGGTAGACGCACTAGTTTCAGGTACTAGCGGGTAACACCGTGGAGGTTCGAGTCCTCTCCTGGGCATTTTGTCGTTGTTTATCAATACACTACAGCTCTTTCGGATTCAAATTCTAGGACGGTCACGAATCTCAATTGGTGTTCGAACTATAGAGGATTCGCGCGCCGTCGCCACCTACCTCGAGTCCATTGGTCCTTGAGGGGTTGATTGAGCCGGCCGAACGGCCGACAAAGTAAGCTTGCACCGCCGCTGGTGGCCTTTTGCGTTACGGCGATGCTGTCCGCGACCTTGGCGTTGCCACTTTAAAGTTAGCGCGCGCACCGGAAGCCTGCTCGAGCGAGCCTCGCGGGCGTCATGTGGCAGCTCGCGATGATCTGCGGTCACGCGATCGGCGCTCTGCTGGGCAGGCATCGCAGAGAAATTGCGGTTCACCCAGCTTCGGAAGCTAAGGGCCTAGCGACTTCATGGACGGCGCAGGCGGTCGTCGAGGCGGTCGTCTTCGATTCCGGTGGGTTCGAGATGCCCGATCACTTCTGTTTGTTTGGTAAAGAGTTCGCATACGGCGCGCTCGGCGGTGTCAACCATGCGATGCCCCTCGTGCACGGGGACATGCCCATCGACCTCGAGATGAAATTCAACAAAGATTCGATCGCCCGCATCCCGTGTGCGAAGATCGTGCACGCCGCGTATGCCAGCACAGGCGATTGCGGCCGCTTTGATGCGCTCGCGTTGCTCGGTTGGCAATTCGCGATCCAGGAGCTGGCGCGATGCATTCGCTGCCACACGCCGGGCGCCCGCGATCATGCACCCAGCAATAATCAAAGCGGCTGCCGGATCCGCGCGCTCCCACCCCGTCACGCTCGTCAACGCCAGTGCGCCGAGAACAGCCGCATTTAGTGCCGCGTCCATGAGATAGTGCGCACGATCTGCACCAATGGCCGTCGAGCCCGTACGCCGCACAACCCAGGTCTGCATAGCTGCGAGCAGGCTCGACGTTGCAAGACCGCCGACCGCGATCAAGATGCCCAAAGTGAGCGCCGCGAGCGGCTGAGGATGGATCAAGCGCCAAAAAGATTGAGCTGCCAGCACGATGGCGGTGCCCGCGAGTAGGATCGCTTGCGTGAATGCTGCCAATGCCTCGCCTTTACCGTGACCGAATCGATGTTCTAAATCGGCAGGATGCACGGCGAAGCGGACGCCGAAAAAGGTGGCTGTTGCCGCCAGCGCATCGACCACGGCATCCGCCGCCGACGTCAAAAGGGCCACTGAATCGGTGGCCATCCAGCCCCAGAGCTTTGCGCCAATCAATAAGGCCGCTGCGCCGAGCGCAATGGCGCTCGCCAAGCGGCGCAGAGATGCATCTGAATCGACATGGCTTTTCATTTGGGATGTGCTTGACGTCAAAGCCGCGAGCCTAGTCGTCGTAACTGCAAAGCATGGCTTCCGGGAGAGTGGTATCCGCAGATACCGGGCTCACATGCGGTTCCAGGTCTACCTTAGTATCGAACATACGAGGGTCCGGGCGAATGAACGGTCGTCGGTGCTAAAGTCGTGTAGGCCCGTCCACCCCGGACCAGGAGCTGAGCGCCGAAACCTTGCTCCATTGCCGCGAGGCGGCGACTGACAGTCGAGTGATCGACCTTCAATTCACGTGCAGCCCCGGCCACGGAGCCACCGCGCGCGAGCGCCAACAATACCTTTAGATCATCCCAATTCGGCTCCATGGGATCATTCTGCACAAATCCCGCGGGAATGGCAGCCAGCTGCGCATTTGCGCAAATGCTCCTCGCAGTGTTGGGCATCGACGCGTCCGGCAGCGCAGCGATACAGTTGAACGGAAGTTCCGCATTCACCACCCAGCTTGGATCAGGAGACGGTGTATGAAGCTCTACTGTCACCCAATTTTCACCTCGAGTCGCCCGGTGCTGCTCTTCGCCGCCGAGGCTGCTATCGCGCTTGAAATCAAGCTTGTCGACCTGTTTGCGGGCGAGAACTATCAACCCCAGTTCGGAACAATCAATCCGAATCGACTCGTACCAGTCCTTGAAGACCGTAGCTTCCGTTTGACCGAGTGCTCCGCCATCCTGAAGTACCTCGCCGACAAGGCCGGCGCGGCTCAGTATCCAAAGGACCTACAGGCGCGAGCGCGCGTCAACGAGCGGATGGACTGGGTCAATACGCAACTTTCCCGCGAACTCTGCTATAGCGTGGTGTACCCGCAGATCTTCGATTTCATGAAGAAGCGTAGCGAGAAAGCGCAGGCCGCGCACATCGAGTGGGGCAAACAGAAGGCTCAGAACTGGCTGCAGATGATGAATGACGCCCTGATCGGAACCGAAAATCCGTACCTATGTGGTGCCGCGATCACCATCGCCGACTATTTTGCCGCATCGCACGTCGCTTTGGGCGAGCTCACGGGCAGTAACTACAGCGCCTATCCGAACGTCAAACGCTGGCTGGACCGCATGAAGTCTCTAAAAAGCTGGAATCAGGTCTATGAAACGGTCAACGGTTTTGGCAAGACGCTCGACAGGCGGTCGATGATCGCAGCGTGAGCACCGCCAATTAACATTGTTTTCAGCCGTATCAAGTGCATCATGGCACCGGGTTTGGCCCGACCTGTGGTGTGTGTGAAATCCTTTTATTGTAGTAGCATGTCGCGCGCCTCCCGGCCACTGCCCTGTTTGTACAAGTAAGGGTGAATAATGAATGCACCGTTGGATCCGGCTCGCATCATCCAGACTGGGTTGGGGTTTTGGGCTTCAAAAACACTGCTATCCGCAGTTGAGCTCGGTCTGTTTGGGGTGCTGGGGGATAAAGCGTTGACCGGCGCCGAGTTGACAAAAGCCCTGGGCCTTCACGAGCGCGCCAATCCAGATTTTTACGACGCTCTGCTTGCAACAGGATTTCTCGAGCGCGACGGCGATGGGCCGGCTGCGAGATATCGCAATACGGCGGAGACTGCAACGTTTCTGGACAGGGCAAAGCCGTCTTACGTTGGGGGGATTCTGGAGATGGCGAACTCCCGCCTGTTTCCTTTCTGGGCCGATCTCACCGAGGCGCTGAAATCCGGCAAGCCACAGAATGAGACCAAGAATGGTGGCCAATCGTTCTTTGGCGAGCTTTATGCGAATCCCGAACGGCTGGAACAATTTGTTGAAGCGATGAGTGGCGTCTCGACCGGAAATTTCATCGCGCTGGCAGAGAGATTTGATTTCTCAAAATACAAAAATCTGTGCGACATCGGCGGTGCGGGCGGGGTCCTGTCCATCATGGTGGCCAGCCGTCACCAGCACATGAGCTGCATTAGCGCGGATCTGCCGATGGTTTCCGCGATCGCAATAAAGAAGATTGCGCGGTTCGGTCTTTCCGACCGAATTCAAACCAGGAATGTCGATTTTTTCAAAGATCCTCTTCCCAAAGCTGATGTGATCACAATGGGGATGATCCTTCACGACTGGGATCTTGAGAACAAGATGATGCTGATCCGGAAGGCGTACGACGCCCTGCCAGAAGGGGGCGCGTTCATCGCCATCGAAGCCCTCATCGATGACGCGCGGCGTCAGAATGCGTTCGGGCTGATGATGTCGCTCAATATGTTGATCGAGTTTGGAGTGGCCTTCGACTACACGGGTGCGGATTTCTCGCGCTGGTGTAAGGAGGTTGGCTTTAGGCGTACGGAAATCATCCCGCTCGCTGGGCCATCGAGCGCCGCGGTCGCTTATAAGTAGCGCGCAATAGCGCAGCGCCTCACCCTCGAGTAAGAGACCGAAACGCAGACGACCGTAACCGGCAACTATAGTGGGTCAACGAGCGACCTTCGGCCGTGCGGCCAAGCGCGGCGACAGGAGTGGCCCGATGGACCAGGCGGACAGTCGATGACCGGCCCAAGAGCGGTCGTCCAATGGGTCGAAATGACTTCACCGAAGCCGCCGTTCAACTCGACGGCTGACACATTCGCCAAGTCGGGAAAGACAAAACATAATGGCTACCACCGGACGATTCCGCGAACACGCATAGGGGAGCCAGGCGATGAACGGACGTGTGGCGCTGGTCACGGGCGGCGGCCGGGGGATCGGCCGCGAGGCGGCGCTACTGCTGTCGGCAGCGGGAGCGCGCGTGATGGTGGTGTCGCGCAACGCGACGGAACTGGCGGCCGTTGGCCTCGAATACGTCGCGGCCGATCTCGGCACGGCCGAGGGCTGCGCCCTAGCCGTTGCTGAGACTGAGCGACGACTGGGCCCAATTGACCTGCTGGTCGTGAACCACGGTATCGGCTCGGCGCACGAGCGGCTCGTGTGGGAGCAGGATCCGGAGGTTTGGCGCGAGACGATGCGCATCAACCTCGACGGTCCGTTCGAGCTCGCGCGGCTGACAGTAGGCGGCATGTGCGAGCGCGGCTTCGGCAGGCTGGTATTTACCAGTTCGACCGCCGGCGAGAAAGCGGAACGCTCCGGCAGCGCGTACACGACTTCCAAGCATGGGGTTATCGGGCTCGCACGCGCGGTCGCCCAGGACGCTGGACCATTCGGAGTCACATCCAACGCAGTGCTGCCTGGCTGGGTGCGAACGGCGATGGCCGAGCGCTCGGCGAAGACGGAGGCCGAACGTCGCGGCATCAGCGTCGAGCAAGTGTGGAGCGAGCGCGCCGCGATCTACCCGCAGAATCGAGTGCTGGAGCCGCGAGAGGACGCGCAGGTGATCGCGTTCCTGTGCAGCGACGCTGCCGGAGGCGTGAACGGCGAGGCGATCACCGTGGCTCTCGGCGGCGTATGGTAGGCGCGATTCGGCGGTCACTCAACTCGAGCTATTGGGTTTCCACAAAGTGGCCACCGGAATGACTCTCGAGGCTGGACGCGTTCGACGAATTTCTCCACTGTGCGTAGACTTCCGAGTATTGGTACGCCGCGGCATGAGTAGCTGCCCAGTGCGCTGGAGGTTCCCGGAAGCATTTGCTAACTCTGCATCGTCGTGGCGACAATGACGCGCCCTCGTATGCAGTCGCTGAGTGGAATGAGCGTACAGAAATGAGCCCATCCCCTGTTTCATGGCGCAAGGACGCCAGTACTCTGGGCACAGGTGGTCCTGAATCCAAAACAGCGCTGAAGCGGGTCGTTGGACAGCGCCTTCTGCTGCCCCAAACTTCGACTTGCGCACAACCAAACGGATGGCCAGGCTCCGCGCCGCGCATGTTCGGATCGTCGTTGGCGGAGATTTTTAGCGCGCCGGACTACGATTGCAGGTTGGAGGGCTCGCACGAGAAGCCCGACTTCGCCGTGACACGACTTCGTTCGGGTCCAAGGCCGGCGGAGAAAGCTCCATCCTACCCAACGGATGACGCACTCCTAGTCTGCGTTTCGCTCACTCCAACGGCGATAGGCCAATGGCGTGCACGTTACAAGGGGCGGGAAGTCGGAGTGACACGAGCGATACCCTTTGCAACGACGGTGCTCGACTTGCTTTGTTCCATGGAGATGTGGGTTCGTGGTCCCTTCGACTATTTGCACTATTACCTTTCCGCCGCACTTGTAAAGTGAGTTGCACTCGACAATGGCGTTGCAGCCGCATACGAGCTGCGGGAAGCCTTTTTCATCGAGGATCTGGTTGTCGCGCAACTGACGCGATCGATCCTTTCGCCGGTGAGGCATCGCGAGCCCCTGGATAAGCTGGCCCTTGACCAGATTGCGATGCTGCTAGGTGCGCACGTCTTGCAGCGATATTGCGCGACTCCAAAGGTCGCCACCCCAATCCGGATCGGGCTGCAACCATGGCAAAAGCTTCGTGCCGAGGAAATGTTGCGCGCACAACTAGAGGGAAACATCACAATCAAAGAGCTGGCTACTGCATGCTCGCTGTCGGAGAGCCATTTTGCTCGCGGCTTCCGCACAAGTTTCGGCATTTCGGTTCATCAGCATCTGATTCGGCTCCGTATCGAGCGCGCCAAATCGCTGCTTTCGCAGGCAAACAAGCAGCTCGCGGAGATCGCGCAGCTTTCCGGGTTTTGCGACCAAGCAGCGTTTACTCGGACCTTCAGCAGAGTCGAACGGATGACGCCCTCGCGCTGGCGCAAATACAATGGTGGTTGATCCGAGTTTGGCAATCTCGCGTTGCCTTTTAATTGAGACTCGGGGTTGATGACTCTGAGTGCGTCGTGCACCCAGAGTCATTGCCAAATTGTTGTAATGAACTACGCCCGCTTGGATGCTCGAACGTCTGTTACGGCGTCTGCGGCTGAACGAATCACCTCCAGCACGAGTCTCGGGTTTGACATCATGGCGACATGACTGGAGCCAATTTCTACGGTCTTGGGGCCCATGCGCTTCGCTGCGAAGCGTTCCAGATCAGGATGGACGGTGCGATCCTGCGTGGCCACGATGGACCAACTCGGCTTTGACCGCCAGGCGACGCCATCCAGCTTCTGTGTGAACAGATCAAGGGCCGGCGCGAAATGGGTGGACCAGACAATCTCCTGCTCGTCGGCAGTCAGATCTCCGGCGAAGCATGAGACGCCCTCCGGCTTCATCCAGACGCGGCCGTCCGCAACTTCCACATACTTGAAGACGTCTGTTTTGGGAAATTTATCCTGCTGGCCCTGCGACGTCTCAGTCTCATCAGGCCCGAGCGCCGCGATATAGACCAAGGCGGCTACGCGGCTGTCCAATCCGGCGCGCGTTATGACGGTTCCGCCATAGGAGTGGCCGACAAGGACAACCGGGCCGCTGACTCGTCCGATTGTGCGGATCGTCGCTTCGACGTCGCCTTTCAGCGTGTCGAGACCATACTGAGCGGCGATTACCTGGTGGCCCTCCGACCGCAATGTGGGAATCAGTTTCTGGAAACATGAGCCATCGGCCCAGATGCCGTATCGCCGTTCACATGCACCGTGCAGGCACCGCACTGCGCGATTCCACATCCGAACTTGGTGCCCGTGAGACCCAAAACATCTCGCAGCACCCAAAGAAGAGGCATGTCAGAAGGAACGTCGACGCTTTTGGATTCCCCGTTAATTCGCAGTTCGATCATGCAGCACTCCGAAGACGGTCAGCGCCTCAAAAGCGCCCGTGGTTACGTAACGATCATGTCGACTAGGGGCCCTCACACGTCCCATGTCGATCTGCCAATACAAGCTCCCAGCACTCCATTATTATAATCCAGCGGTGGGTCGCTATATTGTCCGACGATGTGATTCCTTGTACGAGCCTGATCCGGCGTCAGGCCGGTTGGTTGGCGCGTACACGGTTCGGTACCGGGCGCACGCCGAGAATTGCTGACCCGCTGCGAGATTGCACGGCGCGCCGCCTCGACCCGATTTCCATTCTTCAGCCTCTTGGAGGCCGGAAATCGCGACGATCTGACCCCGGTTGAGTCCCCCAATGCGGCGTCGACCATGTCCTTTGGCGACATGACCATCCAATCTGCGTTACTCGCTATGTATCATATAAACACTCAAGGGCCGGGACGGCTAGAGTTAGACTCATGCGAATGCTCGTCGTAGGCGCCGGTTCGATCGGTGGGCTTTTTGGTGGCCGCCTCGCACACGCTGGGCGAGATGTAACTTTTCTCGTTCGCCCGAGTCGAGCCGAACAACTGCGTAGGAACGGTCTGCAGATCGTAAGCCCGCTCGGCGATGCGACTGTGCAGCCGAGGCTTCTTGCGAGCAAAGACATTCACGACGCGTTTGATGTCGTGTTTCTGTCGGTAAAGGCCTACTCACTCGACTCAGCGATCTCCGATTTCTTCCCGGCCGTCAGCGCACGCACGATGATCCTGCCCGTGCTCAATGGGATGAAGCATATGGACACGCTCGCCGCGCGCTTTGGTGTGCGGCCGCTCATTGGCGGCGTATGCAAGGCTGCCACCATGCTGGACGTACAGGGTCGCATTGTGCAGCTCACAAAGCTGCAAGATTTGGCTTACGGCGAAATGGATGGCTCTCGCTCTGAGCGTATAACGAGTCTTCACGAGTTCATGCAGGGCGCGGCATTTGACGCGCGGCTCTCTCAGACGATCGAGCTCGAGATGTGGCAGAAATGGACGGTGCTCGCGACCTTGGGCGGAGTCACGTGTCTAATGAGGGGTAATACCGGCGAAATCGAAGCCGCATCGGGAGGTCCGGAATTCCTGACCAACTTCCTGAATGAGGTAGTTTCGGTCGTCGAGGCCTCAGGTTTCTCACTCGGCAAAGCTTTCCTCGACACCACGGCTCAAGCGCTGCTCTCACCCGGCGCGCCTACAACCTCGTCCCTTTACCGGGACCTGCAAGAAGGAAACCGCGTGGAAGCTGATCAGATCCTCGGCGATCTTCTGCGACGTGGCGCAAAAGCTGGACTACGCACACCGTTGATCTCTGCCGCGTATACCCATCTTTGCGTCTATCAGAATCGGGGTAATGCGGCGCGCTTGACGGGGTAGTCTATCGTGTAAGCGCGGTTTTTTGAGACGCTTCCGTGGTCCAGTCAGCACGGCGTAGCGCACTCAAAGGCGCTCGTTCGCACAAGTGGAGTTCTCAATCAACCGCACGCCAGTACACATGATCATCTCTGTCACCGCCGCGTAGAAAGTAGTTGCAAGATGGCCTGTCCAAGTCACCGCCTGGCAAAGCAGGAATACTGAACCATGAGTCCTATCCAACAGGTCGAGTGGAATAAGGTCTTCGAATTCACATGGCGAATTCTCGTGTTCGTTGTGGCCGTCGCGATCATCGTGATCGTATCGACCAACTGGACCCAATGGGAAGGCGGGGAAGGTTGGCAGCGAACGAGTGATGCTTACCTGCAGTCCGACCTAACGCCCATATCCGCAAAAGTAGCGGGCTATATTCGCGAGCTACCCATCCGCGACTACGAACGAGTGCGCAGAGGACAAGTACTCGCGCGCTTGGTCGACGATGACTACCGCGCCGCCGTCGCACAGGCGGAAGCGAACATTCTGAGCGCCACGGCGCAGCATGGTGCGCTGCAGGCACAGCACGAGTTGCAACTCGCCAATATCGAGGCCGCGCGTGCAGTTGTCGCATCGACCATTGCCTTGCGTGAACAGAATCGGCGCGATCTTACTCGACAGCAGCGCCTCCTTCAGACCGGTTCCTCCTCCACCGAGGCAAGGGAAAGGCTTGAAACCACCCACGCGCAACTCGAGGCGCAATTCATGCAGAATCGAGCCCAGGCGGAGGCCGCGCAGCGCCAGCTCGCTGTCCTCGAAGCACAAATCACACAAAGCGAGGCAGCCATCGACGCCGCTCGGGCCGCGCTCGTCGTGGCCAAGCTCAACCTGCAATACACGACAATCATCTCACCTCAGGATGGTGTAATCGGACAGCGCCAGGTGAAGCCCGGCCAGTTGGTGGGCATCGGAAGCCAGATCACGACGCTCACTCCGCTGCCTGACGTGTGGGTAGTTGCCAACTATAAGGAGACGCAGCTCACCCACATGGCGGTTGGGCAACCGGCACGAATCACCGTGGATACGTTTCCCGGACATACGTTACGCGGGCATGTACAGGCATTCGCGCCGGCCTCGGGTGCAGAATTCGCTCTGCTTCCGCCTGATAATGCGACTGGCAACTTCACCAAAGTTGTGCAGCGCATCTCTGTAAAGATCCTCATCGACGATGCGGACGGACTCGCCGATCGATTGGTTCCGGGCATGTCGGTTGAAGCGCGCGTCAACGCGCGGGATGGGGGGCGAAGATGAACGCGTCCCCGCCGGCGCCGCGCTCAGGGCTTCTCGCCCCAACGCTCCCTTCGCCGCCGACATCGATTCCGTGGCTCGGGCTCGTGGCCGTCCTGATGGGGAAGTTCATATCGACCCTGAATGCCCGACTGTCGACCTTCGGTCTCGCCGATATACGGGGCGCGGTGAGCGCTGGCTTCGACGAAGGAGCATGGATCACGACCGCACAAACCGTGGCTCAGATGTTCATTACGCTCATTGCTGTGTGGATGGGCGCTGCCTTTGGCCCGCGGCGGGTATTGATCTGGGCGTCGCTCTCGTTTGCGGTGATCTCACTCATTATCCCGTACTCGGCAAGCTTACCCATGCTGCTGACGATGCAGTTCCTCGGCGGCCTCGCGAGCGGATTCTTCATTCCCCTGACCTTGAGCTTCCTTTTGCTCAATATGCCGCCGAGATATTGGGCCTTCGGGATCGCAATCTATGCGCTCAATCTCGAGCTCTCGCTAAACATTTCCGCATCGCTTGAGGGTTGGTACGTCGAACACCACTCCTGGCGATGGATTTTCTGGCAAAACGTCCCGCTCGCCTTGCTCATGTCGCTGTGTCTGCGGCGGGGCATCGCCGCCAAGGCGATCACGGTCAGGCCGCCGCCCGACGTGTTTGGTCTGGTGGCGGGCGGCACTGGGCTTGCGTTGATCTATGCGGCTCTCGACCAGGGCAACCGGCTCGACTGGCTTAACTCTGGATTGGTGTGGGGACTGCTCGGCTCCGGAGCGCTCATCCTGGTGGCGTTCTTCGTGCACGAAGCCCGTACTCCCCGCCCGCTGCTTAACCTTAAAGTCGTATTCGGCGCACCTCTTCCCGGCCTGTTTCTGTTGATCTCATTCCTTCGCCTGACGATTCTGTCCACCAGTTATCTGATCCCGCTGTACCTCGGATCGGTGCGCGGCTATCGCGACCTTGAAGTAGGCGAGACCCTGATCTGGATCGCGATTCCACAGCTCATTTTCTGTCCCCTCGCGGCCCTCATGCTGCGGCGATCGGATGCAAGGCTCGTGACCTCGATCGGATTCATCTTCATCGGCATCGCCTGTTTAATGGTGGCGTACAACCTCACGCCCGTCTGGGGCTCTTACCAATTCCTGCCCTCACAGCTGTTGCAGGCCCTTGGGCAAAGCTTTGCGCTTTCAGGCGTGATCTTCTTCGGAATCCTGCACCTCAGGCCCCAGGACGCCCTAACTTTCGGCGCGATGCTGCAAACGGCAAGACTGTTCGGCGGAGAGATCGGCTCGGCATTCGTGACGACTCTGGCCCGCGTACGTGAGCAGGTTGCTTCGAACTTGATTGGGCTGCATCTGCAGAGCGGTGATGCGCAGGTCATTCAGCGCATCCGCGCCTACGGGGACGTGACGACGCGTGTGGCGGACCCGGCCAATGCAGCCAATCGTGGTGCGCTCGTGCTGGGTAACGCAGTGCGTGCTGCCGCTACCACGCAAGCTGTGATGGATTGCTTTGTTGTAGTCGCGTTTCTTTCCGCTGTAGCGCTGCTCTTTGTGGTCTATCGAAGCGCAGCTCCCGAAGGCCCCGCATCCCCGATGCCGCTCTTTCGTGTCCAGGGACGAGAACCGCAATGATCGGCTTGGCAAGCAGCTCGTTACGCGCCGGTGGCATTGCGGGAGTGGTGATCCTTTTCCTCGTGTCTTGTCGCGTTGGGCCGAACTATCGGCCACCCGCACTGCCGGGAGGCGCGGCGGCACCGCTGGTCGGCGTGAATACTGCACTTGAGAGTCCGACGCCACCACCCGATGCATGGTGGCACCTGTACAACGACCCACGTCTCGACGATCTGGTGCGGGAAGCGCTGCAAGCGAACCGTGACCTCGCCGCCGCTGACGCTAACCTAGTCGCCGCGCGCGCTGCGGTGGCCGAAGTGCATGCCCGTCGCTATCCGTCGACCGATGTGTCTGCCGGCGCCGTGCGCGGCCGCGATCCGGTCACAGACGAGATTCTCGAACTCACCGCTCGGCCTCCTCAGACCATCTGGTTGTACGAGGATGTGTTTCAGGCGGCTTATGAGGTCGATCTCTTCGGTCGTATCCACCGCGCCATCGAAGCAGCAAATGCCAATGCCGAATCCGTTGCCGCCGCTCGCGACAGTGTGCGTGTCGTGGTCGCCGCGAGCACTGCGCGCTCGTACGCCGCGCTCTGTGCGCTTGGAGAGGAGCTTGACGTAGCACGCCATTCACTCGACGTTGTGAGCCGCGAAGCGACTATCACAAAGCAGCGCTACGAAGTCGGAGCGGGTTCGGAATTCGACGTGACGCGCGCGCAGGCGCTGGTCGGCCAGGTTCGTTCGAGCATTCCCCAGCTCGAGGGAGAGCGCAAGGCAGCGCTTTTCGAGCTGACGGCGCTCCTGGGCCGAACCCCCGCGAATGCGCCCCGAGAGCTCGAAACGTGCGTCACGCCCCCACGAGTGGCATCCCTCATTCCGGTAGGCGACGGACGAGCCTTGATCAGCCGTCGTCCCGATGTTCGCCAGGCAGAGAGTCGGCTCGCTGCGGCAACTGCGCAAATCGGTATCGCGACCGCTGATCTCTTCCCCACCATTCACCTCACCGGCTTTTACGGAGGCGCCGCGACTGAGCCTTCACAGCTGGGGACAAATCTCGGACTCGTGTGGGGCGTTGGACCTTCCATCAGCTGGACGTTTCCCAATCAGGCCGGCCCACGTGCCCGCGTACGGCAGGCCAAAGCCTCTCAGGCCGCTTCGCTGGCGGCGTTCGATTCGGTTGTACTTACAGCCCTCAAGGAAACCGAACAGGCGCTAGCTGAATACAGCGCAGCGCTCGACCGGCGGCAAGCGCTCGCTGATGCGCAGGCCGAGATCCATCGCTCGTTCGACATCGCGCATGACGAGTTTGCGGCCGGATCCGTGAGCAATCTCGACTTGCTCACCACGGAACAGTCTCTCGTGGCCCTGGACGCAGCGGTCGCATCGTCCGATGCCAGCCTGATCCAGCTTCAGATCGATCTGTTCAAGGCACTCGGCGGCGGATGGCACAACGAGAGCCTGTGAAGTCCATAATCCCGCGGGCCTGAACCGCAGCGAAAAACCGTAAATCGCTGGAGCCACACATGTTCAGTCGTTCACCTAATAGGACGATGTGTTCCCTATGCAGCTACTAATCAGGCCATCGTTCCATTGCTAACGTGTATCGCAAGTTCAAACGCCAGGAGAGCCCGGATTGAGAACCCGGGATTACGGTCTGGCCTTAAAGCCTTTCCCATAGGAGTGCGACTAATGGATGAAAATGAAGCCCCCCGGGGGATCGAGCCGGCCCGTCATTGGGTCGATGGCGAGTGGGTCAGCTCGGCTAGCCTTACGGCAATCGTCGCAACATTTGTCTTCGTCTTTGGGATGTCGCTCGCTCATGCGTCCCGCCAAGACATCGCCAGCGACTCAAGCGGTGGCGACTGGGTGTACGTCGACCACGACCTCTCGGGAACCCGCTACTCCCACCTAAAGCAGATCACTACGAAAAATGTATCGCAGCTCGTCAAGGCCTGCGCGTACTCATTCCCCGACAAAGAGCCATCGCAAACCGCTCCGATCGTGTCGGCGGGCAGGATGTACCTGACGACTGCCCACTATACCGTTGCTGTCGATGGCGCTGATTGCCACGTGATCTGGTCGAGCACGTGGACACCACGCGAGCACGAGCCGTTGAACACCCAGCGCGGCGCGGCGCTCACCGACGGAAAGATCATTCGCGGAACCAATGATGGCTTTCTGCTGGCGCTCGACGCCAAGGACGGGCATACGCTTTGGGCTAAGCAGATCGCCGACCCGAAGGAAGGCTTTTTCATCAGCATGCCGCCTCTGGTTCACGGCAATCTGATCTACATCGGGCCGGCAGGCTCTGAGACGGCTGCGCACGGTTGGGTGGGTGCATTCCGAATCACGGACGGCGAGCAAGTGTGGCGATTCAATATCGTGCCCGACGATGGCGAGCCTGGCGCCGACACTTGGGGGCCAGATTCAGCCGCTCGCAAACACGGCGGAGGCAATCTCTGGACTCCGATGTCCTTTGACGAGAAAAAGAACCTGCTCTACATACCGGGCGGAAACCCTGCTCCCGATATCTACGACGAAGGCCGACCCGGCGCCAATCTATACACGGATTCGCTGATTGCCTTGGATGCCACGACGGGTCATCTCGTTTGGTACCGCCAATTCATACCCCACGACGTGCACGACTACGATGTCTCGCACGTTGCCCCGGTGTTCAAGACAACAATCAATGGGTCTACACGCAATGTGATCGCCAGCACCGGCAAGGACGGACTGCTGCGGCTCCTGGACCGTGATTCGAAGGACATTATCTATAGCGTTCCGTTCACTAACCGGCTGAACGTCGAAGCCCCCATAACCAGGACGCCGGTGCGCGTTTGCCCGGGAACTCTCGGGGGGCAGGAGTGGAATGGCTCCGCATACTACGCGAAGCAGAACATGCTGATTGTCCCTGCTACCGACTGGTGCGCGGAGTTCAACAAGGATGCGACGGCACCGGATCCGCAGAAGGAACACACCCACGGCTTTTACTTCGGCGGCGAGACGAAGTTCGATCCATGGCCAGCCGCCCGGGGACGACTCACTGCGTTCGACGCTTCCACAGGTCGTGAGAAATGGCGCTTCGACGCCGCGAAACCGCTGATAGCCGGCGTCACGGCGACCGAGGGCGGCCTGATCTTCACCGGTGAATTGACGGGCGACCTGTTGGTGTTGGACGCCAGATCCGGCGAGGTGCTGCTGCGGCGCGACCTGGGTGGCCCGGCCGCTGGCGGTGTCGTCACCTACAACGCTCGCGGTAGGCAGAACGTGGCGGTCATCTCTGGCTACGTAGGGGTATACAACTTGGTCGCTCCTGAAATTGGCGGCGGCAATACCACGGTCACGGTCTTCCGACTCCCCGGAAACTGAGCGAGTTGGAGATACGGGGCAAAATCGTCTCGGTCGGAATCTCAGCTAGACACAAGTCGCGCCCGCATGCACCGGCAAAGCACGAACAACTGACTGAAGAGGTTCTAAATTGTCAATTCACCCACTGTGAACGATGAGATTCACGCACCCATGGGCGGCGTGCGCGACAGCGGCTGGGGACGGGCCGGTCGGGAAAGCCTCGCCGACTTCTCGGACGTGATTTGGATTAACTCGCACAGCGGAAAGCGTGAGTTTCCGTTCTAACGAATCATGATCGGGTTTCCGGCGTCGGCCGTGGATACGGTCGAATTGGGATCGAGGCGCTTCTCGAACCCCTGGGCCATCCTCGAGTCATAAGGTCACCTCATATGAGTCAACACGCTACCGTCTCCCCGACCGAAGCCGTGGTGTACATGAAACCGACGGATCCAAAGCCCTCCCAGGAGCTGCACTCGCGCGAGGCGCTAGCTTCGGTCTTCGCCGATCTGAATCAGTACGACGCCACCACCCACTTCGTCGGACAGAGCACGATCTTCACGTTGACGAACGACCGAGGCACCGGGGAAGCTTACTGCGTGGCGCATCACGTTACAGTCAAGGCTGGGAATCGTCGGTTGATGCTAGCATCGCTCCGCTACTACGACACTTTCGTGAAGCTCGATGGCGTATGGATGTTTGCGGAGCGCCTGCTCTACGTGGACTGGGTAGACGAACGCGCCCTCTCATGAAGCGGCTGGTGATTGTGGGCGCGTCCGGGATGGTCGGCGGTTACACCCTTCGCTATGCGCTCGAGCATCCGAACGTCGAGCGTGTGACTTCTGTCGGGCGAAGGAAACTTGGCATCTCGCACTCCAAGCTCACAGAGGTTCTGCACCAGGACTTCGCGGACTGCTCGGCACTCGCGGAGACGCTCTCGGGTCAAGATGCAGCGGTCTTTTGCCTGGGCACGTATACCGGCGCGGTGTCCGACGCGGAACTGCGCAAAATAACCGTGGACTACACAATCGAGTTCGCGCGCGTTCTTCGCGGCTCAAGCCCCGACGCGGTGTTCACGTTCTTGAGCGGGAATGGCGCGGATTCCACGGGGCGAAGCCGAATGGCCTTCGCTCGCTACAAGGGGGCGGCCGAGAAAGCACTGCTGGCGGCGGGATTCCCGCGCGTTTACATCTTCCGGCCTGGCTACATCTACCCGGTGGAACCTCGGAAAGAACCCACCTTCGGCTACCGTCTGTTGCGCGCGGCCTACCCAGCTTTTCGGATGATGTTCCCTAACCTCGTGATACGGTCCGATGATTTGGCCCGCGAAATGGTGAACGTCTCGGTTCGGAAAGCAGCGAAACGCGCAAGTCTCGTTTTCGAGAACCGTGACATTCTAGCCATGGTCAATTCGTCTCAGCCGCACGATCCTCCTTGAGCGGATCGCTCTGAGGGCGACGACAGTGTAAGCGTGACAAGACAGCATCCAAACATCGCGATCGCAATCTGCCTGCTAGCGATCTCCCCCCTCCTCCGAGGGTGCACATCGGCCACGCTGCAAGCTTCGGATCACTTCGATGGGCACCGCTTTCACAATCGCGATCTCGACAGTGCTCCTGAACCGACATTCTGGGAAGAAGTCCGTATAGCCTGGGCGCTGAAAACGAAACACAAGAACTGGCCTGATCGCTTCGAGTCGACACCCACTGACGCGCCCAAAGAACCCGTTCTCCATGGGATCCGAGTACTTTGGATAGGCCACGCCAGTGCGTTGATCCAAACGCCCACCTTGAACATTCTTACGGACCCGGTTCTGTTCGATGCGATTGGTCCAACGCTATTTCCGACGAAGACCGTAACCCACCCCGGAATGAGCCTCGACAGCCTGCCCCGAATCGATCTCATCCTGATCAGTCACAACCACTACGATCATATGGATCTGAAGTCGATCCATGCACTTTTTGAGCGCCAACAGGGCAATCCGCCGACCATATTGGTCGGCCTTGGCTTGGGCGAGGACTTGAAGGCGGAAGGTATTTCGTCGTACTCCGAACTGGATTGGGATGACTCAGTTACGGTGAAGGACACAAAGATCTTTTTTCTCGAGGCGGTGCACACCTCGCGCAGAGGCATCTGGGATACCAACAGGACGCTGTGGGGATCCTTTCTCATCGATTCTCCGGAAGGGCGAATCTATTTTGCAGGAGACACCGCATACGGCAACCACTTCAAGAGCATCTACGAAAGATTTGGCGCCCCAAAGATCAGTCTGCTGCCCATAGGCGCCTATGAGCCGCGGTGGTTCATGTATCGCATGCACATGAACCCTAATGAAGCGGTGCTTGCGCATATGGAGCTGCATAGCGAACACTCCATTGGTATTCACTTCGGTTTGATCGACAACGCCGGGGAGAGCTACGAAGCCCCTGTGAACGACCTTGCCGTCGCTCGCAAGAACCACGGAATTCAGGAGGCACAGTTTGTCGCTCCTCATCTCGGACAGATCTTTCAATATTAGTTGGCGAAACCGGTGGGTTCGCTGTTGAGATCCTGCAAAGACAGCTCCGCATCGGCTGACCAAGAAACCCTGGGCACACGCAGGCACCTAAACTCCCTCGTCACGGCCGAGCGTAGCTCATTGTCCAAATACCTCGATCCCCCGGGTGATACTCGTTTCCATCCCATGGTGAGCCGCAGACATGCAGATGTGCGTAGGGAGTGCCGGCGAACATCACCAACGTGCCTGCGTCGCGCATGACCGAAGGCAAACCGGCAGCTCTTGCCTCGAATGGCCAGATAATCATCCAGTGCGGGCCAATTGGGATGGCCGCACTCGTCCGATCAAACGGATCGGTGTAGCTGCGCTGGGTAGCTCCATTGAGCATGTAGATCAGTCCGGGCGCGACATTGGACGGTTTGGGCTTCTTCGCCATGATGTCAAGCATCCACTGCATCCCCATCGGATCCAAGCTCATATCTGCCTGCCCGATAATATTTTGATTGCCCGGGACACACACCCACTGGTTCGTACCCGGACGCAGCACGGTCATCTTTCCCTGAGCATCCATTTCGGCCACAGTGGCGTCTCTCGTGACACAGTCAGGCCCCGATAAGAGTGTTCGTCGAATCTTCTCCTGCGTGATTTCCTCGGACAAGCTGTTCTCTGCGTTCATTGCGCCTTCCCCGGTCCGCTGATGACTCATTCCCTCATTGGCATTTCGATGCTGCGCCGGTGTGCCAGAAGTCTGTGCTGACAGGCCTCGTGCAACCAGACCCGCCCCGATGATTGCTGCGGCTTCCACAAACACGCGTCGTGATATTGGTGTTCGGCGCCCTGAATACACCACGGTATAATCGAACGAGCCTCCGCTGTTGGCGTCCTGTTTCTTAGACATGCGCTCTCCTTGGCTCGGTTCGGTCGCACCACGAAACTGCAGCGGAGATGCCCCGCGAAACAAGGATTGACTCAAGTAAGCGGCGTTGCGTTCGCTCCTGCACGATTTGGTGAGCTGCGATCTAGGTCGACGCCAAAAGTCACTCGTCGTCGCGCTTCTCGGAAGCCAAATCGCGAAAGCACGCTTAGGCCGCCCGCGACACCCGACTCTCGGTAGCCCGCTGGAGAATTCGGGTACACCGGAGTGTTAGTAAGTGTCCTTTGCCGCTGCCGCTATCCCCGTGCGGGTCCGAAGCGTTGGAACGCCGCCACGCTAACGGCGTCATACCAATAGCGCGTCTGAAGACGCGGCACAGGTGCGACTGATCGCAAAAGCCCGCGGTTAATGCGATGTGCGACAGCGGATCTCGGGTGGTCCGCAGCAGCGAGCACGCGACTTCGAGTCTTCGCGATGCGACGTATTGAAGCGGCGGGATGCCAATGCTGGCTTTGAACGCCCGGAAGAGCTGTCCAACGCTCACGCCAATTTGAGCTGCGAGATCCTCGCCGCTGATTTTGCCTGGGAGATGTTGCTCTATGTAGTCCACAACGCGGTTCAACTGCCACCGTGCAAGGCCGCCTCGCCGGCGTGCATCTCGCCCAATCTTGGCTTGGTGCCCCGCACTCGCCTGCAGAATCGCTGAGGCCTGCAATAGGTAGCGCCGGGACGTATTCCGATCCGCATCGAAAGTGGCAACAGCGCCGGCGATCAAGGTGGACACAATCGCGGGAATGCTCTTGGCGCGCACCTCGGTCGAGAACTCTGCCAAATCCAAGGCGTTCATGCGCGTTAGCCCCCCGTATGGATGGGTCATGCTGCGCGCCATCCCGAAATCATCGCAGTAAATGGGCGTAAATCCGTGCTATCGTCGACGTAAATCGATGTAAACGGCGCGGCATTTCGCGTTCCTCTTCCCACAGCGGCCCATGCTTAACCCTGCGTATCCCCAAACGATAACTTTTGGGCCCTTTCGATTGATTCCGTCTCAGCGGCTGCTGCTCGAAGGCAATAGTCCGCTGCACGTCGGGAGTCGAGCTCTGACAATTCTGCAGATCCTGGTCGAGCGGGCCGGCAAGGTTGTTGACAAGCGAGAACTTGCCCGGCTGGTGTGGCCTGACACATTCGTCGAAGAGGCCAATATTCGGGTCCACGTCGCAGCGCTTCGTCGCGCGCTCGGTGACGGGCAAAATGGCGCGCGGTACATCGTCAACGTACCTGGGCGAGGCTATAGTTTCACCGGCTCGGTCTCTTTTCTTTCCGAGCCGCCGAAGCCCGATCGCGCCATCGCGCCCAAAACCCAAGCGACCCCCGCTTTGCCGACTTCGATTACCCGTCTTGTCGGGCGTGCCGAAGCGGTCAGCAAACTAAGGGCTGAACTGACGCGAGAGCGGATGGTCACGCTAGTTGGGTCAGCAGGCATCGGTAAGACCAGCTTGGCATTAGCTGCCACCCAGTCCTGGTTGAGCGACTCGGGTTACGCTGCGTACTTCGTCGACCTGGCTACCGTGAGCGACCCCGGTAGCGTTCCAGCGGCAGTCGCCTCTGCGATTTCCGCATCAACGATCTACGAGGACATCGTTGGGGCAATAGTCCGCGAACTTCAGGATCGCCGAATCCTGATCATTCTCGACAACTGCGAACACGTCATCGACGCCGCGGCCCGTCTATGCGAGGTCCTGCTGACCGGGACTCAGCACGTCCGCCTCCTCGCGACCAGCCGCGAGCCCTTGCGTATTGCCGGTGAGTGGATCCACCGTGTCGCTGCCCTGGGCCTGCCGCCAGCCGGTCGAGATCTGACCGCCTCCGAGGCGATGACTTTCCCCTCTGTCCGGCTCTTCGTCGAACGCGCAATGGCGAATGTGGACACATTCGAATTCCGCGACCAAGACGCAGCCGCCGTCGCCGACATCTGCCGGCGACTAGATGGCATACCGCTCGCAATCGAATTCGCGGCAGCGCGCGTCGACCTCTTCGACGTCTCCAGTATCGCCCGGCGCTTGGATGATCGTTTCGCGCTACTTACAAGGGGTCGGCGTAATGCGCTACCGCGACAGCAAACTCTTCGCGCCGCTCTTGACTGGAGTTGTGCTCTGCTTTCCTCCGATGAACAGATCGCACTGCGGCGGCTCAGCGTTTTTTCAGCTTACTTCGGCGTCGATGACGCCATTGAAGTAATCAGCGATGACAAGCTGCCGAAACGATCGGCCTTGGAAACCCTCTCCGACCTCGTTGCCAAGTCGGTAGTCTCTGCCGATGTAGGTGGCCACGCTGTCACCTATCGGCTGCTGGAGACCACTCAGGTCTACGCACAGGAAAAACTTAGCGAAGCTGGCGAGTTGGAGACCCTTCGCAGGCGGCATGCGCAGAGATTCTTAGATTTGTGCCGCGCGCCCGGGAGCATTGACGATGACCAAGGGATCTGGCGTCAGGCTATGGTAGACGTCCGCGCCGCGCTCGACTGGGCTCTTGTACGCGGAGGCGACATAGCGCTTGGTGTTGACCTGGCATCGGCGGCCACGCCAATCTCTCTTCGGCTTTCTCTGCTTAGAGAGCATCGGAAGTATCTTGAACTCGCTCTGGCGCACATACTCGCTACCGCGGAGGGCAATTCCCGCACCGAAACGGCGCTTCGCGCAGAGATGGCACTTCACAGCGCCGCGGCGCTCGCGCTTTACTTCACAGAGGGGCCCGAGCCGGCCGTCGACGATCACCTTCAGAAGGCGCGCAGAATTGCACAGAAAATCGGTGACAAGGGTCACGAGCGTCAAGTCCTTTGGATGCTCTATGGCATCGCGGGCAATACCGGAAACTATCGTCAGGCACTGACCTATGGCGAGACATTCGCCACCGCCGCTGACGATTCGGTGGATCCGATGGCCAAACTTCGCTCTCATCGCATGATGAGCCGCGCGCTTGCCGACCTTGGGCAACTCACGCTCGCACAGCAGCGGGTGGAGCTCGCGCTGAAGCCACGTCGCGAGGTGATATCGCAGGCCACCCTGAACGCTTATGAGATTGATCACTGGATCTCATCGCGAGCCGGCTACGCCCGAATTCTGTGGCTGCGAGGCTATCCGGATGACGCCAAGAAGGAAGCGGAACAGTGTATCGCGGACGCGCTGCGGCTAGGCCATGAACAATCAACATGTTGGGCCCTCGCGTTCAACGTGTGTCCCATCGCAATTTGGCGCGGGGAGCTTGTCGAGGCAAGCCATTTTGCAAGCCTTCTTCGACAGCACTCCCAAAGCGTGTTTCAGCACTGGCACGAATGGGGGCTTCTTTATGAGAAGCTTTTAAAGGACCTTACTTCGGAGCCGGATCGGCGCACTGAGTCCTGGCTTACGGACATCAGGTCCACTCTTCTGGCCCAAGCCGATCTGTTGGCAACGTTCGATGTCAAGCTGGCGGGACCGGACACCTTGGCCCGCGCGCAGGCCGACGAAGACATTTGGTGTGCCGCTGAAATCCTGCGGGCATGGGCGGATCGTCATGCGACCGGCGACACGGCGGGACGATCCGGCTCGGAAGCCGCGCTTGTGCATTCACTCGAGATTGCCCGGCGCCAGGGTGCAAAAGCCTGGGAGCTTCGTGCCGCTACGAGCCTCGCCTTTCTTTTTCGTGAATCAGGCCGCATCAGCCAAGCCCGCGACACGCTGCAGCCTGCACTGAGTCACTTCACCCAAGGGCGGGGTACCAAGGACGTTCAGGCGGCCACCAACCTACTGTCCCAACTTTAGGCCCAGCCACAAGTTTAATCCGACGGGTGCTGCCAACGTGTCCGCGAAGCCAAGCTTTGCGGCTCCCCGGGGGCCGCATCTCTTATAGGTCATTCTCATCCAAAACGCTTCATTCGGATACCAGACCGCTCCCGTACTGGCCAATAAGCTGCTTCCGTACACCCTGACTTCCAGAATTTACCCTGGCCGCGTCTGAACTCCGTTGGCCCTCCGCACCCATGCGATAGACGCCGCCCCCGAAGTGGAGGATCGATGAGCACGAAATCGCCCGAGCAGACCAAAGCATTTGTTTTGCAAGCATTCGACACGCTGTTCAACAGGCGCGACTACAAGGCGGCGGAACAATTCTTTGCGAAGGCTTACATCCAACATAGCGCGATCATAGAGCCGGGCCGCGATGGCTTGTTCAACCTAGTCAGGGCCGCCCCTGCCCGCTTGCGATACGAGAATGCCCACATCTTCGTCGAGGGCGACTACGTCATGTTGCATGGACGGTTCACCGGAAATGGGCAACCCAGGGCGCTCATCGCCGCCGACGTTTTCAGGATTGCAGATGGCCTTCTAGCGGAGCATTGGGACGTATTGCAGAGCGAAGTCACGAAGGAAGAATCCAAGAGTGCTCTGCCAATGTTTGGCACGTCATTCGCTGAACCAGATCAACAACCCAGACCCGCCGCCGCCTCACCGTTGACGGTAGAGGAAGCGCGAATGATCGTGGCGCCGCTATATGACGCGCTGAACCAACCAGCCAAGAAAGATGTGGTCGCCTTGTTGGCCAGGGCAACCAATCCTGATTACAAATCCTATTCAACAAATGAGGACTGGCTCACGCGCGACCAATTAGCCGAGGTATTCAAGCTGATCGGATCGGCTGTCCCAGATTTGCGGTGGACAATTAAGGACATTCAGACGTTTGGGGATCAAATCGTGGTGCGCGGTGAACCGACCGGGACACCCACAGGCGAGCTGTTCGGAGCGAAGCCGACCGGCAAGAGCTTTAAGTCAATGTCGATTGACGTATTCACCGTAAAAAACGGCAAGCTAGCGTCTGCTTATCATGTTGAGAACTGGGTAGGAGCGTTGCAGCAGATCGGCAAGTAGAGGCATTCGAACTCTGGCACAGCAACAGCACGATAGGCGGGTCAACCCGTCCAACTTCCGGACAGATATTTGGCTGATCCAAAAGCTCGAATCGAAAGTGGGCCGTCAACGCCGACTCCGCGCCTGAAAAAAATGATCAGCAACCGGATCGCACCGTGAATCGCAGGTCGCTTTTCAGCGCGCGCTGAGCCATTACAGGAGGGGCACCGTCTATGAAATAGATACCGGTCGTCAGTTGCGTTTCAGGGCTGAGAATCAATTGGAGCGAGTAATGACATCACGCAACGTCAATGCAGTGACCAAATTCCTGCAAGTGGGTGGCCAACGATATGCCTATCGCCGGTTCGGCGACGCTTCCGGGCGTCCCCTGCTCTTTCTGCAGCACTTCACTGGCACTCTCGATAATTGGGATCCGGCCGTCACCGACCCACTTGCACGCGGGCGAGAGATTATTCTGTTCGAGAATGCAGGCGTCGGGCGGTCCACAGGGCCCATACCTAGGACGGTCGCGGGGATGGCGCAGCACGCACTGGCATTCCTGGACGGAATGGGCGTGGCAGACTGTGATGTGCTTGGCTTCTCGCTCGGGGGGATGATCGCGCAACAGATGGCGCAGGATCGACCTTCCGTCATTCGCAGAATGATTCTGGTTGCGACCGCTCCGAGAGGCGGCGAAGACATCATGCATCTTGAAAAGCCGAACTTGGCGCGCTTCCTCGGTGACCCGAATCTCCGCGGTTATGCCGTGCTGGGCAGAATATTCTTTGCACCCACCGATTCTAGTCAAGCGGCGGCGGAAGCGTTTATCAAGCGCCTAATGCAGCGCTCGCAAGATCGCGAGCCCGTCTCCGGAGGAGATGTCGCAGAAGCCCAGATCGCGGCTTTTCGTGATTGGGAGTCGGTGAAGGGGGATCGCTTTGCAAGCCTAAGGACCATCCGTCAACCCACGCTCGTTGTAAATGGTGTCCACGACGAGATGATTCCTGTGCGGAATTCCTATTGGCTGAGTGAGAATCTGCCTAACGCTGTCCTCTTGACTTATCCGGACTCTGGCCACGGCTCCCTATTTCAATTTCATGAGTCCTTTACCCACCAGGCAACCGGATTCCTTGCGTCTGACTCCGCTTTTGCGCCGTACTGAACTCGTGCGGACCTGCTACGGCGAACCACGCAGAATTCGAGAGTAGATTCGCTTGACCGCCTCGCGCGTCCGTGCGATCACGCGCCGAACCCACATGGAAGATGAATCCCTAGACGCAGACTACTCAAGCCGAGCTTTCGCATGGCGTAAAGTGCGAGTACAGCGATTAAAGAGTTTCTTCGCGACGCTCAACGTCTCTCCTCCCAAATGTCTTTGAACTGCGCGGCAAGATAGTTGATGAAGACCCGCACTGCCGACGGCAGACCCCGCTTTGTCATGAATACCAAGTGGATCGTGACGCTCTCAGAATGCCATTCGGGCAGAATGCGCACGAGACGCCGCTCACTGAGTGCGTGTTCGACGACTTGAGCCGGCAGCAGGGCAACGCCCGTTCCGGAGCAAGCGGCCTCCACCAAAATGTTGAAATCGCTCGTCCAAAGCACTGGATCGAAAGTGACAATTTTGGTTTCTCCCCCGGGACCGGTCACTTTCCAGCTTGGCCGAGCTGTCTCCTCTTGGAAGCTCAAGAACGGCAACTCAGCGAATTTGGCCGGATCGGGTGGCAGCACATTGCTGGCCACAAATTTAGGGCCGGCGACGAAGATTAGGCGGCTAGTACTCAACTTGCGCATCGTGAGCGATTCATCCTGCAGTCGCGTGCGCGCTCGAATGGCGACGTCGACCTTGTCCTCGATGAGGTCAATCAGCCGGTTGGTGGCGAGAATCTGGACACGGACAAGGGGGTAGCGCGCCATAAAGCCGGGCACGATATAAGCAAGCCCATATTGCGCAATGCCGGTCGGACAACTGACCCGAATGATGCCGGCTGGCTTGGACCGATGCTCACTGACATCCCGATCGGCCAGATCAAGGTCGGCAAGGATCGCCCGGCACCGGGAGTAATATTCCTTTCCGACCTCGGTCACGCGCAGTTTACGCGTCGACCGCTCCAGAAGCCGTACACCCAGACGCGCCTCCAATCGTGCGACATGACGGCTGACGCTGGATTTCGGCAGATTCAAGACGCGCCCAGCAGCGGAAAATCCAGCTTGCTCAACGACGGCGGTAAAAAACAACAGATCATTCAGGTCCTGCACCGTCCCATCCTGTCCAGTTGGCGTCGCCCCGGCATAACTGTAGCGCAAATCTCGGCGCGAGTCGGCTCATTGTTCCTGCAGGGGAACGCCGCGTTGTCGCCACCCTGGCTTCTAGCGGCTGCGTTGCTCTCATAACATTCGGCCAATGCTGGTGTCCGATATTCGGAAGCGCGGCATAAGAGCATTCGAGGCAGTTCGAGTGGAACACTATTCGACTGCCTGCCACTTGCACGCAGATTCGAACGGAGGAAATTAATTATGAGCGACAACACCCGCTATTTGCCCTTTGTTGGCCGCGCGCTCATCGGCGCGATCTTTCTTATAACCGGGCTGGGCAAGCTCGCCGCCTACGGCGCGACGACAGCGATGATCGCCGCGGCGGGACTTCCCGTTCCCCCAGCAGCGTGGCTCGTCGCCGTCGCGGTTGAGGCTGGAGGCGGCCTCCTACTCCTTCTCGGTTATCGAGTCCGTCTGGTAGCACTGATCCTTGCGGCCTTTGCTGTCGCGACTGCTGTGTTCTTCCATCGTGACTTTGCCGACCAAAACCAGATGATCCACTTCCTTAAGAACTTCATTATTGTCGGTGGCCTCCTGCAAATCGTGCATTTCGGTGCCGGCGCCGTCAGCCTCGATAATCGTAAGAATGCCCGGACAGAACCGAACATCGATCGGCATCTGAGCCTGGGCGCAAATACCTAGGCTGGTCCAAAGCTATGCATCATTTTGCTTACGCAGCTATGGAAATCCGGCGCTTAATGCGTCGGAAAGCCGGGTTGCCTGGAATGATGACGCACTGTCGCCGGAAGGCCGCTTTCCGGCTCAGGAGACACGCGGATCAATCCCGACGAAGTCCGAACGATTGCCTCCCTTATATCCTCGCCGTGGGCGGCCGCGAAAGGAGCTTCAAAAACGCCAGAAGACGCCCTTCGACCGTGGACGGGACTGGTAATTGCATTGACAACAGTTGCCATGGCAACTATACTATGGGCGTGAAAAACCTCGACTCGAAAGCCATCTACGACTTGAAGTCCAATCGGTCGAATGAGGAATTCGTCCCGCTCGTGATGCGAGTTCGAATGGCGATTATCCAGGCCTTGGACCAGGAGTTCCTGCGCGACAAGGACGTTGCTCCGCTCGAGGTTACAAGCGCGCAGTTCGCCATCCTCAAGCATGTGCTAACGGGCCGGGCTACTGCAGCCTGCGAATTGTGCAAAGTCATGGACTACGATCGCGGCGCCATGAGCCGCATGATTGATCGGCTCGAGAAAAAAGGGCTGGTCCGGCGCGTGGCCCTCGCCCACACCCGGCGCACCCAGTCCCTTGAAGCAACGCCCGCAGGTGATGCCGCATTTCCGAAAATGCAAGCGTGCCTCTCGCGAGTCGTCAATCGCATGTTGAAGGGCGTGACTCGGACGCAGATACGCGAAGTCGAAACGGTACTAAGGAGGATGCTGACAAACCAGTGATTAATTGGCTCATAAAGTTGCCCAGGCAAATGTTGCATGGGCAGCTGACTCCAATTAAGGATTTGGCGGGTCGGATTCGGAAATGAGAAGTTGGCTTCACTGGTTCGCAGCTTGGCTGGCTACCGCCTTTCAAACGCCGGGTCACGAATTCGATCCGGAGCTGCTGCTGCAACCAGGTGGCAGCGTCCTCGCCGTTGCTTTGTGGCTCTACACCAAGGCAGCGATGGGCACGCGGCCTGCAACAGGACTGCTCGCCAAACCGCAAAAGTTACCCGCAACGAAGATGAGTTCCGCGACGAGAGACCCGCTCGCGACGAGTTCACCGAACCGGATTGATAACACGAGGTTGAAGGTTGTCGCCAATTGGACCGACTGCGGAAAGTTGCAAACATGTGCCCGCGGCGGTGGAACTCGATCCTAAGGGCAGTGCGCGGCCTGCACGCGCATGAGACGTTAGATCCCTATTGACGACGACCCATCACTGGATCTGAATCGAACACTGGCCGAGAACAGTTCCCGCTCGGAACAGCCGTCATTGCCATGAGCGACGATGAGCTGACTGGGCCGAGCGCGCCACGAGCACCGCGTTCGTGCCACCGAACGCAAAGGAGTTTGACATGACAGTGTTGAATTTCACGTTGTGCCGAGCGCAGTTAGGAACGTAGTCCAGATCACAATCCTCAGCAGCAAGTTCTAGATGCATGGTTGGCAACAGAATGTCGTGCTGCATTGCGAGCAAAGAAAGCGCAAATTCGAGAGCTCCACTGGCCCCAAGCAAATGGCCATGTATTGCCTTCGTGGCACTGATGGGAATGCGGTAGGCGTCTTCGCCGAATACCTGCTTGATCGCTGCAGTTTCTACCGTATCGTTGGCTTGAGTCCCGGTCCCGTGCGCGTTGATCGTATCGATTGATGCAGGCACGCAACCGGCCGCTTGCAGTCCCGCGCGCATCGCAGCGGCTTGCCCGGCAACGCTGGGCCGAGTGATGTGGGACGCATCCGTAACCACCCCATAACCGATCAGTTCGCCATGAATGGTTGCGCCGCGCCTGATTGCGCGCTCCCAGTCCTCCAGCACGACGATGGTTGCACCTTCACCTAGGACCATTCCACTGCGGCTTTTTGAAAAGGGCTTGCAAGATTTCGATGCGTCGCATGGATCTTCCTTGGCTAACGTATGCAGCGCCTCCCAGGCTTTTAGCGCGCCAAGCGATAAAGGCGCCTCGGCGCCGCCCGCTATCGCGACGTCTAGATCGCCGTTACGCAGCCGCATCCACGCTTCTCCAATCGACACCGCGGAAGACGAACAAGCCGTGGAGTAAGTTAAATTCGGTCCCGTCAATTGGTATTCGATGCCGATCCAAGCAGCCGGCGCATTCATCATCCCCATCAAGATTGTAAACGGCTTAATACGATCCGACTGTTCGGCATAAAGCGTGCGGTATCCATCATCTGTAGTTTGCGAGCCTCCCATGCCCGTTCCGAGAAAAACTCCTACGCGCTGCCGATCGGCATTCTCAAAATCGAAGCGCGCATCGCCGACTGCCTGTCGCGTGGCCACGATGGCAAATTGACTCACTCGATCGAGCATCCTCAACTTCGGAGCGTCGAAATGCTCATCGCCGCTGAAGCTTACGCAAGCCGCAAGCGGTGAAACGAGCCGATTGCACCACGGCTCGTCAATACGACAAATCGCGGAGCGTCCGGCGGTGGCGTTAGCGAGTAATTCTGCCGCGCTGCTTCCGAGCGGAGAGATAATGCCGATCCCCGTCACGGCAACCCGCCTCATACCGGCCCATGGGGTCCAGCAGGTGGCGCGCCGCCGGCAACCACCGGTGTTTCAGCAACATGTTGTGCCGCAAGCAGGCCATCGATATAGCAGACCGCGTCGCCAAGGGTTGGAAGCGGAGCGGGATCGAACGGCAGTTGGACCTTGAACTCGTCTTCAATGAAGAACAGCAACTCAGCCATCCCGAGCGAATCAATTCCAAGTTTCTCCAACGGTTCATCGAGCGTGAGGCGCGTGGGATCTACCTTGTAATTCTTCACTAGAATTTTCGAAAGCCGTTCAAGCGTTTTCATAAATCACGCTCCCGACCCAGTATTTGTAAAGTGCTGCGGAGGTTGACTCAACGCAATTACTGCCGGATTCGCTACGCATCGTATCTTGCCGCTCCAGCATGCGCTATGTGTAAGTAATCCCGGCGCTCGGCACAGCAGAGGGAAAACGCGAGCCGCCAAACTAGGACGCATCGCCGCCTGCGCGAGCGCGGCTGCAATCCGCATGCGTAGCCCGAAATGGCCGCGCCATTGGGCTCGATAGCGCTCCTGGATCTGACGTTGCCACCTGTATGCGGCGCCTCCGCGCAACAGGACATTCGGGCTGCGCACGAGTTGCTCGCATAACAACCAGGCTGACTGAAGTGCCATGCTTATGCCTTCGCCGATAATGGGATGCGCTTCACCGGCTGCGTTGCCAATGAGAAAAACATCCGCACCGCGCCGCAACCGTACGCCAGGGCGGATTGGTCCGACAGAGAGCCACGGGCCCACTCGCGACGCGCCGCTCAGGGCATCCCGCACCCCCTTACACTCGCGTCGCAGATAGGCTTCAACGACCGCGCCAGCCTTCGCCCCGGGAAATGCGCGCCTGCACGCATTGAGCCGATCGGCGCGAATACAACACGCGACAGTAGCAGTGTCGTGATCAGCAATGACCATACCGCCGTAACCGCCTCGAAACGACAGCACCGGCAACAGCCCCTTTTCCAAACGCGCGTTGCTGAAGTTTGCCTTGAAAGCCAACAGATCACTGGCGCGCCGCTCGACACGCCGACGCGCTCGATCTGCCGGTAAGGGCTGCCACGATCCATACGCGCCGATCGCAACCGGCGCGCGCAGCGTTATCGCTTGGCCACTATCGGCAGCGCCTACGATACAGCGGAAGTTCCCGGGCTGCCCACTGAGTGACTGTACGTCACACGGTTGCAGTACAGAAACTCCGAGTGCCTTGGCACGCTGCAGCAACAGCAAATCCAAGTGTTCACGCGCAAGCGCCCGTCCCCACGGGTGCTTCGCGTCATCGCCGGCGGGCAAAGCTGCGCTCACCGACTGCGCGCCGCATAACAACGCCATGCGGCGCAGTTCAGGTCCCGCCATCGACACGAATACATCGCCGATCCCGAGCGCGGCCAGAAGCGGCAGATTACTCGCCGCGATGCATTCTCCGCAGACCTTACGGCGTGGGAAGCACTGCTTCTCGATCAGAGCAACCGACCAGCCCGCTTGCGCAAGCAAGATCGCTGCGGCTGAACCCGATGGGCCAGCGCCGACAATGACAGCGTCGTAATCGGTATGCATCAGCCTGTTTCGGCTGCGGCAACGCCCTGCCTAGCAGCACAAAAAAAGTGACTAAACAGCCCCGCCGCATGCTCTTGCAACTGCCAGTCACCGTGATCACCGGACCAAGCTGTGGAAAGCTCCGCGCCGCGGAATCCGGCGTGCACGCTCAGCACGGCATCATCGCGCGTAACTCTACTTGCGCCTACTGCGCCAATCAGATAGCTACCGATTAGAGATATAGGAGCACGCCTCGGCTCGCAGGCGACAAACCAATTGCATCGAGCACCGATTGCAGACAACAACTCCGCAAGCAGCAGGTCGTCGAAGTGATGTAGGAAAAGGTTCGTCACTATGACATCCCATCTCGGAGGAAGGTGCGACGGCATAGGTGCTGCGGCCCAGTCGACTACGTCAACGCTCAGGGTCTGCACGGACCATCCGAGGCGTGCGAAAGCAGTGCTTGTATCCGGGTCGAGGAGCGCCAGCCGATCGAGTAATGTAAGGTGCACGGCGGGCCACGACACCGACAATTCTTGCGCAATGCGTAGCATCAGAGTTCCATCGCCGGCGCCGAGTTCAAGTACGCGTAGCGGCCGATTGCTCGCACATCGCCTAAGTGCGGGCTGCATCCCTCGGATGATAATGCCGCGTGTCCCCATAATGCGGTTGACTCGCTGCAAATCGCGGCGTGAGCGCCTTGCGCGTGGATCGCTCGCTGCTAATACGTCGAGGGTTTCGGGCGACACCGTCCTCGGATACGTCAAAGTTGTTCCTCAGGCGAAGCCGCGAAGCGCAGGCCAATCGCTCGAGATCACGCGACCTCCAGCAGCGCGCCGTGGCAACTGAAACCCGCGCCGAACGAAGACAGCCACCACCATCCTCCGGGGGCTCGGTCGGCCAGCGCGGCCTGAAGGACGAAGTAAACGAACGCACTCGAGAGATTGCCGTATTCGCGCAGCATAGCCGCGCTGTAGCGAAAGTCTCTCGCCTCTAACCCAAATCGTCTTTCCATCGAGAGCAACACGTCACGACCGCCCGCGTGCATGATCCATGTGTTGATCTGTGAAACGGAAATACCGGCGCGCCGCAGGACCGCTTCCAACACCCGATGCGCGTATTCTGCAGCCAATCTCGGCACTGCGCGCGTCAGGATGTTGCGCAGCATGCCTTGACGCTGTTCAAACATTAGCGCATCTCGATCAGCTGGACCAATGAGCGACTCACTGTCCTTCCACAGGATTCGACGACGATTCGGATGCGCTGTTTTGGATAGGACAGCCGCACCCGCGCCATCTCCAAACAAGCAGGCACTCACCAGTACGCCCGGGTCGTTATCAAGATACATAGCGGCACTGCTCACCTCCACGCAGATTGACAGTACATTCTGACATTGTCCGGACCCCAGCAACGCGCTTCCTAGCCGCATGTTTGGAAGCGCTGCAGCACACCCTTGTCCTACCAAGTCGAATGCCTGAACGCTGGATTTGAGACTCAGCTTCTCAATGACATAGCCCGACAGGCCCGGACAAAGGTAGCCAGTGCACGTGCTCACGACAACGGCATCGATGTCGGCGGAACACAGTTGAGCATCGCTTAATGCGCACGCGCCCGCTTGCGCAGCAAGCTCGGGAGCAGACGCGATAAACCGCCGGCGCAGCGTATCCGGATCGATCTCGAAGACCTCTGCGAGTGAGTTCAGTGCGAGTCGGCGCGCCTCAATTCCGTTGTCGCGTTGCAGAACAGTTTTCGCCACGGCGTGTGCACGTCCGTCAAGACGCGCAAACCATGTAGAACATTGAAATGCTTCCCAACAGTCGGCTTTTGTATAGCGCGCTTTGGGCGTGGCCGTTCCAACTCCATTCACAAACATGCGTGATATCCGCAAAAGCTTCTTTGCGTGCGACTATCTACCGAGCGGCCGGAGATAGCTAGGGAAGTTGCAAGCAAAGGCACATCCTCGCTTGCGCACGTGCGCAAAAAAAAGAAGACGATGGGCCTTCCGCGGTTCCATCACCCGCATGGTTGAGGCACGTCGGAACGGGCTGGCCATATTTACTCCGTCCTTCCGCTGTGAGTTCGCATTGTAGCGTGCTGGGTTCTATCGCCTACGGGAATTGGATCTGGAGAGACAGCGCGAATGCCTTCCGGCACGGAATTCTTTATTCGGCGGTTTGTCTAGTGTATCTCTATCCGACATACCCGCTTATGATGAAGGCTTCCGCCATGGCGGCCTCGAGCAATTCTTCCGCGCTGGCGCTTGAGTTCACGTTTGAAGTCAAAGACGCGGTATAAGTGTAGCCCTGTCGTATGCTCAAGCTAGCGGCGCCGCAAGGTAGATGAGCGCGGCCAAGGGGTCCTGAACCAATTTCGTGTCGTGCGGCTGTCGCTCCAGCACGACGAACGCACGCAAAAAAACCGACGGCGAGCCACGCCGCGCTCAGCCACCACATCACTTCGAGCACGCCCACGAAGAGTCGCGTGGGTTCGGGCCCATTCGAGACGCCTGGGCGATAGGGAACAACGCCGCCAGCCAGCATTAGTCCAGTGAGGACGACAAGACGAAAAGCTGGACGAAGAAATACGCCAGGGCACTGCGTCCTTGCCAATAGCGGGCGCCGAAGAAGCCGATAACGGTCACGGTTGCCGCCAGGAAAAGCGGATCAGTCACCGTCGCCAGAATTGAAGAGTATGAGACGGTCATAAGCGAACTCGATTCCACGCTTCGCTTAGCAAGGCCAGGCAGAGAGCGTACAAGCCGGGATGGGGCCTGTCTGACACGCTCTCAGGCCATAAGGGCTTCGTCTCCCCGAGTCCGACGAGCGACAGGCAGCTGTAGGGCACGGCAATCACGGCCGCAATCGGCAGGTTCAACGCTGAGAATGCTCAGCCGAGTCATGCTGACGCAGATCCGGCCTCCCATTTGAGAGGATCCAAGACACTCGGTCCCGACGGCACATCTGCGCCGTCGGGACCGACTTTCCCTCAGAGACGCATCAACCGCGCCCGTTGCAATCTGAGCGAATTTTACTTGAACATCGCGCTGGCGCGCGAGAGATCATCGCGATGCGGCGCGAAGTCGATCATCGAGCCGAAAGCGGCGCCGGCCAGCGGGTCTTTCCCCAGGGCAGCAGTCAATGCCGCATTCACTTTGTCGAGACCTGCCGCATCGGGCGTGAGGTAGAACACGAAGAACCCGTTGGGATCCTGGGTGTGAATCGCCTCTTCTGCGATCTGGTACGCCACGACGGCGCCGTCACTCATGAGCTTGTCGAAAAACGGCACGAGTAGGGCCTTGCTCAATGTCGGAACCGCGTCGCTGGGAGCATCCGGCTTCAATCTGTAGTACGCCGAATGGTCGTAGCCATTTTTCAAAGGACCGCTCTTGTAGTTATAGAAGCGACTGACATAGAGCCCGTCCCAGTGCCCGGTCGCGCTTGCGAAGGTCGCATTGGTTGCCGAACCGTTCTTGTAAAACTCGTCGAGGACACTCAACACCCCGGCTTCGGATGTCGCGCACCACCAGCCGTAGTGCGTCGCGCCGTGTTCGGTATGAATCAAGGCTTCCCCGTTGCCGGCCGCGAAGATCGTGCCGTTGGCAAGCGCGGCATCGATGACTTTCTGCGAGGACGCATTGTTCTTCTCCATGTCCGCCCATTTAGAGCGCGGCAGCACCCAGTTGGACACGTACGTGTAGATCCGCGGCTTCTCTTTGACTTCGCTCGACTGCGCGCTCGCAGACGTTGTCACAAGGCCCAGCGCGCCCGCGAGGCACACGCTCGCCAGTACTCTGACCAGAGTCGTATTCATGTGTATCCCCAATCGTTAGCTTAGCAAGTGTTGATTTGGACAGATGACCACATTCGAACGGGCACGCCCAAAGGGCGGTCCCAAGGCGCGATGTGTTCCTCCCCATCGCAGGAACATACACCTCAAGCTGAGGGTTGGCATTAAAATTTAATTAATTTTATGCTGCGGCGAAGCACGCTGGGCAATTACCTGCTTTCCGGATATCGCAAACGTCTAACGTTTAAGGGCGGATATTGATTGGCAATACGGCGAGCGATGACGCACGACCGCGAACTCCTGTCAAACAAATGACCACATTCGAGCATGAAGTTAAGCGCTGGCCATGCGCAAATACGCCGATGGCTCGAGTATCCCTCAACCGCTGTTCGAGAGATGCAAGATCAAGAGTCGCCGACGCCTGCGGCTTCTCGGGTGGCCTTTCCACCGGTTTCTCTGGAATCCTCGCAAGGGTACCTTGCATTGGAGTTTGCTTTGCCGACCCTGCGGCTGCCGGAAGATCTTCGGATCTATCGGCCCTCGGTCGTTTGGCTTTTGGGGCCGATGGGCCATTGTTCTTGGCCTCACCTTGCGTGCCTGCGGCGATGACAGCCGGGACGGTCGACGCCGATGAAGGCCGCTTCAAGTCCGCTTGGGGCGGCGCGGTGTCTGCCGTCCGCTGAGCTTGAGGCGTCGAGCTAGATTCGGCCGACCGTCCTTTAGGCTGTCTGTGCCACAACCTCAGTGCCGGACGGCTTCGGGGTTGTTGAAGCCGGCTTGAGGCGGGCACAACCGGCCATGAAAAAAGGAACCAGGAATAGAACGAGCACACTCTGGCGCACTATGCGCCCCCGCATTTCCCGATTAGGAGATTTAGCCTGCTTCCCTGATTCATCACGAATTACACACCGTAGCATACCCTTCGCGCCCAGTAGGCGTCGGCGTTCTAGAAGCCCATTATCCGCCCTTCACACACGTGCATTAGCATGCAACAGTGACGGCACATCCTGAGTACCGCGCGACGGGTCAGTATGATATGCGCAGGGGTTCAAGTCCTCTTGTTAGGGAACCACGAGTATGATTTCGACAATCGTCGAAGGTGGCTGCGCATGCGGCGCGGTACGCTATAGCGCCGCGAGCAAGCCCTCAGGTAGCCTCATCTGTCACTGCCGCTCGTGTCGCCGATCTGCAGCGTCCCCCGTTGTCGCATGGCTCACGTTTTCAAAGGATACGTTCCACTTCCGCGGGCAGCAGCCTTCGGTATTCCGATCATCTCCGGCAGTTCGAAGAACATTCTGCTCCTCCTGCGGAACGGCACTGACTTATGAAAACGCCGCGCACGCCTTGGAAATTGACGTCACGACGTGCAGCCTTGATGATCCAGAAGCCTTTGCTCCCACCTATCATGCTTGGGTTCAAGATGACCTTTCCTGGGTTCGATTTGGAGATCATCTGGAGCGGTTTGCGAAGTCCAAGACGTAGCGAGTCGAGTTAGCGATACTTACAGGTCACTGGGATTTCTGTTGCACCACTAACACCACGAACGTTCCCGGGATGGGTGTTGGCCTCGGATGCGCATTTTGATCACTGGACGGCGGAGGCGGGCTCAACTCGGCGGTCGGCAGATACAGGCGGTGCGTGGCCAAATCGAGCGCTACAGTACGCGCGCCCCTCTGTGTGCTGAGCGTCTGCCGCACGGTGTATCGATCCGGGGAGACCTCGTGCACGACGGTGATGTTGCCCTCGCCGTTGGCGCTAAACACGTTTTGCGTCGCTGGGTCGAATTCCCCGCCGTCTACGCCCTTTCCAATGGGCACGCTGGCCACTGACTGCCCGGATTCCACATTTGTAACGGCCAGTATCTGGTTGGCGCAGGTGGAGAAGCTGCGCCGATGCTTAGCATCCAGCGCCAGGCCGCTCGGCTCCTCACATTTTGGCAACGGCCAGCGCGATTTGAGCACTGCGGATCGAGCGTCGATCATTGCCAGCTCAGCGGTGTCCTCGATGTTCACAAACACGTCTCCACGACCATCGGCACGCGCGAATTCTGGTTTGCCGGCGAGCGCAATGGTTGCCGCGACCGCGTTGGTCTTAGCATCGATCACTGTGGCGCTCCTGCCGCGACCATTGAACGCGAACACGCGCTGTGTGTGCGGCTCATACAGGATCGCATCCGGTCCGTCGCCGGTAGCAACGCTTGCCAGCACGGCTCGGGTTTTGAGGTCAAAGACCTTCACGATATTGGCCTTTCCACAACTGATGAATCCGCGATTCAGATCCGGCGCAAGCGCGATGCCGTGCACACCGGCCGTACCGGGAATTTCGCCGATGATCTTGCCACTGACGGTATCGACGACGGTCACGTGGTCAGCGCGCGCTAGGTAGAGCAGATGTGTACTTGGATCGATGCTCGGATAATCCCAGCCGCCATCGCCACCGACGGCTAGCCGCGCCGCCACGAAGTACGAGCCGTTATCGGCCGCAGCGTTGAAGCTCAGGCCCAACATTGCAGCCAGCGCAAGGTAATGAAATGCCTTCATGCGAGATTCTCCTAGAGAAGTGTGTCTATACTTGTCGCTGACGAAAAGCGGTTCCACGTGGGTCAGCAATCCCCTAGCCCGCCAGGAATCTGTGACAAGCTCGATCATAAGCGAATCAGCGCAAACTCCGCTGCAGAGTTTGGATGTCGCGATGGCGGCTTGGAATATCGTCGCGCACGGCCGCCATCCGCAGATCGCGCAGCTTTTCCAGCGACTTAAGCAATACTTCAAGCGGCGGACCGCTGGCGGTTATGTGTGTGAGTCGCGAGGCTGGCAGATTCTGCGAAGGCATCTCAATGAACCGCTTGACGAGTTGGTCGTGGTGCTGCTGCGCCGCCGCGCCATGGGCCGCGCACACCTCTAGATACATCCGCGCATTACGCTGATACCAGGGCTGAGCCTGTGATCCTGGCAGCTCCTCCAGCAACGAATCCAGCAGACTTCGGCGCCGCATGCAGTCACGCAAACGTGCCTGGTCATCGGGCATCATAAAGAGAAATTTGTCTACGAGCAGTTGTGAATAGGAGATGTTATTGGCGTTGCACAAGCCAAGCAGCAGATCGATCTCGTTGATTCCGCAGAAATCTCCGGCATTAGCGCCGCGATATTCGTGCAGCCCCACGCGATAGGGCTTGTAGTAGGGCCGCACGCTGAAGAAGAATCGCTCGGTATTCAGTTCCCGGAAGAGAATTTCGTTCCATTTGGCCACATCGAGCAACGCATTTCGCGCATCGGTCAGCAGATCGTAGGCAACCGGATGAGAGATTCCTAAAGGCAGAATCCTCACCAGCGCATCCGCAGCGCGCTTGTAGGCGAAAATACCGCGCGTGTTGTTCTCGATGAATAACGACTCATCGCGCAGTGACGTGAAGCTCTTATACTTACCCGATCTGGCGAGATTATGCGTTGCGAGGTGGCTGGTGGCGAAGCGCGGCGTGACGCCGATGGATGCCCCCAGATGCAATGCAAGACCCGAGGCCTCCGTCAGGGGGGACAGCGTCTCGCGAGAGGGCTCTGTAATATCGTGGCGTCGGCATGCCGCCATGTAGAGGCCTACGTTGCCAAGTAGATCAAAGGCCGAATCGAATCCTTCGTCCGTATTGCCTTCCTTGAGAAGCTGCAGGATGAAACTGCGGCCGGTATCAACCAGCGGCTTTTTGATCGAATCGCCGACGTTTTCCACTGCAGATCGATCGCTCTGCGCAAAGTAAATCTCCTCCAGGGCGGTATTCATTTCGACGAATTCCCCACGGATCCATCTGTCGAAATTCTCTGTATTTACGGTCATTTTCTACGCCTCAGAGCGCTTGCAGCGGAATGATGGGTCCGCTAACAGACAACGCGCTCGCCACTTCGAATTCACGCCCTTGGGATTTCAAGATGCTCTTTCATCCCACGGCCATTAAGAATAAGCGTTTTGGACGTCGCCGGCCTCAGTTTAAAGAGTACCCGCGAGACGCTATCGGTCGGAGCAGGAGAATGAGTTTCGGCAAGTGTTTGCGTCACATTGGCCCGGCGATCGGGCTCCTCTTGAGGCATAAAGCCGCGCCCGTCCCCGCAAGAAACCAATCTGCCGCGCTTGGGTGCGCTCAGGATTCTGCAGAGCACCTGCGCATTAGCGGCTTAGGAGAGTCGGATACAGTTGCTGCCAAAAGGAGCAGTGATGGGTCGCGGTCGCATTAAAGTAGTTAACGTTTCCGGGTTCGAAACGCATCACGCGGGATCCCGTCTTGAATGCACTCCATCCGCGCGCATTCTGCGCTCGCGGCACGCCGTTCGCAGCAAAGCTCGTCCAGTACTCGAGCATTTGGTCTGCGAGCTTCTGCGCGTCTGAACTCAGATCGGGACCGTCCAGCGTCTTCGTATTCGAGAAATGTGGAAACTGATAGGGCAGCTCTGCTGAATGCACGGCGCCCATCTCAAAACCGGGATCTTTTGTCACTGGCGGTGGATTTGGATCCGCGAATTCATACTCATATACCGCGACATGCTTGGATGCCAGTCGCGCGGTTTGCAGATAAATGCAGTTGTTCAACCCATTGTCTGGCCTAAAGTCCGACATGACGCTTCCCAACGCAGACGAAGCGGATGAGAAATGATTCAACGGATATTCCGCAAGGACGCGCAGCGCCTTGTCGGCATAGACGACCTTGAGGCTCGCCGGATAATTCTGCGCGGTCACATGCTGGCTGGCCTGGGCCGCATACGCGACGTACAATCGCAGCTCTTCGCGGTTGCCGCCATTTATCATCGGCACCTGGACGAACTGACCGCTGGCCATCGCCTCCGCTCCCTGCCGCGGGACTGCACGCGTTCCCACACTTGGAGCGAATGTCATGACATCGCTACCGCCTACTCTAGCCGCAGCCTCCACGAGTTCTTTCACGGGTTTTGCTCGCATGCAGATCAAGGCCGTTGCAGGCACGGAACAGCCGACCGCAGCCGCAACCTTCAGACCGATCTGATCGCTCTCATCGAGCGTGCGAAGATGTTGCACACAGCCGGCACTTTGAACAATTGCCTTCTGGAACAGGCCCTTCGCCGCCTGCGGTGCAAGCATCTGAACGCACACCGAAGCTGCGCCTGCGGACTCACCTGCAATCGTCACATTTGCGGAATCACCGCCAAAGCTTGCTATGTTGCGCTTGACCCAGAGCAGAGCCAGCCTCTGATCTGCTTGGCCGTAATCGCCATCGGTTGGTCGATCGAACGCTGGATGCGCCATGAATCCAAACACGCCAATTCTGTAGTTGATGGACACGACGATCACGTTGCCGATCGTTGCCATGTGACCCAGCGGATAGAGCGCGCTCGATCCACCGACAAAGGCGCCGCCGTAGATCCAAACCAACACCGGAAGTTTTTTCGACGCGCCTGCAGCTGAACCCGCATTGGGAATCGTGATATTGAGGCTGAGGCAGTCTTCCTCATAACTTGCCTCAGTCAGACCGTAGCGCGCGACCTGCGGGCAGCTGGCACCAAATTTGGTTGCGTCCCAAGTGCCGGTCCAAGGCATTCTCTCTCGTGGTATCTGCCAGCGCAGCGCACCCATTGGTGCAGCCGCGTACGGAATCCCTTTGAACTCGCGCAATCCGTCATGCGCCAAGCCGCGGACCGCTCCCTTGTCGGTGACGACCACGATGAGGTCGCCTGCACTCGAAGCCTTCTCC
>Ga0182024_10003185_pt1 | contig 39498 bp, 31 predicted proteins | sample P32metaG_FD_120480 | JGI IMG/M metagenome (GOLD analysis project Ga0182024, IMG submission 120480) | Permafrost microbial communities from Stordalen Mire, Sweden - P3-2 metaG (Illumina Assembly) | ecosystem: Environmental > Terrestrial > Soil > Wetlands > Permafrost | place: Sweden: Stordalen...
AGCAAATCCGCCATCTTAAAAAGAAAGCTGCTCAGCACGGCTTCGCGCTTGTTTCCATGCCGCATCCAACTTAAGGAAAACGCCTTGAACTCAACTATCCACAAACGAGTTTCTGGAGAGTGTCGACGACGGGCATCCAGGACGGGCGGCCTTGTCCCCGCGATAAGTAGGGCCGTAGGAGAAGCCCCTGGCCGGCGCGGCACGCAAGAGTTCGTGCGCTACGCATGAGTAAGGTTTACCTGGTGGGTGCTGGACCCGGCGACCCCGATCTCATCACCTGGAAGGGTCGCAAGCTGCTCGCAATTGCCGACTCCGTGCTGTACGATCACCTGGCCAGCGAGCATCTGCTGGAACTGACTCGCAAAGATTGCGAGCGGATTTACGTCGGAAAAAAGAAAGCTGTACGCGCGTTTCCACAGGAAGAGATCTGCACCATGATGATCGAGCGCGCGCGGCGAGGTCTGACCGTAGTGCGTCTGAAAGGCGGCGACCCGTTTATCTTCGGGCGAGGTGGTGAAGAATTGGAAGCGCTGGCCGACGCCGGCATACCGTTCGAGGTGGTCCCCGGCGTAACATCGCCTTTGGGCATTGCCGCCTATAGCGGTGTGCCGCTGACGCATCGCGCGCATACCAAGCTAGTCACGTTTGTTGCCGGGCACGACGTGGATGGAATCGATTGGAGCAAGACCGGCCAATCGGAGACGTTAGTCATCTTCATGGGGATTGGGTCTATTCGCGGTATTGCGCGCGAGATTGTCGCGCATGGGCGCTCGGCCGATACTCCCGCGATTGCGGTGCGCTGGGGTACGCGGCCCGACCAGGAAACCGTCTCTGGGACGCTCGCAACGATTGCCGATCGAATCGAGCAGGCGCAATTGAAGCCTCCCGCCACGGTGATCATCGGCGAAGTGGTGGCATTGCACGATCGGTTCAACTGGTTCGAGAAGCTGCCTTTGTTTGGACAAAAGATCGTAGTGACCCGATCGCCTGATCAAGCAGCGGAATTTTCCGGACGGCTGCGGGGCCTGGGTGCGGATGCGATCGAACTGCCCGTGATCTCCATCCAGCCCCCTGAGAATCCGGCGCCGCTCGACCAAGCTATTGAGCGCCTGGCCAGCTATGATTGGCTGATCTTCACCAGCGTCAACGGTGTTCGGTTTTTCCTCGATCGCCTGGATAATTCGCGGCGCGATCTGCGGTCGTTGAAGGCGCGCATCTGCGCCATCGGTCCGGCCACCCGGCAAGCCGTGGAAGATCTGCACCTCAAAGTCGATCGGATGCCGGAAGAATACGTCGCCGAAAGCCTGGTGAAAGCTTTCAGTGGAGATGACCTTGCGGGCCAACGGATATTACTGCCGCGTGCCGCGGTGGCGCGGGATCTGATTCCGACTGAACTGGGGAAGTTGGGCGCGCAGGTAGATGTGGTCGAGGCGTATCGCAACATTGTCCCCGAAGACGCCGCTGCACGCGCACGCGAGATCTTCTCGGGCGCCAGGAAACCGGATTGGATTACATTCACAAGTTCATCGACGGTGAAGCACCTGCTGGCCGTGGCCGGCCGGGATGCGCTGGAAGGCGTCCGCATAGCCTCGATCGGACCGGTGACGTCTGAAACCGCGCGCGGCTGTGGGCTGAAAATAGATGCCGAAGCGAAGCAATACACACTGGACGGATTAATCCAGGCAATCCTTGAACAAGAAACCAGTAACTAGAAACCCGGCGGTTACCAAATATATTCTTTGGCCTGATCGCGCCGCTCGTAGCTATCCAGCACGTGCACCACTCGAATCTTCTTCAGCTTTCCCGGGTTCAAGGCGCCGATTGGGATATACATGATGCGCCGGTTCAGGTGCGCGGCGATAGAGCGGAAAATCGAACGCGGAGGCTTGGCTGCGACGTACACCACATACTGTTGTGTAGAATAATCCAGGCCGGCCAGCAGTAACCGCTCAGGCTTATTCTGTGCGACGTCGTAATCGGGATCGGACCACACATCGATCATGCGCCGCGGCGGAAGCGTCATCAAAAATCCGCCATACTCGGCCCGGCCGATCCCCGGGCCCACCAGATGCTCGAAAGGGTGGGTGGAGTAGAACGCCATGTCCGACTCGTTCTGGTGTTCTCCCAGCCAGGTGGTCAGATACTGATAACGATCCCCGGCATCTTCATCGAAGATCACGACCGCCGCGCCCACTTCGCCGGCGATCCGGTCAAGCTGGCGCACGTAGATCTTGTTCTCATGCCAATTGCGAATCGTTTCCCGCAGATCAATGCCGTCGAGAATCGAGGTGCTGAACGGCTCGGTCCGCGTGCGCTCCTCCGACAGCATGCTTTTCGCTTTTTTCTTCAAAAAGCGGCCGTAATCCTCAATCACCAGGTCTTCGGGAGGATACGAGCAGATGGCCGCGCCATCGGTTTGACGCGCCCACTCGCCTTCCACCTTCTCTTTCTTTCGGGATTTCAAAGCTTTCGGCACCAGGCGCTGTTTGGGGCGCGGAAGACGACGGCGCAGCCGCAGCTTTTTGGTGTTGATCCACACCTCTTCACCCGACAGGTTCACGGTTTCGAGCAGATCGCTGGCGGCCTTTTGCCGCGGATAGCGGTTGGCCATCTGCCAGACTTCGTACGCGTAATTGTCGTCCACTACCGAGCGCGCAGCCACGGTGAGATCGAAAACGCCGGCCACCAGATCGCCATTAATGGAAGCCAGATTGCGCGTAAACCGAGCCATCATGCGGCGCTGCCAATACTCCACTTTGTCGCCAGTGTTCTTGACGTACTCTTTTTCGGCCTCACGCAACAGATCGAATTGCACTTTGGGCCGATCCACCAGCTCATCCGGCGTCATCTCGCGGCGGAAGGCCTCGTATCGATCCTGAAGATACGGATACTCGATGGTGATCTCGGCCAGGCAGTCGGGATGCGGATTGAGGAGCCGGACGTCCGCGGGTTTACGGCTCTTCGGCTGGTCCTCGGGAACCTCCATGGCATCCAGCAGTGGATCGAGCAAATTCAACGACACGACCACGAATACCTGCGCCAGCGGATCGGCGCCTTGCAGCTTCCAAGCCATGCCGGCCGCATGCGCAGCGATGTCGTCGTTGCGCTCCTGCGGATAGACCCGATAGGCCTCGATGTACTTTTCCATTCCGATATAGCGGATCGAATAGGGATCGGGATAAGCATCCGGAAGATGCGGACGGTCACCGGAGTCGGGCTCGATGAAAATCACTTCGGCATCCACTTCAAGAGCCGAACGCACTGCTTCGGTGAATGGATCGGAGGGCTCCACGGGCACGTAGATGGCGCGCTCTTCGTCCTGCCGGTCGGGGTACAGAATAACCGACATTTCAGGCAGCCGGGCCAGGGCTTGCAAGTAGACGTCTTCCAGTGAGCCCGGCAGCTCTACCGCGACTATCTTGGGGCGGTCGCGCAAAATAGCCCGCCGAAGGTGAATGCTGAACTCGAGCCTTCCGGCAATGACCGGAAAATACGTGAGGTTGCCGCGCCGTAAGCTGGCGGCCCCGTCAGAAGTCCTAGGCTCTTGGGACATAACGCAGCGCTTCATCCCCCAGAGTTTCGAGAATCGCAGTGCGCATCAGGAACCGCTCGTCGCTCAGATTTTTCAGCGCTAAGCCATCTTCCATGCACTTGAGCTTCATGACGAAGCGGGCGATATTGATGCCGTCCCGAACCGTGTAGCGTTCGTCGGCTGAGTGCGCCTGCTGTAAAAACTCAGTGACATAGTTCAAAATCTGCTCGTCGCCGAAGGGCACGTTTTCCTTGAGGATGGCGTACTCCTCGTGGCGTTCCGGAAAATCGATAGTGATCTGCGGTTGCAGGCGCGAATGGATATACTCAGGCAGATCGAAAGTGGAGGCATCGTCGTTCATGGTCGCCACCATGCGAAATAGCGGATGAGCCTTGATCTTGATTCCCGCGACAATCGACTCGACGTAACGCCGGTTATCGAGCAGCGGAGCGAGGCTGGCCCAGCTCTTTTCGCTCATTCGATTGCCTTCGTCCAGTATCGCCACTCCTCCACGGATCATGGCAGTAACCAATGGGGAAGCCACGTAGCGCAGGCGGGAGGCGCCTTCAATCACCGGCGTAACCAGCAGATCCTCAGGGCGCGTGTCGACCGTCGCCTGCATGATATAAACTTCACGCTGTAGCCTTTTCGCGGCCGCGTAAGCCAAGGTGGTCTTGCCGACGCCAGGCTTGCCGAGCAAGCGCGGGTTCATCGGGACGTCCTGCGGATCGACCACCAGCCACGATGCCAGCAGTTGCCGCATGACCTCTTCCTGGCCCACCCAGGTCACGGTTAGTTCGTCGGGATGAGCCAGATGAAGGCTGGTCCCTTCGATCTCTACCACCATATGACTGCTATTTTACACGTCCAGCGGCTTAGATTCGCGCCGAGATAGATGTTATGCCGCTGCCGAAGTGAATTTGATGACCGTTTTGAGCGTGTTCGATGACTCGCGATACGCCAATTCAAAAGCATGAGCCATGGGACGGCACCCCGACGAAGGAAAGAGCTGGAAAAAGATTTGTTGGACGCCATGGGGCTCGAGACGGCTAATTTTGGCGACCGTCGCCGCCGCCTGATGGACGCAAGTTCCGCAATCGAGGCCTAAGCTCGAACAAGTTTCCGGGCTGTTCTCTGTAAACAGGTCCATTGTTCTTCCCCCACCGTCGACTAGGTAAATGTCATTATTGTCGGTTAAGCGGATTTTTCCTATAGTACCGGTGAGTGGTTCGCGCGCCTCTTTTGGGGGTATCAGTGGGTGAGGTACGCGGGGGGTGAAGTTTTACTTAAGGAATCCACTAGTTCGTTCTACGTAGGAACTGAGTTCGTCATTCAGGGGATCGTCTAAGGCCAGGAGCTTCCGTAACTGGGGCGTAAGCCTTTCCTGAATCTCTGGACGAAGCAGTTGCTTTTGATACTGCTGCTGCGGCTTGTCCCAACGAGCGTAGAAGGCGTGCATGGCGCAGCGGGGCTTCCCAGTACGATTGGCCGTGCCCCCGTGCCACATGTGCGCGTTCATCACGACCACGGTTCCCGCTTTGCCTGTAATCAGGCGCTCTTCCGGATGCGGAGCCTGTGGGTCCGCCAAAGCGTTCTGCGGCAGCCGGCCCCAGCGATGCGATCCCGGAATCATTCGAATCGCGCCATTTTCCTGGGTAAAGTCATCCAGCATCCAGACCGTATTACACACCCAGTAACCCTGGTCGTCGGGAATGGCCCCCATATCGGCGTGCAGCGGTTGCACCCAGGTGGAGTACGGATTGGCCGAACGAGCGTTCAGGCTGCTTAGCTTGAATTGGGGGCCGAGCACGTGCCCGATTCGCTCCAGAATTTCGGGTATGGCGATGGCGCGCTCGAAAACTTCGCCTTTGTCGACCAGATTGGCCAGCCTCTGGGTCTGTTCTTCCTGCTTGAACTCCGCCCCGGCGGCATCTCCCTCGCTGAGGAACAGTTGCCCGATCCGCTCGCCCAGCTCGCTTAACAACCGCTGGTCCATATAATTTTCGAGAATCAGATAGCCATCGCGATCGAGCTGGTCGCGCTCTTGGGGGGGCATTGCAATTCAATTGTAACCAAGCCGCTGCGTTATGAATTCTGTACGCTGGTGATCGACGAAGAGCTAGGCCGGCAGCTTTTGACAATACGTACCAAGCCACAAATGGACGCCATTACAGTACATGGCTTGGCCTGACAGAGCGATTGCAGGCCAAGAAGGGTTTACAAGGCCAGACCGCAACGCTACGGCACCCAGAGGTTGGATGATCCGTTCGATTGGCGAATTCGACCGTGGAGAATCATAACCGAACCTCTGCGCTAGACTAGTGGCTTCAGGAGTGCATGAAACAGCTCGTCGTAGCTATTTGTGTGGGCGTACTCTCGACTGTTTCGTTTGCGCAGGAGCGAAGCAAAGAGTTGGACGATAAGGAGGCCGCGCGCGACGAATGGTTTTATAGCCAGCGCGAGTACCCGCTCGGTCAGATTCCGGCCGGCGCCCGCTTGAAGGCGATCGCCGAAATCCAGAACATCCAACGCACGATAAGAACGCGCAGGCAGACCGCGTCCGCTGCCGGAAACAGCCTGGGCGCGTCGCTGGCGGCTACTTTGGATGCTGCCAACTGGACTTCTATTGGTCCGCAGCCCACCAACGGTGGTTCGACCTATGTCACGGCTGGACGGGTGAATGCTGTGGCCATTGATCCCCGCGATAACAACACCTTGTACATCGGCGCCGCCGAAGGCGGGGTGTGGAAGACCACCGACGGCGGAGTCAGTTGGACGCCGCTAACCGACAGTCAAGCGTCACTGGCGAGCGGGGCAATCGCGATCGATCTGGCGAATCCCGATACCGTTTACGTCGGAACCGGCGAAGAGAATTTCGCGCAGGACAGCTATTATGGCGCAGGTATCCTGAAATCCACCGACGCCGGCAATACCTGGACTAATATAGTGGGGCCATTTTTTCGCGCTACCATCGGCGCGCTGGCCATTAGCCCGGCGGACAGCAATGTGCTGCTCTGCTCCAGCAATCTCGGAATTTATCGCTCCAGCGATGGCGCAGCCACCTGGACCAGCGTGTTGGCGGGCACGGGCACCTCGGTGCTATTCGATCCTACCAACGGCAACATCGCGTACGCGGCCCTGGGAAACGTCAACGGAAATCCCGTGAATGGCGTCTACCGCTCCGCCGACACCGGCCAGACCTGGACGCTTCTTACAGGTTCGGGAGCGAATGCTCTGCCCACCGCAAATGTAGGACGCATTGAGATTGCGATTGCCCCCTCCACTCCCACCACTCTCTACGTCGCTATTCAACAGTCGCCGCCGCAAACAGCCGGAAATCTGCTGGGGATTTTCAAAACCACCGACAGCGGAGCTAGCTGGAACAACTTGAGCGCTCCCGATATTTGTTCCGGCGTCGCACAATGTTGGTACGACATGACCATGCGGGTGCATCCAACTAATCCGGACCTCGTCTTTGCGGCAGGTTCGCTCTCCATTATGAGAACGATGGATGGCGGGATGACGTGGAATCAGCTTAGCTTCATCGGCCCGAATCAAGTGGAAATTCATGTCGACGAGCACTATTTGGCATTCACGCCGGCTGGCACCAAGCTATATATCGGCAACGATGGCGGCATGTACAGCACCACCGACGTCAGTAATCCTTCGGTAAGCTGGACCGAGCTGAATGACGCGCTCGCGATCACGCAGTTCTACCCTGGCATTTCGATTAGTCCTACCGACGCGGCCATCGCATTTGGCGGCGCGCAGGACAACGGAACCCAGCGGTACGGCGGTAGCGTGAATTGGAGTTACGTAACTTGCGGCGACGGCGGCTTTACTGCGATTGACGCGGCCATACCGGCAGTAGCTTATGCGTCGTGTGATTCCATTCAGAACGTGGCGATTCCCATCCTGCGAACGGCAAACGGCGGCAACAACTGGGCCTTGAATGAATACGGAATCAATCTGGATGACCGCGTTCAATTCATTCCCCCCCTGGCGATGGATCCTTCGAATCCGCAAACCTTATATTTCGGAACCTATCGCGTCTGGCAAACGCAAGATGGCGCCGGCAAATGGGTGGCGATCTCGCCTGATCTCACGGGCGCGGCTTCGAACGGCGGGTCGCCAACGATTAAGGGCATTGGTGTTGCACCTGCCGATCCGAATACCGTCTATGCGGGAACGAGCGACGGCAAAGTCCAAATGACGAGCAACGCTTTGGATGGGACGGGCGCTTCCTGGACGGATCTTAGCGCCGGTCTGCCGGCACGTACCGTCACGCACATCGCGGTGGACCCGATCGACCCGGCGACCGCTTATGTCACTTTCTCCGGATTCTCGACAGACAGCCAGGGCCACGTTTTCCAGACCACGGACAGCGGCGCGAATTGGACCGATATCAGCGGCAATCTTCCGAATCTTCCGGTGGACGACCTGGTGATTGATCCCGATATTCCAGGTACGTTTTACATCGGAACGGACGCGGGCGTAATGGTAACTACAGATACGGGCGCGACCTGGGTTCCCCTTGGCAACGGCTTACCCCTCGTGGTGGTCGACTCGCTGGTTCTGCACCGCGCTTCCCGAACCTTGCGCGCAGCCACCCACGGCCGCAGCATGTGGGACATCCTGGTTCCGCTGCCTTCCCCATCGCTTCAGCCGATCATCAATTCTCTTTCGCCGAATACCGCCAACGCCGGTGGACCCGATTTTTCGATTGCCGTTACCGGTGCGAATTTCGTGCCTGGCACCGTCCTCCGCTGGAATGGATCGAGCCAGCCGACCAATGTTGTAGATAGCGGCGATCTGACGGCACAAATCAGCGCCGCGGATATCGCGTTGGTAGGTCGGATCTCTGTCGACGTGCTGAATCCCTCACCCGGCGCGGGAGTGTCGAATTCGATGAATTTTACGATCGGCCCGGCGCCCGTGACGTCGTCCCAGGCGTTTGTGAATTCGGCGTATCCCGCCGGCGGCAATTTACTCGCGCCCGGTAGTCTGGCGTCGCTCTATGGAGCGAATCTGGCTGGGACCACTGTGGTGGCCGACGCCGCGCCCCCCTGGCCAGTAGGTTTGGGAGGCAGCTCGATGACGATCGGCGGGGCCAACGTACCGCTTTCTTTCGTCTCGCCCAGCCAAATCAACTTCCAGGTTCCCTACTTCAGTATTAGCGCGCTGACGCCAGCTTACCTCACCATTACCGAAGGCACGCTGACCACAACCATCACGGTTACAGTAACCCCGTACGCGCCGGGTCTCTATACGACCAATTCGCAGGGAACCGGGCAGGCAGCGGCCATCATCGCCAATACAGCAACGCTGGTCGCGCCAAGCGGTGCATTCCCCGGCTCGCGGCCGGCACAAAGCGGCGAATTTGTCTCGCTCTATTGCACCGGGCTCGGCGCTGTCAGGAATCGTCCGGAGCTCGGATCTCCTTCGCCCAGCACTACCCTCGCAACCACCATCGCCACACCCACGGTTACGGTGGGCGGAGTAAATGCGAACGTTAGTTTCTCGGGACTGGCGCCCGGTTACGTCGGCCTGTACCAAGTGAATATTCAAATTCCCGCGGGCCTCTCCAGCGGCGATGCCGTGCCGGTGAACCTCAGCATCGGCGAAGTCGCTGCGAACACAGTTACAATCGCGGTTCAGTAAGGCGCTGTGGAGTTTTCAAATATTCTTATCCGTGCCACCAACTGGGTTGGCGATGCCGTGATGTGCCTTCCGGCCATGCGGGCCATCCGCGGACGTTTTCCCCAGGCCCACATCGCCATCCTCGCCAAGCCGGCGGTGGCGGATCTGTACGCGCGCGAATCCTGCGCGAACGAAGTCATTCGCTATACGGCGAAGCCCAGACTGGTGGCGCGAGAAGTGCGTTCCCGGAATTTCGATTGCGCGATCCTTTTGCAAAACGCGTTTGAAGCCGCCTGGATCGTGTGGCTGGCCCGGATTCCGAACCGCATCGGTTACGATCGCGATGCCCGTGGATTGCTGCTTACGCAGCCGGTGCCAGTGCCGAAGCGAGGCGAGATTCCGCGCCATCAGCGATTCTATTACCTCGAACTTCTGCGCCGGGCAAAGCTGATCGACCGGGTTCCTGAGAGCCCGATGATTCGCCTGGAGCATCCTAAGGCAGCGGCCGATCGAATTATCGGCGTCAGCCCGGGTGCGGCCTATGGCAACGCCAAGCGCTGGCTGCCGGAACGTTTCGCCGAAGCCGCCAGGAAGCTCGCAACCGCACGAGGGGCATCTATTGCTCTGTTCGGCTCGGCGGCCGAGCGATCTGTTTGCGAGCGGATCGCCGGACTGCTAAACGGCCATACCGTCGTCAATCACGCCGGCCAGACCACGCTCGCGCAGTTCATCGACCTTGCGGCGGCATGCGAGCTGTTCCTGACCAACGATTCCGGAGCAATGCATATTGCCTCGGCCTTGGGGGTTCCTACCATCGCCATTTTCGGCGCGACTGACGACGTGGCAACCGGGCCCACCGGACCGAACGCGCGCGTGGTCCGCGAACCGGTGGAGTGTAGCCCCTGCCTGCTGCGCGAGTGCCCCATCGATCACCGCTGCATGACCCGTGTGAGCCCGGATCGAGTAGTCGAGGAAGCCCTCGCAGTGCTGGTAGACTAAGCATCTTGGACACGCGATCGAAAATCATCCCGCTTGAAGAAGCCCGGAAGAGGCGCAGCGAGAAACCAGCTTGTTGGCTGGCCGGTCACTTCGATCCGATGCTGGCCGAGCATGTCCGTCGATTACGTGAACAGGCCGCACCGGGCCGCTTGCTGATTGTCGAAGTTACCAACCCCGCCCGGCCGCTAATGCCGCAACGGGCGCGGGCGGAGCTTGTGGCTGCGCTAAGCTTGGTCGATTACGTCGTGCTCGGAAACGGCGCAAACGATTCGGCCGGCATCGATGGCTCCATCACCCAGCGATTCGTCGAGAATGTGCTGCGCCGTCATCGCGGAGAAAGATCAGGATGACGGGACCGCGAATCCTGGTGATCAGGCTGGGCGCCATGGGAGACGTCATCGCTGCACTACCCGCGGTCGCCAGCCTCAAGCACAGCATTCCCCATTCCAAGATCACCTGGGTCGTCGAACCGAAATGGAGTGTTCTGCTGGAAGGCAATCCCTATATCGATTCCCTGATGTTTCTCGATCGGCGAAAGCTGTCCGGCCTGGGCGCCGCCTGGCGCGAGCTGCGGTCCGCCCGCTTCGATCTGGCTGTGGATTTTCAGGGGTTGATCAAATCGGCGATAGTGGCCACCATTGCCCGGCCCGAACGGATCTTTGGATTCGATGCCGCGCATGCGCGCGAGTCTCCGGCATCCTGGTTTTATTCCACCAAGGTGCAAATACGATCGCATCACGCCGTGGAACGCAATCTGGATCTGGCCGCGGCGGCTGGGGCTTCAAACATTCTGCGAACGTTTCCGTTGCCGGCCGGTGAGCAGGAAGGCCGGCTGCCGGAAGGCGATTTCGTGCTCGCGAGTCCACTGGCCGGCTGGGGCGCGAAGCAGTGGCCGCTCGATTATTATTCAAAGCTCGCACAACTTTTGAAGAGGGAGTGGGATTTGCCTCTGGTGGTCAACGCGGCTGAGCCGATCCGGGTGGAAGGCGCCGTAATTCACGTGTCCGGCATTTCCGGCCTGATTCACGCGACCCGGAGAGCCGCTGCGATCGTCGGCGTAGACAGCGGCCCCATGCACCTCGCGGCGGCATTGGGCAAGCCAGGCGTCGCGCTCTATGGGCCGACCGATCCCGGGCGCCATGGTCCTTATGGCGCAACCTTCACGGTGCTCCGAAGCCCCTCGGCGGTAATCAACTATAAGCGCACGTCCGAACCCGATCCCAGCATGCGAGCGATTACACCGGAACAAGTCTTGGACGCGCTGCAAGCGATACTACCTCCCCGAGTCAGCGCCGTTCAGCATGGGTAGCGCGGTTAAACACCGCGGTTAATATGGATGAGCTTTTTTTCTAAACCGTATGCCGACCGCGTAGCTCGCCTGCGCGTGGCGACCGGATTCGTGCTGGTAGCGGCATTCGCCTGGTTCTCTCAACCCAGCATCAGCTCGCTCGTTTGGGGACTGCCTATATCCGCGCTCGGCTTGCTGCTGCGCGCCTGGGCTACCGGCCACCTGGAAAAAAATATCCGCCTCGCAGAGAGCGGCCCGTATGCCTACGTCCGAAATCCGCTGTATCTGGGAACGGCGCTGGTGGCCGCTGGACTAGTTGTTGCGTCCCGCCGATGGCTCCTGGCGGTGCTGTTCGCGGCAGTCTTCCTCCTCATCTATCTGCCGGTGATTGAACTCGAAGAGCAGCATCTTCGCCATCTGTTTCCGGATTTCGACGCCTACGCGCAACGCGTTCCAGCGCTTTGGCCCGCTCCACGTGGCGCCCATCGCGACGGGCATTTCCGATGGGCCTTGTACGTACGCAATCGCGAATACCAGGCGCTGCTTGGGTGGTTGGCCGGCCTGGCGCTCTTGGTTGCGAAAGTTCTAGTACTCTGAATTCCCGAGTTTCCTTGTATTCTTAAGTTATGTGCGGCATCGTCGGCTACATCGGCAACAGGAAAGCCGTCCCAATAATCCTGGATGGCCTGCGCCGCTTGGAATACCGCGGATATGACTCCGCCGGGATCGCGGTTTTGAACGGGGACAACCATCTTTCCGTTCGCCGCGCGTCCGGTAAGCTGCGCAATCTGGAAGAAGCGATCCGCATCAATCCGCTGGATGGTCCATATGGGATCGGCCACACGCGTTGGGCCACCCACGGACGTCCGACCGAAGAGAACGCCCATCCGCATCGCGACTGCAGCGGCGAAATCGTGGTGGTGCACAACGGAATCGTCGAAAATTATCTCCAGCTCAAGCATCAGCTCCAGCTCGAAGGTCACAAGTTTTGCACCGAGACCGATACCGAGGTGATTGCCCACCTGGTGGAGAAATATTACGACGGCAATCTCGAGGACGCGGCCCGTAAGGCCGTGAAGGACCTGTCGGGTGTCTTTGCGCTAGCCATCATCGCCAGCTCCGATCCAAACAAAATCGTGGCTGCGCGTTCAGGGCCGCCGGTGGTCATCGGGCTAGGGGACGGAGAATACTTCGTTGCTTCCGATGTCCCGGCCATCTTGAGTCACACGCGCGATATGTTCTTTTTGAACGATGGCGACCTCGCGGTGCTCACACCCGAAGGCGTTCACTTGACCGATTTCAACGGCAAGCCGGTCAAGCGCCAGGTCACTCATATCGTTTGGGACCCCATCATGGCCGAAAAGGGCGGCTATAAGCATTTCATGCTCAAAGAGATTTTTGAGCAGCCGCGCGCGGTGCGCGATACGGTGTTGGGGCGAGTGGGCCAGGAATCCGGCCGCATTTTCCTGGACGAAATGGATATCAGCGCGAAAGTCTTCCGTGAGTTCCAGTCTGTAAAGATCATCGCTTGCGGCACCAGCTGGCACGCCGCCTTAGCCGGCAAGTTTATGATCGAAAAACTGGCGCGCATCCCGGTCGAAGTGGATTACGGCAGTGAGTTTCGCTATCGCGATCCGATCGTTTCCAAGGACATGCTAACCGTCGTGATTTCGCAATCGGGCGAAACGGCCGATACTCTGGCGGCGCAGCGCGAGGCCAAGCAAAAGGGCTCCAAGACTCTGGCGATCTGTAACGTGGTCGGTTCGATGATCACGCGCGATGCGGCTGGAACGTTAATGACGCACGCCGGCCCGGAGATCGGTGTCGCTTCGACCAAAGCCTTCACTTCTCAACTCACGGCGCTCTTTATCCTGGCGATGTACATGGGCCAGGTGCGCGAGGTGCTCTCAGCGGACGATTCGTTGAAGCTCGTCCAGGAGCTGGTCCGGCTTCCGGGTAAACTCGAGACCATTTTGGGCCGCACCGCCATCTATGAGGAGCTGGAAAAGAAACTATCGCGCGCCACTGATTTCTTGTTTCTCGGCCGCGGCATCCATTTTCCGATCGCCCTCGAAGGCGCTCTCAAGCTCAAGGAGATTTCCTACATCCACGCCGAGGGCTACCCTGCCGGCGAGATGAAACACGGGCCCAACGCGCTGATCGACGAAAACCTTCCGGTAGTCGTCCTGGCCACGCGCGATCCGGAAAGCGAAGAGAGCCGCCTGCGCTACGAAAAGACGCTCTCCAACATTCAAGAAGTGAAAGCGCGCAACGGAATCGTAATCGCGGTGGTATGCGAAGGTGACGAACCCGAGGTCAGCAAAATTGCCGATTATTTGATCCCGATTCCGGCCACCAGCGAACTTCTGCTTCCGATTCTCGAGATTGTACCTTTGCAGCTTCTCGCGTATCACATCGCGGTGCGCCTGGGATGCGACGTCGATCAGCCGCGCAATCTCGCCAAGAGCGTAACGGTCGAGTGAAGCAATTCACACACCAGATTCACATTTCGACCCATGGCAAAGGCCTATACGAATTTACGAGCGAGATCATCTCGTGGCTCCAAAAACATCAGACCCAGATCGGCCTTGTGACCGTTTTCTGCCAGCACACTTCGGCATCTTTAGTAATTCAGGAGAATGCCGATCCGGACGTGGTGGCTGATCTGGCCGACTTTTTCGGCCGGCTAGTTCCGGAAGATACGCGCCTTTATCGACACACCGCCGAAGGACCGGACGATATGACGTCCCACATTCGATCGGCCCTCACGCAGGCTCAGCTCTCGATTCCCATCCGCGATGGAAAGCTGGCGCTGGGCACATGGCAAGGCGTGTATTTGTTCGAGCACCGGGAGCGCGCACACCGCCGCAGCGTAGTATTGCATTTGCTCGCGGAGTAGATGTGCGAAACGCTGCCCGTTTGATTGTGGGCGTGCTGGCTGCCATCGGACTTCTTTTTCTTTTGGTCACCTTTTCCCCCATCAACTTCTGGTGGACTGACAGGTTGGCGGGTGCGTGGAGCGAGCCCGTCGGGCAGGTGCTGGTTGTGCCCGGCGCCGATGCGGTACAAGGAGCCATCGGATATTCTTCCTATTGGAGAAGCGTGTATGCCGTCCGCGCATGGAAACAAGGCGGGTTTCAGACCGTAGTGGCGTGCGGGGGAGGAGGCAGCGCGGGTCAACCTTCCATCGCCGAACAGATGCGAGATTTTATGGTCGCCGAAGGAATTCCGGCGGCTGCCGTTCGCGTGGAAACCGAATCTCAAAGCACGCATGAAAATGCCCTCAAATCGAAACCCTTGCTGGACCAGCTTTCCGGGAAAAAGGTCCTGCTCACCAGCGACTACCACATGTTTCGCGCCTATCGCGTTTTCCGCAAGGCGGGCATTGACGTTCAGCCGTGCCCTTTTCCCGACGCGATTAAGCAGAGCATGTCGCGGTTGAATCGCTGGCCGGTGTTCTTGGGCCTATGCATGGAAACGGCCAAAATCGCGTATTACTTCGTGCGCGGCTGGATCTGAATCCTCGATTCCAGGCGGATCGGCAGCGGGCCATGCCGCCGTATTCGCACCATGGGCGCGGGATGTTTTTCTCCGAGTACGGTCGACCTCCAGCTTTCGATCATCTCTGCTCCCTCTGGCAGCACCAGTTGCGTCGCGGCGTCCGCCGAACCAAGATGCCAGAGTTGTTCAACGTCGTGGTCCCCCGCGGGGCCCTCGATCTCATCGACGATGACGATAACGTTGGGTTTTTGAAACTCGATCCTCCGGCGATGGACAAAGCCGGCGTAGCGGCACTCTGCTTCTAGAAGATCGCCTTCGGCATTCGTCTTCCACGATAGAATCGACACCTCCGGCCGCTTCGCCCAACGGAACGGGCCGGCGGCCTCGGCCTGATTGCGGCCATCGATCCGCACTGTGTTATGCGCTTCGGTGCCGCGAAACCAGTCGCGCCATCTTGGATCGCCAACGTAAGTGTACGTTCCCGGATCGATCAGAATCTCGTCATCCCCGCAGCGAATCACGATACTCAAGGTGTCGGCGTGACTGTGTCCTGCGCCTCCCGGTCCAAATGGACCCGCATCGACGATCGCCTGCGTCTCTCCCGAGATCATGATGGCGGCGCCCACGTCAGAGAAGAGCCGCGATTGCCGCTTCCCTTCCCGCGGTTTATGCGCGGTCACCCCGGCGCCGATCCACCAGGCCGCCTGTTCAGGAGGGTCTTCAACGTCCCATTGCCAATCGTGCCGGTCGAGAAGAACACTCGCTGTCGCCATGGTCGCGCGGCCAAAACGATCGCGCTGCCCATAAGGATGAAACAATCTTCCACCATCGTCATCGCCGATAAACGGCAACACGCGCGCCGGACCGAGGACGGCATTTAGATACTCCGCCATGCGCTCGAGCTTCTCCATGTAATCCCGATCCGGCTTAGCCAGAATCGCGTGCAGCAGGAACATATCCAGCGCGTACACATGATAGTAGGTCGACTGCTCGAAGTGGCTTCCATCGCTGTGGACCTGCCGATCCATCTGCTGGCGCATAACTCGGCCGCCGAGCTGCTCCCATCGCACGCCTTTCGAAAGACCAGCGAAGAACAGCCCCAGGACATGCAATGCCAGCGCCTCGCCCAGCAGGTGCGTGTTCGGCGAAAAGTAAAACGAAAGGTTGTTCTCCAGGTGCACGCCGTGCCCGTACAGTTCGCGCAGCCAACGTGCGCGAAATTCGGCCGGGAACTCCGCGCCAGTCAGGTGAAACACCCAGATCCACGACAGCGCGCGAAACCCAACTTCCAAAGCGCTCGCCCAATTGATCCCTCGATGGTAGGGATTGCCGTCAAACCAGCTCTCCAGTTGCGCCTGAATCTCGTCCAGATTCGCGCGATCGCCGTTGAAGAGATACGCCTGCGCCAGGATCACCAGGTGCTGGTGCCGGTTCAATTCCCAAATGACCTTATGGTCGCCAGCCCTCGCGGCATCCAGATACGGAATAGACCGAAAATAGTCGAGACCAGTTTCAATCCCGCTCAGGTAGTCGCGCCGCCAGCGGATCTCCGGCCCGGTTTCGATAGTAAACGCCAGGATTGGAAATCGATGCGTCATGATTTCGTCCGCAAGTGTAATCACCTCGTGGGCGAAGCGCGTGCCCTCCAGCTTGCCGGCAGTCTCAAGTGGCCCAGGCAACGGAATGCGCGGAGCGAAATCGCCGGGAAGCTCGATATGCGGAGGCCTCGCGCAAAGGTACGCGTTGGTGAACTCTTGTTTCAGGCGAAACGCGATTTCGCGGGGGCTTCGCAAGGAGTATTCTATCGTGCCGGCCTGGGCGCCCCGAATTGCGATAATCGGAACAGGCTGCGTGCTAGGGGCCCGATTTATGTGTGGCATCGCCGGACAATTTCTACGCGACGCGAAGGCTGAATTGGCTGACATCCGCTGGATGTGCGACCAGATTCGCCATCGTGGCCCGGATGATGACGGCTATTACATAGACGGCGCCTGCGGAATCGGCATGCGGCGGCTTAGCATCATCGACCTCAGTACCGGCCACCAGCCGATCTCGAACGAAGATGGAACCGTGTGGGTAGTATTCAACGGCGAGATTTACAACTTCCAGGAGCTTCGTTCGGACCTGATCCACCGCGGCCATCGCTTCAAGACCAACAGTGACACCGAAACATTAGTGCACCTTTATGAGGAGGAAGGAACCGGCGGCATCCAGAAGCTGCGCGGCATGTTTGCCTATGCCATCTGGGACTCCCGCAATCGCTCGCTACTTCTGGTTCGCGACCGGTTCGGCAAGAAGCCGCTCTATTTCGCCGCATTACCCCAAGGTCTCTATTTTGGCAGCGAGCTGAAATGTCTTCGATTGCCCGGCGTTCCGCTCGATATCGACCGCCAGGCGCTGCAGCTCTACTTTGCAATTAACTACGTCCCCGATCCCTGGAGTATCTACCAGTCAATTCGCAAACTCACGCCCGGCGGATGGCTTCGCTACCACGCCGACGGCAAGGTCGAGCAAGGCCGCTATTGGACGCTTCCCGCGCCGGCCGAGGAGGCCGCTCCTGGATTCACCGAGCAAGCAGCTTGCGATCTGGTGCGTGAGACTTTCGACGAAGCGGTGCGGCTGCGCCTGATTTCCGACGTGCCGTTGGGAGCATTCCTGAGCGGAGGAATCGACTCCACCTCAGTTGTGGCTTCCATGACGCTTCAAACCAAGGAGCCGGTGAAAACCTTTTCAATCGGCTTCGAGGAACCTGACTTCAACGAACTTTCGCTCGCCGCCTCGGTCGCGCGGAAATACAAGACCGATCACCACGAAATCATCGTGCGGCCGAATTCGATCGATCTGGTTTCCAAGTTGGTTCGCCATTTTGACGAGCCGTTTTCAGATTCTTCCGCGATTCCGACCTATCTGGTATCCGAATTTGCCGCCCAGCACGTCAAGGTTGCGCTCACCGGCGACGGCGGCGACGAACTTTTCGCCGGCTACGAGAGCTTCTTCGAAATCCAAAAGATGCGCGGCATGGATCGTGTTCCGCTCAGCGCCCGCAAAGTGCTCGCTCTGGTTTCGGACCTGCTTCCATACTCCGCCTACGGGAAGAATTTTCTGCGGATGATCAGCCGTCCCACCGCCCTGGAGCGTTATTTCGAAAACGATTCACCCCACTTTCTGCTCAGCCGATTGCTGACACCGGAATGGATGCCGCCCGGCGACTCCGCTTTCCTCATCAACGCGCTTAGTCATTGCCTGCTCCCCAACGGCGCCGATGTTCTTACCCAGGCCCTCTATTTCGAAGCCACGGCTAAGCTCACCGGAGACATGCTCGTCAAAGTGGATCGCATGTCGATGGCAAACTCCCTGGAAGTCCGCTGCCCGATGCTGGATCATAAACTGGCGGAACTAGCGGCTCGCATCCCGCATTCCTGGAAACTTCGCAATGGACGCGGCAAGGATATCTTCATTCGCGCCGTGGGCGATCGTTTGCCTCCGGAGCTGCTGCACCAACCCAAGCGTGGTTTCGGCGTGCCGCTGGCTCATTGGTTTCGAGGTTCGCTGCGCAGCTTCCTGTGGGACCATCTGACCAGCCCTTCGTTCCTCAATCGTGATATCGTTTCGCCGGAGTTCGTCCGTCACCTTCTGGCCGAGCATGATAGTGGCCGCCGCAATAACTATTACCACCTCTGGAAACTGTTGATGCTTGAATTGTGGTTCCGGGATTTCGATCAACCTCCCGCCACGCTGGCCCGCCCGCAGGTTGAGGCTCGAATCGTCTAAACGGTGCTTGCGCTAATCATCTTCTGGATAGCGGTACTGGTTCCTTTTTACGCTTATCTCGGCTATCCATTGGTTCTACTGCTTCTACGTTTAGTAATTCGCCGCGATGTGAAGAAAGGTCCCATCCAGCCTTTCATTTCGCTGCTCATTCCCGCTTACAACGAAGACGACGTTATCGCGCGCAAGATTGAAAACTCGCTGGCGCTGAATTACCCAGCCGATCTCTTGGAGATTGTGGTCGCCTCCGACGGATCCAAGGATAAGACAGCCGAGACGGCCCAGAAGCTGGCCGACGGGAACCGGGTTCGTGTTCTGGCATATTCCGAAAATCGGGGCAAGATTGCGACTCTGAATGCCAGTGTTCCCCAGTTGCGCGGCGAGATCATAGTCTTCTCGGATGCCTCCGCGATGTTGCCTGCCGATTCAGTCCGCCGCTTGATCGAGAATTTTGCCGATCCAGCCGTGGGCGCTGTCAGCGGCCTGTACAAGATTGTGAAGGCGGACGAAGTCGACGTTGGCAAATCGGAAGACTTTTATTGGCGGTACGAGACGTTTCTCAAGATCCAGGAGTCGCGGTTAGCTTCTATTCTTGGCGGCCATGGACAGATGCATGCCATCCGCAAGGAACTTTATCCGTACCCGCCTGCCGGCACGATTAACGACGACTACATCATCCCGGTATCCGTTCTGTCGAAAGGTTATCGCGCGGTCTACGAACCCACCGCCGTGGTCTACGAAGAGGCGCACGAGATGACCGGCTTCGGGCGGCGAATCCGAATCATGGCCGGTAATGTCCAACAGCTGCGGGAAATCAAAGGACTTCTCAGCCCACTCCGTCCCTTGGCGCTGTTCTTTTTCCTGTCGCACAAAGTGAGCCGCCTGGTCGTGCCGTTTGCAATGTTGGTGGCTTTAATCGCCAACCTATTCTTGCTGAATTCCGGCTTCTATTTCGCCATCTTCTGCGCGCAACTGAGCTTTTATTTTCTGGCTGCGCTCGGAACCGTACTGCCGCTCCGGCCCAAGATCCTGATGCTGCCATTCTATTTCACCATGATCAACGCCGCCGCTTTTCTGGGCTTCTACCATGCTTTGACGCATCGCCGCGGCATGGCCTGGAAATAGGGCGAGTCATCGTTTTTGCCGTGTGTGGCCTGACACGCCGTGTCCCGGATAACACGCCGTATTCCATCGTATCTCTTTCATAATCAGCTATTTACATTCCGGTGACCGGCTTGCCTTTTCAGTCGGCATGGAAAAAGAAAAAACTATGCAAGTCATCCAACTTCTGGCAATTCTGACGACTGCCGCTGCCGAAGTTTTCGCCGAGGATCCAACCACTCGACGATTGATCGTCAGCATCCCCGATCGCAAGATCGTGTTGATAGAAGGCGGACGCGTGGTGAAAGCCTTTCCCATCGCCGTCGGCAAACAGAGCACTCCCAGTCCTAATGGGACTTTTCATATCGCCAGCCGAGTTGTGAAACCCACCTGGTATAAACCCGGAAAAACGGTTGGACCAGGACCTTCGAATCCTCTGGGCACGCGCTGGATGGGCCTCGGCTATAAAGGCTACGGCATTCACGGAACCAACATACCGGGCTCGATCGGCAAGGCAGCGTCACATGGCTGCATCCGGATGCGGAATCGTGACGTTGAGGAATTGTTTGAACTGGTGCGGATCGGCGACCCGGTGGACCTGGTCGCAGAAGTGAGTGCCGATCTCGCTCGAATTCTCGGCGAAGATGCGCCCGCGACTACAATGGCCGTCGCTTCCGGAGGCCTCGAATGACAACCTTGACTTTGGCGGGTGACTTCCCGGTGGCCGCCCTCGGCCTCATCTGCAGCCTGGGATGCGCGCTGGTCCTGGCGTTCGTGGCGCTGCGGTTTGTAATCGGGCTGGTTACCCGCGAACAGTATAATGTGACCGATGACTCGCGTCGCGTTCGCGCTATTGTTTGGATGGGTCACCGTGGCAATCGTGCAGGCGCAGAGCCCGCAGGAAGCCGCGGCGCAACTGGCGGCCCGTATCTCCTCGCAGCTGCCGCGCCACCCAACCGTTTCGCTCGAATTACGAAACCTGTCATCCATGACGCCCGTCGATTTGTCCAGCTTCGGCAGAATCCTGGAAGAAGATCTGCGCAAATCGGGCCTACCGATGACGGCCATGCAGCCTGAAACGCGCGTGCGCGTCGCGGTATCTGAAACCGCGCGAGGCCTGCTGCTGGTAGCGGAAATACTGGGCGGAGAGAACCGTACCGTAATTATGCAACCGTGGATCGCACCGCCGGCATCGGAAACAAAACCGCGCATCCGAATTTTACGTACACCGATTTGGAGCCAACCCGAGCCGGTGCTGGATCTCGTGTTGCTCGATTCTGATTCCGAATTGTTGGTGCTGAGCCCAGCCGCGGTATCGAGCTTTCGAATGGCCGAAGGCAAGTGGATACCCGCCGACGTAGCGGCGATTTCGCTTGCCAGGCCGCCCGCGCGCGATCCACGAGGGCGCATTGAGAATGTTCCGGGCGGCTTTCGCGTTTACGTACCGGGCACGACCTGCAGCGGCTCCCTTCATCCGGCGCTCAGGCTGGCGTGTGCGCCCGGCAACGAGGCGTGGGCGGTTAGTCCGCGCGAAGCAAACCTAGTCGCTCGTTGGGTAACCGATCGCAATGTCCTGGAGTCACCCAGCTTCCAAGGCGCATTCTACTCGGGCGCAATCGGCTGGTTCTCCGCCGTCGATCGTCGAATCAGTGACCGGGCGGGCAATTCTCTCGCTACGCCGGAACCCTGGGGAAGCGACTTCGCGAATATCGAAACTTCGTGTGCGCCCGATCCAATCCTTCTGGCTTCAGGACCGGGCGATAATCCTGGCGGCGATCAGACACAGGCTTTCGAAATTGCAAGTGCCCGCGCCACGCCGGTGAGCGAGCCAATGACTTTGGGGGGGCCGATCGTCGCACTTTGGCCGGCCGAGACTGCCGGTCAAGCCACTCTCGTCATCCGAAATTCACAGACAGGAAACTATGAGGCGTCGCGCCTGGGCCTGGCTTGCGCTGAGTAGCGCCTGCCTGGGCGCGCTGATCGGGGCAATCCGTCCACGTTATGGCGGAACGCTAACGGTCGAGCTTTCGAACGCCTCCCTTCTGCGCGATTCGCCAGGTGCGTCGGGACATTTGTCGGCCGCGATCGCCGAGACCCTGGTGCGTGCAGGCCCGCGCGGCATCATCGAACCACAATTGGCCGTGGCTTGGCAGCGCGAGCCTGACAACAAACGCTGGAGATTTTCGCTGCGGCCTAAAGTCACTTTCCACGATGGGGAGCCGCTGAACGCCGTCAGCGCAGCGCCGGCATTGCTGGCAGCTTTGAAAAAACATTACGGCGATGCCACCGTCACGGCCGGCGGCCAGGCTCTCATCGTTCAATTCGACCATCCAGTGCCCGACCTTCTGGCCGAGCTCGCGCGTCCGGAGACCGCCGTTTTCCGCAGGAACGAAACCAATCCCATGATCGGGACCGGACCGTTCCGCGTCACCGCTTGGGAGCCTGGCCGGCGGCTAACCCTTGCCGCCTTCGAAGATTATTGGGGAGGACGTCCTTTTCTCGATTCGATTGTTCTTAGTCTGGGCTCCGCCACGGCTCGCGCCGACGTTTTTGATATTCCGTTCGGCTCGGCGCGGCATGTCGTGCCGGAAGGCACCCGCATCTGGGCATCACCTGCCAGCGAGCTGGTCGCACTACTGGCGGCGAACCCGCAGTCGACGCTCTTGCAAGCCCTTTCGCTCGCGATAGACCGCGCCCCGATCGTGAATGTGCTCACGCAAAGGCGCGGCGAAGCGGCCTTCGGTATATTGCCGCAGTGGATGTCGGGTTATGCGTTTCTATTTCAGACTGTTCCCGATGTTGCCCGTGCGAAGCAGCTTATCGTTCAATTGCGTCTTCCCTCCATCAACCTGACCTACCCGGCCAACGATTCATTCGCCCGATCCGTGGCCGATCGCATCGCCCTCAATGCTCGCGACGCCGGCATAACCATTCAGCCTACAACCAGCGCCGGCGGCAACCTGACGCTGGTGCGATGGCCGCTAGAATCGGCGGATGCAGCCATGGAATTGACCAGATTATTGACACTTCTGGGCGCTTCCGAGCGCGCCGGCTCTCTCGATCCCACCAAGCCCGAAACGTTGTATGAAGCCGAGCGCGCGTTGCTGGATGATCATCGCGTGATTCCCCTCGTCTACCTTCCGGAAGTCTATGGCTTGGCCCCGCGGGTTCACAATTGGGAAGGCGCGCAGAAGCGCGATCCGTTCCGTCTGAATCTCGAAAACGTTTGGGTAGACCAGTGAGCTTCCGCACCAAAGTCTTTCTGAGTATCACGACTACCGTTGTCATTACCGTGTGGATCGTGGCCAGCGTGGTCTCCACTTTGGTGACGAGTTCGTTCGAGCGTCAGGATACGCAGCGCACTGCCGCCCTGGTCTCCCAGTTTCGCAGTGAATTTGAACGGCGAAGCGCCGAAGTCGAGCGGCGCATTGATGCCGTCGCGAACTCCGACCCCGTCCAGCGTCTCGCGGTGAATCTCGGCGCGTCGAAAACCGACACGGCACAATACTACGACCAAGCTCTGGCGCTCGCAAAAGAACAGTCGCTGAACTTTCTCGAACTCGTGGGTCCGGACGGGAGCATTATCAGCTCAGCCGAATGGCCGGCCAGGTTCGGTTACAAAGAAAACTGGCTGCTTCAGCCGATCGACTGGAAATCGCAAGGTGTCTTCTTGCAGCGCGCACAGTTGGCGGATGGCCCGGCGCTTGCGCTAATAACCGTGCGCACCCTGAATGCGGGAGATGGCCTGCTTTACATCGCTGGCGGCCAACGCCTCGATAAAGCCTTTCTGGATTCGCTGTCCCCCGCCCCCGGCATGAATATCCGCCTGATTCGCGATTTGGATGCTCCGGCGCGTTCGGATACCGCCGATTCCAAGTTGGCCGACGATTTAATCCAGGATGTTCGCGCAAGACCCCATGAGCTATCTCTTACCGGCCCTGACCTCACTCTCACCGCCATCCCACTGCTCGGCCGCGATAAGCAATTGCTCGCTATTCTCATGGTTGAGAATTCGCGGGCTGAATTGGCAAACCTCAAGACCTATATTCAGGGCACAGCCTGGATCGCCGGTAGCGCGGGAGTCATGCTGGGCCTGGCCTTCAGTTTTTGGGCAGCTTCGCGCGTCACGCAACCATTGCTCGCGCTGGCCGCCAATGTCCGGGATGTCGCGAGCGGTAAGTGGAATGCCCGCGCCCGTATCGATTCAACAGATGAAGTAGGCCAGCTCGCCCAGGATTTCAACCAGATGACTGAACAGCTCGTCGAACAGCGCGACCGCATGATTCAGGCTGAGCGCGTCGCGGCGTGGCGGGAGCTCGCCAGGCGTCTGGCGCACGAATTGAAAAACCCTTTGTTCCCGTTGCAGATCACCATCGAAAATTTGCAACGGGCCCGCCAGGCATCGCCTGCGCAGTTCGACGAGGTTTTCCACGAAAGCACCTCGACGCTTTTGGCGGAGCTCGACAACCTTAAAACTATAGTCGGCAGGTTCAGCGATTTCGCTAGAATGCCGGCGCCCCATCTGGAGCCAGTCGACTTGAACCAAGTGGTAGGGGAGGTTGCCAAGCTGTTCGATGCGCAACTGGATGCGCTTGATCGCCCGCGAATCGCTAAAATACTCCAGCTTGATGACAATCTTCCCAACGTCTCGGCCGATCCGGAGCAGATCCGTCGCGCCCTTCGCAATCTGGTGCTGAACGCGTTGGACGCCATGCCAAAGGGCGGAACGCTCACGCTGCGCACGCAGCGATTAGACGGACCCGTTGAGAGTAAGGTCGCGCTGGAAGTCTCGGACACCGGCCAGGGACTCACGCCTGAAGAGTGCGCGCGCCTGTTCACGCCCTACTACACCACTAAGGAGCACGGGACAGGACTTGGGCTCGCCATCGTGCAGTCCGTAGTAAGCGATCATAAAGGCACCATCACAGTGCGAAGCGAACCCGGTAAAGGCGCCACCTTTCGAATCGAGTTACCGGCATGAGCAAACTCCTCCTGGTGGACGATGACGCCAACACTCTGGCGTCTCTGGCCCGGGCATTTCGCCTGGCCGGGCATGAGGCGGTGGTCTGTGACAATGCCGGCCGCGCGCTCGAGCTAGCGAAGGCGCAGCGCTTCGACATGATTCTTTCCGACGTCGTCATGCCCGGTAAGGACGGCTTGACGCTTCTGGCGGATCTTAAGACTGCCGGCGTTCAGACGCCGGTGGTGATGGTATCCGGACAAGCCAACATCGAGATGGCAATACGCGCTACGCGTCTGGGCGCGGTCGATTTCCTCGAAAAGCCTCTGTCCACCGATAAGCTGCTCGTCACCGTTGAAAATACCGTCAAGCTATCGCGACTGGAAGAAGAAAATCGGCGCCTTAAGCAGCGAGCCGGCAAGCAGGAGCTAGTCTGGAAGTCGGCTGTGATGCAAGGCGTGATGGCCAGGCTGGACCGCGTCGCCGCGAGCGAAACTCGCGTTTGCATTCTGGGCGAGACCGGCACGGGTAAGGAACTGGTGGCCCACACGCTGCACGATAAAAGTCCACGCCGGAGCGGCCCTTTTATCACCTTGAATTGCGCCGCCATCCCCGCCGAGTTGATCGAGTCCGAGCTTTTTGGCCACGAAAAAGGCGCGTTCACCGGCGCCGCCACGCGACACCTCGGCAAATTCGAACAGGCTCACGGCGGGTCGCTGTTCCTGGATGAGATCGGTGACATGCCGGCACTCATGCAAGCCAAGCTGCTGCGCGTTCTGGAACAGAAAGAGGTGGAACGCATCGGCGGCGATCACTCCATTCCCGTGGATGTCCGGGTGATCGTGGCCACGCATCGCAATCTGGAAGAGCTGGTTCGCAAGGGCGAATTCCGGCAGGATCTGTATCACCGCATCTTTGTTTTTCCGATCACGCTTCCTCCGCTGCGCGACCGCCCGGAAGATATCCGGCTACTGGTCGATTACTTTGCCATTGCCGTCGCCGGGCAGAACGAGTGGAAGCCGCGCGAGATCACCGCCGACGCCTACGCCGAACTCGAGCATTATTCCTGGCCCGGAAATGTGCGGGAATTGCGGAACGTGGTAGAGCGACTGTTGCTGCTGGCCGACGATAAGGTGGACCGTGGCGTCGTGCGGCTGGCGCTGCCCGGCGCCCAGCCGGCTCTCGCGTCAGGCCATGGCACGCTTTCGGAACGCATGGATACTCATGAGCGCGAGGTCATCCTCGCGGAACTCAAGAAAAATGCCTATAAGATGACCGACACGGCGCGGGCCCTGGGCCTGGAGCGCAGCCATCTCTACAAAAAGTGCCAGCAACTGGGTATTGATCACCGCCCCGAGTCCTGACCAGAGAGCGTGGGCGCGCGGCTTTCTGTGATATTCTTTCGTTTCGCATAAAGGAGCTCATTCACAGCTATGAAGGTCGGGGTTTTCACAGCGCTGCTTGCAAACTTCTCCATCGATAAAGTGCTCGACAAATTGAAGAGCTTGAATATCTTCACCATCGAGCTTGGCACCGGCAATTATCCCGGCGACCCTCACTGCAAATTGTCGATGCTGAACGACCGGCAAGCTTTGAAGGAATTCAAGCAGAAACTGGAAATCAACGGTTTCACCATCAGCGCGCTCAGCTGTCATGGCAATCCTCTGCACCCTAACCCCGCCATCGCGAAAGGCTACCAGGAAACCAGCAAGCGCACCGTGCGGCTGGCCGAAAAACTAGGCGTCCCGGTGGTAATCGATTTTTCAGGCTGTCCCGGCGACAGCGACAAAGCTAAATATCCGAACTGGGTCACCTGCCCGTGGCCGCCCGAGTATCTCGATCTTTTGGAGTGGCAGTGGGAGCGCAAGGTTATTCCTTATTGGACGCGGCACGCGCAATTCGCCAAGGATCACGGCGTAAAAATCGCTATAGAAATGCATCCTGGCTTTGTCGTTTACAGTCCCGAGACCTTGCTGAAATTGCGGCACGCGGCCGGAAACACAATTGGCTGCAATTACGACCCGAGCCACATGTTCTGGCAGGGCATCGATCCGATCAAAGCCATACGGGTGCTGGGCGATTCCATATTCCATGTGCACGCCAAGGACACGCAGATCTACGAATCCAATCTTCCCAAGACCGGCGTCCTCGACACCAAGAAATATACCGACGAGCGCAATCGTTCCTGGATCTTCCGCAGCGTCGGCTACGGCCACGCATCCGGCTGGTGGAAGGAATTTATCTCGACGCTGCGTATGTACGGGTACGATTACGTGCTCTCGATCGAACACGAAGATTCGTTGATGTCACCCGATGAAGGACTCTCCAAAGCATCCGCTTTCCTCAACGCGATCGTCATCAAAGATCGACCCACGGCGGCCTGGTGGGTCTAGCCGCGAGCCGACAAATCTCGAAATTTGGCCGGCGTAAGCCCGGTATGGCCTTTAAACATCGCGCAGAAGTGGCTCTGATCGGAGAATCCGCAAGCCAGCGCGACCTCCGAAAGCGCTGTTTCGGAACCAGCCAGCATCTTGCATGCATGCTCGATTCGTCGCTTGCGGATAAACTCTCCGATGGTCGATTGATAATGCTTGCGAAACTCGCGCGACAAGTGAACTGGATGAACGCCGGCGATTGCAGCCAGATCGGCCAGGCTCGGCGCCTGGAGATAAGTACCCTCCAGAGCTTCGCGCACTCTCCGCAGCCAAGCCGGAGCATGAGCGGCGCCGCCCTCACCGATGGCGCGCGCACTTTCCGCGAGAATCTCCAGCAGCACGCCTTCCATTGCCAGCGGAGCGACGTCGTCCTCGGCCGCGAATTCTCGATATAAGCGGTTGGCCAGCCAGGAAGAGGCCAGCCCCGATACTTCGCCAGGGCTCGACAGAACAGGGGAATGTTCGCCCAGCCGATCCAGCGCCGACGGTTCGATCTTTACTAACAGGCAGCGCGCTCCAGCGGTGTAATCATTCTCGTGAAATTCCGACGGCGGGAGAAACCGCAGCGCTCCCTCAGCGCAGATACATTCGCGGTCCGCGTACTTCTCGATGTAGCTGCCGGATAGAACATAACTCAGATATGCGTGAGTGTGACAATGCTTGGATAACTTCAAACCCTTCGCATAGACACTTTCGCTTAATGAGAATGCGATCAAATCGCGCCGGCGTATCACGCTTCCGGAAGTATCCGTCACGGGGCACGCGCCGAATCTTTGATCAAACGTCGAATCGAGAGCGTTCATGGCTTGCACATTTCCCACCGGCTTGCTCCCACCATTGGACGCCGCCAGTTTCGAAAGGTTTGGTTCCGCGCTTAACTTACAGGCGTTCATAAAAACCTCTACGTACTTCGTGAAGCATTTGTTTGATCAAAAGATTCGCGCAACTAGAAAAAAGTTCCAGAAAACCGCTCGGTATTAATTCGAAATCCCAGCCGTCCCACTAGCGGACATTGCGTCCCACAACCGCACATTACGGTACAGAAATGATTTACGTTTGTGCGCTAATGGCTAACCAACGAAGTTGCACACCGGCAAGACCGCTCGATTGGAAACGCTTACGATAATTTCGCCGGTCGGATCGGATAACATGCGAAGCAATCGGTGGAGAGCTCGTGCGGCGGTCGTTTCCTTCATCACTTTAAATTCTGCGGTCGGGGCCGACACCGGCGGAAGCTCCCAGAAAGCGGCGTACCTCAACAACCTCGCTGCGGGGTGCTCTTCGGATGCACATTACGCCGAAGCCGAACACCATTATCGGGAAGCGCTCGAACTGTGGCGGCAGAAACCCGGCAACGAAGCCTCGATTGCGTTGACGTTGAGTAACCTGGGCATTCTTCTAAGGCGTCAGGCGCGATATTCGGAAGCCGAGATCGTTGACCTCGAGGCGCTGAAGATGTTCGAAGAGACCTTCGGTCCCGATCATGAGAAGACTGCTTCGGCGTTCATCAATATCGGAGAGCTGTACAGCGCGCAAGCCCGGTTTCCCGAAGCCGAAAGTTCTTTGCGCCGCTCGCTCGCCATCCTGGAGAAGACCCGCGGGGAAAATGATGCGGATATCGCGGAAGCCTTGGGCAGTCTGGCTGATCTCTACACGAAACAGGGGAAAAACGAGGCCGCACAGCAACTACTGGAGCGCGCACTCGGCATCGCCGAGAAGGCCTTTGGCCCTAGCAGTAAGCGCTTGGCCCTTTACCTGAACAATCTGTCCGCGGTTTGCGAGCGGCAACATAAATACAAAGAGGCTGAAAAATCGGCGCAGCGGGCTATCAAGATTTTTGAGCAGACCTCCGGGCCGAATCATCCCGATCTGGCCGCTGCGCTGATCAATCTTGCTTCGGTCTATTTCGATCTCCACAGCTATCAAAAGGCCATGGAACTCGATCGCCGCGCGCTGAAGATTAATGAAGGCAGCTTCGGTCCGATACATCCTGTCATCGCAAACAGCCTGAACAATCTCGGCGCGGTTTCATTCCGTCTTCGCCGTTACGACGAAGCGGAGGCCTTGTTCCAGCAAGCGCTCTCCCAATGGGAGCGATCGAACTGGCCAAACCGGACGTTGATGGGTGACACGCTCTCGAACCTCGGCATGGTGTACGTGGCCAAGCGGCGCGATTCCGATGCGCTGGATTTTTATAAGCGGGCCATCGATATTCACGAGGCTGCTCTTGGTCCGAATAGCCCTCGCTTGGCCGCCGACCTGGAAGCGTATGCTGGAGCGCTTCGAAGAGTCAATGACTATGCCGAAGCTGAAAAAGCATCGGTGCGCGCTTTAGGGATTCAGGTGCGGAATTCGCTCCACCCCTGAGCGCTGTTTACTTCATTTCAGGGCTGCTGACAGTGGCTGGCTCGGCCGACCAATTTTGGTGGATGATCATGCTCTGGTCGGAGTAGAACGAGCGCCGTCCGGTACTGTTGTAGACCTTCGGATTGACATTCAGCGCATACCCCGAAGGCGTCGCCGCCAGAACGAAGGTATAGCCGTCCTTGTCGCCGGACGAAAGACTGCCGGGGATCAGATCGGCGGCCGAAGGTCCTGGTCCTCCGCTGGCCGGCGGCCCGAGCTCCGTCAGGCTGACTGCGAACCTCCCAAATTGGGACATGAACTGCGCTTGCGCCGTATTGACGGTCTGGATTTCCCGAACCACCGCCATCTCGCGAGCGTTCATCTGAGCGACGCCCATCTTTGGCACCGCAATCGTCAGAATAATCAAGATGATCGCAATGACGATTAACAACTCGATTAGTGAGAAGCCCCGCGAACTGCGGCGCCTTGAACGCGACTGTTCCATGACAATAATTATGACGCGAAACGGCCTCTCAGCGTGCATCCGTTTCCGCCGGCTTTGGCTCCGCCACAATCACCGCCGGCACATTCTGATCGTGCACCAGCCGGTTAAAAGCCGCCAAATCCGTAGTTAGCAGCCTTTTTAGCGTTTCCATCTGCACATTTACCTGGCTGGCCAAGCCCTCATAGACCTCGGTGGTTTGGGTGGTGGGCGGATCGTCGGAACTTTCCACCGTTCCTTCCAGCGCCGCCAGTTTATTGTTCAGCTTGATTGGAAAATTGAGCGGGTCTTCGCTGGCCCGGTTCTTGGTTTGATATAGCTCTTCTTCCACGGCCGTCAGCTTTTGGTTCAGCGCCTTCGCCGCGTCCACCACCTTCGGATCTTTGACCCGCTCCGTATAAGCATCCAACTGCTTGCGGATATCCCGGATCTGGATTACCGCCTCATTGGTCTGGCTCAGCTTGTTTTGGATCTGCATCGCCACCTCAAGCTGCCGCTCGTAATCTTGAGGAGTGGCGCTAAGCCGCGGATCTTTCCTGATCTCGAAACTTTGCGTCTGCGTCTTTCCGCCGGCCGTCAAGCGCACCTTGTAGCTGCCAGGAACAATGGCCGGCCCGCGTACATTCCCCGCCCACATGATCAAGCCCGGAAATGACGCCGCGTCCGGATAATGTAGATCCCACACGAAGCGGTTCAATCCCGCCTCAGCCGGTACACGATCGGCCCCGGGCGGACGGCGCGGACCTTCGTCTTCCTCTTCTTCGGCCCCGGCCGCTTCCATTTTTCTCGGCGCCTGCTTGCTCGAAAATTTTCGGATCAGCTTTCCCGAGTTATCTAAAAACTCCAGCGTCACTTCGCCCTGCGGCTTTTCTTTGAAGGAATAATAAACCACCGCTCCCGCCGGAGGATTTTGCCCCAGCGCTCCATTCGGCGGCAAACGGAATCCACCGCGTAAAGTACGAAGCGTGTCCTTGGGCTGGAACAATTTCATGTCGTCGTTTGTAGTCGAACCGGCAAGTTGGTATACCAGCGGCAGATCGTCCAGAATCCAAAAAGCCCGGCCCTGGGTGGCGACTACCAGTTCGTTGTCGCGCTTCTGGAATGCGAAATCAGTAATGGGCACTACCGGCAGATTGAGCTGGAAGGACTGCCAGGATTGTCCGCCATTTAACGAAATATACATGCCGGCCTCGGTACCGGCCACCAGCAGGCCGCGATGGTTCGGATCTTCTCGAATCACGCGCGTGAACGCATTGGCCGGAATCCCGGAGTCGATGCGCGTCCAGCTCTTTCCGTAATCGGTGGTCTTGTAGAGAAAGGGATGGAGGTCGTCAAACTTGTACATCGTCGCCGCGAAATATGCCGTTCCCGCATCGAAGGGCGACGGCTCGATGGAGTTGATCTGAATCCACTCCGGCATGTTCTTGGGGGTGACGTTGTCCCAGTGTTTGCCGCCATCCTGTGTCACTTGCACCAGCCCGTCATCGGAGCCCGACCAGATCATCCCTTTCTTAACGGGCGATTCCGCCAGCGTGAAGATGGTGTCGTAATACTCGATGCTGGTGTTGTCCTTGGTGATCGGGCCACCCGATGAACCTTGCTTGGACTTGTCGTTGCGCGTGAGATCGCCGCTGATCACTTCCCAACTGGTGCCGCCGTTGGTGGTCTTGAACACGTGGTCGCCCGCGCAGTAAAGCGTGTTGGGATCGTTGGGCGAAAACACGATCGGATAGTTCCACTGGAAGCGGTATTTCATCACTTCCGCGCCCGCGCCCATCGGATTGTCAGGCCAGACGGTCACGTTGCGAAGCTGTCCGGTGCGGTGATTGTAGCGGGTGAGCAAGCCGTCATACGAACCCGCGTATACAATCTGCGAGTCCTTCGGATCGGGCGCCAGCCAGCCGCTCTCGCCGCCGCCGACATCGTACCAGTCGCGCTCGCTGATGCTGCCGTCGTCGCTGCGAGTGGCGATGCGAACCGTGCTGTTATCCTGCTGCGCGCCATACGCGTGATACGGGAAATCGTTGTCCAGCGCGACCCGGTAGAACTGCGCGGTGGGCTGCTGGTCTTGAGTGGTCCAGGTTCGGCCTCCGTTGGTGCTGACGTTGGCGCCGCCGTCGTTGCACTCGATCATCCGGTTAGAATCGTTGGGCGCGATCCAGAGATAGTGATTGTCGCCGTGCGGTGTGCGGATCGAAGCATAAGTCTTGCCACCATCGTCGGATCGATAGAAGCCGGTGTTGACGACGTATACGGTATCTTCCTTCAGCGGATCGGCGAAAATCCGCGAATAATACCAGGCGCGCTGCCGCAGGTTCCGTTGCTCGTTGACTTTGGTCCAGGTTCGCCCGCCGTTGTCGGAACGGAATACGCCGCCGTCCTCGGCTTCCACAATCGCCCAAACGCGATCGGACATCTGCGGCGAGACAGTGATGCCGATGCGTCCGAGAATGCCTTTCGGCATGCCGGGGTTGCGGCTCAAATCGGTCCAAGTGTCGCCGCCATCGGTGGACTTGAACAGCCCGCTGCCCGGTCCGCCGCTTTCCAGATCCCAAGGCGTGCGGTGCACATCCCAGAAGGCCGCATAAATCACGTTCGGACTGTTCGGATCGATGATCAGGTCGATGGCTCCGGCCTTGGAGCCACGCGTATAAATCTGCTTCCAGGTTTTGCCGCCGTCGGTTGTACGGTAGACTCCGCGCTGGTCGTTCGGCGCGAATTGGTGGCCGAGTGCCGCGACATAAACAATATCCGGGTTCTTGGGATGAATGCGCACCGCGCCGATGTGATACGTGTCCTGGAGTCCGACGTTTTTCCAAGTCTTGCCCGCATCGGTCGACTTGTACACGCCATCTCCGGCGGACGCATTGCCACGAATATCCGGCTCGCCCATGCCGGCGTAGACGATATTCGGATCGGATTCCGCGACCGCGATCGACCCCACCGATCCGCTCTTGAGCTGGCCGTCCGAAACCGGCGCCCAATTTACTCCCCCATCGGTGGTCTTCCAGATTCCGCCCCCCGTTCCGCCGAAATAATAAACGCTGGGCTGAGACGTAACGCCCGTCACGGCAACCGCCCGTCCACCACGAAACGGACCGATGTTTCGATACTTGAGCTCTTTGAGTGAGTTGAAGTCAGGCTGAGCGCTGAGCAAGGCGGCGAAAACGAAAAGAGGGGCGAGAGTTCTCATAACGCTAGAAATTATCGGATGTGGTCGGTCAATTCCAGTCTAGCGCGTAGGCCAGCTCAGTTATGACCTCGATTGCTGCAACGCATTGAAAAGAGGGATGAGACTGGCAACTTAGAGGCGTTACCCGCAGACATTTTTTAGTCGATTTACAGCGCTTCTTCAACACCCGTTCACAAGATCGCCTGCCCGAGCGCGATCGCACCCAGCACACCAGCCCGCCCGCCGAGGCCGGGCGGAACAATCTCCGGAGTTGCAACATAGCCGTTGAGCAGCGTCGCCACCTTTGCGCGCACCATCGGATAAAGCTGCTCGTGCCGCAGGATGCCCCCGCCCACGACCACCCGCTGCGGCGAGAGAGCCAAAGTCAGGTTCGCGATCCCCAGCGCGAGATAATGCGCCTCGAGTTCCCAGGCCGGGTGATCCGCCGGCAATTCGTGGGGTAGCCGCCCCCAGCGCGCTTCCATGGCCGGCGCCGCAGCCAGCCCCTCCAAGCAATCCCCGTGATAGGGACAGTTGCCGGGAAACGGATCGCGTTCGCGATCGTGCGGCACGCGCATGTGTCCCATCTCCGGATGCCTGTGTCCATGCAGCAGACCGCCATTCACCATGCCGCCCCCTCCCACGCCCGTCCCTACCGTCAGATATAGAAATGTATGCAGGCCTTGAGCCGCGCCCCAGCGGAATTCGCCCAGCGCAGCGGCGTTGACGTCGGTGTCGAATGCGACCTTCACCCGCAGCCCCTCGCGGATCGCTCCGGCCAAGTCAAAATTCCTCCAAGCCAGCTTCGGGGTGGACGTAATATAGCCGAAAGTAGCTGATTCTGGAACGGGATCGATCGGCCCGAACGATCCGATGCCCACAACCTCGACGCGTCCGTGACGGCCGAAGAAGTCGAGCACCCGGCCTATGGTCTCTTCGGGCCCGGTGGTCGGAATCTCCACTGAATCCAGATCGCCGGGACCGCTGCCCACGGCGCATACAAACTTGGTTCCTCCGGCCTCGATGCCACCGAATTTCGACACTTTTTCCAGTTTAGTCGGTATGAGGCGGAATCAAAAATAACCGGCTACAATGAAAGTATAAATGAATCTCCTCCAAACATCCCGGTACGTATTTGTATTTTCGTTGGCGCTGCTTGCGATGGCGCAGCAGCCCGCTCAACCACCCGGCTATCGGCCCGCTCCACCACCACCCGCGGCCCCAGCAGCCCAGCCGCCCGTGAGCGCCGACACCGTGGTAATCACAGTCGGCAGCCAGAAGCTGACGCGCGCACAGTTTGAGGAGCTATTGGCAGCGCTGCCCGAAAATATCCGGGCGACTGCCAATACCGCGCGTGGCAAGCGCCAACTCGCCGAACAGCTTTCTGAAGTTCTGGCTATCGCGCAGGAGGCGCGTAAACGGAAGCTGGACCAAAGTCCGGTGGTGCAACAGATGATCACGCTGCAGACCGATCAGGTGCTGGCAGGCGTCTTAGCCCGGCAGGTGGCCAACGAGAATAAGCCGGACGAGGCTGCCATGCATGCCTATTTCGACAAGCACAAGTCCGAATTCGAGCGCGTCAAAGCCAGCCACATCCTCATCCGCATCAAGGGATCAGCCGCGCCCGCGCGACCGGGACAGAAGGACCTGACCGACGAAGAGGCGCTGGCCAAAGCGCAGGAAATCCGCAAGAAGCTGATCGACGGCGCCGATTTTGCCGCCACCGCCAAAGCCGAGTCCGACGATGTGGGCTCCGGCTCCAAAGGCGGATCGCTGGGAACCTTCGGCCACGGCCAGATGGTTCCTCCCTTCGAGCAGGCGGCCTTCTCTCTGCCGCTGAATCAGATCAGCGAGCCGGTGAAATCGCAGTTCGGCTATCACATTATCAAGGTCGAGGAGCGAACCTCCAAGACGTTCGAGGAAGCCAAGCCTGATCTGGAAAAGCAACTGGGGCCGCAAATGACTCGCGAAGCCCTGGATAACATCCGGAAGCAGGCTCAGGTCAACCTGGACGACGGCTACTTCGGGAAGTAAAGCTAAAGCCAACTAGCGGGTTTTAACCCATCCGCTCCGCCCACTTCAAGAATCGCGCGAGATCCGCGCGCCGCTGCCACGCGAAGCGCCAGAATTCCGGGAATCCGATCTCCTCGGCCGGAGTGCCCCAATAGGTCTCCATGCGCCAACGCAAAAACGGACTACGCCAGGGACGGAGGCGAAAACCTCGGGTGGCGCGCCAGGCGAAACGCAGCATCAGCGCGGCAGGGTTTGGCTAACCGCTTTCTTGGCGGAATCGTCGGGCGTGGCGTAGTAGCCGGTGCGCGTACGAACCAGCGGATGACCGGGGCCATTCACGGTGACTTTGATCTGGCGGAAGCTGCCGTCCATTTGCGGACTGGTAGGCGAATACGCCAGGGTATATTGATTGCGAATTTCGTGCGCCACTTGCAGGGCGATCTGATCGACATCGGCGAGACCCTTGGGATAGAAGGACAGTCCGCCTGATTCTCGCGTGAGCGTGTCCAAAGCGCGTTTGGCTATTTTAGCCTCGTGCCGCTCCTCTTCGTTCAACAACCCGATTGCGAACAGCAGGATTTCGTTCTGTTGCGCGCGGGTGACCAAATGCTCCAGGTTGATAGCGCTGGCGTTGTCGTTGCCGTCGGTGATCACCAGCAATACCTTCTTCTGCCGCTTGGCTTCCTTCTTCAGATAGTCGATGCCCCCGCTGATGGCATCGCGCATGGCTGTGCCCCCGCGGGAATCGATGCGTGCAATTCCCTCCTGCATGGCCTTGATATCGCTGGTCATCGGCACATCCAGCCAGGGCTCGTCATTGAAGTTGACAATGAAGACCTCGTCCTGGGGATTGGACGCCTTCACCATGTCCAGCGAAGCGATCTCCACCTTCTGCCTCTTTTCCTTCATACTGCCGCTATTGTCAATGATGATGCCGAGAGAGATTGGAACATCCTCGCGCTTGAAAATCTTGATCGGCTGCTCGATGCCGTTTTCAAATACTTTGAAGGAGCTTTGCTTGAGATCCGTCACCAGCTTGCCGTTTTTGTCGGCTACGCTGATAGGCAAAACCACCAGCCGAGTGTCCGCCCGAAAGGTTACGTCGTCATCCGAAGAAGGGTTGGCCGCCGGCTTTCCGCTCTGGGGGCTGGCGATCCAACAAAAAAAGAGGAGGCTGGTTAAGAAGCTACTGAGATGGCGCATAATATCCAAGGCGGTAGAAGGGCTTAAGGGGCGGCAGGCCGCGAGGCTGCACTAATTTCACCTGAACGTGACGGTATTTGCCATCCCGCACCTGGTTCTTCGACGTGTAATAAAGCATGTACTGATTCCGCAGCTCGATGCCGATCTTGGCCGCGATATCGGCCAATTCGTTCACATTCTCCACATTGTAGCTCCGGCCACCGGTCAGCTCGGCGACTTCGCTCAGTAAACCCGGGCCGGCCATTTCCTCGGGAGTGCGCCCCCGCGATCCCATCGACTCAAAAATTCCAATCCCGTAGATCTGTACATCGGCCTCCCGAACGGCATTCTTTATTTCGCTCTCCGTATAACGGCTGTTGTTGTCGCCTCCGTCGGAGATAATCAGCACCGCTTTGCGGGGATTGCGCGCCTTTTTCATGGTGTTCATGGCCATGTAAACGCCGTCCAGCAGTGCAGTCTTGCCCTTGGACTGCGTGAAGGTCAGCCGGTTCTGGATTTCCTCCGTATCGGTGGTGAAAGGCACCACCAATTCCGGCCGGTCGTTGAATTCGATCAGAAAAAATTCGTCCTCGGGATTCGCTGTCTTAAAGAATTGAACGGCGGCCTGGCGGGATTTTTGCAGTTTAGGACCCATGCTGCCGCTGGTGTCGAATACCAGGCCAACCGACAGCGGCGCGTCCTCGCTCGAAAACTGAAGGATGGTCTGTTCAACCTTATCTTCGAACACCTTGAAGTGTTCCTTCTCCAGGCCCGTCACAAACCGATTCAGCGGATCGGTGACGGTCACCGGAATCTGAACCAAAGTCGTATCGATACGAATGCTGGCCGGACGTCCCAATTCCACCGGCTTGGCATCTTTATCGGATGGCTTAACACGCGGGGCCAGGGAAACCTTGGGGTCGTCCAAGCGCCCTTCTTGGGGAAAGGCCAAAGGTACCGCGAGGCAAGCCGCAATCAGAGGGAAATAGGGACAGAATCCCCGGACGTTCGAAAAGGTCTGCGCCACCGTTTTACAACCGCCTTGGTCTCGAACGTTTTCAGTATAACACTGCTCCAGCGGAACGGTCCTGAAACTTCGTCTTGGTACTGTAGCGTTGTCTCGCCGGACTGGAAAAAATACGTGGTGAATCCCCGTCGCTATGAATTCCCCCAACAAAATAAAGGATATTGGTGGTTGGAAGTGGACTTGCTGGACGTCACTTATAAGGAGTCTGGACCTCATGTCGATGTCAAAGCTTAGCGTACTTGTATGGATTGCGGGCGCACTGAGCGCCCAAGTGCGGACCCCGCCTCCTCCGCCCCCAGCGTCTCCAGTGGCGACGCCGGCCGATCAAACCGCTGGCGATCAGCCCATTTTCCGCATCACGGTGGTGGAGCGCACTACCAACGCCGTAAGCTATCGGCATCGCAGCGGCTGGACGAAAGTGGATCTGCATGGCACGCCACTGGCGCCGGACGCCACCGGCCACGCCGATGTCAACAGCCGGCCGGGCTATATCGAAGTTAAGACCGAAATGCATAAGCTGTTGCCCGCCTCGCAGTACGGCCCCGAATATATGACCTATGTATTGTGGGCGATCACCCCCGAGGGGCGCGCCAAGAATCTGGGCGAAGTGGTGCTCGAGGACGGTAGTTCACATCTCGACGTCACTACCGATCTGCAAGCTTTCGCCCTCATTGTCACAGCGGAGCCGTACTTCGGTGTCACGCAGCCGAGCGACGTGGTGGTCATGGAGAACATTATTCGCGAGGATACCGTAGGCAAAATCGAGCAGATGAGCGTTAAATACGACCTTTTGCAGCGCGGCTCTTATACTATGCACGCGCAGCCCGGACGGTACCATCAGGTAAAGACCGACAAGCGAATTCCGCTGCAGCTGCTCGAAGCCGAGAACGCGGTCCAGATCGCTCAGTTGGTGAATGCCGATCAATACGCCAAGGATACCTACGACAATGCGCAGAACCTGGTGAGACAGGCGGAAGCCTACCAGGCGCGCCACGCTGGGGCTAAGCCGGTGATCATGACTTCCCGGGAAGCGGTGCAAGCCGCCGAGACATCCCGCCTGCTGGCACTGAAGCGGCAGGAAGACGAGAGAATCGCACTGGAAAAGAAAGAAGCCGCGGATCGCGAAGCGGCCGCTCGCGCGCAAGCCGAGGAACAGACCCGCCAGAGACAGTTGGCCGACGCTCAGGCTGCCGAGTCCGCTCGCCAGAAAGCGCTAGCCGATGCGCAAGCCCAGGCCGCCTCCGAGCGTGCCGCCGTCGACAGAGCCACCGCCGACGCCGCTCGTGCCCAAGCAGAAGCCGAGCGTCTGCGCGCCGAGCGTGAGCGCGCCTCCGCCGAAGATCAGCAGCACCAAGCCGAACTCGCTCGGCTACAAACGCAACAGGCGCAGCAACAGGCCCAAATGGCGGATCAAGCCCGCATGCAGGCCGAGCAGGCGCAGCAACAGCTGCGGCAGCAGTTATTGCAGCAATTCAACGTAATCCTTGAGACGCGCGACACTGCTCGCGGCCTGATCGTCAACATGTCCGACGTTCTTTTCGATTTCAACAAATACACGCTGCGGCCGGCCGCGCGCGAGAAGCTTGCCAAGATTTCCGGCATCATTTTGTCGCATCCCGGTTTACGGTTGGAAGTCGACGGGTATACCGACAGCATCGGCGGCGACGCTTACAATCAGAAACTGTCCGAAGAGCGCGCCGACGGCGTGCGGATCTACCTGACCAGCGAGGGAATATCGCAGGACATTGTCGTCGCCAAGGGCTTCGGCAAAGATAGCCCGGTGGCCACCAACGACAATGCCGCCGGACGGCAGAAGAATCGGCGCGTGGAGATGGTCGTTTCGGGGGACATCATCGGCCAGCCCATCGGAGGAGTACGCTCCAGCAGGTAAGTGTGCGCACGAGTGCGCACACGGCACGCACGAGTGACGGTGCTGAAAAAGTAAGTTTGAGTTACTTCGAAACAAGTTGAATCGTCTTTGTTGTATGCGAGGCGATGACTTTAATCAAAGCGCGGCATTCTGCTACCTGTC
>Ga0182024_10003186_pt1 | contig 39476 bp, 22 predicted proteins | sample P32metaG_FD_120480 | JGI IMG/M metagenome (GOLD analysis project Ga0182024, IMG submission 120480) | Permafrost microbial communities from Stordalen Mire, Sweden - P3-2 metaG (Illumina Assembly) | ecosystem: Environmental > Terrestrial > Soil > Wetlands > Permafrost | place: Sweden: Stordalen...
CTGCACACTCAAGAGCAACGCCGCCTTCGGTCGTCCCAATGCCATAGGCACCCCCATTTTGCACGGAAGATGCCTATATTCCCAGCAATACTATTGCCACTTATTTATGGGACAACACACTAGATACTTTTTCGCCGCGATGTCTTTCGCAATGCAAGTGTTTACCGTTGCGGACGAAAAATCGGATGCAGCGTCGTGTCGAGCAAATGCGAATTGGGCTGGGTTCCGGAAGGCGCGCCAGATCCTTACTCATCTGCTGCAGAGAGTCGTATACAAATCTGCTGATCGAATCAAGAAAATGATCCGCACCAATGGACCGGCTTACGACGCGCCCATCAACGAGATCAAGATTGACACCCCGGTTGTGTTCCGAGACTACTTTTACAGCCCGTCTGTCCCGTTCCGTGTTTTCACTCGGTTTAGCGATCCAGCACATGATCTCTCCGACTTGTGGTCGCACCTCCAATGCCTCTTTGACGACGGCGGACTCCTGCGCCCGACGTTCTGCTACCCTACAGGATTAGCGCGGAGCGAAGCTTGGACCGCACGTTGACTCAATATGAGCGTGCACAGCGGATCCGCAAGGGACAACCTCTGTCGCCCCAGGTGGATGTCAAGATTTCCTGATCCAGTGGGCACGGAATCAGCTACCGCGCTGGCGCGCAGCCATCTTGCTTCGAGATATGGCGGTTAAAGCTGTCACCCGCCATTTCTCGAAGGAAATTGACGGGTGCTGTACGCCGCGTCGCGAAGAGTTCTGTGTGCTCTAGCGGGGACACTCACCCCGTATTGCCTACCGTTCCAATTTTTGAGCGATTTCGACGGTACCGAATATTTCCTTGAACCACATGCGGGCTGGAAACACGTGTAGTGGCGGCACCCTCATTCTGTGCGAAGGCAACGACCGACGAGCAAATGAGTTGGTGGCGGGTGGGGTGTCCCTCATGCGCCTTCGATTTGCCAGCGCCTTGAGGGCACGGCAAGTACCCGTGGGTGCAATGCGCAGAAACGAAAAATTGCAAAACGAACTCAGTGATCTTGCTATAAGTCAAAGACTTAACAGACTCGGATGGTGTGCAGAACGCGCAACCGCTCTGCCCTCATTGATTGCGCAAGGCAATATCGGAGCGGCATGCCTACCGGCTGCTGGGGCAGTGGAGAACTACGAAGTGATCAAGACGCTGGCCGATTTGATGCTGTGGCGAGGAATCCCGGAAAATGTTCGTTCGGATAACGGTCCGGAGTTTGTGGCCAAGGAGCTACGGAAGTGGCTGGGCAATCTGGGGACGGGAACCCTTTACATCGAGCCGGGCAGTCCGTTGGAGAACGGGTACTGCGAAAGTCTTAACGGGAAGCTGCGGGACGAATACCTGAATGGAGAAATCTTCTACTCGTTGAAGGAGGCGCAGATCGTGATCGAAAAGTGGCGGGTGGAAAACAACACCAGGAGAGCACACTCGGCGCTCGGCTCTAGGTCGCCGGCGCCGGCGGCCTAGAGCCCCATGGTTCCACCAAACTCAATTTCACAGCCAATGACTGTGATATAAAATCTCTCACTTCTCCTGGACTAAAATCTGGACTCAGTCAGCCCGCCCAACTACCTCCAAAATCAATCTTTTCCGCGCCGCCGCTTCCGATGCCCACCCTGTTCCAGCCAGCTTGAAGCTGGGTCTGAAACCGCATTCCCCGCAGGTTTGATAGAATAGTGGTTTACGATTACGGTCGCAATTTGTGACAGACGAGTTTTCCAAATGACGACGAAGGTTACCGACATCCCGCAACCCACCGACCAGCGCTCCCCCGAAGTCGAGCGCGTCTACGAAACTTACCGCCGCTGGGGCTATCTCGCCGCTAACCTCGATCCGCTGGGTTTCCTCAAGCCGTTCGTACATCCTCAACTGATCGTGGACGAAGCAGTCTCCGCAAATGCCGCCGCGGCCGCGCGAAAGGTATATTGCGGCACGATTGGCGCGGAGTTCGTTCACATTGACGACACCGAACGCCGCCACTGGATCGCCGCGCGCCTCGAGTCAGACGCCGCATCGCTCGCCTCGCCGGCTGGCAAGCCTGACCGCGCCTTCATCCTGGAGCGCCTGATTCGCGCCGAGCTTTTCGAGCAAGTCCTGCAGGCGCGCTACCTCGGCAGCAAGCGGTTTTCGCTGGAAGGCGAAACGGCAATCATTCCGCTGCTCGATCGCATTCTCTCGGCGGCTGCCCAGGCGGGAGCGGAACAAATCATCCTTGGAATGAGCCATCGCGGGCGCCTGAACGTGATGGCGCACATCGCGGGGCAGCGCGAGGCGGATATTTTTGCCGGCTTTGAAGACGTGGACCCGCGCAGCGTGCTGGGCAGCGGCGACGTGAAGTATCACGTCGGCGCGACGGGCCATTACATCACGCGCGAAGGCAAGCGGCTCAGCGTGCATCTCGCTTCAAATCCCAGTCACCTCGAAGCCGTGGATCCCGTTGCCATCGGGCGCGCCCGCGCCAAACAAGCTCGCGCCGGCGACGGCGGCCGCGCGAAGGTGATCGCCATCGTGCTTCACGGCGACGCCGCGTTTTCGGGCCAGGGCATTTGGGCGGAGACGCTGAACTTCGCCGAACTCGAAGCCTATTCGGTGGGCGGCACGATTCACGTGATCGTCAATAATCTGCTCGGCTTCACGACGGGCACGAAGGAGCTGCAATCCTCGCGCTTCGCGTCTTCGATCGCCAAGCGGCAGGACGTTCCCATCTTTCATGTGAACGGGGAAGATCCCGACGCCGTCGTCCGCGTCGGGCAAATCGCGATGGATTACCGCACGGCGTTCGGCCGCGACGTGGTCGTGGACGTGATCGGCTACCGCCGGCACGGACACAGCGAAGTGGACGATCCGACGATCACGCAGCCGCTCCTGTACGCCAAGATCAAGGATCACCCGCCGCTGTGGCAGATTTACGCGAAGCAAATCGGCGCGGACCCCTCCGCGACAATCACCGCCGTGCGCAATGAACTCGAAGCCGCGCACACGGCCGCTGCCGCGATGCAGAAAAAACCGCGCCTGCGCCGTCTGCCCGCTTACTGGGCGCCCTACAAGCGCGGCTGCTACGACATCGCCTACGAAGTGGACACCGGCGTCGCCGCCGACGCGCTTGGCGAAGTGACCGACAGGCTGACGAGCTACCCGCCGGACTTCGCGATTCACCCGAAAATAAAAAAGTTGCTCGAACAGCGCTCCGAAATGGGCCACGGAAAACGCCCCGTGGATTACGGCATGGCCGAAGCCCTCGCGTTCGGGACACTCTTATTAGGCGGCACGCCTGTGCGCTTTACAGGACAGGACACGCGCCGCGGCACGTTCAATCAACGCCACGCCGCGCTGGTGGATACGCGCAACGAAACCGAATACGTGCCCCTCGAACATCTCTCGCCCACGCAGGCGCGCTGCGAAATTTTTAACTCGACTCTTTCCGAAGGCGGCGTCCTCGGCTTTGAATATGGATACAGCCGCGACTATCCGGAGGCGCTGGTGCTCTGGGAAGCTCAATTCGGGGATTTTGCCAACGGCGCGCAGGTGATCATTGATCAGTTCATCAGCTCGGGCGAAGACAAGTGGGATCTTCCCTCCGGCGTCGTGCTGCTGCTGCCGCACGGGTATGAAGGGCAGGGGCCGGAACATTCGAGCGCGCGCATCGAGCGATACCTGCAGCTTGCCGCCGAGGACAATATTCAAGTCTGCCAACCGTCAAGCGCCGCGCAATATTTTCAGCTGCTGCGGCGGCAGGCGCTGCGCAGGTGGCGCAAGCCACTGGTGGTCTTCACGCCGAAGTCCATGCTGCGTCATCCCGACGCTTCTTCGCCGATTGAGGATTTCCTGCGCCCGCGCTTCGAGTGGGTTGTGCCGGACCGCGAAATTACTCCCGCGAAACAAATCCTGATCTGCAGCGGAAAAATCGGCCACGAATTGCGCGCCGAACGCAAACAGCGCGACGACACAGAGACGGCGATTCTCTTTCTCGATCAGTTATATCCCTTTCCGAAGAACGAGCTCCGCGCGGAAATCGCGCGCCATCCGGATGCACGAGAAATTGTCTGGGTGCAGGAAGAACCCTCCAACATGGGCGCGCTCTCCTACGTCCTTCCGCGCATCCAGCACTACATTCCAGACATTCCCGTGCGTTCCGTGAAGCGCTCCGCAAGCGCCAGTCCCGCCACCGGCTCCGCGAAGGCCCATGAACTGGAGCAGAAAACGCTGATTACGCTCGCCTTTACCACGGGCCCTAATTAGTGTTTGGTGAATTTCCCCACCACGACGGCCATTAAGCCAATATTAAAATTTCTCTAAATAATCTGAAATCTTAAGGTTCCCTTAAGGTTGGAGTTTATAGTCTCGGGCCAATTCATATTGGTGTTTTGCCTGTTTGGGTTCCCGTCGTTGGGCCAGGCAGGTAAGGGGTCAGGAAAAGTTTTGAGTTTATAGACTCAGTCCAATTCATTTTGGCATTTTCTCTATTTTGCTTCTCGTCAGTGGGCCATGCACGTAAAGGTCAGGAAAAGGGGAGGGATGTCAATGGGTACTCGCTCGATTCAATTCCTTGTATTGGTTTTGTGTTTGGGTCTTGTGTTCTCCGCTCCGGTCCGTGCGCAGTCGAGCGGAGCCACATTGACTGGTACGATTACTGACCCGCAGGGAGACGTCGTCCCGAACGCAAAAGTATCTGCGAGGGATATCGCAACCAACGTATCCACCGATACCGAAACCAACAGTTCGGGCTCATATTCGATAGTCAACCTCAACCCGGGGGATTACCAGGTATCGATCACTTCGACGGGTTTCAGCACGTCCACCAGCAAAGTGTCGCTCTTCGTCGGAAAGACGCAGGAGCTGAGCCTTGCACTGACGGTCGGACAGGTTTCACAGACCGTTGAAGTCACCGGCGCGGCTCCCTTGGTGGAGACCACCGACGCGACACTCAGCGGCGATGTTCAGGGGCAACAGATCGTGGACCTGCCGTTGAACGGACGCGACTGGGTATCGCTGGCAACTCTCACGCCCGGTGTGGAGTCGGTGCGGCCTCACGAACTCGTTACTCAGCCTGGCGGCTCGACGCGCGGGTTGGGCGTGCAAATGAGCGTTAACGGCGCACGGCCCCAGCAAAACGTGTACACGCTGAACGGCATCGTCGTGAATGACTATTCGAATGCCGGACCAGGGAACGTCTTGGGCAACAACGCAGGCGTGGACGCGATTCAGGAGTTCTCGGTTCTGACCACGAATTACTCCGCACAGTACGGTTTTACGTCAGGCGGAGTGATCAACGCCGTCACCAAGTCCGGCACAAACACGCTTCACGGATCGGCTTACGAATTTATGAGGAACAGCTTTCTTGACGCCGCGGACCGCTTTGAGGATCCTACCCCTGAAAACCCGGCTGGTTTCAAGAAGGGCAATTTCGTCCGCAACCAGTTCGGCGCTTCCGCCGGCTGGAAAGTATTTAAGGATAAGTTTTTCCTCTTCGGAAACTATGAAGGGTTTCGCCAGGAGCAGGCCCTGATCCAGTCCGGCACAGTGTTAACAGCAGCCGGCAGATTGGGAATCCTCAACAACGCGAGCGGCACACCTCTTCCTGCGCTTACGGGCCCGTGCCCCTATGCCAAATACGATCCCAATGGCATGACCAATGAGGCTCCGGGACTAGCCTCGATCTGCGTGGATAACTTTACCTTTGCGGAAGTAAATCCATGCGGCGCCGTTAGCGGGCCTGGCAGCGGTCGGACTGGCGGTACTCCCGCTCCTGTTACTCCCTGCACGACCGGGGCGCCTCCAGGAGTCCTTTCTCCGCTGCCGAACGGCGCCTTCCCCCTAAATGACGCCAACAACAACGCCTATTACACGTCGGACCTCGGAGAGGGTACTTCCGATAATTACGCCACGATCCGCGGCGACTATAGGATTTCGGATAAAGATAGTTTATCTGGTTCCTGGTACCGGGATACTTCGACGTGGATAAAGCCAGGGACGTACACCGGCTCATTCGCCAGCAGCAGCGGTTACCAAGTTCCCCACGGCGCCTATACGCTCGACGAAACCCACATTTTCAACACCACGCTCGTTAACGACTTCCGAATGGGGCTGAACAGTTCAGACCTTTTCAGCCCCTCGTTTTCGAGCGCCAACCCCATTGCGCACGTAACCTCTCTTTGCGTTGTGCCAGTGGGGGGTAGTGGCTCAACCTGCGCGAGCGAGCCAATCGGCATCCTGCCAGGGTGGGGGGCTGGTGGCGGCTCGATTGGCGGCAACGGCAATTCTGGTAATGCCATTTCTGTTACAGGTCCTGGTGGCGGGTTTACCGGCGCGCCAGGTTTCCAGGCCCGAACCAAAAAGATTGAAGCATTCGATGATATTTCCAAGACCATGGGCAATCACAACTTGAAATTTGGTTTCGAGGTGATTGACGACCACGAAGACTGGATTGATGGTCCAGCAGGGCAAGCCGGCGGCGGGCCATCCTACAGCGCGCTTTCTGCCAGTACGTACGGGGCGTGCGGCACTACCTCCGGTAGCGTAACGACATACGCGACCCCTCTGCCGCTCTCCTGCGGCGGCGGCTCAGCAGCGTTCCTGATGGACATCTCGCACACGGTCCGGATGCCAGTGGAACAGCCTTTTATCGCCCCCGCCACTTATCACCATTACCGGTCGCAGGTTTATGGCGCATATTTCGAGGACGACTGGAAGATGAAGTCGAACCTGACCCTCAACTTGGGCATTCGATACGAAATGTCCACGATTCCCTACGAGACTGACGACAAAATTGACAACCTGATGACCATTTACCAGAACATTGGTCCCGGCAATCCGGGCTACACTTCCTGCACCGCAAATGCATTAGGCATCGCCGTTTGCCCGGGATTTGAGAACAAGACGTTCCAGACGAATCCGACGCTGGCCAACTTTGAGCCGCGGCTTGGCTTTGCCTGGGATCCGTTCCACGACGGCAAGACCTCTATCCGCGGCGGCGCCGGCATATTTGACGTACTGCCGATGGCCTACATGTTTGCGCTGAATTCGATGCAAACCGCTCCGAACGGTGAAATCGATCTTACGTATAATCAGTGCGCAGGCGTGGGCGCAGGGACAAACTGCGCGAGCCCATGGCAAACACTATTGCCAAATGGCGATCTGCCGCCCTCAGGCTGGGGACGATTCCCCACATCTGAAGCCGCTGACGCGACCAGTACATCGGCCGCGGCGGAAAGGTACGGATACATCGAGCCAAACCCAAAGCGGTCTTACGTGGCGCAATATAACCTGAACATCCAGCGGCAGCTCTCGCCGACTACCTCAATCATGATTGCCTATGCCGGATCGAAGTCCTGGCACGATCCGTGGCAGATGGACGACCTCAACACAGTGGATCCCTACGCCATCCTGGTACCGGGCGGTGGCACACGGTACATATACCCGAACCCAGTAGGTTCCGGCTGTCTTCCCGGGCCGCCAAACTGCAGCCAGACCGATGCATTCTTGGGCGTTCCTGTTAACTATGTGAATGCGGGCGTGAATCAAGGCACCGCCGCGATCCCAAGCTTTCCTTGTGTGAACGGGAAGGCAAACGCAATCGGATCATGCGTCAGCGCCAACAATGGCATCACCCCCGGCTTGCTGATCAACTCGAATGTTGTTCAGGAGCAATCGAGCATATTTCAAGCGCAGTCCTGGTACAACGCATTGCAGGTCCGGGTCACACAGAACGTGACCCACGGGTTGTTTGTGGGCGGATCATTCACGTGGGGCAAGTCGTTCGATACCAGCTCCAGCAGCTTCGCCAGCGACAACTATTCCAACAATCCCAGCGCCATCTGGCCCTATTGGGACCAGCATATATCCAAAGGGCTGTCGGACTACAACGTCACGAAGCAATTGAGCATCAACGGTCTGTACACCATTCCCACTCGAGAGTCCTGGAAGAACGGAATCGTGGGCGGCGTGGTTGGAGGCTGGGGCATCGGCTGGAACTTCCTTGCGAGCGACGGCATTCCCTTGTGGCCGCTGGGGACAAACAACGACCCGGGAATGCTAAACGGTGGTCCATACAACATCGTGGACCTCGTTCCGGGCTGCAACCAGGTACTTCCGAACTCGCGCAGTACGATGAATTATAACAATCCGGCCTGCTATACCTTGCCACAGGTACCCGCAGGGTTCGGCGCCCTGAACTCGGCGTCCAGCGTTGCCTTTTACAATGGCTCCGGGACGCCCGGACAACCAGGGTATAACCCCGGCTGCGATAAGTCGGTAGCCTATCCCAATTGCATCAACCTCCTGGGCGATGACCCGCGCAACTATGTCATCGGACCAGGAATCTTCAACCTCGACTTCTCCGTAACCAAAGACACCTACATCAAGAGAATCTCGGAAACCGCCGATTTGCAGTTCCGGGCGGAATTCTTCAACATTCTCAACCGGACGAACTACGGGTTCCCTCCGGCTGGGGCCGGGGGCCTCAGTCCGCTCGCTGGTGATACTAGTAATGCTCCCGCTCCCACGTTCGGCATCATGACGTCTACGCAGTCGCCGAACCGGGAAATCCAGTTTGCGTTGAAGCTGATTTTCTAAACCCTAACCGGGACTGGACTGGGCCGCTTGTGGCCCAGTCCAGTCCCACATTCTTTTTTTCGCTGTATGATTTTCTGAAGCAGTGCATTGCATCAGGATTTTTTCTGGAGTGCCGTACGGTTGGAGACCACGGCGATTGAAATATTGCTCTAGTGTTAGTGGTCTAACCAAGTTGATGCGTTTGTGTGCCACCCCCACGAAATCCCCCAATTGGCCCCCCTCAACCCTCCACAATTAAACCTGACATCTTAAGGTTCCCTTAAGGTTGGTATTTATACCTTCTGACCACTTGTTTTGGCATTTTCCCTCGTTTGCATTCTCGGGGGGGTGGTCCATCAGCAGTTACATGTCAGGGAAAATAGGGGAGGAGTGTCCATGAACTGTAAGGCGACAAAATTCCTTGTGTCGTAGCATTGGTTTCACTTTTTGGGCTCGCATTTTCGGCTCCTGCGCGCGCGCAGGTGTCTGGCGCGACGCTTAACGGCCTAATCACAGATGCGCAGGGAGGCGCCGTTGTCGGCGCGAAAGTCTCTGCCAAAAACTCGGGTACGGGAATAGCTGTAGAATCCGAAACCAACGAAGCTGGATCGTACACGATACCCAATCTGGGCGCAGCGGACTATGAAGTCACTGTCACTGCCACAGGCTTCAAGACCGCGGTGTCCAAAGTCAGCCTGATTGTCGGCGCGAAACAGCAGATGAATTTCGCGATGACCGTCGGAGAGGTGGCGCAGACCGTTGAAGTCACCGCCGCCGCCCCGCAGGTCGATTTGACCTCATCCACGATCACGGACGAAGTTTCAGCCAGCACCGTCCGCGAATTGCCCTTGAACGGCCGCGACTGGGCATCTCTCGCGCAATTGCAACCGAGCGTCATTGAAGCGCGAACGCACCTCGATGTCACCCACGTCGGAGGCGGCGGAGGCCGCGGCTTCGGCGATCAATTGAGCATCGGCGGCGGCCGCCCCACGCAGAACAGCTACCGACTCGACGGCGTTGTCGTAAACGATTATTCGAACGCCGGTCCGGGCAGCGTGCTGGGGAAGAACCTCGGCGTGGACGCGATTCAGGAATTCACTGTACTTACCAGCAATTACTCGGCTGAATACGGCTTCACATCGGGCGGCGTCATCAACGCCATCACAAAGACCGGAACCAACTCATTTCACGGAACCGCGTTTGACTTCCTGCGTAACTCGGTTCTCGACGCGAACGATTTCTTTGCCAACGCCGGCGGCCTTGGCAAGGCCCCGCTGGTTCAAAACCAGTTCGGCGCAGCGGCTGGTTATAAAATTCTCAAGGACAAGTTGTTCCTTTTTGGAGACTACGAGGGCGTGAGGTTCTCCACAGGACTCCCCACAACCGGGCAGGTTACGATCTCAAATGCGGTTCGCGCAGGTACCGTCGCCAATCTTAGCGCCAACGCAACCTGCAAGGCCGCGTTTACATGTCCAACCGTGACCGTGCCAGTAGATGCTAACATCGCCAAATACTTGCCGCTGTTTCCAGTGCCGAATGGCATAGCCCTCGACCAAAACACGGGCGTATACAACTTCTTGGGACACCGGGGAGCTAGCGAAGATTTTGTGACCTCCCGCGGTGACTACAAGATATCCGACAAGGACAGCCTCTTCGCTACTTACCTGCGTGACAATTCTTCGTTCAACACTCCGGAAGTGTTCGGCGACGCACAGCAGGGGTTCAACTCCTACCGGCAGGCAATCATTGTCGAGGAAACTCACATCTTCAGCACATCCGTCACGAATACGGTGCGGGGCGGTCTGGACCGCACCGAAAATCTCGGCGGCAACACGCCGACCGTCAATAATTCCATTATGTCCAATCCGGCCCTCGGCGAGCTTCCGGGGTTCTTCTCCCCCGGTATTACGCTGACAGGCTCGGGCGCGACCGCGCTTACTGGAGGACTGAATTACGGAGCGTCGGTGCAGAACTTCTGGGGCCAAATCCGCCAGTTCTATGACGACGCGTTCTGGAGCCATGGAAATCATGGGTTCAAGTTCGGGTTTGCGGCCATGGGCTATCAGGTGGACGGATACACTCCGCTCGCCGGCGGAAATGGCGCCGGAACCTTTACGTATAGGGGCCTATACAGCTCAACAACTGGGGCACAGACGCCAACGACCTTGGAAGGAGCAAACTGCCTTAGCTACAAAGAAACCGGAAGCCTGAATAGCACAGTCTCAAACTATGACACGTCCTGCGGATCGCTGATTAATTTCCTCACCAATCAACCCGAGACCGCATCCCGTCCCGTGGACCTTTCCGCCGTGAACAAACATTACCTAAGGCAGAAGGTTTTCGCCGGATACTTCCAGGACGACTGGCGCATCAAGTCCAACTTAACGCTGAACCTCGGATTGCGTTACGAGATGTCCACCAACCCCTATGAGCTGAACGGGGAAGCTCAGTTGTTGCCCAACTACAACACGCTTCTCCCTTGCGGCTTTGTGGCGGGAGACACGCCGGGATCTTGCCGAACCAATCCAACGACAGCTTTGAGAAACAGCTTTTTCACGGAGAATCCGACGACCAAGAACTTCGAACCGCGCCTCGGATTCGCGTGGGATCCGTTTAAAGATGGCAAGACTTCCGTGCGAGGCGGTTTTGGAATATTTGACGCCCTGCCCCTTGGCTATGAGTTGATCCTTAACAACAACTCGGCTGCTCCCTTTCGACCCACCTTTGTTGCTTTGGGCCCGGGCGGCGGAGGTTTAGAATCATCTCCCCCCTCGATTCAAGCCGGCTCTGCGGCGACAGGAACGGGTGAGTGGCCTTTTGTCGTTCCGTCTTTGGAAACGGTTCATCAGCTGAGCCCAGTGTCGCGTACTTTTATGTATAACCAGCCAAATCCCACTCGGAATTACGTCTACCAATACAACCTCAACATCGAGCGTCAGCTTACGCCGACCCTCTCCTTGTTAATTGGGTATTCAGGCTCACGTGGCCTGCATAACCCGTTCCAGGCTGACACGATCAACACCGTCATTCCGAAGTTGGACCCAACTACGGGCGCATATTATTGGCCGGTTTCTTATGACGTAAACCAGTCAACCACGCCGAAGCCCGTTGCAACCGGCGGCTATGTTGGCGACCCGAACAATGCGTGCCCCGCAATCCCATATCAAAGCCCGACGCCGGGTGCGATTTCAACAAATTGCTACCTGGTGAACACCTCCACGACGAATGGCATCTACAACACGCTCTGGCAATCTCGATCCTGGTACAACGCGATGCAGATCAAACTTGACAAGCGTATGAGCCACGGTTTCCAGGTTCAAGTTGCCTATACCTGGAGCAAGAGCATGGACGACTCCTCCGGGAGCACCGCCGGCGATACGTTCAGCGCCGACATCGTCAGCGAACCCTGGTACAACCTGAGCCTGAACAAAGGCCTATCGGACTTTGATGTCAGGCACAACATCGTGATCAACGGCTTGTGGAACGTTCCGACGGTGCCTCGGATGGGCACATTCGGGGACAAGGTGCTCGGTGGGTGGCAGTTGGGTATCATCACCACGCTCGGCAGTGGCGTTCCGGTGTCAGCGTCCATGACTGCGTTTAACAACGCCTTTGACCTCGGGGGAGAGCTCATCACAACCAACCAGCCCCCCAACCTCGTTGCGGGCTGCTCTGCGCAAAACTTGGTCAATTCTGGCTATCGCACATCGCTCCTTTACATCAAACAAAACTGTCTTGGCATCGTGCCATTGACTACCGCAAACGCCGCGATCTGCGACCAGAGCGTTGCGACAACGGTCGGAGCAGTAACAACATACTCATCTCGCGTTCCCGGCTTCTGCCCCAACATCCGCGGCGATCTGGGACGCGATACGATCATTGGACCCGGGTTGTTCGACATGGACTTCTCCGTGTTCAAGAACAATTACATTCGAAAAATCTCGGAGACGTTTAACGTGCAGTTCCGAGCCGAGATGTTCAATGTGCTGAACCACGCGAATTTCGCGCCAACGACCAACCTCAACCCGTTCACTGGTATCAACCTGACGCCCGATCCTCAGTTCGGCAAATTGACCAGCACGCAGGTTCCGGATCGCGAAATCCAGATGGCCTTGAAGGTGATCTGGTAATTTAAACCTCTAACCGAAACTGGCCTGAGCCGTAAGCGGCTCAGGCCAGTTTTGTTTTTGGAGGCACGATTTTCAGCGGGAGTTTTACTCGAATTGTTTCCGAAATGCGGCGAATTGCTGCTTGAAGTCTGCGATTTCCTTCTGAAGGTTTTCTACTTCGTTTTCGAGGTGCGCGATTCGTTCGCCGGCGCTTGAGTTGCCGCCTGTAACTGTTTCTTCCGCCGGGGCGGGTTCCCATCCCTGCACGTCGCCTGAGAGGAGATGCGCGTAGCGCGCTTCCTTGGTGCCCGGCTGTTTGGGAAGTATTTTCACGAGTGGAGGCTCGCGTTCCATCAGGCGGCGCAGCGTCGTTTGCACGATGCCGAGGTCTTCAAACTTGTGCATGCGATCGGCGCGGTTGCGAAGCTCACCCGGCGTCTGAGGTCCTCGCAACAGCAACTCGCACAGGATGGCGATTTCGTGGCGGGTGAAGTTGAACACCTCCTGGAGCCGGTGCTCGTACTTGGTCACGCGGCTTTCCATGTTGTCGGCGGGCCCGGTCAACTCTTTTTTGTCGAGAGTGCGCAACGCCTGTTTTACGGCCTCTTCGTCCAGATTCATGAATGGATCGCGATTGGATTTCTGGTTGCACGCGTGAACCAGGGCGTTGAGTGAAAGCGGATAATACTCGGGTGTCGTGAGGTCTTTTTCAATCAGGGAGCCGAGCACTCGCGCTTCAATGTCCGTTAGAATGATGTCCATCATGCAAAATCATACAGGAAGCGGTTGCATGTTCCCACATCTGCCGGTGCGCGCCCGTAGCCGTGTGGACAAGGGGCGCGGCCCGCGGTAATGTAACGAACTTCGAATATGAGGCGGCCTGCAAGTACAGCCCGCACCCGTATGCCACAACAAATCGTCAAGCGCCGCTCGCGCGGCTTCATCTGTGTGAACGCCCATCCGGAAGGCTGCCGCGGCAATGTCGAGCGGTGGGTTGCGGGTGTGCGCGATAATATTCCCAACGGCGGCGCCGGTCCGAAGAACGTCCTGGTCATTGGCGCGTCCACCGGCTACGGCCTCGCGTCACGCATTGCGGCGGCATGGGGCTGCGGAGCAAAGACTCTGGGCGTGTTTTTCGAGCGCCCGCCGGATGGAGACAAGACCGCAACCGCGGGCTACTACAATACGGCCGCGTTTCATTCGCTCGCGCAACAGGATGGCCTCTTTGCCGCAAGCATCAACGGCGACGCGTTTTCTGATGAAATCAAACGCGCGGCCGCCGACGTGATCCGCGCGCAGATGAATCCGGTTGACGTGGTGGTTTATTCCCTCGCCTCGCCGAAACGCACCGATCCCCGCACGGGCCGCGTGCACAATTCCGTTCTGAAGCCGGTGGGGCAGCCCTACAGCAATCGCACAATTGAACTCGATTCGGAAAAAGTAGTGGACGTCACGCTTCAGCCCGCGAACGAAAATGAAATTGCCGACACTGTCGCGGTAATGGGCGGCGAAGACTGGCGCCGCTGGATGGAGTTGCTCCTCGCAGAAAATCTGCTCGCGGAGGGCGCGCGGGCGCTGGCGTATTCCTACATCGGGCCGGAGATTACGTGGCCGATCTACCGCGACGGCTCGATCGGCCAGGCGAAAAAAGATCTCGAACGCACAGCGGCGGATTTGGACGCAGCGCTCGCGGGAAAGCTCGGAGGCAATGCCTGGGTCTCGGTGAACAAAGCCGTGGTTACGCAGGCCTCCGCCGCAATCCCCGTCGTGCCGCTCTATTTGAGTTTGCTGCCTCTGCCCATGAAGAAAAAAGGATTGGACGAGGGCCCGCTCGAACAAATTCGCCGCCTGTTCGCCGATTTTTTGTGCTCAGGCGAGCCGCCGAAGCTCGATGAGTCGCGCCGCCTGCGCCTGGACGATCGCGAAATGCGCGCCGACGTCCAAGCCGAAGTGGCCGCGCTGTGGCCACAGGTTGCGACGGAGAATCTTCGAGCGATTACCGATTTTGCCGGCTTTCAGCGCGAATTCCGCGGGCTGTTTGGATTTGAAGTGGAGGGAGTGGACTACGACCAGCCCGTGGAAACCGATTTGCGGTGGTGAAGCATGAGAACGCCCTTAAGCCAACCGGTTTAAAACGACACTAAATTTGCTTTCGAAGGTACTCGAACACGACGTAGCCGATTAATCCGGAGAAGATGGCAATTTCGAAATTTGTGAAAGTGAAAATATCGTGGACAGCAAAGGCCAGGGTCTTCCCCGGGCTGTTTGCCTTGGTAAATTCCCCCATTAAAAGGTTGGAATAGAAAAGGAAGATAATGAACCCCACTTCGATCACCGCCCTCCGGATCGAAGCCAATTTCCCGGGTGCCTTGGGGTCCGAATTCATCGCGTTACTATAGCAAGAATCCGCCGGTGTGTAGTTTTTCTCGGCCCGCTGCATTTCCCGCATTGAATTCTGTAGGAAATGCCGCGAGATGGAATGCAGCTCGCGGCGCTGGAAGGCGGGACCTGAGATGAATCATTCCGCTAGACGCAGCCACGGTGAATGCGGCCACGGGGTGGGGCACGTTCAGCCTGTTTTTCCCCCGCCAGTTTGGTTCGCTTCGACTTCACAATTCGGCGCCTCCGTCCGGATAGACGGCGTTGCGATCTGGATTTAGTCGGTCTCTTCATCGGTTTTGAGTCAACATCCCTTCGGAATAATGTCCCAGGTTGTCCATCGCAGCGCTCCGGAACGGTCAAAAATGCGGCGATTCGTCCCCGAAAGAAAAATCGGAGATTGCGCCTTCGGGAATTGCATGTGGTCCTTATACGCTCTTAACGAATTCTTTATCCGCCCCGGTGGCTGAAAAGGCAAACTCAAAGAATCGATGGCCCGGATATATGAATTTTATTTCGAGGGAGAAACGGCTCGTCAGCGGGGCAGGAAATCTTCGGTATGCGTAACGAACTCGGGGTACGCGCCAGCTCCCAGTTCGTGAAGATCCAGGCCCTGGCGCTCACCCTCCACGGATACCCGGTAGGGGTATATGCGGTTGAGCAGCCAGTTGATGCCATACGTAAAAGGCAAAACAAAGCCAAGCAGCGTGGCCACGCCCACCAGTTGCGCCAGCCATTGCCAGGAGTCGCTTGCCAGCCCGCCGGCTGTCGCCGCGGGCCCGGAGATATTCAGGACGGAGCTGTGAAACCGGGCGAACAATCCCACCGCCAGCAGCCCCCAGATGCCACCTACCGCGTGCACGGAGATCGCCCCTGCCGGATCGTCCACTTCAAGGCCCAGTTCGAACCATTCCACAGCAAATGTAACTACGGCGCCGGCGATTGAGCCAATCACAACCGCTTCGGCTGGAATCACGAACGCGCAAGAGGCGCTGCTCGCCACCAGGCCGCCCACCCAGCCGTTGGCGCAAAGCGAAGCATCGGGCTTTCCAAAGCGGATTTTCGTAATGAGCGCCGCTGTGAGCGCAGCTGCCGCGGCACCCAATATCGTATTCACCGCGATCAAGACAGTCCCGGCCGGTTGGACGCCCATGAAAAGTATCGCGCCGGCTGAGTTGAGTCCCAGCCACCCTACAAGGCTCAGCAGGCAACCGAGCATCACAAGGACTGCGTTGTGGCCAGGGATTGCAGGGGCCATGCCGTCGGCGGAGTACTTTCCTCTTCGAGGGCCCAGAATCCAAGTGACGGACAGGGCCGTGAGGCCGCCCAGCACCTGGATCGTACTGGCTCCTCCAACGTCAATAAATCCGTGGCCCAGCCCGTAGTTAGACCCAAGCTGCGCAAGCCAGCCTCCGCCCCATACCCAGTGGGCGAAGAGCGGGTACGTCCATCCGGCAAGCGCTGCAGCCGAAAGGCAGCTCGCGCGCAGGCGCCAGCGATCCGCTCCACTGCCCAGCGCAATGATGGCGGCCAAGCCCACGCAGAAGATCTGCAGCAAAGCGGAAAGAGACCCGGCCGAGCCATCGAACGCAAGCCTGCGAAAGAAGAGTGGTTGCGCGGCAATCATGCTCCATCCCTTGCCTGAAACATTCAGAACGTGGGCCGGGCTACCGATGAATCCCTCCCACGCGAATCCGCAAAAGAAAAACACAAGGCCCGCAACCGAAAGCACGGAAATCGAGGACATCATCATGTGGGCGGCGCTATGGGATCGCCCCAATCCTGTGTTGATCAGGGCCAGCCCGGCCCCCGCCAGAGGAACCAGAAAGATGCAGAGGAGACAGGCAATCATCGCTATTTCCGTCAATCCAGGTGCGGGCATGGGGATTATCCTTTTTCATCTCGAGGAATCGCGTGGGATCGGAAGAGAAAAATGAGCCCCAGAATTTCCACGCCGATGCCGGCGAAAATAAAACTGGCGCGCGAAGGCGGCGTAGACAGGAGCACGAGCGAAGACAGCACCAGAAACCAGCCAGCGAGCAGGAGCAAGAAACTCAAAATCTTCATTCCCGGAACCTCCGGGCCGCAGTAGTTGGATTAATTCCGGCGTTCAGCACGCAGGTTAAAATATCACAATCACCCGCGAACCATCCGGATTGTTCCTGTCGCCGGGGATATTTGAGTCGCACTCAACTTTGCATGTTTCCCTTCACGATGTCCCGTTGCCTCGACTCCGATTTCTGATCGTTGGTTCCGTCAAATGCATCGCATAGAAGGAACGAATGGAAGTCTGGAAACCACACACACGGTAAATCCCAGCGATCGATAATTCGACCAGCCGCAATCCCGTTGGACGATCTCCGGATCCCCGCAAACCCATGCAAATAAACATTTAATCAGCATTTTGTAAAGGACTGCCGGGTAATTGGACGCGCCGTCGTGGTTTCTATTCCATCGAAAATTGCAATCGCACAGAGATTTTTCTGCCATATGAATCATGGATTTGGGCCATCGAAACGTTGCATTTTACTAGTCCGAGAGTCCCTTCTAGTATCGCCGCCTCGGCAATTACTCAGGTCTGAACGGTGCGTTCGCAAGAGGACGTAAAGAATAAATAAAGGAGATTACATGGCGGAAAATACCGGCGAAGCTAAAATGACACCAACCTTAGGATTGACTGGGTTGACGATGAACGCAATGGCCCTCATCGCCCCCGGTGCTTTCCTTTGGCTTACGTTTGCACCCCAGGCGACAGAGGGATCGACTGCCCCTGCGATGTGGATTGGGATCCTCTTCGCACTCTTGTTGTGTCTGGCGACTGCGGTGTGTTACGCGGAAATGGCAAAGCTGTATCCGGGCACGGGCAGCTCCTATTATTTCGCGGAGCAGTCCTTCCTGAATCACGACAAGGCCTTCAAATATGCCCGCCTGATGAAGTTCATTGTCGGCTGGGGTTCGCATCTTTATTACTGGATATACCCCGGAGTGATGGTTGCCGTAACAGGGGTTTTCTGCGGTTACATCACAGGCACCCTGTGGCCAAACTTCATGAGCGCGTCGAACCCCGGTCCGATGTTCATGATGCTCATCGCCATCGCGTTTTCCTTCGCCGTTGCTTATATCGCTCACCGAGGAGTCAATGGCTCCACGGCTGTCAGCATCGCCATCAACGTCATTCAAATCTCCGCGTTGATCGTTTTCGCCGTAATGGCTATCAGCTACCGGGTCAGCCATCCTCCCGGAAGCGAAGCGTGGCAGTTTGATTCGGTTTCCGGCGAGGGCTATACCTACCAATTTGCGACGACCAGCCAAACTGTAGCTGGAGTGGCAACCGACGTCATCACCCGGGATGCCAACAATGTCCCTCAGCCCAAGCTCGACGCGAGTGGAAAGCCTGTTCCCTACGTCGTCAATTACGATATGTATGACACCAGCAATCCGCCGGTGTTCCAAGCCCATTCGAGTGCTACGTCGGTAGTCGCCATTCACAATTTCAACTGGATGTTCGTTCAGGCCACGGTTGCCATCCTGATCCTGGTCGGATTCGAATCGGTCACTGCGCTCGGCGGCGAGGCCAAGAACGCCAAGCGAGACGTCCCGATCGCGGTCATCACGTCACTGCTGGTACAGGGAGCATTCTGCTACCTGTTTGAGTACTTTGCCGCAAACTACTTCTTAAACAGCGGCTATCCAATGTCGACGGCGACCGCCTCGGCGGCGCCGATCGGTGACATGATGATCATGGTCGGCGATGCCTTGTTCCACGGCCATGGGCGAGCCTTCATGCTGATCGAAGCCGTAACCGTCTTCCTGGCGCTCATCGGCACGACGCTCTCCTGCATCAACACAGGAGCCCGCGTCACCTACGCTATGGGCAAAGACAACGAAGTCCCCGAACACTTCGGAATGCTGCATGAGAAGAACCTGAGCCCGCACCGCGCGATCTGGGCCCTGGCGATCATTTCTGCGGTTTTCGGTTGCCTGGCACTGCTAATGCTCTTCGGCGATGCCGGCGCTCTTCCCGACGCCACGATTAAAGCCCTGCCTCAGGGGTTCTGGTCAAGCTTCGGCTACGTATCTCATGACACTATGGCGAAGTTCCCCAACAGCCTGCTTACGATTACGCTGGCTTCCAACTTCGGGACGTTCCTGCTCTATATGCTCAGCTGCGTAACTTGCATCTTCTGTTACCAGGGGCACCCGAATTTCAGCTTCCTCCGTCACATGCTCATCCCGATTTTCGGCATCGCCGCGAATCTGATTTGCATGGGAGCCTACATCGTGCTGCCATTCATGGGGTATGGCACGAAAATGGAACCCTTCTTTGCCCTGGGGGTTGCAGCCGTCTGGGCCATTTACGGAGGCATCTATTTCCTGATGAACAGCAAGGCGACTGGGCGCACCACCCTGGTCACCAGTCGCACGTAATGGTGTAGGATGAATCTGGCCCGTTTTGCTAAAATATTCGGACAGGTCCGCTCCGGCGGACCTGTCCGAATTTCTGCTTCAGGACTGCCTGTGAGCCATAGGGACCTCGAAGAGAGTTTCTTTCCTCGAGTTCCGCCACCGCTCCCGATGGGGGGAATACCTGGTCAGCGTATGTTGGATCTAGAGTTTGTCGAACGGACCGACGTCGGACGCGTCCGTGACCATAATGAGGACTTCATCGGTTATGCCGCCCCCGCGACTCCCGCGCAGGTTCGGACGCACGGGTGGCTTTTCGTGTTGGCAGACGGCGTTGGCGGGCATGAAATGGGCGAAGTTGCGTCCCACGCCGCCGTCGAGAGCATGATTGCAGGCTTCCGGAAGGCCAAGGACGGGGAATCCCATTCCGCACTTTTGCCCCGGCTGGTTCAACAGGCGAATACGCATGTTTTTGAGACGGCAGTTGCCGGCGGCCGGAACTCCGCAGGTATGGCCACCACGATCGTTGCATGCGCATTAAAGTTTGACCGCGTCGTGGTCGCCCATGTCGGCGATTCTCGCTGCTATTTGATCCGGAGCGGCCAGGCAACCCAGATCACGCGCGATCACACGTTTTCAAGCGAGCAAGTGCGGATGGGGATCGTCACCGCCGAGGAAGCCGGCGAATCGGAAACGCGGCATATTCTCAGCCGGTCGCTGGGAACCGAATTGATTGCGAATGTAGAGTTCAACGACCACCAGATTTTCGCGGGAGACGTTTTACTGCTGTGCTCGGACGGGTTGCATGGTTCGGTGGACGCTTCGGAAATGGCCGCAATCTGCGGCCAGGGTAAGGACCTGTTGGTTGCCTCAGAGAAACTGGTTGCGCTTGCCAACGATCGCGGCGGGAACGATAATATCAGTGTTCAACTGATCCGCATCAAGGACGTCGAACGCATGGGGATGTATCGCGGGCGTCCGTATAAACTGTATTGATGCGGGGTTGCTCCCGAACCAGCTCGACTTCTGGCCTTCTTTCACAATGAGAGGACTCCTACCCGGCGACACGCTCGATCACTACCGCATCGACAACGTGGTCGCCAGAAGCGGCATGGCCTCCATCTTCCATGGCACCGACCTGCGCGACGGTAAGGCCGTGGCGATCAAAATTCCCCACGAAGAAATGGAAGCCGACCCGATTCTCTTTGACCGGTTCAAACGGGAAGAGGATATTGGCAGGAAACTCAATCACCCCGGCGTTGTAAAGGTTTTCAACGATGAAGATCGCAGCCGGCGGTATATGGTTCTGGAATGGGTGGATGGCCGTCTGCTGCGCCATATCCTGAACGAACAAAAGAAATTACCGCCGGAACGCGCGATACGCATCACCCGCAATCTTTGCGAGGCCCTCGATTACATTCACAGTCAGGGGGTCGTGCACCGCGACTTGAAACCCGAAAACATCATGGTCGATAAGGACGACAACGTCAAACTCATCGACTTTGGAATCGCCGCCAACGCCGGATCGCGCCGCCTGACTTTTGCCAAGCTGACGGCGGCCATGGGAACACCCGATTATATCTCCCCGGAACAGGTAAAAGGAAAACGCGGCGATGCGCGAAGCGACGTCTACTCCCTGGGCGTGATGTTTTATGAAATGCTGACGGGGAAAGTGCCGTTCACGGGCCCGAATCCGTTTGTCATTATGAACGAGCGGCTGCTCAATAACCCGATTCCGCCGCGCGAAATTAATCCGGAAATCTCGCCCGAGCTGCAGGAAATCATCTACCGCGCCCTGGAGCGCGATCCATCCAAGCGCTATCCCAACACCCACGAATTCGCCGTGGATCTGGAACACCCCGAAAAAGTGGGCGTTGCCGATCGTCCTGAATTGACGAATTGGAAGCAGAGACGGTCGCCGTTGGGGCGGAGAATCCTATTTTACATCATGCTGGCCCTCATTCCGGTGGTCGTCTTCGGCCTTATGCTCCTCATCGCGCGCCAGAAGTAACACTTACCTATCCCGAGGATATCCAGTCAATCAATCAGCTTGTATACTGGATCCTTTGCCGCAGGTTCGCTGCACGTATGGGAGTGTGCCGCAGGCCATGAAAATCGAAGAGTTTGAACAGAGATTGCGCGACTCGGTGCTCATCGCGGACGGGGCGATGGGGTCATTGCTGTATGAAACCCTGGGCCCGCAGCGCTGCATGGATGAGCTCAATGCCACGCGCGCCGAGGAAGTTTTCCGCATTCACATGTCCTACCTCGAAGCGGGCGCGCACATCATCGAGACCAATACATTTGGCGCCAACCGCAACAAGCTTTCCGCCTTTGGCCTGGAGGACCGCGTCGCCGAGTTCAATCATCGAGGCGTAAAAATCGCGCGCGAGGCGCGCGAAGCGGCGAAGCATGACGTCCTGATCGCGGGATCCATCGGGCCGGTCGGCATTGTCCGGCAAGTGCGAGACACGCCCGGTCCAGCGGTACAGGAAATCTTTCGCGAACAGGCCGAGGCGCTCGAAGAACGAGGCGTCGATTTTTTCATTCTGGAAACGTTCGGCGATGCCGAGGAACTTGTGGCCGCGGTCGGAGCTATTCGCTCGTTTTCGCAGATGCCCATCGTCGCTCAACTCACCTATTCCGAGGAAGGAACCACGTTCGGCGGCACGCGGCCTCGGGATGCGTGGACGATCCTGCACGAGCGCGGGATTCAGGCGATCGGCGCGAACTGTTCCGTGGGTCCGCAGGACCATTTGCGCATCCTGCAGGAACTCGCAGGAGTGGCCGGATCGTTTCCCATGAGCGCGATGCCGAACGTGGGCTTCCCGCAACGCGCCGGCGATCGCGTGATCTATCCGAAATCCTCACCGGAGTATTTCGATCTGTTTGCCCGCGACGCCGTCGTCCTGGGCGCGCGCATTCTGGGAGGATGCTGCGGAACCACGCCGGAACATATTCGCGCCATGGTTCACGCGGTGCAGGGAAAGCACGTTGCATCGGGAGTCCCCGCCGTCACCGCAGTCGAACCGGCGGTTGAAACCCCTCCCGTCAAGGCACGAGAGCCGGAAAGCGCGATGTGGCGAAAAATTCAGGCGCACCAGTTCGTGATCTCCGTCGAGATCGATCCGCCAAAGGGCACCTCGATCGAACGTATCATCGAGCAGGTGCGCAACGTCATGGCGTCGAAACGCGTGGACACCATTGACATCAACAGCGGTGCACTCGCAAGAGTGGGGATGGACGCGCTGTCGCTCGCCGGGGCGCTCGAGGCTCGCGGGATCGAAACAATCCCGCATCTGACTACGCGCGACGCGAATCTAATTGGTTTGCAAGCCACGCTTCTGGGTGCATGGACTGTCGGCGGCGTGCGCAACGTTCTTTCCATTACTGGCGATCCGCCTTCACTGGGCAGCTATCCCGAATCGCTTGGCGTGTACGAAGTGGATTCAATCGGGCTGGTGAAGGTCATGGCGCGCCTCAATCAGGGAACGGACTGGGCGGGGAAAAATATCGGCGGCGCGACGAACTTTACGATCGGCGTCGCCGTCAATCCGCTGGCCGAGGATCTGGACGAAGAGCTGCGCCGGTTCTACGCGAAGGTGGAAGCCGGGGCGCACTTCGCCATGACCCAGCCCATTTTTGACGCCGAGCATTGGGAGGATTTCCTGAAGCGCATGGGAGGTAAATCGCCGATCCCGATCCTGGTCGGCCTTTGGCCGCTCAGCAGTTACAAACAGGCGCTGCGGCTGCATAACGAGGTGCCCGGCATCGTGATTCCCGAACCGCTGTTAAAGCAACTCGACGCCGCCGGGGCCGGGGCGCGCGACGTCGGATTTGCGCTGGGGCGTAAACTGCTCGACTGGGCCAGGGGAGCGCGAAGTTCGGGGATCGTGGGGGCGTATCTGATTCCACCCTTCAAGCGGTACGAAGAAATCCTGGACATGTTTTCTTAGGGGATAATTTTGAAATTGAAAGATGCCCGATCCGTCCCGAAAGTCGCGGGACGCATCGGCCTCTACCAAAGCGAACCGTTGCGGCTGGTTTCGTAGAGGCCGTTCACGTTGAACCGCTCGGCAGTTTTTTCAGCGGGCAGATTTTGTTTTTGTTTGGAACAGGGAGAAGTCGTTGAACACAAGGGAAACACGAATTGCGGCGCTGAAGAATCTCCTGAGGGAGAGGATCGTCATTTTAGACGGCGCCATGGGCACCATGCTTCAGGCGCAGCAACTGGAGGAGCCTGTCTTTCGTGGCTCCGAGTTTCTGAAGCATCCTCGCGACCTGCGGGGAAATTTTGACGTGCTCAACATCACCGCGCCACATATCGTCCAGGCAATTCAACGTGCCTACTTCGAAGCCGGCGCCGACATCATCAAGACCAACACATTCAACTCGAATGCGATTTCCGCGCTGGACTACGGCCTCGAAAATCACGTTCATGCGCTCAATGTTGCTGGAGCGCGAATCGCTCGCGAAGTCGCCGATGAATTTGCCGCGACCCATCCCGGGCGCATCGGTCTGGTTGCCGGGTCGATGGGCCCGACCAATCGCACCGCTTCGATGTCGCAGGATGTAAACAGCCCGGCATCGCGCGGCATCACCTTCGACAAATTGCGCGAGGTCTACTACGAACAGGCGCGCGGCCTCATCGAAGGCGGCGTGGACATTCTTCTGGTCGAGACGATCTTCGATACGTTGAACGCGAAGGCAGCGTTGTTTGCCATTGACGAATATTTCGAGGCTTCCGGGCAGCGCGTTCCCGTCATGGTGTCGGTCACCATCGTGGACCAGAGCGGGCGTACGCTTTCCGGGCAGACCGTGGAAGCGTTCTGGATCTCGGTTTCGCACATGGACCTGTTGAGCGTAGGCATCAACTGCGCGCTCGGCGCGAAGCAGATGCGGCCCTACGTCGAGGAGCTTTCGCACCTCGCGCCCATTCACATCAGTTGCCATCCGAATGCGGGGCTTCCCAACGCGTTTGGCGGATTCGATGAGACGCCGGAACGCATGGCCGCGGACCTGCACGATTTTGCCTCGAGCGGCTGGCTGAATATCGCGGGCGGCTGCTGCGGAACCACGCCCGATCACATTAAGGCGATCGCCGAAGCTGTGCGCGGACTTGCGCCGCATGTCCTGTCGAAGCCGGAGCGTTACACGCGGTTCAGCGGGCTCGAACCTCTTGTTCTGCGGCCCGACTCGCGCTTCGTCAACATCGGCGAACGCACCAACGTCACCGGCTCGCCGAAATTCTCGAAGCTGATTCTGGCCGGCGAGTATGAAGCGGCGCTTGCAGTGGCGCGGCAACAGGTCGAAAACGGCGCGCAGATTATCGACATCAATATGGACGAAGCCATGCTCGATTCCGAGCAGGCCATGACGACGTTTCTCCACCACATCGCGGCCGAGCCCGATATCGCGCGTGTGCCGATCATGATTGATAGCTCGAACTGGAAAATTATCGAGGCGGGCCTGAAGTGCGTGCAGGGCCGCGGCATCGTCAATTCCGTCAGCTTGAAGGAAGGCGAAGACGCCTTTCGCGCGCGCGCTCGGTTGATCCGGCGCTACGGCGCGGCCATGGTGGTGATGGCATTCGATGAGAAGGGCCAGGCGGATTCGCTGGCACGCAAGATGGAGGTGTGCGCGCGCTCCTACCGGATTCTCACGAAGGAAGCGGGCGTCGCTCCTGAAGACATTATTTTCGATCCGAACATTCTGACCGTGGCGACGGGTATCGAGGAACACAATAATTACGCGGTTGATTTCATCGAGGCCACGCGGCAGATCAAGGCCACGCTTCCCTATGCGAAGGTGAGCGGCGGCGTCAGCAATATTTCCTTTTCCTTCCGCGGGCAGAATGTCGTGCGGGAAGCGATGCATTCCGCGTTTTTGTATCGCGCGATCCAGGCGGGACTCGACATGGCCATCGTGAACGCGGGCCAGCTCGCAATCTATGAAGAAATTCCGAAGGATCTGCTGAATCTGGTCGAGGACGTGTTGCTGAACCGGCGTCCCGACTCGACCGAGCGCCTGCTCGCGTTCACTGAAACCGTAAAGGCAAAAGAGAAAGGACAGGTGGAGGAAGACTCCTGGCGCAAGGGCACTCTTGAGGACCGCCTCACGCACGCCCTTGTGAAGGGCATCGCGGATTACATCGAGGAGGACACCGAAGAGGCGCGGATAAAATATGGCAAGCCGCTGCTCGTCATTGAAGGTCCGCTGATGGACGCAATGAACGTGGTAGGCGACCTGTTTGGATCGGGACGCATGTTTTTGCCGCAGGTCGTCAAGAGTGCGCGCGTGATGAAAAAAGCCGTAGCGCACCTGCAGCCTTACCTGGAAGCGGAAAAGCAGGCCAGCGGCGGCGGCGCGTACGTCAAAGGGCGCATCGTGATCGCCACCGTGAAGGGCGACGTCCACGATATCGGGAAGAATATCGTCGGGGTCGTGCTGGGCTGCAACAATTACGAAGTCATCGATCTCGGCGTGATGGTCCCGACCGAGAAGATTCTAACTACCGCGCGCGAGACGAACGCGGATTTGATCGGCCTGAGCGGCCTGATCACGCCGTCTCTCGAAGAAATGGTGCACGTGGCGAAGGAAATGGAGCGGCAGGGTTTCACCATGCCTTTGCTGATCGGCGGCGCAACCACCAGTCGCACCCACACGGCCGTAAAAATTGCGCCCGCCTACCGGAACGCCGTCGTTCACGTGCAGGATGCTTCGCGGGCCGTTGGCGTGATGGGAAATCTGGTGAGCGAGGAGTTGCGCGGCAATTTCGCAGACGAAAATCGCCTGGAGCAGGAACGCGCGCGCGAAAAACATCAATCTCGAAAGGCGCAGCCCTTGCTGTCTCTTGCGGATGCGCGGACTAAAAAGCCCGTGTACGATTGGTCCGCGTACACTCCGCCGCGTCCGTCCTTTCTGGGCACGCGCGCCTGCAATCCCGTCCCGCTCGAGGAGATTGTTCCCTATATCGACTGGACGCCGTTCTTCCATGCCTGGGAATTGCGCGGAATTTATCCGAAGATTTTCGAGCAGGAAAATGTCGGCCCCAAGGCGAAAGAACTGTTCGATGACGCCCAGAAACTTCTCGATCGGATCGTGCGCGAAAAATTGCTCGTGGCGCGCGCCGTAATCGGATTCTTTCCGGCAAATAGCGTTCAGGAAGACATCGAAGTCTATGGCGACGAATCCCGCCACCTGCTCACGACATTCCATACGCTGCGGCAACAGACGCTCAGAGAAAATAAGGAACCGAGTTACGCCGTGGCGGATTTCATCGCCCCTCGCGACAGCGGCAGGCTCGATTATCTGGGCGCGTTCGCCGTTACGGCGGGGCTTCACATCGAGTCGCTGGTCTCGCGATTTGAGAAGGACAACGACGACTACAACGCACTGATGACGAAAGCCCTGGCGGACCGCCTGGCTGAGGGGCTCGCGGAATTAATGCACAAACGGGCGCGCATCGAGTGGGGTTACGGCCTGGATGAAAATCTAAGTTATGGAGACCTGATCCGCGAACGGTATCGCGGCATTCGTCCCGCGCCCGGCTATCCCGCGCTGCCCGATCATACGGAGAAGCGCGCCCTGTTCGATCTGCTGTGCGCGGAAAAGAATACGGGCATCACGCTCACGGAAAATTTCGCAATGTATCCGGCCGCGGCGGTGAGTGGCTTCTACTTTTCTCATCCCCAGTCCAAATATTTCGCCGTCGGAAAAATCGATCGCGACCAGGTTGAGGACTATGCCCGCCGCAAGGGCCTGGACCTGCGCACCTCCGAGCGCTGGCTTGCCCCGAATTTGAATTACGATCCCGACGCCGCATGACTCGAGCTGTTGCTGGTTCTTGTGGCGCCGGCGCCACGAAAGATACGCGTTCAGCTATAGATAGTTGCGAGAAATGCGAGTTAGGTCCTGGCAACAAACAAAGACCTCCAAGGCAGAGCCATCTCTCGGCCACTGCCTTGGAGGTTTCGATCTGTGTAAACGTGCGGCTCGCGCTATGGCAGATCGTAGCGCAGGTCGATGTAAATCATGAATTGGTGAGCGGTCCCTGGAGTATTAACCGGCACATACCATGCTGTGCGGGAGTTGTAGGAGAATTGCGTCATGAGCCGAATGTCGCCGTAATTCGGATTCCTCCAGAGGTACTGGTGAATACCGAAGGTCGGTTCATAAATGTACCGATCGGCAGAGTTCGCTGAACCGACCGGGGCGGAAGGGCAGACAGCCGAACCTGTGGCTACCGAAGTACCGGGGTAGTAGCCGTATCCCGTATTTGTCGTGACCGTGCAGGTGCCTGTACCGCTGGTAGGCGTGGGCGTTGTCACAGTTGCATCAACGTTTCGGGCAATGTATACGCCGCTGTAATAGCCGTAAATTAAAGTATTCGGCGTCGGCTGATATTCGAACCCGCCAATTCCCGATCCCGCGTGGACTCCGGAGAGGTTGCCATTCGGCCGAATAATCAGGTCCGGCGCGCCGGTGCTTCCGATGTAGCGGCCAACGCCACTGCCGTAAAATCCGGTGGCAATCATCCGGAAGTTCTTTACGAGTTCGACGTTGAGCCCTGCCTCAACACCTCCGCCATGGATAGTGTCGAGTACCGTATTCGCAGGAGTGAGATTCGATCCAGGAGTGGCGACCAGGTTTACGGCCTTGAAGCTGCGGAACAGTCCCGCGACATCGAAGTGTACCGAGTGGCCGCCCGGCTTGGCATCAAAGGCGATCTTGGGGATGATGTCGGGATGCAGGTTCGGAGTGTTCGGGTTATTGACGCCGGTTGTGCTGCTAGTGTTGCCGCTGTTGGAATCAAACTGTGTGGCGTAGTTCAATGTCCCAGGAACGCCAACCGAACTGGGCAGTGTCTGTTCAGGATTTTCGAACGATACGCCCAGTGCGAAGTTATTGGTCGGATGCGCGATGAACCGCACCGAAGCATTGCGGGTCCAAGTCAGGCCCACTTGGTAGTTCGTGTCCACGTCCTGGGAATAGAAGAGGTCCCCGGGAAGAGCGGATAGCCCGTTGCGGTTAGGCGTCAGGAAGCTCCAGGATTGCCCGGCGAGGACTTCCCACTTGCTCTGCTTGACATCCACCCAGTAGAGGCGCATGCGGAGCGTATTGCTGTTGCTCGTGTCGTTGGCGTTCGCGGGTTGATATCCGAGGAAGTCGGCCTCGAGGTAGCCCGTGATGTCGGCGGAGCCGAACTTGGCATGGGTTCTCAGACCGATGCGCGAGTTCTGAATGGAGAAGCGATCCTCCGTGAGGCGCCCCGGAACTGTGTTGTTGAAGGCGGTCGAACCGAAGCTTGTTCCAATCGTTCCTAGTTGCGTGCTGCGGAACACGTTCATCGCGTCCATGAAACCGAGGGGGTAGAATTCCGCGGCGCCAATCTTGAAATATAATGGTCCCGGCTTGTCGTCCTGGGCTGGCAGCAAAGAAGCGGAAAGAGTCCTGGGCGTGGCGCCGATTGGAGCGGCGGGAGACTCCGCCGGAGACTCCGACGGGCTTTCCGTGGAGACCGCCGAGGGCGTGACGGCCGGAGTGGATGCCGGTTCCGAAGACATGGTCCCCATCTTATCTTCCAAAGATTCCATTTTCAGCTGCTGGGCCTTGAGGGCGGCGCGCTGGGATTCAAGTTCGGCCCTCTGCTCCTCGACCAGGCTGCGGAGATCCTGCACTTCGCTTTCGATGGCGGAGTTTTCCGTCTTCGCCGCGGCCGGCTTTACAGCTTCCGGTTTATCCGGAGTAGCCGGAGCGGTGCTTGCCGCCGCGGGGGTATCCTCGGTTCCCGCCTCTTTGGCATCACTCGCGAACATGGGCGATGCCATCAGACTCATGCTCAGCAACACTGCTGCAAATACTCGCATTCCTTTCCTCCTGAAAATTCCTATGACAGATTTTTGTTCAAGTGTCGAAATGCCATATCATGATGTGTTCAATCGCTGTGTTCGATTCCCCCGAGCAATTACAGAACATGATCAGATCGCGGTAACTCAATCCCCACCGGCACCTGGTTCCCGACGCCACGGGCTGCAAAACTGGTTTAAGAACAGCGTCCCCCAGTTCAGCGAATACCCCGCGCGCGTCTTCCGGTGGCGCAAAGGCTATAGGGGGTGGCTTAATGGCCCGTGAGAGGAATGTGAATTCTATGTTACATATCCACAGCAACGGCGGAAATCAATGTATCCTTAACAAAATAAATAGCTTACGCTTATCATTGACGCGGACATCCTGTCCGGCGTAAATTGAACGTCACATTAGGAAAATACCTTGAAAATACGACATGCATGTCTTGCCGCGCTTTGGCTTCTGCCCCTGCCACTCGCCGCCCAAGCGCCTTCCGTAATCACTATGGACCAGGAACCGCATCATCACATGGTGATGGAAAATGGCTTCTTTAAGATCTTCAAAGTCGAAGTGGCACCCGGCGATGCCATCGTTCTGCACCGGCATGACCACGATACGGTTGCCATCGCCATCGGTGATCAGGAGGTCACTGTTGGTGTCCCGGGCAAGCCGGACGTACACCAAAAGAATTTGGACGGCCAGGTACGACTGCAACCCGGCGGCTATATGCACTCGACTCATGTTGATGGAGCCGAGCCATATCACACCGTCGCTGTCGAACTTCTCCTCCCGCAGACCGGCGCGCGTAATCTCTGCGCTGCCGTTATGAATGGTCAGCCGTTGAATTGCCCGGAAGCTTCCGCCAAATCAACGCCGGCCAGTTACGCAGAAAGCCCAATGTTTGAGTCTGACGAGACTCAAATTCGCCTTGTGCGCGTCTTCCCACATCAGGATGCCGCCGTGGGGGACCTTCGATTGGTCATCGCGCTCGATCCCGGTTTCATTTCACCCGCCCGTAAGGGCGATCCGGAGCTGTCAATGCGTCCCGGCGATTACATCTGGTTCGATAAAGCGGCCACGGGACGGAAATTTGAAAACAAGAGCGACAAGGAGGCGCGGTTTATCGAATTGAGCTTCCAGCAACGCACTCCTGAGAAGTGATCTAATCGGAGAAATCGCGTGCCCGATCCGTCCCGAAAAACATGGGACGGTTCACCGAGAACGTTCTCCGTGAACGGATCGTCCTCTACGAAACCCACACCAATTAGTCGTAGTAGTTTGCGAAGAGACCCTTCACGATAAACGTTCAGGGTGAACCGCTCGATTTTTGAACGGGCAGCCTTTGGTTTTTCTCAGGCGGGCAATCGCTCGCCCTTGGTTTCCTCGCCGAAGGGCACCAGCGCCAGTCCAACGATGAAAGCCAGGGCCGTCAGCGCCACGGGGATGCCGAACGTCTGCATGTGACGGATTCCCGCGCCAACCATGAAAGTGAACCCGGCCGCAGCGAAACGTCCGATATTGGTGATGAACGCGAACGCGCTCGCGCGACACTCGGTCCCGTACTGCTCAGGCAGCCAGAAGGAGTACACGATGAAATTCGCTCCTCCCAGGCCGAGCAGCACCGAGCACGCCAAAAACCAGGGGATGGCGTTCCGCGCCATATAAAATACGTGGCCGAACGCCAGCCAGATCGCGCACATCATTACGGCGTAGAAAATGGCCAGCGTCGCCCTGCGGCCCAGCCGGTCGGCCATCAAGGGAACGATCAGAGCGCCCAGAACCGTCGCAATCCCCAAGAGGGCGGAGGAATACGACGCCAGTTGCGCTCCCTGTGCAACGGTTTTTCCCGACCTTTCCGCAATATAGGTCATCGCCGTGGGCGCGTAGACCGATCCTGCCCATAGCCCGCAAAGTGAAACAATCAGATACATGGAATTGAAGATTGTCCGGCGGCGGTATTGCGGCGAAAAAAGCTTCAGGAAGGCGCGGTGCATCGTCCACTTCTCACCAAGTTCCCGGACCTTGCTCGACCATTTTGCCGGTTCCTCAACGTTGTTGCGAATCAGCCCGATCAGGAGCGCAGGCGCGCCGCCGAGGGCGAACATGTACCTCCACCCGTAGCGGCTGCCAATGAAAAAGTTAGCCAGCGCGGCAAAGAAAAATCCGAAGTAGTAGCCCGCGTGCATCAGCGCGGCGCCCATGGTGCGGCGCTCCTCGGGCCAATCCTCGGACACGAGCGCGGCGCCCACCGACCACTCGCCGCCGATTCCGACTCCCGCCATGAAGCGAAAAATCGCCAGGCTCCAAATCCCCGTTGCGAAGGCAGCCAGGAGCGTAAAAAGCGAAAAGCAGAGAATGCTGAACATCATCGTCCGGACGCGCCCAAACCGGTCCGCAATCGGCCCCCAGATTAAAGCGGTTCCGTATCCGATCATGAAAAGCGCGAAAAACAGTCCGCCGTAATAACCGATGTTGGAGGGGGTGGCCGGAATTCCGGAGCGCGGCAGCAGCTCAGTCAACGCCGGAACCAGAACGAGGGAATAAATGAAGGAATCCATCCCGTCCATGCTCCAGCCACCCCAGGCGGCCCAGAAGCTGCGCACCTGATTGCGCGTCAGGCGTGGATTGCCCGGCGCAGAGTCCTGCACGGGAATTTTCTCCTGCGTTACCAATGTTCACTCCCGGGAAGTCGGACGATGGGACATTGTACGTTAGGTTGTATCGGATGCGTCCGAGTTTCAGGCCAGTGCGCTTCGGACGAATTCGGTGAGCAATGCCGCACATGGCCTGAGGGAGTTTCCTGTGTAACGCGCACCGCTTGTGTCGTACTATTTTGGTTCGAGGGAAAAATGAAAAAACCAGAATCTACGTCACTTGATCGGCGCGATTTCTTGAAAACGGCTACCGGCGGAGTGGCGGCGCTGGCGGCCGGGGCTTCACTGATTAGCATTCCGGCGCTCGCCGCGCAAGAGCCGGGCACGAGTGTTTCCGGTGCGCCGGACCGGCTGCGAATCGACATCCACGGGCACGTCTTTCCCGTCGAATATCTCGACATGCTCGATCGCATGGGCGCCGGCGGAAGCGGCGGAGGAACCGGTACGCACATCGCGCGCATCGCTCCCGGCAGCGGCAGCCCCGATGAACTGGCGGCACGCTTCCAGATGATGGACAAAGCCGGAGTGAAGTTGCAGATCCTATCGGCCGCTCCCCAGCTTCCCTATTTCACGAAGAAGGAAGACGCCATCACTGCGGCGCGGTTTATCAACGATTCCTATGCGGACTACGTGCGCCGATTTCCGGACCGCTTCGTGGCGTATGCGGCGACACCTCTGCCTCACGTGGACGCAGCAATTGAGGAAATGGGCCGGTGCCTCGATAAGCTGGGCTTTGTAGGCGTCACGATGGGCACGTCGGTGCTTACGCAATCCGTGGCCGACCCCATGTTTGATCCGTTCTGGGCGGAGATGAACCGGCGCGGCGTGATTTTATTTTTCCATCCGCACGGCCTCGGAGCATGCTCGCCGCTGGTTATGGATAAAAATCTGACCTGGCCGATTGGCGCCTTGATTGAAGACACAACCGTCGTCGGACATCTGATCGTGAATCAGATTCCCAAACGATACCCGCGCGTGCGGATCATCGTGCCTCATCTGGGTGGAGATATCTCGCTGATCATCCGGCGAATCGATTTCCAGAAAGGGTTGTACATGCCGGCAGACGCCGAGACGCCCAGCGTGACAGCCAAACGGTTCTGGTATGACACTGTATGCCATGCACACGCCCCCGCGCTCCGCGTGGCTTGCGAATCGCTTGGCGCTGACCGCATGGTTCTGGGAAGCGATTATCCGTATGAGGTAGGCCCTCTTTACCAGCAGTGCGTGGATTTCGTGAAGGATCCCTCCGTTGGCATAACGCCCGCGCAGGCGGAAGCCGTCCTTGATCGCAACGCCCAGGCGCTGTTCAAATTGGTTCCCAAGCCGCCCGTTTCGAAGTAAATGGGAAAGCGTTGAGGTGACCTTCAGCCTGAAATGTCGGCGATGTCAAGAAATTGAGGAATCCTCCATGTCAACACAGGGTCAGGCGAAATTGAAGTCGGGGTTAAGCCCCGCCAGGGGCGAAAGAACGTAGCCCACCGCGGAAGCGGTGGGAGAAGAAGTGAGTTAGTATAGAGCCCCGAAGGGGCGGCACTATGGCACATGCCTTCTCCCGAAACCATATCCATCTGGTTTTCAGCACGAAAGATCGCCGCAATATGATCGCAAAAGAATGGCAACCTCGATTGTGGGCCTATATCGCTGGGATTTGCGAGAACCATGAAATGATTCCCATCGCGGTCGGCGGGACAGAAAACCACGTACACATACTTTTTCATATGCCGCCGAAGCTCGCGCTGGCAAAGGCCGTTACCCTGCTGAAAGCGAATTCGTCGAAGTGGATGGGCGAGCAGAGCATCAATTTTTCCTGGCAGGACGGGTACGGGCTCTACTTGGAGCCCGCCGGAAACGTGCTACGGAGCATTCAGCGTCAGCGCATCGAACCTCAATCAGGTGACGCGATACATCCAGAACCAGGAGGCACATCATCGGAAAACGAGTTTCGAGGACGAATATCGGGCGCTACTTCGAATACATGGCGTGGAATTCGATCCCAAGTATTTGTTAGGTTAGCCGAGTGTCGCCCCTCCGGGGCTTGTCCCTACGTACTAACGCGCATCCACCGCTCCCGCGGTGGGCTACGTTCTTTCGCCCCTGACGGGGCTCGTACCATCATGCGCGCGAACAAATACTTGCAATTGCGTTTGTCGCGGAAATACAAAACGCCCCGATTGGATCGGGGCGTTTTGTTTGAAGTCGATTCAGTTGGCCGGGCCGACAGCCTTTCGGCGTCAGCCCCTTGGCAGGAGAGATCCCTCGGTCGCGTTGCTCCCTCGGCGTTACCCGCCTTCGCGCAAGGCTTCGGCGGGTGATGCCGCAAAGCGGCATCAAATATCGTAATAGAGGTGGAATTCGTACGGGTGCGGGCGCATCCGGACGGCATCCGCCTCATTCTTTTTCTTGTAATTGATCCAGAGCTCGATGTAGTCCTCGGTGAAGACTCCGCCTTCGGTGAGGAACTTGTGATCCTTGCTAAGCTCCTCGAGGGCCTCTTCGAGTGAGCCCGGCATTGATGGGATTTTCGACGCTTCTTCGGCGCTCAGGTCGAAGATGTCCGCATCGAGCGGTTCGCCGGGATCAATCTTGTGCTTGATGCCGTCGAGGCCCGCCATCAGCATGGCGGCGAAAGCCAGGTACGGATTGCAGGACGGGTCCGGCGGGCGGAATTCGAGGCGCTTGGCCTTGGGGCTTTCCGAATACACGGGGATGCGGACGGCCGCCGAGCGGTTGCGCTTCGAGTATGCGAGGTTCACGGGCGCTTCATATCCCGGGACCAGGCGCTTGTACGAGTTCGTTCCCGGAGCAATGATTGCCGAAAGCGCGCGTGCGTGCTTGAGCAGTCCGCCCGCGTACCACAGCGCCATCTGCGAGAGGCCAGCGTAGCCATCTCCCGCAAATAGTGGCTTGCCCTTCTTCCAGAGCGATTGGTGCGTGTGCATGCCCGAGCCGTTGTCGGAAAAAACGGGCTTCGGCATGAACGTCACGGTCTTCCCCGCTTTCGCCGCCGTGTTTTTGATGATGTATTTGTACTTCATCATGTTGTCGGCGGAATTCAAAAGTGTATTGAAACGCAGGTCGATTTCAGCCTGCCCTGCCGTGGCGACTTCGTGGTGATGGCATTCGACGTCCATGCCGATCGCCTGCATCTTCAAAACCATTTCCGTGCGCAGGTCCTGGTAATGGTCGCTGGGCGGGACTGGGAAATAGCCTTCCTTGTATCGTGTGCGGTAACCGAGGTTTGGTCCGCCAAAGCCGTCACCCTCGCGGCCGGAGTTCCACTTGCCTTCGTTGGAATCGATAAAATAGAAACCATGCTGCGGGGCCTGATCGAAGCGGATGCTGTCAAAAATAAAAAACTCGGCCTCCGCGCCGAAGAAGGCTTTGTCGGCAAGCCCGGTGGACGAGAGGTAAGCCTCGGCGCGCTTTGCGACGTGGCGTGGATCGCGATGATAGGGTTTGTGTGACAAAGGATCCATGGCGTCACCGATCATGACGAGCGTGGGCTCGGTGCGGAACGGGTCCATGAATGCGGAATCCGGATCGGGAATCAGAAGCATGTCGGATTCGTGGATCGAGGCCCATCCGCGAATCGAGCTGGCGTCGAATCCGAATCCTTCCTCGAAAGAGTCTTCTGACAATTCATCGATCGGGTAACTGACGTGCTGCCAGATACCCGGCACGTCAATGAACCGAAGATCCAGAATCTTCGCATTATTTTTCGCTGCAAATGCCAAAACACCTTTGGGGTCCATTCGATCTCCTTTTAAGAAACTAGATGATTGGAATATAGGCCTACGAGCAACGGAAACCGGGAATTTACCGAAACTGGCCATCACCGTCAAGCGGCTTGCGAATCAATAATTTCTATTGGTCGCATAACGAAAACAAGATGAAATCTTTACGAAGTATTAATCAGGCCCATTTAGTTGCCTATTCCCCATATTCCATGATGCTTACAGGGCCATAAAATCAAGCGTTTGGATCAGAATTTGAGAACCAACAGAGAGATAAGTTTGATTGGACGGGCTGCGATGCAGACTATATTCTTCTTCCTCGCTGATTCGCACCGTGTCCGGTTTGAGTTGTGCCGGGAGTTTAGTTTTTTACCTTTATTTAAGGAGATCGTCTCAACGCTATGACAAAGTACAAACTTGAATATATCTGGCTTGACGGGAGAATGCCTGTCCCTGAGCTGCGCGGCAAGACTACGATGAAGTCATTTGAAAAGCCACCCACCCTTGCCGATCTGCCCCTCTGGGGCTTTGACGGCAGTTCCACCATGCAGGCGGAGGGCAAAAAGTCTGACTGCGTGCTGAAACCTGTCGCTCTGTATCCTGATGCAAGCCGCAAGGACGCTTATATCGTTCTTAGCGAAGTGATGCACCCGGACGGCACTCCCCATTCCACCAACATGCGTGCGACGATTGAGAACGACCCTGACCTGTGGATTGGTTTTGAGCAGGAATACTTTCTATATCAGGATGGGCGTCCTCTCGGCTTCCCGAAAGACGGCTTCCCAAGTCCACAAGGACCGTACTATTGCGGTGTTGGCTATAAATATATGGGCAGCACGGCACGTAAAATCGTCGAAGAGCACCTGGAACTGTGCCTTGCCGCCGGCATCAACCACGAAGGCATCAACGCGGAAGTCGCAAAAGGCCAATGGGAATTTCAGATTTTTGCCAAAGGCTCCGCCAAAGCCGCCGATGACACCTGGACGGCTCGCTATTTGATGATGCGTCTTTGTGAGAAATACGAAGTGGACGTCGTATTGTATTGCAAGCCCCTCAAGGGTGACTGGAATGGGTCCGGGATGCACACCAACTTCTCGACGAAGTACATGCGCGAAGTAGGTGGCGAGGAATATCTTGAAACCCTGATGGCGGCTTTTGAGAAACACATCCCCGAGCATATCGCCGTGTATGGCCCTGACAACCACCTGCGTCTGACAGGCCTGCACGAAACGCAAGCCATTGACAAGTTCAGCTATGCTCTTTCCGACCGCGGCGCTTCGGTCCGGTTGCCCGTGAACTTCATCAAGGACGGTTACAAGGGCTATCTGGAAGATCGCCGCCCGAACTCGGAAGGTGATCCCTACCAAATCGTTTCGCGAATTCTGAAGACAATCAACAGCGTTCCGAAGCCTCTAGCCGCCATGGCTTAGAATGGGCGAGCAAAGCTGAAGAGATAGATGGCGCCACAGAAGTTTGATTTGCGGCGCCATTTTCATCGGAGAATCAAAAACAGCAAGTCGAAGTTCGGTATCCAATATGCACTACAGCCGCTACTCGACCACTAGAATCGAGTTGGGCCCGGAGAGCGGCATCCACAGGCGGCCGCGAGCGTCACGCGTGATATTGCGGACAGCGGAGTTCTGCGCCGGCATCGGATACGTATCGAACACGCCGTAGGCCGGATTGAAGCGCACCAGCTTGTTTGCGTTTTCCGCGGCTTCTTCATACCAAATCTTGCCGGTGGTATCCGCCGCGATCCCGTCGGGTTCCGATCCCGCACCCGAGGGGCTGTCCCAGAACTTGAAAGTCTTATCCGTCAGATCGAGGCGCCCCAGGCGTCCGCCGCTCGAATCGGTAAAGTAAATCGCGTCGCCGACATTGACCAGCCGCCGTGCCTGCACGTTCGAAATCGGCGGCATGAATTCGGTGATCGCGCCGGTTTTCGGATTCACGCGGCCAATCTTCCCTGTCTTCAATTCACAAAACCAGAGGCCGCCATCACTTCCCGAAACCATTCCATACGGGCTCGCGTTCTGCGCCGGCACGCTGTACTCGATGAATTTTCCGGTATCGGTGTCCAACCGGCCGATGAGGTTCGTCTGCTGCGCGGCAAACCACAGCGCGCCATCGGGGCCGATCACGGGCGTGCGGGGATCTTTCGCTCGAGGGGACACGTATTCGCTGATCGCACCGGTTTCCGAGTCCAACTTCCCGATCTTCCCGGCATCCGTTTCGGTGAACCAGATATTTCCCAAGTGATCGGAAACCAGTCCGGAGGTACCGGAGTCCGGAGTGGGCACCTTGAAAAGTTTCCACTCCTTCGTATCAGGATCGAAGCGCGCAATGTGCCCCGTCGACTGCAGAGCGACCCAGACGTTTCCTTTTGGATCGATAGCGGCGTCGCTTGGCATCGCTCCCGGGACAGGAACTTCCCATGTGCGCATCGTGCCCGTCAACTCGACGGCAATCGCAGCGGGCGGCGGCGTAAATTTAAGCCGCAGCGTTACATTCACTTCCGTGCCCGGGCGCACCGTCACGTTGTGCTCCCATTCCGACCAGGCGTTCCCTGCCGAAGCGCGCAATTCATAGAATCCGGCATGAAGATCTGGAATGTGAAAGCGCCCCTGCGCGTCGGTATGAAGTACGTGAGGGATCCGCCCGTCCGAGTCCTGCCATAGAATTTGGGCCCCCGCGACAGGCGCGCCCTTGGCGTTCACCACTTCGCCGCTGAGCGTGCCCGGTTTTTCTTTCGCCGTTTTGGGCATTTGCGCGCGCGCGCGCGCGGGCAGCAGGACAGCACTACACAAAAAGATCGCGAAGTCTAGCCGCGCGCGGCGAATCAGGATCACCAAAGTGGAAGTAGCCACATCCCATTTTAACCCGTATAAATCCGCCTGTTGCAGCGACGTGCGGGGTAGTAATCGCGAATGATACGGGGTGGACGTCAGTCTAAACAGGCTTCACGAACTGGGTGAAAAATCCAAGTGCTCCTGGACAGGAGGGCGCTCTCGTACAGCATGGTGATGTGCGCGAACCATGAGGGCTGGAGCCTCATCATGGTCCGAGGCATATATCATGTAATACATGACCTTGTTTCCCTCATTCCTATCGAAAATGGGGTACGCGGCAACTGAATTGTAGCCTAGTTCCTCCTGGAATCTTTTGCGAACGACTTCCACAATTTCTAACGATGACATCATCATTAGGTCTCGCCAATTGGGTTGCCCCCACCATTTCAGTGCCTTATCGCTTTTCCGAATCCCGGATAGTGCGCGATGCAGCCAACCAACGCCAAGAAAGTACAACAGCTCGATCTTGTTATTGGGAGGTTCTTTGTAGCTTGCAAGCTTTTGAAGAGTGGCCCAATGGCACTCAAATGTTCGCTGATCTAGCAGGCAAAATGTCGCTTCCTTTTGGGTAATATTTTCTGAAGTGAGGATTTCGTCGACTTTCTTGTTAAAGTCGCCAACGAAAAGTTTGACCTTGCGAGGCATCTTTCGCCCCCTCTTGTCTCGTACTTCCGGCTGGGCGGATACAAGCTTTTCAAGGGCGTCGAGCCCCTGCCTTGTCAGTTCGCACAGGAAAAAATGGCGCAACCACTTGGGCTCGCTCGAAAGTACGAGTGCCGCAGACCATGCATCTATCGAATCTCGCATAATATAGTTGACATAAGCCGAAGTTTGGTATAGTTTGGCTGGCATGGGCAACCCACGTGGTGTGAAACGGGATTTTGATGCGCTGGAGACGCGCCGTCTGCGGGCCGCCAAC
>Ga0182024_10003187_pt1 | contig 39462 bp, 35 predicted proteins | sample P32metaG_FD_120480 | JGI IMG/M metagenome (GOLD analysis project Ga0182024, IMG submission 120480) | Permafrost microbial communities from Stordalen Mire, Sweden - P3-2 metaG (Illumina Assembly) | ecosystem: Environmental > Terrestrial > Soil > Wetlands > Permafrost | place: Sweden: Stordalen...
CGACCCGTCAGGATTAGAACCGTTGGATCCTGGCGCACCAGCACCGTGTTGCGAAAGTCTTCCCAATCTACAAGACCGACGCGCGCCACATCCAATGCTTCATCAGCAATGACAATGTCGTCACCTCGTTCCAGTGCTTCGCGAATGAAAGAAAGTCCTTGCGCGGCTGCTTCTTTGTCTTCTGGCAGGATGCCGTTGGGAGAGCTGTAGAGTCTAAAACTTCCTTTTGGACCGGTGCCGATGCGATTGACGCCCGTATAGTGCGTGGTTAATTTGCCAAAACCTTCTTTACTCAATGCTTCCGGCACGGATGTGTTCCCGGCAAGCGCGCTTACTTCGCTGAGGATGCGTAAAGCCGGGCCCTCGCTGGAGTTGCTTTCCAGCTTATCGAAGAAGACAAGAGTAACATTCTTGCCTCGACTCAAGGCGCGCAACAAGACGCCAAAAGTAGCTGTGCTTTTGCCGCAACCTGTGCCCAGGTATAGTCTGATTCTTTCTTTTACCGGTTTATCGGCGGCTGTTTGTGCGGCAGACTGCTCTTTCGTTGTCATGGAATTGCCAGAAAGTGACTTTATGGGAGGAGCAATATCATATCCCGTCTGGCCGGGTTCGACTATGGGAGGTTGTGTATGATTGGCGTCGCCTGCCCATGCTCGTCGACAACGACAAAGGTCATATCGGCTTCAGTCACTTTTATCACTTCATGGCCGCGCATGACTTCCACATCCACGTGCACGGAGACCGAACTAGTACCTACCTTCGTGGTTTTGGTGTAAAAGCTCACAGGCTCGCCGACCATGACAGGTGCCTTAAAAATCACTTCTTTGAGGGCCACGGTGACTATCCGCTGGCGCGTGGTTTTTGCCACTTCAGTGGCACCGGCAAGATCGATATAGCTGAGTATGATCCCACCGAATATAGTTCCATGCCTGTTCGTATCTCTGGGCAAGAGCACAACCCTAATAGCTGGATCTCGCATGTTCGATTCCGTCATTTCGCCTCTTGTTCCACACATATTTGAACATAGTTATAGTCGATTTTGGCAGACGACAACTGATAGAACATTTTTAATGCCACCATTCATGGTGCGCCGAAACGTGTTGCGAATAAAAGATCACTTTTGTTCACTCGACGATCAATTTTGCGGGCTAGAAAACGGGGGGCAATCTCGCCAGTCCATCGCAGGGGAAGGTAAGATACTGAGGAGATGCTGCTCATACGCGGTGCCAATGCTGAATTTGTATGGAGCCGGGCAATTGGCGAAGGCTTCCGGAACACGACGTGGCGGTCGGTCGACACATTGCGCCATCGAGTGACCGAGTGGATGATTTCATGCGCGGCGTAATCCGCCGGCGCGCACCAGTGGCAGTATCACCATTGTGCTCACGATTATATCGCTTGCAGCTTTGCTGCATAAGTTTCTATGTCAAGAAAGGCTACCAATCCCGACAAGTTATTTCTTCAGCGCCGGTGCTGCTTCGTCGCCGACCACGTAGGGATAATTTCCTGACAAAAGGGGCAGTCCATAACCTTGCTTCCAGTGATCTTTGATGTCGTCCCACTTGACCTTGTAATATCGTCCCCACGACTGCACTGTCAGCTCAGGTCCATCTTTTCCTTCATTTATCCCTGTCACAACCACCCAGTGTGCCGTTTTACCTTCGCACTGATAACAGATGGCCACCGGCTTTCCGTCTTTCAGATTATTGCGCAGCACATCGAGAGCGGCATTGCTGTCACCGTCGACGCTACCGCTCTTGAATGTCTTTCCCGACAATCTAGACATGTTTTCCGCGAACTTGTCGATCGTCATTCCCGGACCCCAACTGCGGCTCTCGTAAGTGTCTTCAGTGGCCGGGTCCTTCTCCACGCCATACAAGCGCAGCATATTGCAGACACCAGTGATGCCGCATTTGCCATCGAATCTTGTCGAGGCTGGATGGTCATAGACATTCGGCATGCCAGGCGGCTTGTCGATGGGCTCCAGATTGACACCTGTTTTCTTATTCTTGGAATGAGCGCCGAAGGGCATTTCCCAATCCGATGCGCCAACTGTTTTCAGGGCATCAAATAGTTGCAAATCAGGCAAATCTAAAGTTTGGCGATTGCCGACAGCGGGCGAGTTTTGCCAACTGTAGGTGCCAGCCTCAGCAGTGCGATACAGTTCATGATGAAAGGCACCACCGGCATTTGAATCTGCGCCTGACCGGCCAAACGCTTCGGGCATTGGCAGATGAATATCGTAATTCGGTTTGACTGCGGGCGCAGCTAAGTCGTTCATGAATCACACCTGGTAAAGAGAATCTGGGGTACACGAGAACGATAACGTTGATTACGTTGTAACAAGGTTGTACGCAGCAATGTCTGCTGTCGTGAACTCCTCACCGAATGTGCTCCATTAATCTCGATTGATACGCAAAAGATCGGGTGCAGCTGACCAGCTGCACCCAATTTTAGGATTGGATATGATCCGTTGTTCTATGCTCCGTTGTTCTAGTCTACGCGGATGCCGATTTTGGCACGCTTAGAGTTGATCATAGCTACATCTTTGTCGAGATCTAGTTTTACAACATCGAATTTTTTCTCGATGCGCTTTCTATTGGCGCTATTGATGACACCGCGATGCGTGTAACGTGTTTCCATATAGGCGATGTCATTGAGATCCTTTTTCAATGCCTCCACTTGTTTGGCAGAAAGGCGACCGGCGGAGTATTCATCATCAACGCGTCGTTGCAATTTGATGCGGCGGAAGGCAACATCATCAGCGTAAACAATGTAGTTGTCTTGCAAGTAGAAGCGCTGGCCGATAATCGGCGTCACCACGGCACCATGAACAAAGGGCGATAGCTGCTCACTAAGGCTATTGAGACCGTAAGCAATCGGAAATGCTTCGCTGAAAGTGACAGTGCCATCAGCCTGCGCCGTTACATAAAGACCGTTCAAGCGGTCAAGTTCAACCCGTAAAGGTGCGGCTTGATCGGCTGTGAGTAAGCCCCTAGTCAACGCATCAGTGATCATCTGGGCCAACTGGGCGCGGCGCGTATCGATAGACGTTATTAGCACCGTAGTTGCTGGAGCGCTTGTGATGCTGACGAGATTGCCTGAAGAATCAACCGTAGCCAACAGGTGGCCGGTAAGCTTATCAGTGACGACATAACCTACGGGAATTGGTTGTCCGTTGAGCAAGCGAGTGATCGGATCAAACGATCCACGCAGTTCGCCAGTTAAGGGATCGACTACAACATAGGTTCCTGTCTGCGGCAAAACGTATCCACTGGACACAGTGGTGGTGCTCACTGTTGTGGTTGTGTCGGCGAATGCAGCGCCACCCAAGCTGACGGAACCAGCCAGAATCGACGCAAACACCATCAGTTTGAGATTGGACATTGAGATTTCCTCCACATTGCTCTTGTATTTGCACATGCGCAGACGGGCGGCCGTGGAAAACGGTTCCCGCCTGTTTACGAAGGATTTCTTACAGCTGAGCTGAACCAGCAAAGTGCGACCAGCAACCCGATGCAGGCGGGACGCCTGCGCTCACGGGTTGCAACTACGACAGCCCTTTCTGCGCTTTTTCCAACTCCAGACGCAGAGCCTTGATGGTAGGAAATCTGCTCTCCGGACTTTTCTCCATGCATATGCGCACCATGCGCGCAAAAGGCGAATCGTCCCCAATCTCTTTACGCACAGTCTTCACTGCAGGCGCATCTTCCAGCAAATGCTTCATCATGATTGGCTCTGCGCTGTCTCCAGTGAACGGCACTCGCCCTGTGAGCATCTCAAACATAATCACGCCAAGGGCATACATATCGCTGCGAGCGTCAACTGGTTTGTCGCGCAACTGTTCAGGCGACATATATTCCGGCGTGCCCACGAGCTTACCGGTGTGGGTCAACCGTTTGGCGCTGTCCACCAAATGGGCGATGCCGAAATCGGCAATCTTCACCCAGTCCGGGCGATCTTCATTGGCATGGAGCAAGATATTTTCCGGCTTCAGATCTCGATGAATGATCCCGACCGAATGTGCTTCTTCCAGACCACGACAAACTTGAATGGCGATCGTAGCCACCGTATTTAGTGGCAACGCGCCTTCACTTTCGATCAAATCAGCTAAAGTCTGTCCTTTTATATACTCCATGACGATATACGGTTCCCTCTGCCCTAGCGCACCAACGTCATAAATCGCCACAACGTTGGGGTGATTCAACTTTGCCGTTACTTTATATTCACGCTCAAATCTTTCCAGAGAATTGTTTCTGGACATCAGCCAGGCATGCATGACCTTGATCACAACGTCACGTTCCATCTGCCTGTGGCGAGCCAGATAAACGATTGCCATGCCCCCTTCGCCTATGGCCGAAGTGATTTCATATTTGTTATCGATCACTTTGCCCAACAATCCAGGGGCGCTCTCGGTAACAACAGTGCCACTACGATCAGGCACAACGGCGGGCGACGAAGCAGCCGGCACGGGCAAAGAATCTGCTGTGGGCGCTGACGAAGCATTTGATGGCGCCTCGACAACTACGTCTGTGCGGTTCTGCAATCTGGCCGAATCAAGACCACAAAACAAGGCGTGAGACGGAAACGTTCTTCTACATACGGGGCAATACTTCGGCAGCGAGGCAATGGCAGGTAGATCAGTGGTGCTTACTCGGCTGCTGGGCAAGCGGGCGCCGTCATTGCCGCAGAATTTTGCATCCGCGGGCCAGGCTCTTCCACACTGGCTGCAGACCGTTGATCTATCGCTTTTCACGTCGACCATAAGTTATTTTGTGTCCAGAGCAGGAATTTTAATTGGTGCCGCAGCTGATCCGACAGTCACTTTTCGATCAAGTGGCACACTAATTGTGGCAATTGCAGTGCGACAATTTGGTGCCGAGATTTGCAACTTGTATTCTCCATCGGCACTCCCCTCTCGATGAGCTGCTCCAGGGAGCAGCACTGCCACGTTTCCAAATGAGAATCGTCCCTGAGAATCGGCTCGTCCAACCAGGCACTGGCCTTTAGGCAAGGACTTAGTGGCATCAATGCAGGGGGAAAGTGAAAGTTGTGCCTCTTTATGGGGGTCCGTATAGACAATAAAATCAACCTTTTCCGGTTGCGGCACATGTACCCAGATGGCCACTACCAACATCACAGCCAACAAGAAGCCTGATCCATAGTTGATAATGGCCACCTTAGCCGAAAGGTCTTGCAGATTCTTCTCATTGACAGCTCGTTCAAATGAAGCAAAGGCGGCAGTTTTGCGCTTCTCAACCGGCACAATTCTGGAGAGTTCGAATAACCCAGATTCGGAATTCGAAGTCAGGCGGTGTCCGCAAAAGACACAAAAGCGCACATTTAATTCGTCTGTTTTGTGGCACTGCGGGCATTGATAGCCGATAACGATGGTCTTTGTGCGCACCCGCTCGGCACTTTTGGTAAACCCGTTGCCGCAGTTAATGCAGAACAACATGCCAGCCTGGTTCGGATGATGGCAGCCGGAACATTCAATAGTTGCTGGTGATTCTACTTCCATTGGATCTTACGGCGACACCACAAGGATAATTTAGCGCAGTTGCAAGGACAAGGTCACTTTAAGAGTGTTGGCTGTTTGGTTGTCGCTCTTGGAAAACGCAGGGCAGGCAAGGTACGGGCCTGTACGTAAGATCTGGAGGATAGACCTCGTCGTTTGCCAAAAGCATGACATGGGTGGCCCCGACCCACACCAGCCAGAGCATCATGCCCAGCACCCGTACCAACAGTTGAGTGCTGACGTCAGGGGCTCGAAAACCGGAAATCTTCGTGTCCAGTTTCCAAAGAACGAATATGATTACTGCCACTGTCGTACCCACCAGACCTGAGCGCAGGCACAATTTCCAGCTGAGCGCATTCTCGACCGACAAATAGACCAACAATGTGAAAAATGGCGCCAGAAATGAGGCAGCCACCCACCAGAGACTGCTCAATTGAAACTCCGTTTTGCTGACGCTTTTTTGCCCTGACTGCGAAGCAGGCGGGACGCTCGGGCTCTCGGGCTCTAGCGAGACGGTTGTGCTTGCAGGTTCGCAGGGGACGGTTGCCTTTCCGGGTTCTGGCGCCACCGCGCTCTGGCAGTCCGAAGCAGGCGGGACGCCTGTGTTGCCGGGTTCAGACGGCACGGTTGCGGACCCAGGTTCAGACCCGGTTGTGCTTGCGGGTTCTGCCGCAACTGCGCTCTGGGAGTCTGCACTGTCGCAAGCAGGCAAGACGTCTGCACTGCCGGATTCTGGCGCGACGGTTGCGCCGGCGGGGTCAGCTGCCTCTTCCCCAGCCGATCCAGGTGATTCCTGGTCAATCATGAATGCGAATTCCTTATTGAGGCAGTGTAGCGTAAGGGCTTGTTCAAGGTAAGTTAATATAGTATGTCCGCACTTTTGTCTATGGACAAGCATGCCAACCACGATTTCTGCAAAATCGAAACTTCCGGCTCTGCAAATAGAGGAATTTGCCTCATCTGTTGCCGATCTGGTGGTAGTTGAGAAGGATCACGAGCGTGTCATCGGACAGGCGTGGATCGCTGGTGCCGGACTGTTAGTCACCTGTGGTCACATTGTCGAAGAACAGGCGACAAAACTGGGCACCCTGATTGCCAAATTTCCGGCTACAAATCAGCGCTATTCAGTCCTTAACATCCGCATGCATCCTCAATATCACAAAGAAGCGCCAATGTTTGGCTGCGATATGGCTGTCTTGACTGTAGAACTAGGTTATCCGGAAAGGGAATTGGCACCGCTGCCGGTGCGCTATCAGAAGAAGCCGGCCGCTCGCGAGCAAGTCTATTCTTTGCGGTTCAATGTCATCGACGGGCGTAAGCAGCGCAGCGAGGCCGTCGCCGTAACAGGACAATTTTCAAGCGGGGCGAGCAAAGAGAACTCCGGCCAGATCATCCACAATCTGCCCTTGTCGGCAGAAAATATTGGCTGCCCAATTTTTGACGAGGACTGCGTCGTCGCCATTCACTGTGGCAATCTTGCCCTCAAACCAGGACAGACCACTGCTGAGCCGGCCAAAGTCGCCCTGGCAATCAGCGCGCTGAGAGAGCTCAACCTGACGCATTATCGAGAAGAACTGACACAGACCAAGCTGTTTAACGGCATCCAGCTAGGAGCAGGATTTATCATCTCAGTGGTGGTGATAGGCATTCTCTTGTGGGTGACGAAGACGGCACCACAACCCAGAAATAACGATGACAATGCTTCTGCTGTGACACCAATCTTGGTGACATTTAATAAGCCCGTGGAAACTTACCGGCCAAACGATGAATTGACGATTAAATTGCAACCCCACTCAGATTGCTACTTGACCGTGATTATAGGTGGGGCTAACAGCGAATATGGGAATTATCCACTTTGGCTGTTTTATCCAAGGAATCCGGATGCCGATCAAAAGCCAATCGCCTCCACTGGAATGTTGGATGTAGGCCAGGGCCTGAAGTTGCAACCAAGGGAAGGACAGTCAAAGATGCACATCTTTGCCTGCAAAGAACAGATACAGATCGTGAAAAAGTCTGACCTCCAGGGGGATGCGAATGCTTTCGATGATACCGCACCACATCCCCTCAGCGACGCCAGCCTCAACACCGTCAGAAGGGGCTTTAATCACTATTTGGAAGGAAACCATGAGCGCCCCGGATCTGCCGCGGAAATTGAGGTCGAACTGCCTGTGGCACAGCAATTCGTTCAATGATGCCAACTAAAACGCAAACGCGCTTTGCTCTGTTCTTTTTGCCTGGTCCTAAACTGTCGAATCAGGGCCTGTCGAGCACTTATGTGCGGCTGCCAGTCTTTTGCCCACAGTATCCCAATCCAGATTATTGACAAAGGCGTCGAGATACTTGGCGCGAGCGATGCCGTAATCGATCATGTAAGCATGCTCATAGACATCAAGCACCAGAATTGGTACCACGTTAGCCGGCGTCCACATGTTATGCATATCCAGTCCAAATGCACTCAGGTGGTTGCCGCGCAAGTTGTAGCCGATGACAACCCAGCCACGCATGCACATTCCTGATGCTTTCAGATAATCCATGAATTTGCCGCTGCTGCCCCAGCGATCGTCGATGGCAGCGCGCAGATCGCCTGAGGGCTCTCCACCTTTGCCGCCCAGATTGCCAAAATAGTATTCATGGAAGACTACCCCATTAACGGCATAACTTTCTTCCACCAACATTTCTCGCAAAGGCGCGTAAGTGGCGTTGGCGCCGGCGATGTCGACTTCCTTGAGCTTAGTGTTGAGCTCGTTGGCTTTGCCGATGTATCCGTGATAGAGCTTGAAATGTTGTTCAAGCTGACTGTCAGACAAGCCCACCATTTTCTTGCCCAGTAAACCACTGAAATCTTTAGCCACATAGAGCGCCGACCCCGCAGTTTGGGTGGCCGCAATTGCTGGTGCGGCAACAGCTGGAGCCGAGGCGACCAGACTGCCGGCGGCGATTGCGCCCATAATGAGAACCTCGCGGCGAGTGATAACGCCGTCATCGTTCACTTCATAATTTCCAACCGTTTCTTTTTTGGACGACATAACCCATCTCTCCTAAATAACCAATTGACCGTTTCTAAAATGCTTCAATTGCCAAGTGCATTAAATATATAGTCGGTAGCTCAACAGAACACACATCAGCACGCGTACGCGATATCTTTAGTGGGGTCCAAGCTTAGCATGTGGACGCAACCCCAAACATTACTTTGAGCGTGATCATGACTACAACAAAAATTACCCCTGAGAAGGAAACATCCCCGAAGGATTCAATGAGCAAACTGGTAAGACCAAGCGCTAGCTACAGCGTCACTTTACGCCTGAAGATCAAAAACTTGCCCGGTATGCTGGGGAAAATCACGTCCAAAATCGGTGAAGTTGGTGGCGACATCGGCGCCATTGATATTGCTGGGTTCGAAAAAGAGTACATAATTCGCGATCTCACGGTAAATGTGCGCGATGAAGCTCACCGCGACCAGCTCGTCAAAGAAATTGAGCACGTCGGCGACGTGGAAGTGGTAAACGTCTCAGACAGAACATTTCTGATGCACTTGGGCGGCAAGATAAGAGTCACCAACAAGGTACCCTTGGCCACCAGAGATGACCTCTCCATGGCTTATACGCCCGGCGTTGCTCGCGTGTGCATGGCTATTCATGATGAGCCGGAAAACGTCTACAAGCTGACGATCAAACGCAACATGATCGCCGTCGTCACAGATGGAACTGCTGTGCTGGGATTGGGCGACATCGGTCCTGCTGCCGCACTACCGGTCATGGAGGGCAAAGCGATGCTCTTCAAAGAGTTCGGCAAATTGGACGCTTTCCCTATCTGTCTGGATACCAAAGACACCGAGGAAATCATCAAGGCCGTAAAATACATTGCCCCCGTATTTGGTGGCATCAATCTGGAAGACATCTCCGCACCACGCTGCTTTGAGATTGAGGCTCGATTAAAGAAGGAACTGGATATTCCCGTATTCCATGACGATCAGCACGGCACTGCCGTAGTAGTTCTGGCGGCGCTAATCAATTCGCTCAAGATCGTGAAAAAGAACATGGAGGATTTGAAAGTCGTTGTCACCGGTGTCGGTGCAGCAGGTGTGGCCTGCTCGAAGATATTGATGTCAGCCGGAGTGAAGAACATCATTGGCTTCGACAGATCCGGAGCCATCTATAAAGGGCGGACCGACCACATGAACTTCATGAAAGATTGGTTTGCCGAACACACCAATCCTGAAGTCTTCAAAGGAACGGCTAAAGAAGCTCTTGCCGGTGCAGATTTGTTTTTGGGATTGTCGGGACCGGGTCCTATTGAAGCTATCGACTTGAAGAAGATGGCCAGGGATCCAATCGTGTTTGCCATGGCTAACCCAATTCCGGAAGTGATGCCCGAAGAAGCTGCACCCTATGTGCGCATCATGGCTACCGGAAGGTCGGATTATCCAAATCAGATCAACAATGTTTTGTGTTTTCCGGGAATCTTCAGGGGCGCCCTTGATTGCAACGCCACCGACATCAATGAAGAAATGAAATTGGCGGCGGCATATGCCATAGCCTCAGTCATCGCTGATAACGAACTGAATGAGGACTACATCATTCCAGGCGTTTTCAACCCCAGAGTGGTTGAGCTTGTGGCACCGGCAGTGGCCGCAGCTGCACAGGCCACGGGCGTGGCCAGAAAAATGAGGAAGAGTTACGCGCCAGAAGGCGTCGGTTACGAGAGCTAAGCACAAATTCAGGTCAGTTGAGATCCAGAAGGGTATTGACATCCGTTTATATTGTGCGTGTAGAATATTGTCTACGAACGTCGATCTGAGAGATGGTGGAGACAAGAAGGACTGTGGCTGAGCAGGCAGGCAAACGGGGTTGTGATTGCGCCTCGACGCCTTGTATTTGCACGCCCAGCGATATGGGCAAGTCCTTTGAAATCGCTCTGCCGGGCGATTTGATCGACCAGAAATATCAGGTGATCAGAGTTCTGGGTACTGGCAGCTCGGCCACTGTTTTCCTGGTCAGGGGCGCGCTCACCGACGAGTTGATGGCGATGAAGATGCTGAACAAGGAAGTTGTTCACGACGATGAAACCAACAAGCGATTTGAAAGAGAGGCAACAGCCTTAAGCAAGCTCTCTCACGATGGTCTTGTCACGATATACGACTTCGGCAGGTCAGCTACCGGTCGTCCATACTTTGTCACAGACTTTGTCGAGGGCAGGAGTCTTTCTGAGATTCTTAAAAAAGAGAAAAGACTCCCTGCCAGACGGGCTTGCGCGATTTTCATACAGATATGCGAGGCCATGGAGTATGCCCACCAGGAGGGTTTGATTCATCGCGACTTGAAACCAAGCAATATCATGATTCGGACGGGCCGTTCCGCCGGTCCCACTGAGGGCGTGAAGATTGTCGATTTTGGCATCGTCAAATTTGCCCAATCCTCTAATGAACAGGCACAAAACCTGAGGCTCACTCAAGATGGAAGGGTTCTGGGCAGTCCTTTTTACATGAGCCCGGAACAGTGCCAGGGAAAAGACCTTGATTCTCGTTCTGATATTTATAGTTTAGGTTGCCTGATGCACGAGGTGCTTGGCGGCAAGCCTCCCTTCGACGGCGATTCTGCCCTGGCCACCTTCGTTAAGCAGGTGACCGTGCCGGCTCCAAGCTTGAGTGCTCAGCATCCGGATCTTGAGATTGCTGCGGAGCTGGAGTCAATCGTTATGAAAGCGTTGGCTAAGGCTCCTGACGATCGCTATCAGTCTATGTCTGAGTTAGCAGATGTTCTAAATGCCTTTCTCTGCCCCAAAGAGCTGCAAAGTACCGTCAGTACGCACTTAAGTGTACCGCCCACCTAGATTGGTTGACTGCAAAAGCGGGCAGAATGTATATGCTAAGCTGGCCTAAAAGCCTCAGATCGTCATCTCTTTGGAGGAGCACCAATGTCTAACATAGAACAGCAGCGAAAGAAGAAAGAAGCTGAGGCATATGCCCGGGAAGAAGCGCATCGGGCTGAGCGACGCAAAATTGAAGAACGTGAGCGGGAACGCCACAAACATGACCTGGAACGCCAACGCCTGCAAGAGATGGCTATGGATAAGCAGCGCGACAAACAAAAGGAAGAAATGAAACTTGCTGAAGCAAAGCAAGACGCGATGATGAAAGAGCTCGAAGCCAAGCAAGCACAGAACAGAACGGGTGTTCCTCCCACTCCGCCTACTCCGCCAATTCAACAACAGTAAGTTCGACCCACTGAGTGGATGCTCGTTGACCGGCTTTGGTTGTGCTCGCCGATCCGGTTAACGGGCAATCGGGCTCAAGGTTCACTCAGGACTTAGCTATGGGTTGGTGTTGCTGCCTACCTCAAATTGCCGAAATCCGCAATTTTCTAGGCTATGTGGAATAGACCAAGAAAGTTCCAAATCCGGCTCCAGCAAAGCGTTTTGAGGCAGAACAGGCTCTTCCCTGAAAATTGCCGAAATCGGCAATTGGATGTAGTGTCCTATCAGCGGCGACAATTTCAGGACTGCTTCGTGCCATCATTCTTATTTAGCGATTCCTCAAGTGCTTGTTTCACTTCGCCACCACCAATGGTGGCCTCCACTACTTCGTCAACCTGAGATTCCAACTCTTTGGCAGGAGGTTGCGGTTCCAGGATCACATCCTTCTTGCCGCCGTCTCCGTCAGGATCAACAGCTTGCTCGCCCTCGGTGCGTGCCCCTTTCTGGTGGTGGCGGTTCAAAACTAGAGCAAAAAATACGGCCATGCCCAGAACGGCGCTGCACAAAGTGACATAGTAAGTTCCCTGGTGCACGATAGCGGCCGCAAAAAAGCCAAGCACGGCAGTCAAGCCATAGATCAAGTAGGCCACTTTCTTCTGTGACTTAACCCGTTCCAGGAGGCGATGATGAATGTGTCCTGCGTCGGGAGAAAAGATAGAACGTCCTTGAGCGACGCGGCGTATGATTGCCCACGACGTATCAAGGAGAGGGAAAAACAAAATCAAAAGAGCGATTAAAAACGTAGGAACGATGAGCGTGGCGGTTGTAGCACCTTTGATGACGCCCGTGATCGAAATTGCCGCCAGAATGAAACCGGTCAGGTACGCCCCCGAGTCACCGATAAAAATGCGAGCAGGGTTGAAATTCCAGCGCAAGAAGCCGATCAAAGCACCAGCCAGAACAGCAGCCACAAGCGCTGCGTAATGGCGGTGAATCTGGGGCGACACGGCCACTGACCAGATTGTCAGGGCGCTAATGGCAGAGACGCCTGTGGCCAGCCCATCCATGCCATCGATCAAGTTGACCGCGTTGGCAATGCCAACCAACCACAAAACCGTCAGCGGCACGCTCAGCCATCCGAGCTGGATAAGGGCAGGCAGGTGCAAGAGCATTTGCACATTGTCAGGCACAGGTATGGCTGAGATGCGCACTCCCATGGAGTAGGCAGCGCACCCGGCGATCAGCTGCACCAGCAACTTCATCTTGGCGTTGATCGATCCCAGGTCGTCCACCAGGCCAAGCACAAAGACTACGGTGCCACCAACTGCGATACCGATGAAGGCCCCTTCGCCCTGGCGAGCGATCATCGGCAGCCGACCGCAGATGGCCACCAACAGGGTGATCGCAGACAGCACTCCGATGTAGATAGCCACTCCTCCCAGTCGAGGCGTGGCCACTTTGTGATGGTGGCGCTCGTCGCCTGTTTCCTGGCCCGGTTTGTCCACCAGTTTCAAAGCCAGGGCGCGCGCTCTGATTTCAGGAGTAAGCCACCAGCTGATCGCCAGCGCAATGAGAAAACCCGGCACTTGTGTTTGACTCAAAGTTTGTTTTGATATAGCAAATGCCCAGGCAATTCCGCTGACAAAAACCAGCCCCTGAACCAGGCTGGTGACACGGTTTGACTGCACTGGCGGCTCGGGATTAGTCAAAGATGATCTTTCCCTTGCGCTCTCACCTTAGGGCAGTACTGTGAGACTCGTCGTTCTTCGGCGAGACAATGGAGCCGGGAAGCGCAGGCGTGTCGACTGCTTCCACGGATCTGACGGATGCTGATGATTGCTCGCCGGCAGCCTCAGTGCGAGCCTCAGTGCGAGCCGGCGATTTGCCCGTGGTGGCGTTGGTCGCACCAGCTACGGTGCCAGGGGCGGCGTGAACCGACTTACGCTGACGGTGCCTGTTCAAGACCTCCGCAAAAAACACAGCCATGAACAGAACGGCGCCGCATAAACTCAAATAATATTTTTGCTGGCCTACGAACCAGGCGGCCACCAATCCAAGCACTGCGGTGATTCCGTAAATTAAATAAGCGACGTTCTTTTGCGACAATCCTGCCTGCAGTAAACGATGATGAATGTGCCCGGCATCGGGAGTGAAAATAGATTTTCCTTTCGCCACCCGACGAACGATCGCCCAGGATGTGTCGAGCAGCGGAAAAAACAAGATCAACAAGGCAATGATGAATGTCGGCACGATCAAAGTGGCAGTCGTGGCTCCTTTTATAACGCCGGTTATGGAAAGTGCAGCCAGTATAAATCCGGTTAGATAGGCACCGGAGTCACCTAGAAATATTCTGGCCGGGTTGAAATTCCAGCGCAAGAAACCAAGCAAAGCACCAGCAAGAACCGCGGCCACAAGCGCGGCATATTGACGGTCGATGTTGTCTGCCAGAGCGACACTCCAGATGGTGAGGGCGCTGATGGCTGAAACTCCGGCAGCCAGCCCATCCATGCCATCAATCAAGTTTACGGCGTTGGCGATGCCGACCAGCCAGAGAACAGTGAAGGGCAATCCAAATTGACCCAGATCAATTGAGTGCGCCGGCAAATGAAAGATGGCTTGCACATAATCGGGTACGGGAATTGCTTTAATGCGCACACCCATAGAGTAAGCGGCACAGCCGGCAATCATCTGCACGCCAAGCTTCAACTTGGCCGTCACTGATTCCAGGTCATCGATCAAGCCCAGAGCGAAAATCACTGTGCCACCGACGGCGATGCCAATGAAGCCGCCTTCGCTGCCGCGAGCAACGTGAGGCAGCCTGCCGCAAATAGCGATCAAAATCGTAACCGCAGAAACTACGCCAATGTAGATGGCAACGCCACCAAGACGGGGAATCGGCACCTTGTGGATGCGCCTTTCCTCGCCAGGCTTGTCGACCAGACCGAGCCTGAGAGCACGGGCGCGAATTTCCGGAGTCAGCCACCAGCTGATCGCCATCGCCATGAGAAACCCGGGTATCTGGGTCTGGCTCAAATCTTGCTTAGAAATTGTGTAGGCCCAAACGATGCCGGTAACGAACATCAGCAACTGAACAATCCTGGTCGGTCTGGTCGAGCGAGTAGCTGGTTCAGGATTGGTCACGGTATCGTTGCCTGTTTAGCGTGGGCCTGGTTTAGCGTGGGCCTGTTTAGCGTGCGGCTGTAAGTCTCTCTCGATAGAGAGGGAATTGTTTGCAGAGTTCGGATACCATTTTCAACACAGCGTTGTGAGTTGATTCGTCTTCAGGATTTTTCAACTTGTCGGCGATGCATTGAGCGATTTTTTGCATCTCGCGCTCTTTCATCCCTCGCGTTGTCACTGCTGGCGTTCCTATGCGGATGCCCGAGGTGACCATCGGTTTCTCGGGATCATTGGGGATGGTGTTCTTGTTGGTTGTGATGTGCACGGAATCCAATAGTGCTGACGCTTTCTTGCCCGTCATCTTGATTGGTCTCAGGTCTGCCGTCATCAGGTGATTATCGGTGCCACCAGATACGATATCAAGACCCTGCTCCACCAGAGCTTTGGCAAGCGCCTGCGCATTTGCCACCACCTGTTTCTGGTAGTCCTTAAACTCAGGCTGCAATGCCTCGTGGAAGCATACGGCTTTAGCTGCGATTACATGCTCCAGGGGTCCGCCTTGCAGCCCCGGAAACACAGCTTTGTCGATAGCGCTGGCAAACTCTTCCGCACACATGGTGACGCCGCCTCTGGGTCCCCTCAGGGTTTTGTGCGTTGTCGTGGTGACGAAGTGAGCATGCGGGAATGGACTGGGATGCAGACCAGTGACTATCAGTCCGGCAATGTGAGCGACATCAGCCATCAAGTAGGCGCCCACGCTGTCAGCAATGTGGCGAAACTTCTCGAAGTCGATAACGCGCGAATAATTGCTGGCTCCGCAGATGAGCAACTTGGGTTTGTGCTCTTGCACTAACTTGGCCACATTGTCGTAATCGATGCGACCGCTTTGCGGATCGACTCCATAGAAAGCAGACTTAAACCACTTGCCGGAAAAACTGACGGGCCAGCCATGAGTGAGATGACCACCATGGTCGAGTGCCATGCCCATAACCCGATCGCCGGGCTCAAGCATAGCGAAAAATACCGCCATGTTCGCCTGCGCCCCGCTATGAGGCTGGACGTTTGCATGAGGAGCGTTGAAGAGTTGCTTGACCCGATCTATTGCCAAGCGCTCCACTACGTCGATAAATTCATTGCCGCCGTAATAACGTTTGCCCGGTAAACCTTCTGCATACTTGTTCGTCAGAACCGAACCCTGCGCTTCCAGCACAGCCTCACTGACAAAGTTTTCGCTGGCGATTAGCTCAAGACCGTTTTGCTGCCGCTCTAACTCAAGAGCAATTTGTTTGTACAGCTCCGGATCAGTATCCTTTAGATTGGCCAACAGACATACCTCCGCTAATGGCGCCGACCTCTGCGCTTTGCTATTTTAGCTGCTCGCCACGGGCACGGCTATAGTTGTTGCGAACGCTTTTCAAATGCTCAGCAGCTGAAAACGCTGATTGCATCGCTTATTGGGCCTTATAATTTACCAATCAAATCTAGCGCTTTCATTCTCTTGCCGGCGCGATACTCGATATATCCTTGCACAATGCGCCTGGCTGCTTGATTTGAACTGAGCAGGGCAGGCGAATTCTCTGGCGCCACTTGTGCGCTGCCGGAGCCATGCGAGGCCAAAATCAAACGCTTCCAAACCAGAGGGGTAACCTGTACCACTTCGTTGCTTTGTAACGAACCGGGTTTCGGGCGTCCGGCTTGTCGTTCCTTGACATATTGCTGACGTTCTTTGCGCATACACTGATCGCAGACTATGCCGCCCAACTCAAAGTTGAAGACTTCGATGCGGTAGTCACTGAGCGGATCTCGGCATTGCACGCAACAATCAAGCTCAGGCTGGTAGCCAAGCCATTCCAGCAACTTAAGCTCAAATTGCAGGCAAAGAACAGCTGCATCTTGTTCGCCGCCGGCCTGCTCTTTCAGAGATTGGCAGAGGAAATCGAGATAGGCATCGCTTTCAAGAGACAGCCCCAGTCCGAAATGGCTGGTCAACTCGGCATAATACAAAGCGAAAGAGAGCCTTGTCAGATCGTCGCGAAGCCTGGGAAAAGTCTCAATTGTCTCAGCTTGGGAAATTATCTCCAACGATCTGCCCGTCGCCATCAGCAGTCTGTTTAGGTTCAGAAGATCAGCTCGACCGCCGATTTTGGAGCCTGGTTTACGGGCTCCCTTGGCTACAGCGCGCACGATTCCCCTTTCGGCTGAGAAAAGCGTCAGCACTTTGTCGCTTTCACCCAGGGGGAAGGAACCGACATTGATAGCGTGCAGCGTGTAAGTTGGCATAGTGAGGATTCATTTTAGCCTAATCTGCTTAAACACTCATTGATTCAGTCTATTGATTCAGTCGCAGCTAAGGCGAAATGCAATTATTATGGACGCCTAGCGATACTCCCTGCTGCACCATATTCGGTGCCAACTGTCTCTATTTCGTGTAAGATGGGCAGTCCAACAAATCTCTATCACTGCGGAAATTCATCTGCGTTTGCGCCTCCCGTACATGCTGCTATACAATGCTAGAGTGGAATTTAGATTTCGAGGCAAAATCGTACCAAAGCAAGCAACACAAAACACGTGCAAAATAAGATCATGCCATCGAAGAGTCAAAGGAAACTCAGCCCTAGACGAAACGCGCATCAAACGGGCACGTGCACCAAGGATTTACATGCACCCTTTATCTGACTGGCACGTCATTTTTTTGTCCATGATTTTTGGTGGCATATTCAGTTACGACTTAATCATGGGCGTTTTGTCAAAACGCTGGGCTAGCACGTCGGGCACCATTACTCACGTCAAGGCGCCCACCTTATCCCGCCTGGACCCCAAGAGACTGACGGTCGGATACGTATACAAAGTCGGTGACAATACTTTTTCAAGCAGCCGAGTCAGCTTTCCAGATCCAGTTACCGGTGGTCGATCGGTGCTCTACAGCGATTACCCGGAAGGTTCCGATGTGATGGTTTTCTACAATCCCAAGAATCCAAAGAATTCATGTCTGCGTCCTGGATTCAAACCAAACTGGCTGACGGCCGCACTCTGCCTCATTTTCTCGGCATGCGTGTTTGTCTTAGTGCGTGGGAGTTGATCTCTGGTTTCTCTTCATCATCGCTGCTCCTTTTCCATTGTCTACCTACGCGATTTAAACACATTCGTTTAAAACGTTTGTTAAGCCAATGCCGTGCCTATCACCGCAAACCTACACAATGACTGGGGTTTCAGAGATCGGGAGCATTCTCCGATTGACCGGCCGAGTTAGTCAGATTCGTTTAAACGACGTAGGGCCGAAATGGGATACCTTCCCAGAGCCCTTAAACTATGGTCTTGCCAGCTAGACAGTGGCTGATTTTGAGAGCTTCTTTTTGGTCAGTGCCTGCAAATTTTCCGGCGCTTGCGCAAAGGCTTGTGCTGCCGGCTCATAGCCTTGTTGGCTGGAAAGATAATAAAGCTCCAGCGATTTGTCGCGGTCGCGATCGGTACTGATACCAAATTCGTAGCACAAACCAAGCCAATACTGAGCCTCCTTTTGCCCACGCGATTGGAGAGTTCTGAACAGCTCCATGACCGGATCAAATCGCAGGGCAAACTCTTCTTCTGTCCAAAATGTATCTTGTTGGAAGCCACCTTTGGCTGCGCGCTCGAACATTTCGCGGGCACTGACCCGATCTTGGTCTACACCTGTGCCGTGGATAAGACACATGGCCAAGTTCCACTGTGCAAACGAGTCGCCGCCTTCGGCCGCTTTCTTGAGCCATTCTACTGCCTGCGTCTCATTCTGCTTTACGCCTACGCCTTCAAGCAACGCCACTCCCAACAGACCCTGAGCCTTTGCATCTTCCAAGTCAGCCGCTCTGCGAAGATATTGAATCGCTGTATCCGAGTTGGCCATGAGACTGATACCACGATTGTACATAGCCGACAAAAATCTTAGGGCATCCGTTGACCCTTCATCGGCTGCCGCATGCAGCCACTTCAGCGCCTCCGATCGTTGCTCGTAAGCTTTGTCTTGTCCAGATTGTTTGTCTTCGTCAAAATCAGCGGTTGTCGCCGCTTCGCCCATACCTTTCTCAAGCTTGTTCTCCCACCATCTAACGACCCGAGTTCTCTCCCGGTTGAGCAAATTCTTCATAATCAGGAATCTTCCTAACTGATATTGCGCCTCTCGATCGCCAAGATCGCAAGCCTTGCGATACCACTTTAATGCTTCATTGAAGTTGCGCCCTCCCGGCTTATCCGACCTCCAGTATGTAGCCAGAACCATCATCACTTTCGGGTTGTTGCGTCGCGACTGTTTGTTGAGCCACTCTTCAGCACCGTCAGGAAACAATTGGTTCTCAAAGCACTCCTTCAAGCAACGCAAAACATCGTTTTCGACCGGGCATCCACGCTCATGAGCGCTCAAGTATATTGAGGCCGCTTCAATAAGATCTTTTTCAACCCCTTTTCCGCCTTCAACCCCTCTTCCTTCCTCGTACCATTTGGCTAGTTCTATCCAGGCCGGCTCATGTCCATTTTTGCCTGCGTACCCGAGCCAGGCGACGGCGTCTTTCCAATTGGGCTCAGCCATATCTTTGAGATAAAGGGCGTAGCGATAACCTGATTCAGGATTTCCCTGATTAGCTGATTCCCACAGCCAGTTTTCCTTATCCTCTTCCGAAAGCAAACTGGTGGCAGCTGAACCGAGGGTCTCTGTGAGCTCAAGCAACTTGAGTTTTGCATCTTTCGAACCGTTGTCTCCAGCGGCTTTGTACCACCGCAATGCCTCTTGCGCATTTTTTGCCAGGCCTTCACCGTTTTCGTAGCAGCGACCAAGGTCATGTTGGGCTTCGCAAAGGCCGCCATCTGCCGCCTTTCGATACAACTCACATGCTTTTGCCTGATCTTTTTCCCCGTGCGATCCATGGAAATAGCAAACGCCCAAGTTGTACATAGCCCGGAGGTTGTTTGGGTCCGACTCAAGTGCCTTATTCAACCACTTAAATGCTTCCCCACCATTGAAAGCAATGCCGATACCGTACAGAAGGCACCGCCCATAGTTAGTTTGCGCTGTCGACAAACCTTGCTGAGCTGCTTTCTTGTACCATCGCAATGCTGTAATCAGGTCGGCCGCGACGTCATCTCCGCCAGTTTCCAGAATGTAACCTGCGAGATTCTGCCCTTTTGCGTGCCCGCTTTCTGCCGCCAGTAAAGCCAAGCGCACTGCCTCCGGCAGATCGTGAATAACATGATTGCCACACTCATACAAGTCTGCCAATTGCCACTGAGCATCAGCGTTACCCTGGTCGGCAGCCAGGCGGTACCAATAGACCGCCTCGGTCATATCCTCCTCTACACCTGTGCCTTTGTGGAACGCCTCGCCCAGCTCAAATTGAGCTACGCTATCTCCGTTTTTAGCAGCCTGATTGAGAGTCTTAAAATCGTCCTCGGGATCGAACTTAGAAGGCTTGGCCAGCTTTTTAGCTATCAGCTCTTCCATCTTTTTGGCAGCGTCATCGTTGCCATTTCTAGCCGCTTTTTTCAGCCACTTTACTGCTTCAGCGAGATTGTTCTGAACCCCTTTGCCGTCAAGATAACACATGCCCAATTGGTATTGACCATCATCGTAGTCTAGTGCAGCAGATCTCCTGAAATAGTCTGCAGCAGTCACATAATCAAGCTCGACTCCATCGCCGTTGTAGTAGCACTCCCCCAACATGCAGAGTGCCATTTTGTTTTCCCGCACCGCCACTGCAGCTTTCAGCCACTTAACTGCGTTCTTATAGTCCTTTTCGCAACCTATCCCATAGAGCAGGCAACGGCCGTAGCTGTATTGACCCGAGAATTTACCAAGTTCAGCTCCTTTCTCTGCCGATTGGCGAAAAAATTCCACAGCTTCACTCTTACGATCGGTTTTCTGCAGGACAAGACCCAGGTTAAGTTGCGCACTCAAGTGTCCTTGAGCAGCAGCCATTCGATACCAGCGCTCAGCCTCTGGCAGATCTTTGGCGATGCGAACGCCATCGTCGTAGAGGTCGCCCAAACAGTATTGGGCCTCGGCGCTGCCATTGTTGGCTGCTTCTTTAAATAAGCTGATGGCACGCTCGATGTCCTTGGGAACCCCATCTCCATCACGGTAAACCGAGGCAAGCCGAATTTGCTCTTCGATGTCAATTTTTAGATCTGATTCAGTCAAAGTCTTACATCTTCCATTGCGCAGGAACTAAGCACCCACCATTCTCACTCGCCCGTGCTGTTGAGGAATAGTCTTGCTACTTTTTGTGCCCAGCCTTGCAAAATTTCCAACAAAGGATGCAGGTCTCAACTTCGTCCACGAAGCCGGCCGCAACGAAGCCGCCCACTCCATTTGCGTCTAGTTCGAAGCTGCGTGAGCTAAACGAATGCCAGTCACTGTGACAGCTGTCTTTGCCGTCACTGTTGTCTGTGCCGTCACTGTTGTCTGTGCCGTGGTAGCCGATGAGTCAGTGTGTTTAGGCCAACTGTATGTTTGCACGACAAGATTCAAATTCGTCGAATCGATGTGTGACGGCAGGCTTGAATTTAACTGTGGTTTTAGAGTCTGCATGCTGGCGAGTGGGTAAGCGCCATAGGGTTGAGCAAGACCAACATTGAGCTGAGCAGGTGCACCGTTTCCCCAACCGTTGTTTCCCCAGCCGTTTGCCGAGTTTCCCCAGCCGTTGTTTCCCCAGAGTTTTGGATCGGGCGGATCGTAATAGCCGCCACCCCCATAGCCTCTTCCGCCACCGTAGCCGCCAAAGTAGCTGTGCCCACCACCGCAATGGCCGCCGCCATGACCACCCCCGCCACCACCACCACCTCCACGAGCCAGAGCCGGCAAGCCCATACTGATTTGAATCGCCATGGAAATCAGAATCAGGTTCTTCACTTTTAGCAGGTTAATCACAGGCACCTCTCCGTTAGCAGGAGAATAACCCAGACACCGTGCAGGTTGTGTGAAAAGCAAATCTTACGAAATCTATGAGGGCACCAGAAGCCGGGCACACGATCTCGGTGGGAAAATTCGCGGCGCTACTCTGAATCTTTCCGGGGTGGGTCTGCCCTGAGGTGCCTATGTCGTTACACCAAATTTGGTGAGGATCCACAAAAGTTCAGATCCCGTGTAAGCTGCTTCAGACAATGCTTTCGGCTGATTCTGCTGGCAGTGAGATCTACATCAAATTTGGTGTAACGACATAGGCAAGGATCAGGAGCCCACCAGGTGGTTTCAACGCACATGGCAAATGAAGGTTGTTGGGCCAGCTTACTTATGCTTGGCTTTTTCCTTAATCAGCGACGGCCAGTCTGTATGCATAAAGCCTGCTTGCGGCTTGTCGACACGTTCGTAGGTGTGGGCGCCGAAGAAATCGCGTTGCGCTTGTGTCAAGTTCTGCGGCAAATTGGCACTGCGATAGCTGTCGAAGTAAGCCAGACTAGCACTCAGTGCCGGCACCGCGATGCCTGCGTTGATAGCCGTAGTCACCGCATAGCGCCAATCTTGCTGGTGTTCAACTAGATACGAGCTGAACTCCGGATCGACCAGCAGATTGTGCACATCGCCCTGGCGCTTGAATGCCTGCTTGATCGACTCCAACAGTTTGGCCCGAATGATGCAGCCGCCCTTCCATATGCGAGCGCATTCGGAGAGATCGATGTTCCACTGATACTGATCCGATCCAGCCCGGATCAAAGCCATACCCTGAGCGTAGCTGCAAACTTTGCTGGCATAGAGCGCGTCTTGCAAGCCGGCAATCACTTTCTTGTGCTCCGATTGCGGTATTGTCGCGCCGGCTGGGCCGGACAATTTCTTCGCCGCCAGCACTCGCTCATCTTTAAGAGCTGACAAAAGTCGCCCGGTAAGGGCTGCATCGATTGTTGGAACAGCGATGCCCAGATCGAGCGCAATCTCGCCTGTCCACTTGCCTGTGCCCTTCTGACCGGCCTTATCGACAATCAAGTCGACAAGCGGCTTTCCAGTTTCAGGATCGGTGACGGAAAGAATCTTGGCAGTAATTTCAATCAAGAAAGAATCGAGTATGCCTTTGTTCCACTCTTCAAAAGTGTCTCCTATCTGACTGGCACTCAGTCCCAGCCCCCGTTTGAGCACGTCGTAGACTTCAGCGATCAACTGCATGTCACCGTACTCGATACCATTGTGCACCATTTTGACGAAGTGTCCGGCACCATTTGGTCCCAGATAGGTGACGCACGGTCCGTCGTCGACTTTGGCGGCGATCGCTTCCCAGATCGGCTTGATTTTTTCGTAAGCGCCTTTATCACCACCGGGCATAAGCGAAGGTCCCCAGAGGGCTCCTTCTTCGCCGCCGGAGACACCGGAGCCAATGAAGTAAAATCCTTTCGCCGCCAGATCCTTTTCTCGTTTCATGGTGTCGGTGAAATGTGAGTTGCCACCATCTATGATGATGTCGTCCTTCTCTAAGAATGGCAGCAGTTTTTCCACTGTCTGATCGACCGGTGACCCGGCTTTGACAAGCAGAATAATCTTGCGCGGCCGCTCCAGACAAGCAACGAAAGCTTTGTCGTCACTGCAACCAATCACTTGCTTGCCTTTGCCACGGCCATTGACAAACTCATCCACTTTCGCGGTTGTGCGGTTATAAATGGCGATCGGAAATCCGTTGCGCTCTATATTAAGAGCCAGATTCTCACCCATGACTCCCAGACCAATCAATCCAACTTTCGCCTTATCCGTCATACATCCTCCAACCACTGAATATGCAGGCAGCGCCTGCGTGAGTCCACGATTACCGTTTCTACTGTTTCAACAGCCGCACTGCGGCGCGATCTAATAACCAACCTAGATTGCCGGACCGCGGTTGCACCACCTGCGATGGCAGCTGGCGATCTGGCTTTTCCAATACATCTTTGAGGATGCTTGCTTTAGTATCGCCAGTGACAATGAAATAAATCTGCCGCCCGGCATCAATAAGCGGATATGTCATGGTCAGGCGGTTGCCATCGAATTTGGGAATGAAATTAGCGACATACAATTTCTTGAACTCTTTCAGTGCTTTCGTTTCAGGAAAGAGTGAGGCCGTGTGCCCGTCCGGACCAAGCCCGAGCAAGATCAGATCGAAGTTGGGCACTTCGTCGTCACCACACTTGAATGCTCGTCGCAAAGTCTCTTCGTATTGGCGAGCGGCTTGATCGGGATCCTTATCTTGATTGACCGTGGGAAAAATATTGCCATCCGGAATCGGCACTTTCGAAAAAAGCGCTCGTTTGATCATGCCGAAGTTGCTGTCCGGATGGTCATGGGCAACACATCGTTCATCTCCAAGAAAGAATAATACTTTGTCCCAGGCGATCTTGGCGGCATACGGTTTCTCAGCCAGGCGCTCATAAAATATCTTCGGCGTGCTACCTCCGGAAAGAGAGACGATAAAACGTCCGCGCTCTTTAATGGCTGCTGCAGCCAGTTCTTCAAACCGTTGCGCTAGCGCCTCAACCAGCTGCGTATCATTGTCAAAAATTTCGATCTGATTGTTGAGTCGATTTGCACTGACCACTTTCTTCTCCTTATTCTTTCAAGGCGGCGGCTATTTCGGCTGCCGATCGGTAAGCCGCTTCCAGTATTCTGTCTGCGTCACATGTCTCCAGCTCCAGATCGATCAAGCGAGATTCGCTGGCTTGATCGACGCGAAACATTTTGTGCTCGCCCAAAGGCGCATCTTGCGCCGCTGCCCGAGCACAATGAACCTGAACACCGGGCGCCCCCGCATCTCGCGTGATTTTAATCAGAGGCAAACTGGGTTCGCTAAAGTGAATTTGCACGGAACATATGTCACTGCAGGTGGTACCTGACTCGACCGCGCGTAGGTTTATTTCGATGGGCGTGTCCTTGCCCTTGAATTGCAGCTTCAGGAGGTCTGCGGTTTTGGACGCCCTCTCGAAGCGCCAACCCAATCTGCTGCTCAGCCAACCGACGTAGAGGATAGCTTGATTGGCTGGTTGTTGTGGTGTCGACGATGTATAAGCCAGATCGATCGACTTGATTTGATTCAGAGCGGACAGAGGAACACGTCCTTGCCTATCATCGAATGAAAGAGCCATGGCCTCCCGCCAGATAAGACAACGTCTCCAGTTCAAATCAGAAACTACTGCCTGAGTGGGGCGAGATTTATCATTGGCACCAATTATGGTGACCACGTCGGCGAAGAAGTTGGCGCTTTTCGCATGGCGGTGAGAATCAAGGATAATCTCATCGACATTGGCCAGAAATGGCTTTACTCGGTTCAGGTTGATGATGCCGGAGCGCCACCAGAGAAAGACCGGCAGGTCGGCTATCACCAGGGGCAGTACCACACTAGCCAGCTCTTCCAAACTCGTGCCTTCGCCGCGCACAGTAATTTGTTCGCAGCAAATTTGTTTTCTGCTTTTGGAATCAGTGAGATGGCAGCGGGCGGAGACCCAGGCTTCCAACGATGGACGTAGTGATGGGCGGGCTATGGCCAGAATGGCACGACATGGATGACGAGAACTGATGTCATCCAAAACGTCTCCGGCTGCCTTCTCTGCATCTTCATCCTCGCTGAAAAGGATTAGATTCATGGCACAGGCCCGTGTCACCGACTCTTGCTTTGCCCCGACTGCATCGGGCTGCGCTGCGGATTTCCATAGACCCTGGATCTCTTTCTCGATGCGACCGATGTCGACTTGAGCAAGCTTTCCTGAGAGAAACTCTTGCGTGTTGCTCTTGTGATCTTTCTTACCCTTTGCTAGTTGTTGTGTGGTCATAGACGCCTCCATGAATGACCGGTGGAAGCGATCAATTCATCAGCAGCGGCTGGGCCCCAGGAACCAGCTGCATAGTTGGGGAAGTCAGGCTTTTCGGTTTTGTTGATCCACCAGGATTCCAGGACAGGCTCAATAATTTTCCAGGACACCTCAACTTGATCGGCGCGCGAAAAGAGCGTCGGATCGCCGACCAGACAATCGTGGATCAAGCGTTCATAAGCTGTCGGGCTGCGCACACCAAACGCGGTGCCATATTTGAAATCCATATTGAGATAACGAAGTTGATTTGTTTGCCCTGGTTGTTTAGTAGCAAACTTCAAGGAGATGCCCTCCTCCGGCTGAATCTGCATAACCAGAACATTTGGACTGAAGCCTTCCACACCTTCAGACGAAGCATCCAATTGGGCGGAAAAGAGATGGTGAGGAGGACGCTTGAAGTGAATGGCAATTTCGGTTATGCCTTTGCCCAGGCGCTTTCCAGAGCGCAGATAAAACGGCACTCCAGCCCATCTCCAGTTGTCGATGAAAAGCTTGAAAGCAGTATACGTTTCCACCGTCGAGTCGTTGTCCACACCTTCTTCCTGGCGATATCCAGGCATGCTGGCGCCCTGAATGTAGCCTGATCCATACTGTCCGCGCACAGCATAGTCATTCACCTGGTCAGGTGGAATCGGGCGCACGCACTTCAGGACCTTCGCCTTTTCATCCCGCGTCGCTTCCGGATCCAACGAGATCGGCGGCTCCATGCTCACCAGTGAGACGAGCTGGAAGAGGTGGTTTTGCACCATATCGCGCAAGTTTCCCGCTTCTTCGTAATAAGAGCCGCGCCCTTCAACGCCAAGCGTTTCAGCGTTGGTGATCTGCACGTGATCGACGTGATCGCGGGTCCACAGTGGCTCAAAAATGCTGTTAGCAAAGCGCAGAACCATTATGTTCTGCACCGTCTCTTTGCCCAGATAGTGATCGATGCGATAAACCTGGTGCTCGTTGAAGGTGTCATGAATGGTTTCGTTCAACCTGATCGATGAGTCCAGATCATGACCAAACGGCTTTTCGACAATAATCCGGGGCCAGGCGTGCTCGCCTGGTTTGGCTTTAGAAGCTAACTTCGACTGCGCCAGACCTTTGACGATGGGCTCGTACAAACTGGGCGCTGTGGACAAGTAGAAGACGTGATTGCCCTGAGTGCCATGCTCTGTTTTTAGCTCATCCAGACGGTCGCAGAGAAGTTTAAACCCGTCTGGTTTGGTCACGTCAGCGGCAAGATAGTGCACGGTATCGGCGAAACGGGACCAGGAATCCTCTTGGAAATTTAAATCAGTGGCGAATTTCGTGACAGACTCTTTCATCAAGGCCCGAAACTCATCGTCTGTCATTTTTGTGCGTGACAAGCCCAGCAAGGCAAACTCTTTGGGCAGGAGATCTTCCAGATAGAGGGCGTAAAGCGCCGGAATCAGCTTGCGCTTGGTGAGGTCGCCGTGAGCGCCCAGAATGACCATGGCAAATGGGTCGGCCCGACGTTCAAGCTGCATTCCTTCGAGCAACGGATTCTTAACGACAGGCGGCGTCGTAAGGGTTTGAGCCATAGTGAAAACCTCTGTATTGCTATGCGATAAGCGTTGAATATCAAAGGTTACTATGTTTTGTTCGAAACAGCATTTACAAGAGGGGGTAATTTAGGGCGAGCGATGGATTTAATGCTGTTTGATATTGCTGAGGTTGGACCAAGTGAATTACGGCAAGAGTTTTTCGCAGATTTCCTCAAACCAAAGTCACCAAGGTCGGGTCCCTTAAAGCTACCTACGCTGGGTTATCGAATAAGATAACTCGCCAGCCAACACAAAATTTTCACCAACCCGCGAAAACACAACAATGGTGCCCTTCTACGAGGAATGGTGCAATTGTCCGTTTAATCTCAAATTATCGTTTTCTATAACCCAGCGTAGGCATAGATCTGAAAGCCCCAATTCAGCATTTCCAGACCCTGCCCACCAAATCCAAGGCAGGCGAGACGCCTGCGCTCCCGGATTAAGCCAGGATTGATGATTGCTGTGAAAATAGCTTAGTCTAGTAAAAGAGGACAAGCGCGAAAAGATCGCGGCATTCGCGAGAACGGGCAAAGGACGCGGGCAGGGGCAGGCTTTACGAAACCCGTGATTTCTTGCGCACGGGTCTCAGGGCCGAACCTCTGTGCATCGCTTCATGATTCGAAAGGCTGCTCTTTATGATGTACTGAGGATCTTTCTCGGATGCGTGTCTGACATATCCCTTGAATGTGATTTCAGACGTAATTTTTTTGGTAATGGTGCCGGACGACAAACCGCCTTCCGCCCTCCACTCCACCTGATCGCCAACTTTGAATGCTTGAGTCATCGCCAACCACCTCGATAATTTTCTCTTCGTTTCCGTTAGAGAAAGGACGCCACAACGGAACCTGCTGTTCCGGTCCCAATGAAGTAATAGCACATTATTTACGCTCGTAAATGCAGTTGAAGGAAATCTTGCCTAATTCTGACAAAATTCTCTAATACCACTGCCGGTGCAACCAATTCTTGACTATCCCATGCTACCTGCATGGATTGCCTATTTGTGCCATTTTTAGGCAGGGAAGGAGTCGTCGCTTTGCACGTTGATGATTTTTACGCCGGCGCCGGCAAGGTAATCGAGGATGTCTGCAGATCTTGCTCCCATTGGCCACAAAGCTACTTCCATCTCACGATCGGCGCTATGAAGAATCAAACTCGAGCTGTCGCGGTAGGGATAGTATTCGGCAAACTTTATATCATCAAAGAGCATCATCAATATCTTTGTGCGGCGCTGCAGGCGATTGTACCTGGTCGCAACAACTTCGTTGCCTGTCATCTCAACTGTGTAGTTGGTGAAAGACTCGATCGCAGTCGTCACCGTCATCCACATCAAAAACGCAGCAAACGCAGTGGTGGAGCCGCTCAGAATCAACGCCCAATAAACATTGTGAGAGACTGTGAAAAACGCCAGCGCACTCCACAGGCAAACAAAGACCCAGCCAGCACTGATGGCCATAATCAGGGGAATCAAACCAGCCCGCTGCAAATGCGGAGCTGAGGAGATTGCTATGCATGGTGAATGAACTGTGGAAACCAAGTCACTGCCTCCCGGCTCCTTCCAGCATCTTGCATGGCAGTCGTTATTGTCAAGACCTGTGCCAAAGCAGGCGAGAGGTCTCCGCTCCCGAGTGCCAAAGCAGGCGAGAGGTCTGCGCTACCAGAGTGCTAATGACTGGCAAACTGCCCTATTAGTTTCCGAAAAGAAGCAAGCAAACTGTAAAAGTGCCGCTGTTCCACAGTCCGTGCGCAATCATGCTGGGAACGATGCTTTTCGTGCGTTCCAGAATGTAGCCGAACATAAATCCCAGCCCAAATAGTGGCAAGAATCCACCCATGTCCATGTGCACTGCGGCGAAAATCCCGGCTGTGACCAAAAGACAGGGCAAGATTCCCCAGTATTGACGCAAGCTGGTGTACAAAAATCCTCGAAACAAAGTCTCTTCGCACAAAGGTGCCAACACACCAAGAGTGAGATAGAAAGTGATAACCGCTGGCGCGTCAGCATTGCGAGCGGCTTCGGCCACAATGCCTATGATCGGGTTGCTCGATCCCTCCGAGTTAAAGAAGCGCTGCGCTATCAGGAAGAGGGCTATGACCACCGGAAATGCCGAGATCCATGTAAGGAAGCCGAACAAAATCATCCTTCGCACGCCTACCCGACCGACCTTGGTGCGCAGTTTGACACTTTCGAAAAACTTAAGCCCATGCGGCTTTAGGGCAATCAGATAGATATACAACAACGCCGGCCCGTTACTGATGATGTAGAACCCTGCCGTTACTAGTGCCATGGTGAGCGGGTTCTGGCCCGATTTAGCCAGATGCCAGCCGGAAGCTTGCAAAAGCATCCCTAATAAAAGCTGCGTCGCCTGCCAGGCTATAAAAACAGCGAAGATAGTCTTGGCACCAAAGCGTACGGGCGAGCGAACCTGCGCCAGCTCTTCTTCCGACGGGCTGCGAGGAAGAAAAAAGAAGTGACCGACAATAACCACCAGTCCAACCAAAACACTAAGCCCTATGAAAACGAAGAGGCAGACGATCTTGACCAGCAGGACAAAACTTTTATTGTCGATCTGGGTTTGCAGGTCGTCAAAAGCCGCTCGCATCCCTGCTTTGTGGTAGAGACTGAGAAGTACGGTTTCGCGATAATAACCGTTTGGTAAATACGTCTTGAATGTCTGTTCCGCCTCCTGTGTCTGGGCGGCCGCAGGCTTACCCGGCGCATAGATGTATTTCAGCGCCCTGGCTAATTGGTGAGCTTCAGCCTTATCGATGTGGTCCAAACGGTCGATTGAAACCGTGTTTGGTTCTTCCAACTCATGAGTGACAATGGCATATTTTGTTTCTACGATGGCTGCGGCCGGATTATTTTGCACAACCTGATCGAGAATCTTTTGTGCCTGTGCAATCAGCTGATTCACCTGGGCATGGGCATTCATCTCGTTCTGGTTGCGCATCTGCTTGAAGCGTTCGAGATGATTCTTTGGTCCCACATTTGGGACATACATAAAACGCTCAGCCCCTTTCAGGGCTTGGGACAATTTAAGGGAGAGTTCGGCTTTATCTGCATCTAAGATAGAGGCGCTGGCAGACGATTTGGATGCCCTTTCCCCGGCAAAATTGAGCAGATTCGTGGCCACAAAAGCAGTAGCGACAATCAGCAAAGCATTGACAGCAAAGGTACGAATGCGCCCTTTGGCAATGAAATAGCAGGCGCTGAGACAGACAAAGCCGGCAAGCCAAAAATAAACAGGAGCCAAACTAGGAATGGAGGGCAATGAGCTGGAACCCAAAGACGCAGTGCACAACTATTAAGCATCGCACATTGCCAGTATATCTGTATGACAGCCGGGCGCTAAATTCCGGCGTCCCCGGCAAAGAAGCCGTTGCCAAACTCGCCCAGCTCGCCAAAGCCCGAAAATTCGCCGTAATCGCCAAATCCTTCCAGCCCGCCAAAGCCTGTGCCTGTGTCATGCAGGAAGTCATGGTCATTTTCGTCGAAGTAGCCAGGATCGGTCTTGGGCACCTGATCGGCATAGTAGCCCCAGGGAAAGCCTTTAGCCAGGCGCTTCCGCCTCAAAAACCGAGGAACCTTGATGAAGCCAAGACCCATAATCACAACAAAGACGAAGCAAAACTCAAGAATTGCTAATCGCCAAAAATTGATGTGGACGGTGGATTCCATGACAAGAACATACTCCGACTGTCAGTGCAATCGTAGAGCCAGTCTTCAATCAAGTCAACGTTTTAAGGGGGAGAACTACTCACTTTCAGTCAGAAGTGCCACTTTTTGCGGCCCGACCGTACTGACAGACATGCGCGGAGCTTGCGTTCGCTTGAACGTCTCAATGTACCGTCTCAATGCTTCCCTAATCAAATCAGAGCGATTACGGTGCTCAACCTGAGCGACGAAATCGATTTGCTCGAGCAATCCTGGCGGTAACGCCACAAGTACTTTCTTAGGCATGCAAGATCCTTTAAATTCAAAATTTTGGACGAATGGTGGTTAAAGACGAAATGGTGGTTAAAGATGATTTCACGGACGTTCGCAAGATTCACGTCCGCGCTGCCCCGCAAGGCGCTTTCTGAAGATACAATCTACACTCATGCAGGAGCTTTTTAAAGGGCCTAAACGCCCATAACGCCTATGACCTGTTGAAACTAATATAAATTCGTTTTTGGAATGGGCAAAAATGGCGCTGGCTGGAATCAAGGTATGATGCGGGTTTTGCAAAGCACAATGCTGTATACCCTTTAGCAATAGGCTAGGCGCGACATGGACGCAACGATAGAAATAGCTGCAAAAACGGCATTATATGCGGAGCCTCAATAAATGGTGACAACGAAAGTTTTATGAATGAAAAGGGTCAAACAACTTCAAAATTATTAACAGCCAACGTAAAAGCCGGTGGTTGTGCAGCAAAGATGAGTGCAGCAGAGCTCTTTCAGATTCTCAGCGATTTGCCTGACTGGCAGTGCCCCGAGTTACTGACGGGAATGGCTGGCTTTGAGGACGCAGCCGTATATAAGTTGAATGGTGATCTGGCCGTTGTCCAGACAATCGATTTTTTTCCGCCCCTGGTTGACGATCCATTTTTGTTTGGCCAGATTGCCGCAACCAACGCCTTATCAGATGTCTATGCAATGGGCGGCAGGCCAATTCTTGCTCTCAGTGTGCTCTGCTTCCCCACTTGCGATTTCCCAATTGAAGTAGTACGAGACATTGTCAGAGGAGGCGCCCATCAGGTAAAGGCTGCTGGAGCCGTTCTTGCTGGCGGGCATTCGATTCAAAGCCCGGAGCCGATATATGGTTTATCGGTTATGGGCCTGATCCACCCCGACAAGATACTCACCAATGGTGGTGCCCATGACGGTGACGCCATTGTCCTTTGCAAAGCAATCGGCACTGGCGTTGCTTTGCTCGGTTTAAAAGCGGAGTTGCTGGAAGGAGAAGACAAACAGGCGCTCTGGCAGAGTCTGACCAGGTTGAACGATACGGCTCTGGCTGCTGCTTTGGCTTACGAGATTTCAGCCGCTACCGATGTGACCGGTTTCGGGCTGATCGGGCATTTGCACGAAATGGCGCAGGCAAGCGGTTTACAAGCGAGATTGTGGGCCCAACAAGTGCCTCTTCTGCCGCAAGCATTGGCTTTGGCGAATCAAGGTTTCGTTCCGGCGGGAGCATATGGCAATCGCAATTCGTTTGAAAAATACTCCTATATAAATGAAGTGGATCTGGCCCTGACTGATCTTTTTTTTGATCCGCAAACTTCCGGTGGTTTATTATTGGCCCTTCCTGCCGGGAGCGCCGCAGCTCTGGTGCAAGACTTGAAGGCACTGGGATTGTCAGCCGCTCAAATAGGCAGGTTTGAGAAAGGGACGGCTGGCATGGTAGAGGTGGAAAACAAATGACAGAACAAAAGACAGGCACGAAAAAAGAGCTCGACTTGCGCGGTCTTGTTTGTCCGGAGCCGGTGCTACGCACAAAGAAACTTCTGGAAGATGCCTCCATCGGCAAAGTGGAGGCCCTGGTGGATGGAGAGGTAAACGTCAACAATCTCAGCCGCCTGGCTCGCTCGCTCAAGCTTAACTTCACAAGCACCGCTCACCAAGACGGTTTCAAAGTTGTGCTGGCTAAAGAATCCAGTCCAGCCGAGCATGTGCACGATCAGCCGCAAACACAACAAAAAAATTCCGCCAGCGAAAGCGTTGGCTCCGTCATCATGTTGACGAAAGATAAATTTGGTGACGGCGATCCTGAATTCTCAACGACATTGCTGAATATGTTTTTGCAAACCGTCTTCACATCAGGACAACGACCCAGAGCAATATTGATGGCAAATACAGGAGTGCGCCTGATGGCGCCTGATTCGCCGGCACTGAAAGTTCTTAACGACTTCAGGCAAGAAGGCGTGGAAGTATTGGTTTGTGGACTTTGCGTCGACTTTTATGGATTGAAAGGCAAGATTCCAGTCGAGCAAATAACCAATATGTTTGCTATTAGCGAATTTATGTTTGCGGCAGACAAAATCATCTCGCCCTGAAAAAGAGGATCAAAACAAGATGCAGGCGGCACGCCTGCGCTCCCGGATCAACTCCTTGATCAAATTGAGGTGCCGTCAGAACGCAGCTCCGGTCGCTGGCTCAGCAACTCCATAACTTCCGGCATAGAAGGAAAGGAGTCCAGGGCAGTCAACTTTCTTGTTGATAGAGCCCCACAGGCGTTGGCCAGCATGCCAAGATATTTCCACTTGCCCGCCGGCAGAGCAACAAGTTCATCTCTTGTCACTTGGCGGCGAGCCAGTTCCACTAGCAGTCCGGCGATGTATCCATCGCCGGCCCCGATTGAAGAAGTCGGAGTAACTTTCATCGGTGGGCAGTAGATGTTGTCCTCTTGCCGAATTACATATGAACCATGGCGGCCCAGAGTGAGCAAAAGAATTGGCGGGAAGTGCTCACTGCGGAATGAATCTATCAAACCTTTGAGAAAAGCATTTCTCAAATCGTTCAACTCAAAGTTCGATTGAATGAGCATCTTCGTCAGCTTCTCAATCGGCTTTTCCGTATTGGTCCAAAACAATAACTCCGATAGGTTCACTTTGACGCAGTCAGCCATGTGCATGGCTCGGCGCGCATCCGCCTTAGCCGCGGCCGAGCGAGCCGGCGGAAAGCTGGCATCAAAAGAGACAATCGTCTGTTGGTGGCGCGCCAGCTCGAGCGCACACAACACAGCGCTCCTGCGCGGCTCTCTGGAAAATGCTATGCCCGTAGCATGCAACGCATATGCGTTTTCGACGGCATCATATCCGATATCAATGGGGTTCAACATGTCAGCTGCATTCGGGCGTGGCCAGTTGTAGTATGTTGCTTCGTCCTGGCTGTCTCGCACGGCATAGCATTGGGCAGTGGGATGCTCTCGATCAGATAACAAGTATTTGACCTCCACATTCTCCCTTTTAAGACCTTCGCGAATGAACTCGCCATGCAGATCTTGGCCGGTCTTGGCGATCAAACGAGCAGGAGCGCCCAGACGCGCGGCCGCAATGGCCACATTTAGAGCATTGCCGCCAGGGCAGCGACTGAAGTCGACAGCATTATTTATATCCAGACCCGGTGTAGTCGATATCCAATCGACTACCACTTCACCAATCGCCACAATCAAATCACGTTTCACCACTTCTGGTGCACTACTTGGAGGCTCGCGCCTTGCGCGCCCACTGATCAAATATGTGAGGATAGAAAGCAAAAGCCGGTTTGATTACGGGCAACAACGCCAGCGCCCTATTGACAGGTCCTTTGGAGACGATTTTGCCACTGAGAATAGCCACTGGGATGCTCACTTTGCCAAGCCAAAAATCGTGTGCCACATCTGACTTCATAGCCATCTCGACATGCGGTTTAACGTCAGTGTCGCCAACGATTATTTTCATTTCCGCGCCATCGCTTGAGTCAATGGTGATCAGACCTTGTGGTTCTCTATATCTAAATTGAGAAATAAGGCGCGATTGAATCAACTTGGTTGACATGTCCGGATCAGCGGCAATGCGTGTCCACAGCTCTTGCATAATCTCCTGCAACTGCTCTGTCGACGAAAATACAGACATTAGTAAGCCCTCTCATATAACCCGACAAGATCCTGCGTCGAACTTTCCTTCGGATTAAACATTATGGCAGGATCCGTACTGGCCAAAAAGGCCAGCTCATCAAGCAGCGCTGCATGCAATTGAGGGATGCCCACATCTCGTAATCGGGGCGGCAAGCCGACTTCCGCAGAAAGTTCGGCAATGGCTTTGATCAGTGCTTGAGCGGCAACATTATCCTTATCGCTCTTTGAAAGACCCAGGTGTCTGGCGATCAAGGCATAGCGAGATGAGACAACATCAAGATTAAATTGCATACCATGAGGCAAGAAAATTGAGTTAGCAGTGCCATGGTGCGTGCCGAAGTGTGCACCGGTGGCATGGGCGAGGGCGTGAACGATACCGACACCGCAGTTCGTAAACGACACTCCGGCCATGGCTGAAGCCACCAGCGTAGCGCAACGCGCTTCCAGATCGTCACCAGATTTAGTGGCACGGGGTAAATATTCAAACAACAGCCGCAAAGACTCCAGACAGAGGGCATCAGTAAACGGTGACATGCTGATTAAAGTAGAGAAGGCTTCAATTGAGTGGGTAATGGCATCCATGCCCGTAGCCGCAGTCAGTTTAGGTGGCAGTGTGCGCAAAAGAGTGGGATCAAGCAGGGCCGCATCAGGAGCCAATAGGCGGCTGCCAAAAAGAAGTTTCTTCTTCTCATGGCTGTCTTTTACCATAGCCACCATCGAGACTTCCGAGCCCGTTCCGGCCGTTGTCGGAATGGCGACAATCGGTTTCAAGCGCACCGTCAAATTGTTCAGTCCCTCATACTCAAGCAAATTCCCGCCCATCGACAAACATATGTTTGTCACTTTGGCCGTATCAAGGACAGAACCTCCACCTACCGCTAAGACTGAGTCACAACCGAATTCGCGAGCGAGCGCAGAAGCGGCGTTGACGGTGTCGACATCTGAGTCGGAGGGCACGTCGGTGAAAATACAGTAAGAATTTTCTTCAAAAGCGCTGAGAATCGGCTCAAGAATGCCGGTCTTCTTCACAACTTCGTCTGTAACGATGAATGTTTTAGTACCGCCATACTCCTTGACTACTTCGGCAGCGGAAGCGCAGACATATTCCCCAAAGGTCACTTTCGTTGGTGAATGAAATACAAACGGGTTCATAGATGGTGTCCGGGTTGTCTTTTCGGGGTTTTTGCCAGATGCCCTTGCTCTCAAGGGCTCGCCCAGTCAGGGTGATCAGTCTCATATAGAAGATAACAAAATTCTTCTCTTCGTGCGCGTACTCTAATGGCGGTTTCGGGCGATTGGCAGATGAACTTACATGGTAGATTGGGCCGAGTTCATTGACCTGAGAGGCGGATCTCTACTAGACTTTAGAACATTGTTGACATCCGAGCCTGTCAGTGTTTCGGCTTTATAAAGTCTGCACAAAAGAACTGTACTCTACTAAGAATCGCTGACAACGGCAACCAGCACCCGCAACGGGCTAGATTTAAGAGGACTTACATGGCATTCCAGCCGACACACGGTCGAGCCGCCGCCCATCTGGCACTCAGTCTAGCGATTGTTTGCCAACCGCTGCTTACCGCAGCCGCACTTGCGCAGGACAGCGGTCCGACTGGCACTATGCTTTTGCCGTTGACACCAAAACTTGATTTTAACAAGTCACGTCCGATTCCGGAAGCGCAACCGGCCAGTGGCGTAGAGAGTGAGCAGCTTTTGCCCAGCCCGGGAAAAGCAGCTGACGGTCACGTCCTTGAAGCCGGGGAGCTTTCCACAGATGTAAGCCCCTCCGGTGCACCGCCTCCTAAACAAGCCGGTGCCAGCACCAGCGATGATGCTGGTATCGCTGACGACACCATGCTGAAAGGCACTGTGCAAATCGTCGCTGACGACACCGAGTTCGACCAGGACAAAAATACATTTTTGGGAACTGGCAATGCAGTGGCACTAATTAACGGTGAAGATTCAAAACTTGAAGCCGACGAGATTCTCTACGACCAGAACGATCAGATGATAGACGCGCGGGGCAACGTCAAGATTTTGCGTAACGGATCACTGACGACTGGCAGCAAATTCAGATTCAAAGTCACATCAGATGAATATTTGATTACAAACCCAGACACAGAGGTGAAAGGGTCAGTAATCACCGCCCGCACAGCCTATGGCATAAAGCAAGGCGTCAATTTCCAGAACGGCAGCTTGACAATGCCGAACACGCTTTACCTTGCTCGCAATGCCATGTGGGGTCCGCTCAGTTTTAGAGATGACGTTCCCGACAAATTCGCTCACCCTGACGGTTTCGCCCCGGCAAAACAACATTTCGTTTTCAAAGCTCGCAAAATGGTTTACGAGCGTTACAAAGAAGACAACAACCTCACCATGTTTGGTGCCCAGATGCAATTCGGTAAATTCGCCATACCACTGGGCAAAGTGGTGTGCACGATGAGCAAGGACAGCAAAGTGACCATGGCTGTTACGCCGATGATTGGCAACAACCTTATGTCTGGGGGAACCAACTTTGGTCCGCGATTCAACACACCGATAGGCAAAACCGGTGTGCTCTCCTGGGCGCCAATGATTCAAATGGGCGGAGCCGCCTCCAATCCTACTTCCGCCACGGCAGGCGGTCTTGGTCTGGCTGGTCAGGTTTCATATACCAACCAAAACATGACCAGTCACCTTGCTTGGGGCTCTGTCAGCAACCTGATGGTCGCCGACTTGAAATATCGCATCAACAAGCATAAGAAAATTCAGCTTGGAGTCAATCGCTATCTTGATGACGGCATGTTCGGCTACAACCGCGCGGCGCTGCGAGCTGAAGCAGTAGACAACCACCCGATTAGCTCAATACCTTACCTGTCGTCGTTGAACTTCAGAACGGCAGGCGGTTGGATGCAAGACAATCCGCAGCTTTTGAATCAAAGCCCTGCCTATGCGCAGCTGTTCGGCAATCAATCCAATACGGTTAAGGTGATGCGAACTGCTTTTAGAGTTTCTGAGCAAATCACCGCTACTACGTCGCCCCTCTTTAATCTGGGCGACGACAAATATGGAATCAAATCTTACATATATGGTGGTGTAGCGGGACGCGCTTATTCAACCGGTAACTTTATGGGTCTGGGGCAGCTTGGCCCGGTGCTCGATATGCACTTAAACAAAGTGCGTCTGCAGGGCGGCTATACGCAATCTCAAGTGTTGGGCTCGACGCCTTTTGTGTTTGACCAATACATTCAGGGCAATCGATCCGTTTATGCTTCCGGTGACGTGAAGGTGGCTAAGTGGGTGACTGTAGGTGGCTCGATTGGCTACAACATGGATCAAAAGCTGGCTTACGCCAAGACCATTACTGCTGCTATCGGTCCGCAAGATCTTAAACTGCTGCTATCGAGAGACATGATTAGAGGCACGAACCGTTTTGGTTTCGATCTCCTTTATGGAGCGCCCGTGCCGTTCAATAAGTTGATTTTGAAAGGCGCGCCGGATGCGGGGCAGACGGGTGGGATCTGATGCCACCAGCTGAACTGCCTGGCGCACAAGGTTTAAACACGACTCTAAAAAGTAAAATGACGGCTCTGGGCATCGACCTGGGCGGCACCAAACTTAGTGCGGCCCTGGTTTCCGACTACAAATTGCTGTCGCAACCGCGGACGGTGGCAACACCCCCTGGCCCGGACAGCATCGTAGACGCAATTGTGAAATTGATCATGAGCTTTCAGGTCGAAAGCGTGTTCGGAGCCGTGGGCATTGCGACTGCAGGGGTTGTCGACCCGGAAACCGGTGGCATCGTCGGCGCCACCAACAATCTTCCCGGATGGGCAGGCACGCCCTTGAAGAAGTTGATTGAAAACCGCACCATGCTACCTGTGCACGTCGAAAATGATGCCAACGCTGCCGCTTATGCCGACACCATGGCCATGAATCTGGGAGAGCGCAAATGCGTCGTCGGCATCACTCTCGGCACTGGTATCGGCACCGGTATCATCGTCAAAGGGCAGGTTTTCCGCGGCGGTCACCTTTTTGCAGCCGAAGGCGGGCACATGAGAATCTCTCTGGGCAACAGCCGACTTTGCACCTGCGGTCAGTTCGATTGTTGGGAAGCGTATGCTTGCGGGCGCGGATTGGTGACCACGGCCAAAGAGCTGCTCCAGAATATAACACTGGATCAGACAGAGCTGGCGGCGCACAAAGAAGATTTGACTACTCACATGATCACGCAAGCCGCTCTCCAAGATGACATCATCGCCCAAAAGGCTCTGGATATCTGGCATCAGCACATTGCCGTCGGCATAGTCAATTTTGCTCACATCCTTGACCCCGACTGTTTTGTCGTCTCAGGCGGGCTGGCCGATATCGTCAACTTCGAGCTCTTGAAAGAGCTGGTCGTGGATAAATGCATCCACAATCTGGGAGATGGCATTGAGATTTACAAATCTGAACTCGGCACCACCGCCGGTATTATCGGCGCCGCCCACATCGTCTTGGATAACATCGGGCAAAGCGTGTCGCGATAGCAGTGTACGTTCAGACACAAGAACGCAGCGCGTAAAGACAATTTTTTCGGAGGTCGGGCATCCCTCCTGAGTACCTACGTGATTTTCCGAGTAGAGGAGGAGTCACGTTGCTTTAGGTTCTCCTTGGCTGTTTCTGCCATTTCTAGCTTCGTGCCCGGTTAGGTTTACCATGACTTCGTGCTCCTCGCCCCCTCA
>Ga0182024_10003188_pt1 | contig 39459 bp, 29 predicted proteins | sample P32metaG_FD_120480 | JGI IMG/M metagenome (GOLD analysis project Ga0182024, IMG submission 120480) | Permafrost microbial communities from Stordalen Mire, Sweden - P3-2 metaG (Illumina Assembly) | ecosystem: Environmental > Terrestrial > Soil > Wetlands > Permafrost | place: Sweden: Stordalen...
CGATGCCATGAGCGACGACGTGCTGATCCGGGTGGAGGGTGTCTCCAAGAAGTTCTGCCGCAGCCTGAAACGTTCGTTGTGGTACGGCGTACAGGACACTGTCAGCGATCTTCTTGGCCGCGACTGCTCCGAGCAGAAGCTTCGCCATGACGAATTCTGGCCGGTCGACAACGTCTCCTTCGAGGTCCGGCGCGGCGAATGTCTCGGCTTGATTGGCCGCAACGGCGCCGGCAAGACCACGCTCCTGAAGATGCTCAACGGTTTGATCAAGCCGGACCGGGGCCGGATCGAGATGCACGGCCGCGTTGGCGCGTTGATCGCTCTTGGTGCTGGCTTCAACCCGGTCCTAACCGGTCGGGAGAACATCTATGTCAATGGCGCCGTGCTCGGCCTAAGCAAGAAGGAGATCGACGCGAAATACGACGAGATCGTCGACTTTGCAGAGATTGGCGAATTCATCGAATCTCCGGTGCAGACCTATAGCTCCGGTATGAATGTACGGTTAGGTTTTGCCATTGCAACCGCGTTAAATCCGGATGTACTGCTGTTGGACGAGGTGCTTGCTGTTGGCGATGCAAACTTTCAGGCCAAGTGCTACCGGAGGATTGGGAACGTCTTAAAAAACTCTGCCGTTATCCTAGTGTCACATTATGCGCATCACATAACTAAGATTTGCGACAGAGCAATACTCCTTGATCACGGTCGAAGCCGGATGTGCGGAGCACCGACTGACGTTCTTATTGGCTATAATTCGGAGAATGACACGCTGAACGCTCAGACCACCGAGCCACTGACTATTCTGGGTACCGAGCTGTCCAGTGCCAAAATTTCCTGGGTCAGCCCCAAAGTCGATTACGGCGGAAAGCTGGAAATAGTTCTTGAAGTCAATGCTGTTACCGCCACACGGTGTGATCAGGCGTTTCTTAACATTGTTGACCGTGCCGAGAATGTCCACGCTCAGGTGATCTTGGATGGATTGATCGGCGACCTGCCGTCCGGGGTAACGAAATTTTCCATCTCGATCGGACCCCTGTATCTGTCGAAAGTAAGGCTTGCCGGCAATCTGATGATGCTCGGATCGGGAGGCAAGGATACTGTCGCCCACTTACGAAACTGCCTTGAATTTGAAAGCGATGGGCCGCTCAGTCTGGGTCCATTCTACTATCCATTATCCAAGGTTCGCCGCAACCAAGCAAAATCGGACTTATGCTTAGATCTTGCGGACAACGAATAAATGCGATGACGTGAGCCCCAGCTTTTCCAAAGTCACCACGCACTTGTTCTGTCGTCGGCCCATGTGGCCGTCATCTTCGCCATTTCAAACACCTCAAGTTATAATGCCAAATGTTCTTGCCCACCAGGTGCTTGCCAAACCGAATAAATTCTTGAATTTGAGATCAACTAACCCCGTGCACGGCTGGTCGCTCAGAGCTGATAAAGGCAAAGCAGTAATTGAAAACCTTCCAATGCCGGTTGGCAACTGCGATGCGGAAAAGGCCATTTTGGCCTCTTGCGTTCTCACGAACGTGCGCCAGGCAGTATATTCGGAATAATAATGTTCTATGTCCTCGGCACTGAAACGAAATGCAATCACTTGTGTCATCCACTCCTTTTCTACGGGGTCAAAAGTACCTTGTCGGCTGGAAAAATAACAAGTAATGAACAGCGTACAGCACATGGTGATAGGGGAAGCAGGCTCTTTTTTGGTCGTCGGCGACTTCTGCCTAGCAGGCAGCAATATCGCCGATGATGTCACACGACGGCACTTTTGGGCGGGCGTCGAGGAAGTCACGTCCGGTCAGACATGTATTATAGCGAATCTCGAGTGTGCGATTACCGATCGAGGCACTCCGCGGCCATACAAATGGGCTAATCTACGCGCTTCCCCGCGTCTTAGGCATGCGCTGCAAGGTCTCGACGTCGCAATCCTGGGAAACAATCACATTTCGGACTTTGGCCTCGAGGGCGCTGAGGACACGCTCGAGATTCTGAAGGAACAAGGCATTGCGCACGCCGGATATGGTAACACAATTGATGATGCGATTGCTCCTGCCATGCTCGAAAAGCACGGTGTCAGAATCGCAATCGTTTCCCTTTGTTGCCCCACGACGAATGGCGAAAACATCGCTACATACACGTCCGAAGGCGTTGCGCCCTTGGGCGCTGGCTTGTTGCAGCGTGCCGTAGCCGCAACCGTAGTCGAAGCGCGTGCGACCGCGGCGGCGGTATTGGTCTATCTCCATTGGGGTATCGAACGAGAGCATAATCCTGTTCCGGACCAACTGCGGCTGGCGCGCGTCGCCATCGATGCCGGGGCCGATGCGGTCGTTGGCTGCCATGCTCACGTCATTCAAAGTTTCGAACAGTATCATGGTCGGTGGATATTTTACGGACTGGGCAACTTTTTGTTTGATGCGGTGGAAATTCTCGAACCTTTGGGCAACGGCACCTTTCGCAAGGGCGCCATTCAGCTAAAAAAGGAAAATAAGCAATCGCTTGCGGTGGAATTCAGTTATCACCCGGATAGCACTTCTGGAAGGCTAAGGCTTAAACAGATTCACTGCCTTGAGTTCGGTGACGATTTTGTCCCTAAGCCAATCAGCTCTAAATCGCTTACCGTTAACCTTGGTGCAATCAACGATAATCTTTCCCGTTATGTTTCGTGGAATACGGCTGAGCTTAAGTCGGTACACGAGCCAAGATATGAAGCCGTTGTTCGAAATGGAACCATTACCTATTTTTACACTACTCGGCCGATTTCGGGGGCACTTGTCCGACGCTTCGGGTCCAGAGCACGCCAATATGTGAGGCGCTTGGATCGTATACTTGTCAGATAGCTTATGAGGCTTTTGGTGGACTCACAATTGCGATACGCTTCGATGACTATACCGTAATGTCTGAGGCATCACAGATCGCAGTTCCGTGGGTTGACGTCCGCCGTGCTCATACTCTGCAGCAACTAATGGACCGACAAGTGTCCATGTGCCGCCGGGCGCTCTTCGCGATTGGAAAAGAAAGGAGACAAGCGTGACGCTCGTCAAATCGTTAGCCAAAAAATCGCTGTCCTTTATCGGCAATAATAGTGCAACAGCGCGAAAGGCGGCCAATCTTATTATTCAGGCTTCGGCCAACAAGGAAGTGCCAAGTGATAGCTATGACTATCTCCGAGATAAATTTGTGAAAAATGGCAAAGACAGTGTGGTACGCGAATCCGAGCGTGGAAATTTGGTCAAGAGATTCGAGCTTATCGACTCGACCATTCCGATCGGGACGACACCAACAGACGGCTTGTTTCTTGCTGAGATGCTACTGAACGTTGAAGCCATGGGTAGCATCGTGGAGTGCGATTGTTATGCTGGTGGAAGCACAGCCAAGCTATCAATTATCGCCCAGCTTCTCGGTCGCCAGCTCATCGTCTGCGACAGCTTTGAAGGCCTGCCGGCCGTTGAAAAGTATTACCTGAGGGACCAACACTGCAGACGAAGCGACGAGTGGGTTACGGATTGGGAAAAGGGCCGATATGCTGCACGGCTGGAGCAGGTGCAAAACAACATAACGCGTTTTGGCGAACCTTCTGTGTGCAAGTTTGTAAGAGGGTGGTTTTCCGATACCTTGAACGACGCCAACTTGCCGCGCGAGCTGTCGTTCGTTTTTGTCGATGTCGACTTGGCCAACTCCGCCAAAGATTGCTTTGTCTCGCTTTGGCCTCGCCTGTCCGAACGGGATATATTTGTCACGCATGATACAGCATATATTAAAGTGTTCCAGGAATTTTACGATCCGGAACTCTGGAAAGACAAGTTCCAGTCGATACCTCCCATCTTATTTGGAGCTGGTTTCGGGCTTTGCAATGAATCGCCCCATCTTGGCCACATGGTGAAAGGGCAGTCTTTAAGTTCAGAATATTTGAAATCGCTTACAATCGACAAATGAAGTGTGGCGCTGTCAGCATCGAATTCAGTTCAAAGCAGCCTAACGAGAGACTCCGTTGAGCCAATACGTAGCCATCAATCCGGACGACTACACCGCGCCGGGAAAGCCGCCTGGATCCGATGCATCGTCTCCTCGTTGGGCCAGATTACTCATCGAAGCCGGACTTCGTGTAAAGTGGGTCGACGTAAGACGCAGCGACATTCTCGACCAGTTGCGTGATTGCCGCGGCTTCATGTGGCGCTGGGCCCATTTCAGCGGAATGGGCCGTGTCGCCCGACGATTGTTGCCTGTCATTGAGCGCGAGCTCAAGATTCCCGTATACCCTGATCAAAATACCTGCTGGCATTATGACGACAAGATCGCCCAATGCTATTTACTCAGGGCATTGGACGTTCCAATGCCGAGAACCTGGGTCTGGTATGACAGAGAACAGGCGCGCGCGTGGGCACAGGAGATAAAATACCCGTTAGTATTGAAGTTGGCTAGCGGCGCCGGTTCTATGAATGTGAAGCTCATAAGAAGTGTACCGGACGCACATCTCTGGATCGAGCGTTTGTTTGCACATCAAGTGCACAACCTCGAGGAGGAGCCGTTCAGATTGCTCGGCTTTGGCCGCAGCTTCCGCCATGCTGCATCCACGATCGTGAGGCGAAGACCCACTCTTTTATGGGATACGGGATACGAGCCCCAATCAGGCTATGTTCTTTTCCAGGAGTTCTTGCCCAATAATGGTTGGGACACTCGGGTGACCGTGATCGGAAATCGCGCATTTGCTTTTCGTCGCTTCAATCGTCCGGGCGACTTCCGTGCTAGCGGTAGCGGGTTGATCGACCACAATCCCGATTCCATCGATCAAAGGTTCGTACGTTTGGCCTTTACTGTGACGAAGCGTTTGCGCAGCCAAAGCTGCGCCATAGACGGCCTGTACCGCGGCTCCGAGCGCGTGGTCGGCGAAGTATCGTACACCTATGTGAGTTCGGCGGTGCACGACTGCCCCGGGCACTGGATCCTGAGCGGAGACGCCGAAACGGGAAAACTCGATTGGGTGGCAGGCCATATGTGGCCTGAAGAAGCACAAGCTGCAGATTTTGTTGCGCGAATTCGAGACAGATACGACATCTATTAGCGCGATGAAGCCGCATCAATTGGAGTATGCGCATGAGTTCAAATATCGAACCTTGGGTCGCCGCGGAATTCGAATATGCGAAGCGACTCAAGGGCACGCGTGCTGAGGATAGAGCGGCCCTTTACATTGAGGTCACAGTACCGTAGCGGGGCTGCGATCGGGTACATCAAGTGACCTGGCAACCCCCAGGAGCGGACCGCGGGTACAAACAGGCCGCGGGCGCAATCGATTGGAGCCCTATGCGAGGTGCAAGACGACGTTATCGAATTCGGGCCAGGGCGCGGTTTCACCGCGATGGTCATTCCGTCACATGTCAGGTATTACACCGCTACCGATGTTGCTGACCCATCGCTCGATGAAACTAGCCGGCTGTTAGCTGCACGTTGTCCACACGCAGACTGTCGCGTCGTCAAATGCTCGTAACCGGATTCATCCACCCTGACGACGCCCGAGAGCACTACCGGCAAGTGCTTCACATTCTGCGACCGGGTGGGCGCTATATCATTTCAACACCGAACAGGATGTCAGGCCCCCATGACGTTACGCGCATCGTATATCCAGATGCTAAGGAGCCGTTGGGATTTCCTCCCAATGAATCTTCGCACACTTATCTGAGTCGCGAATTGCGACGAGCGGGGTTCTCGCACATACATGCATTTTCGTTTCAAGATCAACAAAATGGATTTGTTAGAATTGTTGGGAAAACAAAGCTAGTTGACTTTGCATTCCGAGTTTCGGCCATCGTACCACGGCTACAACGTCGATTGCAGTGGCGAATGTACGCCCCTATCAATCTTGCCGCGATCAAATAAATGTTTGGCCAACCTGCACTCGGATCGAGAAGCCGTTGGTTTCAATCGGCTTTGGTTGCAAAGAGAAAAATGCAGCGATATTGGGCATCTCAAGAGGGCGTAATCGATCCGGAACGCGATATGCCGTGCGAATAGCTTTCCTCACTACCGAATACCCGTCGGAGCTTCCCGACGCCGGAGGGCTTGCCACCTATGTACATCGAATGGCGCGATTACTTCAAGAATTCGGCCATGAACCAGAAATATTTGTTACCTGCCGGAGCGAATCTTCTACCATTTCTTATGATGGTGTGTCTGTCCATCGGGTAGGATGGAATTACCAGCCTAGGATTCTCCGCATAGGGCAACGAGCCAGCAGGCGGTTGATCCCATCGCGTACTTGGAATGATTCAGTCGAATTGGTGTTACGAGCATACGCACTTGCGCGGGCGTTGGAACACCGCCACGCTTTGGCGCCGTTTGATTTGATTCAAAGCTCCGATTACCTGGCGGCGGGCTTACTCGTTCGTCGTCGTCCCGACCGAGTTCACGCCGTTCGATGTAGTACCGCCGCGGACTTATACAATGCATTCGACCAGAATCGTTCAGGGAGTGAAACTGTTCGTGCTTATTTGGAAGGATTGACGATGCGAAGGGCCGTTGTTGCCTACGCACCGAGCCGCTACGTGGCAGACCATTTTAGCCGCGTGCATAGAACCAAGCTCCATGTGATCCGGCCACCCCTACACATGGAGATATCAGAAACGCAGCCGCTTCCGTTCGCTCTGCCAAACCGGTTTTTTATTCACTTCGGGATGCTTATTGAGCGTAAGGGGACGGGTCTGCTTGCAGAAGCCTTGCCGTTGGCGTGGAAAATGGCGCCTGACCTGACGATGGTCTGGAGCGGTAAGTATTTTGACCAGTCGAAACTGCGGCGATGGCAATCGCTTTGGGGGGATCGGGCGACACAGGTCCAGATCACCGGACCCCTGCCAAGGCCTCAACTATATGCAGTTTTGCGACGAGCCGACGCCGCAGTGCTGCCGTCACAAGTAGACAATCTGCCAAACACTGTAATCGAGAGCCTTTCGCTAGGAATTCCCGTGTTGGGCTCACGCGGCGCAAGCATCGACGAGCTGGTCGAGGAAGGCAAAACGGGACACCTTGTCGAGTTGGGAAATGTAGATGACCTCGCGAAAGCGTTGGCTCGTCTGTGGCTAAAGAATTCACCAGTATCAAAGGGCTTCATTTGGCGGTCCAAAATCGCCGACGAAATGAAGCCGGAACAAGCTCTAGCGAATTTTCTCAGGCTCTGTGCACCCGGAGGGTCGAGGGAATAATTCACTCTAGAGTGCATAGTGGATGCGCTCCAACGTGCCGTCCCAGTTCCACAGATCCAGATAGTCGTGCACCGTGCTCTTCGGCGGCAGGTCTTTTGGCAGAGCCTTCCATTGGCAGCCGGTCCATAGGATGTAGAAGATTCCATTCAGCACCTCACGCACGTTCACGGAGCGTTTGCGCCCGCCATGTCGGGCAGGCGGGATCATGGGCTCCACAATCACCCATTCGGCATCAGTCAAATCGCTCGGGTAACGAAGGCCACTGCGGTTCGCAGCTTGGCGGTGTTCGGGTTTCCACATCGGGCGCTCCATCGAGAATCAAGCGCCCAACAATGAATCACATCCGATTCATGCGATTCAAGAAGTTTTCGGATCGGCTCTGAGCTGAGAGATGATAGAAAAAATTCTGGCTCGTTTGGTATCCGGCGGCCGCGCCCGGGTTCGCGTTGTCCAAAGGGGACCGACTTTTCTATTGCCGGCTTAGGACCAAATTCGCAAGTTCTACGCTCACTGCGATGCGTAGATCGCGGCTAGAGAAGCGAAGGCATTAATCTCCCGATGCTCGACGCGCCCTTCTCTATTGGCACCTATTCAGAGTGCTAAGCTGCGCGATCGAACAATTCGCCGCAGCCGTACCGCCTCAGCAGTTCGTGGGTGTTTGCCGCATGCATACCAAGCACCTATGGTGGCGTGGCCGTCAACATCGGCCGAAAGTGAGGCCAAGCTGTACGGATTATATTCGCAAGTGCTGATTCGCTTGGATTATAGCCGAGCGATTGACGCGCCAACTCGATGCCCGCGACAAGTTCCGGAGGATCACCAGGTCTTCGAGGTCCATAACGCACAGGGACAGGAAGCCCGGTAATCGCCTCCACAGTCGCTAAGACTTGCCGGATACTGCTACCCTGACCACTACCTAAATTGACTTTCAGTGATCTGCCGCCCTTCTCCATCCATTCAAGTGCCTTAACATGTCCATCTCCGAGATCAGTCACGTGGACGTAATCTCGGACACATGTGCCATCGAAGGTTGGATAGTCGGTTCCGAAAACATCAAGTGCTTCGATGCTTCCGGCGGCTGCCATCAAAGCTCGAGGGATAAGGTGTGTTTCTGGCTCATGCCGCTCCGCGAGCTCCCCTTCGCTATCGGAGCCACAGGCGTTGAAGTAGCGTAGCGACACGTAGTTGAACCCATAAGCAGCGGAATAATCGGAAATTATCTGCTCGCCGACAAGCTTCGTACGCCCGTATGGATTTATTGGATATTGAGTTGTCGTCTCCTGAATAGGGATTGTGCTAGGTACTCCATAACTTGCGCAGCTGGATGAAAAAACAATCGATCTTACCGCCTGACGACGCATCGCCTCTACCACAGCAAGCGTACCAGAAACATTGTTGCTATAATATTTGGACGGATTTTCTACAGATTCTCCCACATAAGCCGATGCGGCAAAATGTATAACGGCGATCGGGTTATGGTCTCGGAGGGCCGCCGTTACCGCTTCTTGGTCCCTAACGTCTCCGCGAATTAATGGCCCCCATTGCACGGCATCAGCATGTCCAGTCGATAGATTATCGAAGCTGACGGGAAGGTATCCAGCGCGAGAGAGCAGCTTGCACGTATGACTGCCAATGAACCCAGCGCCGCCGGTGACAAGAATACTTGGTTTAAGCATGTTTTAGATTTTTGACAAGGTGACTGTTTTAACGGTGACCCACTGGCGTCCATCTTTGCTAGGGATGATTCAGAACTTTGCGCTCCTTACACACGCAATCCCCTCTAATCGAGTGCGAATTTGCGGTTGCTAGCGAACCAAAGTCCAATTGCGACTAGACTGCGGCACAAGTACATTTAATTCACCCTGAATTGAACAAGCACGGAGAATTATTAAGTGTATCCATTGGGTTTGCAAGTCGACAGCTTTGCTGCCTGCCAGTGTGGGCGAAGCACCTCAACCCGGACAGACAATAAACATACGGAAACCCGATAAACATACGGAAAGCCGATCAGGTCCGCCAAGCTTTTCTATAGTCCAATGCCTTGGACTATAGTAATTGTTTTGAAGCGGAAAAATAAAAGGCTATCTAGTGCCGAGCAGGAATGACGAAGGCGTTTTGGCATGAGTACGATTCGCTTCGATGGATCGACCCCGATCATCTCGGTCTTGTTGCCCGTCTATAATGCGGAGCGATATCTTCATCAAGCTGTCGACAGCCTTCTCGCTCAAACGTTCCCGAATTTTGAGCTATTGGCACTGGACGATGGAAGCACGGACTCATCACTATCTATCTTGCGCCAGTATGAGGCCACAGATAGGCGAATGCGCGTCATTTCCAGAGAGAACCGAGGGTACGTTGTTGCTCTCAACGAACTAATTGCCGCATCGCGCGGTCAGTATTTGGCTCGGATGGATGCAGACGACATATGCTTGAGAGATCGCTTTGAAAAGCAGCTGGCGTTTTTCAATTCTCAACCCGGTTATGTGCTCGTCGGTGGGATGGTCGAACAGGTGAATGCCGCGGGACAGTCAATAGGAATAATGAGGAGTCCGTGTTCCCATGATGAAATCGATTTGGCTCATCTCAAAGGAAGCACGTCGATTTGCCATCCTACGGCGATGTTCCGGCGCGCCGCCGTCGAGATGACCGGATATTATGACAAAGCATTTATGCCGGCTGAGGATTTGGACCTGTGGCTTCGGCTAGCCGAAATCGGCAAGATTGCCAATCTCCCGGACGTCGTCCTACAGTACCGTCTCCACGGCAACTCGGTCAGCGAGACGAATCGGGAGCTAGCGCAAGACGCAATGCGGCGCGCATGCGAAGGCGCTTGGCAGCGACGAGGAATAAAAGGCAGGTTCGAACTAGTTGAACATTGGCGTCCGGGCCGAGACAAGGGCTCGCGTCACAAATTCGCGCTTCAATACGGCTGGATTGCATGGAACAGCGGTAATCGGGAGACATGGTGGGCCTATGCGCTCGAGGCCATGCGACTGCGTCCGTTTGCCGTTTCTACGTGGCGACTGCTCGTCTTTGGGCTTCTTAAGAAGCCGCATAACCAGACCGAGCGGTAAAATGGTCGATGTGGCAGTCATCATGCCGGCGCGCAATGCGGCCCGGACGATCGGCGCATCGATACGATCCGTTCTCGCACAGCCCTCAGTCGCTGAGCTCATCGTAGTTGATGACCACTCAACCGATCAGACTCTTGAAGCGGCGAGACAAGCCGGCGATGCACGCCTCAAGACATTTCACAGTCCCGCATGCGGAATTGCCGCCGCGCTCAATTTCGGATTAAGCAAAGCTGCGAGCGAGTACATAGCACGTTGCGACGCCGACGACCTCTACCCCGAAAATCGACTGGATTGGCAGCTCTCCTGGCTCCAGAGCCACTGTGATTACATAGCGGTCTCAGGGGGCTTCCGTGCGATATCGGAGCACGGCAAGGCATTGGCAGATTTGGGATGCCAAGGTATGGGGCGCGATGTAACAGCAGATCTACGTGCCGGGAATTCTTTGACGACTCTTTGTGCGTGGCTGATGCGTGCGGAAGCAATCCAGCAAGCGGGGGGCGCCCGGCCCTGGTTCAAGACGGGCGAGGATATTGATCTCCAGCTTCGTCTGGCCCGATACGGTAAAGTATGGCATGAACCACGCGTTTCTTACATTTATCGGCTTCACGACAGCTCCATTACACATGAACAAAGCACTGGTATTCAAGAATTCTATAAAACGAGCGCTAAACAATTTGCTGTCCAGCGGGCGCAGCGGGGCTATGATGACCTCGAAATTGGATCGCCACCGCCGTTGCCAGAGGCAAATGACACCAGCCGGGAATCGGCTGCCGATCACAGCGTATCGCTGCTGGTTGGTGGAGCCTGGGTGCAGCATCGGGAGGGGAAAAAAATAGCGGGCGTGCAGACAATGCTCAGGGCAATCGGCCTGAAACCGCAACGCTTCTCCTTATGGAAGGAGTTAGCGACGCTAATTATTAAGCCAACGCGCTAAATCGCCCTAGCGCTCACAGTCACCCTCTACTTGTCGCCGGGCTCCGACTTGAAGTCCCCAAGGTGATGAAAAGTGCGAACGTCGGTCACGCTTTTAATTCACCGCATCAATGACTCGTTGATCCGCAGATTATAATGGCGGCAGCAAAACAGGCGCCCGCGAGGATGCCCTCGCGATACCAAACTCTGAACGCACGATATCGCATGCTGAGCGATCTACGATGCGCATAACCTTCATTTCACCGCCCGTCAATTTTGGCGGAGGCACCAAGGTCATTGTCATATACGCCCAGCACTTGCAGCGTATGGGCCATACCGTTCGCATCGTTTCGCCGCCGCCACTGAAACTAAATCTATCAAGGAAAATCAAGTCATGGCTGAACGGCAACGGTTGGATAAGCGATTTGTCGCGATCGAGATCGCATTTAGACGGAAGTGGCGTTGATCACCATATTTTGGATCGATATCGCGCGGTCACCGATGACGATGTCCCGGACGGCGACGTTGTCATTGCAACCTGGTGGCTGACAGCCGAGTGGGTCGCACGACTGAGTGCTCGCAAGGGAGCAAAGGTCTATTTTATTCAAGGCCACGAAATCCATGGTCATTTGCCGGTGGCGCGCTCCCAGGCTACCTATCGTTTCGCCTTCCATAAAATCGCGGTAGCACAATGGCTTAAGCAAGTGATGACCGAACAGTACGGCGACAATGTCGTTGATGTTGTCCCCAACAGTGTCGATCGAACACAATTTTTTGCGCCACTACGGGGTAAGCAACTAGTTCCTACGGCAGGGTTCTTGTACGCGCACGGCAACGTCAAAGGCGTCGATTCAACGCTTGCAGCACTTCGGATCGTGCGCAAGCGAGTGCCTAGGCTACACATTGTCTCGTTTGGCAGCCAGCGCCCCGATTCGCGCTCGCCATTGCCCAAGCATGTCGAATTTTTTCATTTGCCATCCCAGGACAAGATTAGAAATCTGTATGCGCGCTGCGATGTCTGGATTTCCGCTAGCCGCAGTGAAGGCTTTAATCTTCCGGCCCTGGAAGCCATGGCTTGCAGGACACCCGTTGTCGCGACTCGAACCGGATGGCCGGAGGAAGCGGTAGAATCACATTGGAACGGCATTCTTGTAGACGTTGACGATGTGAATGGGCTCGCCCAAGGCGTGGAATGGGTGCTAACACGAAGCGATGAGGATTGGAGGACGCTGTCGGCAAACGCCTATGCGACAGCATCGGCTGGCTCATGGCAGGAAAGCGCAAAGTTGTTCGAAGGGGCTTTGGAGCATGCCCGCGTTCGGGCAAAACGTGGGGAAATTTTTGGCTACACTAGATAGCCGGATCATCTCGAAGTCGCTGAATGTGAGTGTATTTAGTCATTGCTCGGCATGCAACATAGCACTCTGCTGTTGCATTAGTACGGAGAGCAATCGTGCTTTACATCGACTTCGCCCTAATATTGGGAACGGCGATCGGGTTGATCTGCAGCATACGTTGGTCCGCCCCAAGGCCGTTTCGCGATCCACCGCGTCATCTGCTCATTTGCTGCGCCCACTCCGACGACTGCGTAATCACGGGGGCTGAATATGCGTGCGAGGCCATCAAAGCTGGACTTTCCGTCAGAGTCGCATACTTGACCTGCAGTGCCCCTCATCCTGGGAGCGAAATTGCCAAACTACGCAAGACCGAAGCGCTTAAGGCATGGTCGAAACTCTCTGTTCCTCAGGAGAACTTCACGTTCATCAATCTAAGTGAGTCCCCAGTCGGGGGACCTGTGACGTACTCGGATGAGGACATCGCCAACGCGGTAGTGAAGCTTAAAACGCTTATCCTCTCGCTGCCGCAAAGCGCAGCGATGATAATCCCAGCACAGGGCGAGTATCATGTCGATCACAGAACCGTTCGAAAGGCTGCCCTGTGCGCGATAACCGAGAGCGGGCGAGTGGATATTCTCGCTTACGAGAGTCCGGAATACAACGCATTCTTATCTCTTTTACATTCCCCCAACAGAACTATTCGTGCAGTACTAAGAAGTGTCCCGGTATTGAAGTGGTTCGTGAGACCCTATTCAGGACGCTCTAACTACGTCGAAGGGTCATCCGGGTTCATCTTCAGTGGCAATTACACTCACCTCGCAACAAAGAAGCACCTTTTAGGGTGTTTCTCCTCTCAGGATGGAGACTTGCTCGTACGGCTGTTTGGATATGAAACGTTGTATCGTCCACTTTTACTTACAAAGATTCCGCGCGTGCCGAACAGGGCATTGTTCATTTCGGCATTCGGCGGCTATTGCGATTTATCGACATTGGCGTTGGCACTTACTTTGCTGGGCATAGCGTTTCTAACGGCGCATGAAGTTGCGCGAGGCTTGACTACCGCACTTTCGCCAACGCTTCCCATAAATAACTACCTCCTATTGCTGTCGAGCCTCTCGGCAGGCGCTTACTGCGTTCGAAGGTTCCGCCGAACCGCAAGTCTGGAAAGTGCATTGTTCGTTTGGGTAGCCGCTTTAGGCCTGATCTTTGGCGCCCTTTGACTACAGAATCGACACCAGCAAAAATAGGAACTCACACCACTGGTTTGCCCTACAATATGGCTCGGTCGCACGGAAGCACATTCTCGAACACTGCACTTTTTGTTATGGAAGGGGCGGCGGACTCCCCGCTCAACGTGATTACGGGCGTCACGCGGAGATCTGGAATCTTCGGAAGTTTTACGATAGAGGGATCGCGATAAGCTTTCGCATAGGCTGAGACTTCGGGCGTCCTGTCCGCGTCTGGAGAGCAAGATAGAACATCCTTGGGGTGATGCTGTGGTGTGCTTCCTGGAAATACCTCATCTGGCATTTCGTCGGTCGCAAGGAAATCGACAAAGTGCGGATTCAACCGCTGGACGGCTCAAACGAGTGGACTCGTTGTTCCGGAAGAATTTCGGAGCTATTGGGAGGCGGGATTTGCGGCATTTGGTGAAAAAGTTAACACCCATGAGGCGAATTCGCGGTTGGTTAGCATTCTTGCCTCTTTTCTTCTGCGCTGTGGTAACCGCTCAAGCGGCACCCCAGAGTGGCGTCATTACACCGGGCCCAAGTCCACGCGCCCAGGTCGACCTAGAGGCACCGTGGGCTTTAGAATATCCCTTCATCAACCTGATTAAGGACACCGGTGACTGGTGGGCCCACGGGAAAAATGACGTCGTACTCGACCCGACCGTAGCGGACAGCAACGGCTATCCGCTCTACGATCCGAACGCGGCTAGTCATTATGGGTGGACCATCGGCACCCGGATCCCCCAGCAGTACGCGCGCGCAGGACATTATGTCCTGACGTGGACTGGGGCGGGAGATTTCGAAGCAATCAGAGAATTCCCAGATCAGTCCGGAGGGGTGATCCACAAAGTAAGTTGCACCGGGAGCGGCAGTTGCAACAACACTAACTGCAACGCCGGTCAGGAGGTGCGGGGATACGTGGCGGGCAACGTCCTAACCGTCACGACCGCGCCTTCAGAATCCGGGTGTAGTCTCGTTGTGGGCCAGCCGATCTCGGGTGCTGGGATAGCGATCTCCAAGTTTGGAACGCCGACGATCATCACAGGTAAGTCCGGATCATCGAACTGTCCAAGTTGCACCGGAACGGGTGCGGCCGGAACCTACCTCATCAACTTCTCGCAGACTGCAGGATCATCAGGACGCACAATCCCGATCAACCCGGGCGGCAGGTTTGAGTTCTCGATCACTGACGAGATCGTGGGGTCTAATTGGAACAGCACCACTTCGAGTTTGAGCATAAACCTTCGCTCGACCGGCACCATCACAAATCAATCTAATACTGCGCAGAACATTGCGCTTGTCTATTCTTGTCTCAATACAGGAGACTGCGACGGCGAGGATGACGAGGAAGTCTATTGGACTGGTCAGATCATTGGCACCAAGCTGAAACAGGTTCTGACGGAAGCCGGCATCGGCGTCATCCGTGATCTCGGCTTCACACAAAATGTGTTTAGCGGCCTCACGACTTGGGGATCGCGAAAGCCCGCCACGTACTATGCGTGGGGCACGACGGAAATGCGCAACAGCATCTACACCGGCAGCCGCGGTGGCAACCCAGTGCAAACGGCGAATACGACCACCTCTTTCACCGGGAGTATATCCGGCTCCATCCTGACGGCTTCCAACGTGACCGGGAAGATCGCGAACGGCCAGTATCTCGATGCCGCGCATATTAAAGGCACGATATCAAATGGCTCCAAAGGTGCTGGCACCATCTTGAATGTTAACAGCGTCGTCGATGGAACGCTCGCTGTTGGACAGTTTCTCTACGATGCGGGCGGCGTGATCTCGGATAATTTTAGTACCGGCGCGTACACTAGAATAACGACTGATTCCAGGAACACGACCCCAACATCGTGCGGAGGCTCTCCTTGCACCGGCGCTGGTGGAACCGGAACTTATCTCGTTTCCATCTCCCAATATGTAACGCCGAACGATCTCTGGGGCGCTAAGATCGGCACCGACATCATCAATGTCACAGACATTGGCGTCGCGCCCAAGACGACCATTTCCGCATCAGCGTTGCCCAGTCAGCAAGTGTGTGGATCTTGCACCGGGACCGGGGGCGCCGGAACTTACCTTGTGCAATGCTTGCTCCCTTGTGTACAGCCGGGCGTCGGCAGCGAGGCGATGACGACGGTGGCGTATCGCTTTCAGAGTGGCGTTGATAGCAGCCCGCCCCTTGACAAGGAAACGATCATCATCAAGTGGAACAATAGCGTCGCCAACCCTAGCTCCACTTGGTTCAGCGCCGATGGCGGCACGACTTACCACCCGCTAATAAGCAGCAACGGTGTCAACTACACCACGATCAATCGTGCGCCAATCAACGGCCGCGTCGTCACGCTGGTTTACGATGCGATCTTCCAGGGATGGCTCGTCTACGGTGGAGCGTACTCAACTTGCTGCGGCCTCGCTGGGGCTGTCGGTATACCTAATTTCGTGCCTCCAGAAGTCTTTGTCGAACTTTGTGCGGAGGTCGGAGCCAGTCCTTGGATCACCGAGCCTTACTTAGCCGCTGATCCCATGACAGATTACATCCCGCAGTATGCCCTCTACATTAAGAAAAATTATCCGAAGATGGTGCCTACATTCGAGACTCCGGACGAGACTTGGAACCGCGCCGTGGATAATGGCGTTTTCGCGAAGATACGGACGAGCTACTATCATTCGCTCGACCGCGCTTGGCCTGCTGATGACAGTGGCGATGAATGGGCCGGGAAGGTCGCATCCACGATGTGCCAAACCGTCAGCGCGATCTACAATGGAGACCCCGCCAAGTACAGATGCATCGTCGGCGTATGGACGAACGGAGAGTGGCGCGATCTAGCTCAGGCCAATCCTAGACTCCTTTCGGACGCCTATGTCCGCCAGAACCCGGCACTTATTCCTGTCCAAACAGGCTGTGCAGGGCCGGGAGCGGTTCAAATATCTTGCCCTGTTCCATTTCAACAAGCCGCGGCGTTTAACTGGGTAACAGAGGTCGCCCCGTTTGGTTACTGGACTCCTAGCGAATACGGCACGCAGCGAGAAGTCGCTGACGGCTACAATTTCTTTTACGGCACGCCCTCGCAGCAAGCAGCCATACTTTCGTCTTCCAATTGGTTTGCAAATGCGGGGGCGGGCTACATCAAAAACATCTGGCCAGCTTTTTACAAGTGGGCAACAAGTTGCGCTGGTCACGGCACTCCATGTGGCGTGCGCGGACTCGCGGCCTATGAGGGTGGCTACAACGTTCCTACTCGTGGCGGCGATCAGACGCTGAGGTTTTCTTCGGCCACACGTTCACGCCCTTGCGTCCTCAATACTACGTCGAACGGCGCTGTGGCAGGAATGCCTGTTAGCATCAGCGCCAACCCATCGGGCTACAATGGTACTTTTATCGTCGGGGCCAATCCGACCTCTGCGACCATACCCCTGCTGGATAGTGATGGTGTTACGCCGTTCGATTGCTCAGGATTGGGTTCTTTAACGAGTGGCACTCTGACCTACACTGGCTCAGCAAATTACATCAGCTATATGCGCAACATGAGCTATGTTTCTCCGGCACTGGAAACAGCGCAGAAGAACATCTACGATTCCTTCTACACGTTTGGCGGTGCCGGGATGTCACAACTTAACGTCGCTAATCCGAATGTCGTCGACGGGGGATGGCTGGCGATGGCGAATGACATCAACGGGTATTTTTCCGTTGGTACGTGCAGTTCGTGCTCGATCTCCGCAAAAACGCTGACACTTGGCGGTACTGTCAGGGGACGGTTTCAGGTCGGTCAGACTCTCTATGGTGCCGGCCTTCCTTCCGGCGCCGCAGCCGTGACAATTACGGGTTACATCAGTGGCTTAGGAACGAAGCCTAAGGATCAGTTGAGCATTTCGGGATCAGCTACCGTTTCTAACAAGCCTATCAACAGTACGGTCCACTTTACTCCGCCAGCTCTTTTTCCATCGCTGAAGGGTATGCAGGAGTATGATTCCGAGCATGGAGGCTGACTGCTCAGGCGTGACCTCAAACCCGGCGGCGACGACACCGCTCCGATGTGGTTTAGCGACGCCCCCCTGCTTCACTTGTACCTGGACTACTTGGAGAGGCGGTTCACAATGCGATTAGGATTGGGACTGCGTGCATCATTTGCTCGGTTTGCCCCGAAGATAAAGGTATTGAACACGTGGCTCCGCCGTCCTGATATTTATCGCACAAGTACACCAGAGCGATTAGGTATCGTTTACAGCGCTCCAACACATTTATCGACGTCGGAACGATTGTTTCTCTATGCGATCGTCCGGGGCACCGTTCCGCGGCGCGCTTTAGAGATTGGTACGGCTGTTGGTGGTTCTGCTGCAATCGTCGCCGCAGCAATGGAGGATAATGGCGTTGGAAGAATCATCGGAGTAGACCCAGTGCGGCGCGTCAACCCCACTGCTCGGCGTTTTTATAAGCGGTTTCAATTGGTCGAGGGCGATGCCCCGAATGGTCTTGACGAAGCCGCGCGAGCAGCCGGAGGTAAGTTTGATTTAGTATTCTACGATGGCCCAAATGTGTATTCGGCAACGAACAGCATAATCACGGCAGTCATCCCGCATTTGTCGGAGCGCGCATATATTATTATTGATAATGGATTGCACTACGGGTTGCATCAAGCGATCGCTGACGCGATCGAGACCGACGGGCGATTGCACGATTGCGGATTTGTCTGTGCAAAGTTGGGATTACACGATCGGCATGCAGCCTACTCCGGGCTGCGACTGATCCGCTTCGAGAGCAATCGCGTGAGCGATCCGCAACCGGTTATCGACCGTGAATATCGTGCAGCTGGTTTGCCTGTCCCAGCATTCGATCCGGAGGTGGTGAACCATGATGGCTGGTGGTGCCGAACAGTCCAAGCCTGTCCGAAATGTGCGCGCGGAGAGCCTTTCAAATTCGAGGCGAATTGACGGTGGAACTGGTCGTTGTCCTTATGTTCGATTAGTGAAGTCGATGCTGGCGGGAATGCTCAGACTCAGCCGGCTCATTGATGTCCACCAATGAAATATTGGCATTGTTGTTTGATCGCGCAATCAAAGACCGCTCGACCGCCTGAGCCTTCACCCTTTTCCGGGCCAAATCGACCCGTCATGCACATTCCGATCGGGAAGAGTGGCAGGCGGTGGTGAAAGTTTCCGCAAAACCAGTATCGTCATCGTGTCTTCGTGTACTGTCAGGTCATCGCAATTTCGAAGACCTTCGCGTGCGGCCATTCTGACGAGAAACGATATCGGCAGATAAATTGGTCGAGCTGTCGAAAAGGATGTCGAATTCGCAAACAACCGTTTCCCGAATGCCCGATACCATAACGTGTTGGTTAGCGTTAGAGCGACGGTTTTGAGCAAGTGAATCCTTGGATCTTTCTTGAAGCAACGCAACTCATTCAGACAATAGGTAGACAGCCCAGATGCTGAGGTTAAGACTTGCCCACCGGGGCGTAGAAGACGGGCAGCCTCTCGAAAGGTTCTCGCAATGTCTGTATACTGAATGGCACTCCAAATGAGAACCGAGTCGAACTGTCCGGTCTCGAATGGTGTACTTTCCGCAGTGCCTAACCTTAGGTCTGGCGGACGTAAATCCTCACGCCTAGCCAATATTGAAGAGAGAGCGACATAGACTGGTTCGATCTCGACTCCAACGGCTCGTCGAGCGACCGTGCCAATACGGACGAGATTGCACCCCCATCCCGCCCCAAATTCAACCACATCCTTGTCGCGGAAGTTCTCCAACCTGAGCGCTGGTTTACTATCCTCGCCATGAAATTTGCGCCCCCGATCACGCCAGAATAGATATTCGCGCGCCGAATCAGCGCATTTCATTCCTAGGACCGTCAAAACAACCCCGTCGTGCAGCTTCTCGCACAAACCAACGGACGTCATTGTTTCAATAAGCGCGCAGTCGTCCGGACCGATTGGAAACCGGCGATTTAAATGATGTAGCAAAGCGAGGCAATCGTCACCTCGCGGACCACACAAAAGAGTCTCGATCTCTGACCAGGGCGGCACATTGTTCATCATTTTATAAGTGGCCTTGCGGTCGCAAACGCACTCTGAAGGCTAAGGGTGTGACCTCGAGAGACACAGTTCTTAAACCGTTTACACCGTAAGCATCTATTGATATTGGAGGCTGCTCAAGGCGATAATTCAGGAGTCAAGCACAGACAGAGTCCATTTAATGCGGCGGTCAATCCATATCTCCTGCGTGTTCGCCCGCGCAAACTCCACCGCGGCGTGCGACATTTTTTTGAGACGCGGACGATCATTATCAAGATCGAGGATCCGCGCCGCGAAGGCGTCTACGTCGGGCCAAGGACTGACCTCCACTGCATTGCTTTCAAGTGCGAGACTGGCGTAATAGTCGATGTCGAACCCCAAGATCGGCAGGCCCGAAGCCATCGCGTCGAAGGCAGCGCGCGGCGTGTCTTCGGTGAGCGGTGTGGCCAACATTAGATCCGATTCACGAATTTTAGCGAATAGGCGATCACCGTATGGCAGTGGGTCGTTGAAACGAATTGCCTCTGCCGCTCCCAGTTCCTTCACGCACGCCCGCAAGCGCGCTAAGTCGTCGCCACCGCCCAATAGTTCTAATACGAAGGCTCGACCTGAAGTGCAGCGCGCCTTCCAAACGGCTTGGATCATTCGATCGAGGCCCTTGTACGGTACAAAGCGGCCGAAGTAGATGAGGGAAATTGGACGCCCAAGGTCCACAAGTCGCTTCATGCGAAGCTCAAGTGCCGATTCGTCAATAATCTGTTCGAGCGAGTGAGCCGTGTCCCAAATATGGCGAACGTTTTGGCGCCCCCGACCGAAGTCACGCACCATGCTAGCCCCCTTCAACAGTGACAACGAACTCGTTCGGGTCGCGATGTACATGTGGGCCAAGCGAATCGGATCGTAGGCTAGTTTACAAACAACGAAGCTCTTTAATGACCATTGGCCAGTTTTCCAGAATCGCCAAGCGTCCTTACGAAAGTCCATATCAACAACGAAGAGTGTCTTACAGCCATCAACTTTAGCGGCAAGATTCGCCAGCAAAGGAATAGGTCGTCTGATATCCCACGCCAGACCGCTATGGACAATTTCAGAGCGCTTGGTCCGTAGGCGCAATGCCCTCCAGACGGGGAGAGCCTCTTTTGACCAGAATTTCCAAGCGCTGACACTCGCGTGATTCAGACCGACATAGAAAATGCGGTCTTCTGTTTCGACAATGTGTCCAAGATGGCCGCGATTGTCGCGATAATATTCGTCGCTGTATTGGGGAGCAGCAATCCACAGTCGTTCGAACCGGGGTGTCAGCTTCTTTTGCAGAACTCGTAAATGCTCGGCGAATGCGCTCTCAGTTGCAAACGTATGGTCATCAATCCTGTAGCAAGGGGCCTGAACAACCAGCAGATATTCCGTCCGCTCGTCCCCACCATGCATGAGCTAATCTCGCACCTTGTCTGTGATCAGCAATCTTCTTCCATCGGCTTTCGAGCTGACTTATCCGATCCCCACAGTCGATCGACACGCAATTTTGTACCGTCGTAGAGTTACGTCGGGCGTCTATGGAGTCCCGGACTTACTACCGCGCAATGCGGCCGTCCAGCACGAGTTACGGTGGCTTCGTAAACTTAGTTGAAGTGTTTTCGGACACAAGGCATACCGGCTCTGCTACGAAGACCTGGACGCGCGATTATGCAGATCGACTGTTGCGCTAGACGTTCCCCTGCCCTATGAGATCGGTCAGTAATAACTATAACCGCCGCGCAACCCCAATCAATTCACGCATGATCACTTCTGAAAACACTAAACCTAAGTTTCGGGTAGGGTTGCTGCTCGATAGTCCGCGCATCACTAAATACGTAGTTGACTTCGTTAAGAGAGTTCAATCGCATGATGCGCTGGAACTCTCTTGCGTCTTTCTGATCGCACCTAATAAAATCGGCGAGTCAAGTCGCTCCCCCGTAGCCAACCTTCTTCTCAACTTCATTCTTGCGATCGAACGAATATTTCTTCTCAAAAATAAGCGCCATAATAATCACTTGCAAATGTTCGATTTATCTTCTGTGCTGCCGAACACGAACGTCCAGCCTCTAAATGATGACGATATCCAGCCTGTCGCTGCACCTGATTTGGATCTTTTGATTGCACTTTCCCCGACGGCTCCGCTTCATTTGAGAAACGCAGCAAAACTAGGAGTGGTTACGATATCGCATTCCATCGAATTTATCAATGGAGATGGCCTTGCGGGCTTTTGGGAGGTATATTTTCGTAGGGACGTTAGCAGTTTTTCCGTCAAACGATTCACCAAGACTAGTGGGACAGGCGATTCGCTGCTTCGCGGCCAGGTGGGCACGCAGTTTTATTATCTGCTCAATCAAGCCACGCTGTTCGAAAAATCCAGCTACTATCTGTTTAAGGTGGTTGAAAGTATCGCAAGCGCCGGCGAGGTTCCTACGCCTGAGCCGAATTATCCAGTTTGCTTCATTCCGCGTAGCACACCGAGCGCACTGGAGGCGATCTACTATCTAATTGGATTAGTTCGCCTGGTGACGGGAAAACTTCTGGAAAATGCACGCGGCTATAAATATCGCTGGAACGTAGGGTTTTTGCTAACTGATTGGAGGAATGCGAATCTGTGTCGCGCTTCGATCATTGAAAATCCAGCCGGGCGGTTTTTGGCGGACCCGTTCGCACTATCTAGGAATGGGCGCAATTACTGCTTCGCGGAAGATATCGATTGCAGCGGGAACCGTGGCAAAATAGCTGCTTATTCTCTTGAAGCAGACAGGGCTACTTTTCTCGGCGTCGCTTTGGAGGAGAACTTCCATCTTTCCTACCCCTATTTGTTCCAATATCAAGGCGAACTCTATATGTGCCCCGAAACTAGCGAAAGCCGGGAAATTCGAATCTATAAATGCATTGATTTTCCTCTGCGTTGGAAGCTCGCGAAAGTTATTATGAAAAATGTGTCCGCAGTTGACACCATGCTATTTGAACGAAACGGAGTGTGGTGGATGCTGACCAATGTTGATCCCGCTAACTGGGGCGATCACAGTTTGGAGCTTTGTATTTTTTCGGCGAAATCGCCTCTTGACGAGGCGTGGGCCTCGCATCCAGGCAATCCCTTCTTCATTGACGCCTTGCGCGCAAGAAATGGAGGGATGATTAGAGAGGGTGATAAGATTTTCAGAGTAGCTCAAGCTCAGGGTTTCGATACGTACGGAAAACGAACTACCGTCCACCAGATCGTCGAGCTAGATGACCAGATTTACGTTGAACAATGCGTCTACGAAATATTGCCGTCGTTCAAAAGAGGGATCGTTGCTACACATCATCTCCATAGTGTTGGAGATATCACGGTGCTCGATTTTGCGCGTGACGGTCATAGCTGATACAAACACGCGACTAGGGATACAAAACCTGCGATATGCCATCTATCTGCTCGAACCGTGGTTCGGCTCCTGGTCCAAACTCTTTAACATTAAATCCATAGTCTGTAGAATCTCCGAGCAAGAAAAACAATATCCACGCTCGCCCCTTGCTCCGACTACAAAACCAAATCTCATGCCCACTGCTTCCGACCAGCCGCGATGCCACGCTACAAACCGATCTGGAGGTTGAAGAACGATCAAACCGCTATTTTCCGGAACGGAAAAGGCGCAATGAGCGCCGTGGCTCCCATCGACTGATACGACCACCTTGGCAGTCGCTAAAGTTCCCAGTAGGCGCTGTAGACTGTCAGATTCCATATCAACGACGATAAAACCATGCTTTATTAGCACCTCAATTATTTCTTCCTCATTTTGGATCACTCGTCGTGCACCCAGCGCGCCGCGTCGAATATACACAAGCGTTCGGCTGTCGTCCCCGGCCAAGCGCGCTCTGACCCGTTCCCTTAAAAGTCGATATCGCAATCGCTTCAAGCTGTTTTGCGCAAAGTCCTGATAAACAATCAGATGATCGATCCGAGCTCTGTCCACCGGAGTCCAGTTTTGGCCGAAATATGATTGGTATTGTTCCTGATGCCCCTCAGCATAGACAGGTCGCCGTAGGCAAAGTGGCTGCCCGTTCCTTTCTGCCAATAGGTATCGTAGGCAATCATCCGTCAGCCAATGACCGAAGTATTTGGTGCCGATGTAAGAAGAAGCAAGTCCAACTGTCCCGAAATGTGGTAGCTCAGATGATAGTGAATAGCAGACGGACTTGTCCGCAACCAAGTGCTTAAGGCGACCATGATAAATGGAGCCGTCAAATAAGATCGCATCTCTGATATGATAGGCGATCGTCGGCGCGTGGATCGCGGTCGGCAAAGTGGCCGCGGCAATTTCTTTCGCTTTTGTTGATTCAGTGGCTGTGCCGGTGACTCGGTCTATTTGTCCTGAAAGAAAGACTGCCGGGCGCATTTGGACTTTTTCCTCGACACACAAGACCTCTTGTCGATAGGCTGCAGACTGTAGGGTGCCCGGGCCTAACAGTAGGCGCTTGAGCCCGCGAACGTATGGAACAATTCTGATGGGAATGGGCATGACGTTGTAAAGGGAAGCTTATGTAAGCGCCAAAGCGGGTTTTATCTTCCGTGATCCGACACTCACCGTTCTCGCCCCACTTAATCCTATTTGGACAGTTTTTGGATTAGCGCTGGATTGTGCACCTTATTCAACCGAAAGCTCTTCATAAACACACTATGCCGAATTGAATCGCCCAAAAGATGAGGCGCCGACGAATCTTCCTTGCCGGTAAAGACCACTCTAAAGCGCCACAATGCCACACCGACGATCCGCCCGACGTCAGCCATCGCCGCATAGAGCCAGCCGTAGTTTTTCAGGAAAAAACGTCGCCGTGCCTCGAAATAGTAAGGAGGAAATCGGACGGTATTCTTTTTCCTGATGCCGGTGCTCTGTCCCTTCAGGTGCACAACATGGGCAGCGGGTACATACCACGTCGACCAACCTTTTTTGCGAGCATTGAAACAAAAATCGCAGTCATCGAAATATGTGTAGTACCCTTCGTCCAGAAGTCCAGTGTCCCGAAATACCTCTCTTCGGATGATCATACATGCACCGGATACCCAATCCGTCTCCAAAGTGTGATCTCGCACTGGCGGGGCGACGATCCGGTTTTTGAGCAATCGACTTACCAGCCCTAGCTTTAGACCCTCTTCGAATTCGCTTGCCGGCGATTGAAACCTGAATGCAGAACTTTGCGGGGTTCCATCAGGTTCTTCTAGGCGGCAGCCCGCGATACCAACGTTTGCTCGTTGATCCATGAAATCGACCAGTTCTGTGAACGCGTTGGGTCGCACAATCGTATCGGCGTTTAAGAGCAGGAAATATTCGGGCGGGTCAGCCGACTGCATCGCAGGTCTCAAGATTGCATTATTACCGCCGGTGAACCCAAGATTTGGGCTGATCGCTGTAAGCGTGCACCATGTCTCCCACCCGTTGTCTTCTATTGCTTTCTGGATCCTCTGCGCCGAGTCATCGCCCGTTCCATTCTCGCACACGGCCACGCAGGCGCCGGGGACGCGTTTAAGCTCGTTGGCTACCGAATGCAGGCAGTCAATCGTAAGCTGCGCAACGCGATAATTAACGATCACTACCAGGAGCTTCATGGGCGTTGACTGAGTTTACCACATTCAATCAATCGAGACCTTGGCTGACTAAAGCAAAATCGTGGCCGTTGCCAACCCCTTGCTCGATCATTTATTAAACCGCTAGACCCGCTGACAGCGTGACGGCGGCGAGTTACCCGGGGGTCGGTCGCTTTTAGCTAATAAATCCAATGAGTAGGTGCTCGGTCGTGCCAGTCTTAACCTCAATCCTCTCGCTTAATAACTGGTCGAATTACAGTGGCGTTACGGTCATTTTGCGGGAGTGCACCCATTGACGCTCGACGTATCCAAAGTTCCGGTTTTCATACTATGCGGCGGCCTCGGCACGCGTCTGCGCGAAGAAACCGAATTGCGTCCGAAGCCGATGGTGCCGATTGGGAACCATCCCATCCTCTGGCACATTATGCGGACGTATTCTCATCATGGGTTTAAGGCCTTCATCCTTTGTCTTGGCTATAAGGCCGAGGTCATAAAATCGTATTTTCTCAATTATCCGACGATGAACAGCGACTTCACCGTTGGGCTAAACACGAACACGGTGACTGTCCATAAAATCGACCACGAGCAGGATTGGAATGTGACGCTCGCCGACACCGGCGCGCTGACCATGACCGGCGCTCGCGTCGCACGAGCCGCGGCCAAATACCTGAAGGACGCGGAACACTTCGCAGTGACATACGGCGATGGGGTCACCGATGCCAATCTTCTTGATGAATTTCGGCTGCATGTCCGACATGGTAAGATTGCGACGGTTCTCGGTGTTAATCCACCGTCGCGCTTTGGCGAACTCAGGCTCAAAAACGACGAAGTCGTCGAATTCGCCGAAAAGCCTGATCTAACCGACACCTGGATCAATGGCGGTTACTTTTTTTTCAAACGCGAAGTTCTGCAATACCTAAGCACGGATGAAGGATGCATCCTGGAGAAGGAACCACTTGCTAAACTGGCCCGCGATCGTGAGTTAAGTATCTGCAAGCATCGCGGCTTCTGGTATGCGATGGATACTCAGCGCGACCGCGAATACCTCGACCAACTTTGGAAATCCGGCAACGCCCCTTGGAATGTCTCATGACATGCAAGTTCCCGAAGATGACGCAATCGAATTGAGAGAGTCACAATGAAAGTTTTCGTCACTGGCCATAAAGGCTATATTGGCGTCCATCTCGTGGACCTGCTCAAACAGGCTGGGCATAGCGTCACCGGATGCGATCTGGGCCTATTTGACGGCTGCGCCTGGGAGAGCGCTGTACCTCCGGATCAGGATTTGCAGAAGGACGTCCGCGACGTCACCCTCAACGATCTCACCGGCCACGACTGCGTCATGCATCTGGCGGGGATCTCCAATGATCCCATGGGTGAGGTGGATGCAGCCGCAACTTATGCAATCAATCGTGATGCATCGATTCGGATCGCGCAACTTGCGAAGAAGGCCGGCGTGCCGAGGTATCTTTTTGCAGCCAGTTGCTCTGTCTACGGCGCGGGCAAAAAGCTTGATCTCGATGAAAACGACCCTCTCAATCCTCTCACGGCCTACGCGAAATCCAAAATCGAAACTGAGCAGGTTGTTTCCAGTCTGGCTGATCGCCACTTCACCCCCGCCTTCCTGCGCAATGCCACAGCGTACGGCCATTCGCCGATGTTACGAATCGATCTTGTTGTCAATAATTTGCTCGCCTGCGCGGTCGCTACCGGCGAAATACGCATCATGTCGGATGGTTCACCGTGGCGCCCGCTCATTCATTGTCGCGATATCGCGAGAGCTTTTGTTGCGTTCATGAACGCACCAAAGGAGAGAATCCAAAATCAGGCTGTGAATGTCGGCGGCAACGATGAGAATTACCAGGTGCGAGACATCGCCGATAAGGTGAAGCGACTCATCCCGAGCGCAAAAATTTTCTATACAGGCGAAATTGGTGCAGACCCCCGCAATTACCGTGTTAAGTTTGATCTCCTAAACAAGCTGATCCCTGACTTTAAGCTTCAATATACACTCGAATCAGGCATGGAGGAATTGCATCGCAAGTTAATCGATCACGGTTTTAACAAAATAGATTGGACCGGAGATCAGTTCGTCCGCCTCCGAACATTGAAGGGACGGCTCAATAGGCTAAAGCACGTGGCGTAAATCGAGGCTCGCATCGAGAGTTTGCCCATGATCTTCACCCCTACTCCTCTCATGGGTGCCTATCTGGTCGACCTAGACAAGAAGGGTGACGATCGTGGTTTCTTCGCCCGCGCGTTCTGTGAGGATGAGTTTAAGCACCACGGACTTGTTCAACATTTCTGTCAGGTCAATAATTCACTCAGTGCCGCTAAAGGCACGCTTCGCGGGATGCACTATCAACTATCGCCGCGGGCGGAGACAAAGCTGGTCCGGTGCGTCCGTGGCGCCCTCTATGATATGATTCTGGATTTGCGGGACGATTCAGCCACTTTCGGGCGCAGCTTCGGAGCCGAGCTCAGTGCCGAGAACCGCCGGATGATGTATGTGCCAAAGGGCTTTGCCCATGGTTTCTTGACGCTCACCGACGATACTGAGGCGTTCTACTTCGTGGATGAATTCTACTCTCCAGAACGCGAACGCTGTGTTCGGTATAATGATCCGAAATTCGCAATGAAATGGCCGGAGACCCCAAGCGTCATTTCTGACAAAGACAGAAATCAGCCTAATTTCGACGCGACTTGGCATCTCTCTGCATGAAGATTCTTTTTACCGGCGGCAGTTCGTTCACGGGTTACTGGTTTGCCAAGCAACTGGCATCCGCCGGAAATGACGTATTTGTCTTATTCCGCCGACAGCCAAACGAATATCCCGACCATCTGCGGCGCGAGCGCGTCAAAGCACTGGCCGATATCTGTCATCCTCTTTTCTGCTCTTTCGGCGATGATACCTTCCTAGAGTTGGTAGAAAAAGATAGTTGGGACATATTTTGTCATCATGCGGCGGACGCGACTGATTACAAGAGCTCTGACTTCAATGTCATGGGCGCCGTCGAGAACAATACACGACGTTTGCCACTGATACTTGATTTACTGAAGGCTGCCGGGTGTACCAAGGTGGTTGTAACCGGCTCTGTCTTTGAAAACGACGAAGGGGCAGGATCGCAAGCGCTTGAAGCGTTCTCCCCCTACGGGCTATCGAAGGGCATAACGTGGCAGATGTTCCGCTATTACGCACAATCTCGTCGCTTCAGCTTGGGTAAATTCGTAATTCCGAATCCTTTTGGACCCTATGAAGAGGCGCGATTCTCCCATTATCTGTTCAAGAGCTGGTTTGCTGAATCGACGGCAATTATAAACGCACCGTCCTATGTGCGCGATAACATCCACGTATCGCTTCTCGCCAAAGCCTACGTTAATTTTATTGAGACGTTAGACGACGGTATCAGCCGTACCAATCCCTGCGGCTACATCGAGTCGCAAGGCGCATTCGCCCTTCGGCTCGCGCGCGAAATGAAAGGACGCTTAGGCTTGGAATGCAAACTTGATCTTAGGCCACAATCGGACTTTTCCGAGCCACGAATTCGTATCAATACCGATGTGCCAGACACCGAAGCTCTGAATTGGAGCGAAAAGGACGCCTGGGACGAGTTGGCCGACTATTACGCGCATCTAATGCCAAGATGTCGAGCGACATAAAAGCGCTGCCTTATGACCGGATGAGGGGCATGGTGGAAAGGGATGATCTTATGTATTTTGCGCGGCAGATGAAGGCATTGCCCGGCCTTAGAATCGCGCGGCCGACCAAACTGGCAAGCTGACTTAATGCTGATGCACCATGACCGTCGCGGCAAAGCAAGCTGAACATAAAATAATTCGATTGCCCAGCTTCGTTATCATCGGGGCTATGAAATCCGCGACGAGCACATTGTATGAACAGCTTGCGGGACAATCCGGAATATTCTTGTCAGGCCTGAAGGAGCCAAACTTTTTTAGCAACGATGAGCAATATTCGCGCGGAATTGAATGGTACAGCGCCCTTTTTAGCGAAGCCAAGTCGTCAGACATCGCTGGAGAGGCAAGCACACACTACACCAAGCTGCCGACCTACCCGGAGACTGTCGCGCGAATGCGTAATTGGCTGGAGCGACCTCGCCTGATCTATGTTATGCGTGATCCAGTTGACCGATTGGTCTCGCAATACATCCATCAATGGACCGAAGGGGAAATCCGGTGTGGGTTGCAGAGCGCATTAACAAAACACCCGGAGCTTATCGCCTATAGCTGTTATGCTCGGCAGCTAGAGCCTTTCATAAACAGTTTTGGCAACGCAGCCATTTTACCCGTATTTTTTGACAGGATGATCACCGATCCCCAGGGAGAACTCGAGCGAGTCGCTCGATTTATTGGCTATAACGGTAAGGTTCAATGGCACGAGAATCTATCACGCCGCAACGTCTCGGCCGAGCGCTTGCGCAAATTTGCGCTTTTCGATCTTCTTGTTGAACATCCATTAGCGGCGAAGCTGCGACGTGGTCTTGTTCCCAAGGGGGTAAGGACAAAAATTCGCCGGTTCTTCTCGATGGACACGCGGCCAGAGTTGACGATGACAGAACGAAGGAAGTTAGAGGAAGTATTTGATGAGGATTTAGCGATTCTCGGTAAGTGGCTCGGGATCAGTCTAAACTCTGAAAATTTTCGTACTGTGACCTCAGCTCAATCCCTCGAGTGGCAGTGAACGGCTCAAGGCATGACTCAGGAGATTCCGGGCATTGGCGCAGTTGTTATCGGCCGCAACGAAGGGGAACGGCTTAAGCAGTGCCTTATGTCTCTCTCGGAAGTAGCCGTGGTAATATACGTCGATTCCGGTTCAACCGACGGCTCCGCGCAATGGGCCGGGAACCATGGCGCAACAGTGATCGCACTCGACATGACTATGCCGTTCACTGCGGCCCGCGCCCGAAACTGCGGTCTTCGGCGAATCCAAGAAACCGCGCCTCAAATCAAATATATACAATTCGTCGACGGGGATTGTGAATTGGTGGATGATTGGCTCAACGCGGCAATGTCCTTTTTGGATGCCCATCCAGATGTGGGTGCGGTATGCGGAAGGCGACGCGAACGCTTCCCCGAACGATCGACTTACAACTGGCTCTGCGATCGGGAGTGGGAAGGTCCATCCGGCGAGGTGAACGCCTGTGGTGGTGACGTAATGATGCGCGCTAATGCCCTAGCGGCCGTGGGCGGATACCGTGACGATATGATCGCCGGAGAAGAGCCCGAGCTTTGCTTCCGGTTGCGTGCTGCAGGCTGGAGGGTATGGCGGCTCGATGCCGAGATGACGCTTCACGATGCGGCCATGACCCGATTTGGCCAGTGGTGGAAGCGCATCTTACGAAGCGGCTACGCCTTCGCACATGGCGCCTACTTGCACGGCAACTCAGCGGAGCGATATTGGGTTTGGGAGTCGCGTCGTGCGTGGATTTGGGGAGTGTGGTTACCGATCGCCTGCGTCATGGCTGGATTAGTATTTGGACCCTGGGGCTGGGCAACATGGCTGATCTATCCATTGCAGATACTACGACTTGCGCGCCGCAATACCGGCACACTTAAGCAACGTATATCCCTCGCGCTGTTCCACGTGCTTGGGCGTTTTCCCGAGGCCGCTGGACAGATAAAGTTTATGCTTGATCGCCTATTCGGGCGACGGTCAAAACTCATCGAATACAAGTGATCGCACTGTGCGAGTAGCTTACCTGATCAATCAGTACCCCAAGATCAGCCACAGCTTCATACGGCGGGAGATCTTGGCACTTGAACAGCTCGGATTTGAAATCCAGCGAATTTCATTGCGTGGCTGGGATCTTGAGCTCGCAGATGAGGCGGATCGGATCGAACGTGGGCGCACCCGGTTCGTTCTACGCAGGAATCCGTTGGCGCTTTTTTTCGACGTAGTGCGCCTCCTGGTGCAACGCCCAATCCGCTTTTTGCGAGCGTTACGGACGGCTCTACGCATGAGCCAAGGCTCGCCGCGCCCGCTATATGTGCATCTGATTTATGTTGCCGAAGCCTGCTGTGTCGAGCGCTGGGTTCGAATGGCGGGTGTAGAACATGTGCATGCGCACTTTGCGACCAACTCGGCTGAAGTAGCAATGCTAGTTAATGAGCTGGGAGGTCCACCTTGGAGTTTTACTGTTCATGGACCCGAAGACCTTGAAAGTGCGCGCGCCCTTCAAATTGAGCGGGCTGCGTTCGTAACAACGGTGAGCATGTTTGGACGTGCCCAACTTTACCGCAAGTTAGACCCGCGAAGCTGGCCCAAGGTTCACGTGATTCATTGTGGTGTGGGCCCGAGTTTTCATTCCGCGCCCGAGAACGTAAAACTAATACAGAAGCGCTTGGTATGTGTTGCCCGACTCAGTCCGGAGAAAGGTCATGTTATTTTGCTTGAGGCGGCGCGGATCCTTGCAGCTCAGGGAGTTCATTATCAGTTGATCTTGGCAGGAGATGGCGAATTACGCCCTGAGGTCGAAGCTCAGATCTCGCAAGACAATTTAACCGATAAGGTTCAGATCACCGGGTGGTTGAGCGAAAAACAGGTGCGCGATGAGATTCTCGGCGCACGCGCCCTAGTGCTCGCAAGCTTTGCAGAAGGTGTGCCTCTCGTCATCATGGAAGCAATGGCGCTGCGGCGGCCAGTGATCGCTCCCTTCATTGGAGGTATTCCTGAATTGGTTCGTCAGGGTGAAGATGGGTGGCTGGTTCCGGCAAGCGATGCAGTGGCGCTCGCTGAAGCTATGCGAAGTTGTCTAGAAGCCCCCGCAGATCTGATCACGCGCATGGGCGAAGCCGCACACGAACGGGTATTGGTGCGACACGATGTGAATACAGAGGCAAGGAAGATGGGGGAATTATTCCACCATGCCGAAAGTGACCTGTTGGGCCCCCGTTGCGATAGGTAGAACTCGATTTGGTCGATTTGCGACGAAACAATTGGGTGTTTTTTCGATTGATGTGCTACACTTTCCTCGACGTGAGTACCTGGCCAGACACCTAGACCGCAGGTGTAACCCGCGTTCATCATCTGGTTAATGAAGCGCGGCCAAAGGGACGGCAATGGGGACTTTTGTCTCTCTACTGCTAGCAGTCAGCATCGTACTTCTTGCTATTTTGGTCGTCGTATTTTTGATCGAGGTAATAGCCGCACTATTTTTGGCCCACCGAAATGTCGCGGTACAAGTGGGCATTCCAGACAATATCAGACCGCGCCTTGCAGTTTTGGTGCCGGCTCACAATGAGAGCACCAGTTTACTGCCAACGCTTCAAGACATCAAACAACAACTTTGGCCAGGCGATCGATTACTCGTTGTAGCAGACAATTGCACAGATGATACTGCCGCGGTCGCCTCGGGATGCGGCGCAGATGTCGTCGAACGCCATGATGTCGCGAGGCGAGGCAAAGGTTACGCACTGGACTTTGGCTTGCGGCACCTTAGCTCGTGTCCGCCCGAAATGGTAATCATAGTAGACGCGGATTGCAGGCTAGAAGCTGATGCGCTTCATGAGTTGGCGAGAGCCTGCGTTGTGACCCGTCGACCTGTTCAGGCCTTGTACTTGATGACGGCACCAAACGAGATGCGGATCGATCACAGGGTCGCGGAATTTGCGTGGCGTGTGAAGAATTGGCTGCGTCCCTTAGGTCTTCGAGCATTCGGTTTGCCATGCCAGTTGATGGGGACAGGCATGGCGTTTCCGTGGGATGTTATCCGCGTCGCCAATGTCGCCAATGGTTGCATCGTTGAAGACATCAAGCTCGGCCTCGAATTAACATCTAGAGGTTATCCTCCAATATTTTGGCCGGCGGCGCGCGTGACAAGTCAATTTGCCTCATCTGCCAGCGCAGCTGAAACTCAGCGCGAGCGTTGGGAGCGAGGTCATATCAACATGATCTTTGCAACCGTCCCAAGACTTTTTTGCGACGGCGTTGCACGCCGAGATTGGAAATTGCTGGCGCTGACCCTTGACTTGGCAGTTCCCCCGCTGTCGCTGCTCGTCATCCTAGTAGCTGGGACGTTTGCGATAGCAGCACTGTTCGAACTTTTGGGTTTTGCCTCGTTCCCTCTAATTCTAGGCACAGCGACCCTGACATTGCTTATGCTGGCGACGTTTCTCGCGTGGATGAAATGCGGCCGCGACCTAGTGCCCGTTGGCGCAGTCTTATCGATTGTGTCCTACATTGCCGGAAAGCTCCCTCTCTACTTTATCGGCCTTTTCAGAAAAAAGGATGCGCAGTGGATCAAAACTGATCGAGCAAAATCGGAATGAAAACTATTATCTTAATCCATTACAGCCATTTTGGTGGATTTCGCTGCAACGCAAGAGGGTGTCTTAAGGTTCCCATTGAGACCCGAGGCTTTTAAATCGATTATTCATTAATCGCACTGCAGCAATTTTATCCTTGCTAACCGCTTAAATAGTGCTATTAATTTAAGCACTGGGCGCGGCTCGGTTAAGCCTGGAAATAGCGTCTTGTCAGTAGCTTAGATGAATGCACTGAAACCCATCAGCAGTGTGCTTGGGGCGGACGTCGAACCGCTGCAATCGCGCCGATCGCTGCGCAAGTGGCCAATTTCGTACCGTTCTGTCGGCATCATTGCCATGATGTCCGACGTGGTAGTTATTTTGCTCTGCGGCACTGCCAGCGGCATTCTCTATCACCTTGAAGCCTTCGGCATAACCGACGTTATTCCACAATACTTCGGCGCCTCTGCCGTCGTTGCCGCCTTCTACGTTTTGGTGATGAAAGGCTACGACTTCTACAGTCCGTCGGAGCTCTTGTTTCTCAGATCACAAATCAGCGGCGTGACAAGCACTTGGCTTGGCGTATTTCTATTTCTCTCCGGCGCCGTATTCGCTTTGAAAATTGGCGATAATTTTTCCCGCGGTGCAACTTTTCTCTTTGCTAGCACAGGACTTGCAGTTTTAATTGTTGAACGAGTCTTCTATCGCGCGCTTTTGACACGCGGCTTAAATGGCCAACGATTTGCAGGTCGTAACGTCGTCCTCATTACCGACAATCTTCCGGTCTCCGAAAGCACACTCATCCCGACACTTCTTAAGCATGGATTTCGCCTGGTTCACCGGTTTGCACTGCCGCTCCAACAGCATGGCGCGAAGCGGCAGGAAGAATTCGTTTCTGAAATTGTTACTTACCTGCGGGGGTCGAAGGTCGAAGAAGTTATGTTGAGCATCGATGTGATGCGCATTGGAGACCTGAAAAAATTGCTTTCGGCCCTGCGGGCGCTGCCATTGCCGGTGAATTTCGTTCCGGTCGGAGTGGCGTCGGAGATTCTTCGGCAACCATCCCACATATTGGGCGATTCGGTTTGTATCGAATTGCAACGCGCGCCGCTCAGTACTTTCGAGCGCGGCTTGAAACGGTCCATCGATGTTTTTGGTGCTCTTACCGGTCTGATCCTTTTGCTTCCGTTCCTCGCGATAACTGCAGTGTGCATTAAACTAGACTCGCCGGGCCCTATTTTCTTTCGACAAAAGCGCCGCGGGTTCAACGGCAGGCCATTTGACATCTTCAAATTCCGAACGATGTCAGTACTGGAAGACGGCTCTATCATCAATCAAGCCACACAATTCGACGGCCGGGTAACGCGTCTAGGTAAGCGGCTTCGTCGGACAAGTATCGATGAACTGCCTCAATTGTTGAATGTACTGAACGGTAGCATGTCACTCGTTGGGCCGCGCCCGCATGCGGTGGCCCACGACAATCACTTTGACAAAATAGTTGGCAATTACGCCTTCCGACATCACGTGAAGCCGGGCTTAACGGGGTGGGCTCAAGTAAACGGACACCGCGGTCCCACCCCAACCGCAGCAGAGATTCGGCATCGCGTAGAATACGATCTTTGGTATATTGATCATTGGAGTTTGCGGCTCGATATTTTCATCATCTTTCGTACATTCTTTGAAGTAATGCGAGGTCGCAATGCCTACTGAAGTTACAAATATTAAGATTGTGAGCTGGCCTCCGTCCGCGACTTCTTGCTCTTGAACGATCTATCTTTCAGGAGCTTCATGACCACCAATTTAGTAGCGGTCGCCGGCACGACGCGGATTTTTCCATCCGCCGAATAATGCCTACGGGTTGCCCGGTTTATGTCTCTAACAGTTCGTACAGACGAAGATACTAGCTGTGCGAATTTCTGTCTCATCTTCACTCCTTGACAGCGATGCTTCGCAGTAAACAACGCGGGTCTCTCGAGGTTATCGAGAGAGGTTGTAGAGAGGCCTGCCAGGCAGTTCTCCACAGCGCCCGCCAGAATTTGGCGAAATTCATTATGTGTCAGTGTGGCCCTTAGAGTAATATTTCTCACGAACAGGGCCAGCGTAGTCCCACTATCGTCTGAAGCATCCTCCCCTGCCAATCAGGTGCACCTTGTCACATGTCCAAAACCTAACTGACAATGCACGCTCCCTAGCTCGGCGCGCTCGGTTCTTGAAAGATACTGCGGAAGCATGGAGAAGGCTTTCGTCCGCAGCTAAGGAGGGCAGGCTTGTTACCGCAGTGCTGGCAAGACTTCGCAAAGCCTTTTATTGGGGGATCCTACGACAGGCTCACTTTCACTGTCCCGAGATGCCCCACATTTCGGTCTCAGGTGATTTTTCTGCCCTCCCCGCGAGCGTTCTCTTGAAACAATCCTTTGATCGGGCGGCCGCTAACATTGGTGGCCCGCCGAATTTCGTCCGCGCGATAGATGGCATGTCAGGACAAAAATACCGCACTTTCATAAACAATTTGGTGCGGTGTCACCCCGACGCGCGATACTTAGAGATTGGTTCATGGCAAGGATCAACTGCAGCTGCGGCGCTATATGGCAACTCTGTCAAAGCTCTATGTATCGATAACTGGTCGCAGTTTGGGGGACCTAAAGAGGCTTTTCTTGCCAATATAAAACGCGTTCGGTCACAGTCACCCGCCGCGGACTTTCGCTTCATCGAAAGTGACTTCCGAGGCGTGGATTATACTTCGCTCGGGCGTTTCAATATCTTCCTTTTTGACGGGCCTCACGAAGAGCAGGATCAATACGATGGCATCATGGTCCCGCGCCCGGCACTAGAAAGCCCCTTCGTTCTGATCGTCGATGACTGGAACTGGCAGCATGTCCGACTTGTGACCTTCCGAGCCATCCGTGACGCCGGATATTCAATCGCGTCCTCTATTGAAATCCGCACCACGCAAGATAACACCCACGCCGTAGTTTGCGGAAAGAACAGCGATTGGCACAATGGATATTTCATTGCGGTTCTCGTAGGTGACTGACTGAACTCAGCACTTATTGGATTGATCTAATTTCAACGCGATGGAAGGGGACGTCGGGGAACACCGGCTTCCACACCCTGTGAACAACTGCTGCGGCAACCCCATAATGCGCGGCAACCCACGCCCGCAATAAACACCTCTTTCAATTCTGGATCTTCTCAACCGGCGAGAACCGGCGGTGTCGGCCGGTCCTCAAATTACATCCAGCCAGTGCATCGCCACCTCCTCCGGCTTAAGGCGTACGCACAAACGCATACTCCTAAGCACATACGCATACACCTAAGCGCGAGCTTTACTTTAAATTGCACCAATATTTGGTCGATGTCCCTTAAGTATAACCAAAAGATGAATAGAATTTCTCGCATCTAAATACGGGAAATCACCTGATCTCAAGACGCTCCTGAAATGGTCGACCTGAGGGCTGAGTTGCGCGTGAGCACCGCGCTGTCGGTCGGCACGATCAGGAGCTGGCATGCGGGCGTCGACCTCGGGCAAATCCATTGGGCCAATAGCTGATCCAGTGGATTTTACGGCCAATTCTTCAGCACCCATTGTTGATCTTGACTCACACGGCAACGACTTGCCTGGACAAGATGGGCTGCTGGGCAATGTATCGAATGATGCGATCGATCATATCGATCACGTCGCATCAGTTAACGCGGTGAACGGATTCGATGCATCGAATGGGAATTATTTCTCATCAGGTGTCTTGCCGAGCGGACACGATCTAGGTAGCGCGCCTGTCGATGCGATACTGGCCACTGGCGGTGAGATCACGCACCTTTCCACGAGCGATGAAGGCCTGTGGGATAACAACGGTGCCGAGTCGGCCAATCCAAACGCTACCACAGACGGATCTGATTTCTCGGCCGCCGTTCCATCTCCCAGTTCGGAACTGTCGGTCAACACCATCGACACTGGAGCAAACGCAGATTTATTCAGTGCGAATTCGTCCAGCATTGTTCATGATGTTGGCGAAGCATTCGACACCGTTGGCGGGACGCTCTCGACCGCTAACAGCGCCAGCAACATTCCGGTCCTTACTGATGCGTCTGCAAGCTCGAATGCAGAGCCCAGCGCTTACGTCCCGCCGCCGAGTGAAACGACGTCTGCGGGCTCACAATCCGAGGCGCCGATTTTGGCGTTTAGCGGCGACCTTGGCAGCGGGGTAGGCGAGCTTGCCCCCGTTTCGAGCAGCACCGGTAGCGGAACGGGTTCAAGTGGCAGCGGCACTCTAGATCAGACCAGCGGTGCCAGTGCGGGCTTGGTCATCGACGTCGATTGGGACTCCAGCGTCAGCAATGCGCCAGCTGGCTTTGTCACGGCCGTCGACCAGGTCGTCAGCTATTACGAAAGTCACTTCAGCAATCCGATTACCATCACCATTGACGTCGGCTACGGCGAGATTGACGGATCGACGGTCGGAGGCAGCGATCTCGGCGAGAGTGAAAGTTACCTCACGTCCGTTTCCTATTCGCAGCTCGAGAGCGCGCTGGTAAAGAACGCTGACGCAATTGGCGATACCGCTGCAGCGGCAAGCTTGACCGCCACTAGCCCAGTTAATGGCGAGTATTGGCTGACCACGGCCGAAGCGCAGGCCCTGGGAATATCCGGCGCCAGCGCCAGCGTAAATGGCTATGTCGGCTTCAGCAGTACCCTGCCTTTTGCCTACAACGACAGCAGTGGCGTTCCGGCCGGTCAGTATGATTTCTTTGGTACCGTCGCGCACGAATTTTCCGAGGTGATGGGCCGGCAAATGATGGACGGTGCCAGCTTCCTCGGCGTCGCCGGCTATGAACCTCTCGATCTCTTTCATTATTCCGCAGCTGGTGTTCGCGACTTCTCAGCCACCACAACCGGATATTTCTCAGCTAACGGTGGCGTCACCAATCTCGGCAACTTCAACACCAATCCGAATGGCGACTCCGGCGACATGGCCGGAAGCGTCGGAGCCAATTCATACCTAGCGTTCTCTAGCTCGGGGGTAGTGAACCCTGTCACCGCGAATGATCTCACCGAGATGAATATCCTTGGCTGGGATCCGCCGACTTCCAGCAACGCGCCGGTAGTGACTATGGCGCTGGCGCATTCCACCGGCGCCAACAACGTCACCTCCAATGATGCGCTCACCGGCACTGCCGACGACAACGCCACCGTGACGCTGACCGAGGGCTCGACCGTGCTTGGCAGCACCACCGCCAATGCCTCTGGCGTATGGGCCTTCACCCCGACCGGCTTGGCACAAGGCAGCCAGACCATCACCGCCAGCGAGACCAATGCCGCAGGCCTGACCGGCTCATCGTCGCTGACCTTCACCTACGACACCGTGTCGCCGACCGTGACCGAAGCGCTGGCGCATTCGACCGGCACCAACAACGTCACCTCCAATGATGCGCTGACCGGCACGGCGGATGCCAACGCCACGGTGACCTTGACCGAGGGCTCGACCGTGCTTGGCAGCACCACCGCCAATGCCTCTGGCGTGTGGGCCTTCACCCCGACCGGGCTCGCCCAGGGTGCGCAGACCATCACCGCCAGCGAGACCAATGCCGCAGGCCTGACCGGCTCGTCGGCGCTGAGCTTCACCTATGACACCACCGCGCCGACCGTCACCGCGACGCTGGCGCATTCGACCGGCGCCAACAACGTCACCTCCAACGATGCGTTGACCGGCACCGCCGACGCCAACGCCACCGTGACGCTGACCGAGGGCTCCACCGTTCTCGGCACCACCACCGCCAACTCGAGCGGCGTGTGGGCCTTCACCCCCACTGGCCTGGCCCAGGGTGCGCAGACCATCACCGCCAGCGAGACCAATGCCGCAG
>Ga0182024_10003189_pt1 | contig 39455 bp, 50 predicted proteins | sample P32metaG_FD_120480 | JGI IMG/M metagenome (GOLD analysis project Ga0182024, IMG submission 120480) | Permafrost microbial communities from Stordalen Mire, Sweden - P3-2 metaG (Illumina Assembly) | ecosystem: Environmental > Terrestrial > Soil > Wetlands > Permafrost | place: Sweden: Stordalen...
CTTCGGCAAGTGGGGCTCCGGGCGCGCCACTCAAAGCGTACTGCGCTAGGGTTCCCGGGTCCCATTTGCCATCCGCCTTCTTGGTGGGGAAAGACTCTTCGCCGTAGGTCATCCACGGGTCCACGGCGCCGATACCCGACTTCAAGGGCTCGCCAACTGTTGAGCGCATAAACTCAGCGGGTCCCGCGGCTAGCCTCTGCCCTGCGGTTCCCTTGTCGCCGATGGTGAGCGCACGGCCAACGTCGGCAGTCGGTAGGAACGCCTCCCACCCTTCGTTGCCGGGCTGCGGTTTGTTGCCGTACATGACGCCACCCGTCGCGCGGTTGAGGAACGCGGCGCGCGGGAGATTACGCGTAACACCGCCTGCAACGGCTCCGGGGATGCCACCGCGGAACGTACCGAATGGCGCGATATACCGAAGGTGCTTCTGGATTGGCGCGAGATGCTCGTAGTCAACGAGGCGCTTGGACGCCGTGCCGCCAGCGCGAAGGGTAGCCGCCGTTTCGTCCGACATTCCCTCCGGTAGCTTGCCGAGTGCGCCAGCGGTTTCGCCGGACTCTTTCATCATGCGTCCGTAGATAATCTTGAAAGCCGCGTCGGATGCCCAAACTAGCTTGTTATTGAGGTACGCCCACTTGGAAACCAGCGGGATTGACTTACCGCCGATGACCGGAACGTTCTTGCCGCCAATGCCGGGCATCCAGTTGGGAAACGTCTCAGCGAACTTTTGGAAGAACGGCTTCTTTTCGGCCGCGCCTCCGCCGATCGCGCTCGGCAAATCCTTGAGAAGTTCCGCGTACTCTCGCGGCTTCGCCACCATGAGCTTTGGTATCAACTCCGTAGCCTCTTTGATGAACTGCGGATACTTTTCGGGCGGCACCGTGTTGATTGCCAGGTCGCCCATATTGAAAACGTGGCGAGGTGTAAGCGAAACGACACCAGCGCGCGGGTAGCCGATAGCCCCAAGCCACGTTTCGCGAACGTAGTCCCGCAGTTGGCGCTTGTCGCCGGTTGGCGGGACAAACTCGTCAAACATCTTGTTCACGCGCGGGTCATCCAGCACGTTGCCTAGCAACTGATGAAGCACCTGAGCCGAACGTTGGCGACCGGCGTTTGAAGCCATCGCGGTAAAGCCGCGCTCTAAATCCTTGGGGTCGCTGACGTAGAAGTCCTTACGCTGCTGCGCTCGCGGGTCGCTCCACCTGGTTGGGTTGGAAGTAAACCCTTCGCGGCCCGCTTGTTCACCGATATGGGACGACGGCATATAGTTTTCGCGGTACGGAAACTTATCTTCGATCATCGCGCCGATTTTAGTGTGTAGCCGTTTGAGTTCGGTGGCGTGCTCAATCGCGGCTTGGTTCGCAGGCGGGTAGTGCGCGGCTTGCTTCGGCTCCAACTCTTGCACGTCGCCGACCATGCCGGGCGGCGAGAACTTCGCGTGCATGGCGTCGCGGATAGCTTGCGCCTTCGCTTGCAACTCCGGCGGTAGCGCCTTGAATCGCTCCGTATCGCCGGTCATCGCCTTGGAGAAGTTGTTCTTCTCGGGCGTAGCCATGTGCGTGGTCGCGTCCCTGTAGAGCGCCATGTAATCCGGCGGCGGTTGCGGGTCAACCATCCGGGAACGAGGCTGCTCTGGGCCGTAGGGTTGGCGTACACGCGCCTCTGCCTCGGGAATCTGCGGGTCCTTGCCGCTACGAAACGCTTGGGTGAGTTCGTCGTGGAACTCCGCCGGAGCGTTACCGTGGATAGCCGTCTCGGTGGCGTACTGCCGACGAAAGCGGTAGTCCAACTCGGTGAGCGCCCGGAGTTGACGGGTTGCGCTTTTCTCCTTCGGCGTGAGTACGCTCTCGGCAGGCTCGCCGTCGATCGCCTCGCCGTTAAGCGCCTTCTGCACGTTGACGCGCTCCTCGTCGTTCAGCATGGTACCAGGGCGAACTCGCCCCTGTACCGTCTTGATGCTTTGCCCGTTGACGATGTTGTGAACGCGCTCCATGATGTGCTGCTGGAATCGCGAGCCTTCAAAGTCGGCCTGATGCGCGGCTCCACGAATCACTTCGGGGTCGAAGCCGGACTGCGCCGCCGGGGCGCTCCAATCAAAATAGGTGCTCGCCGCCTGCGTTGCGGGCTTAACTTGCTTCGCTGCTCCCTGGAGCGCTTGCGAGATACCGCGCGTTACGGCGGTGCGTTCCGCGCCGCGCGCCAGAATCCCAAGAAGCGGCTTGCCTATCGTTTTGAGCGCGGCGCTTCCGCCATACGATTCGTAGGTGAGCGGGTCGAGCGCGCCTTCAATCCCCGCGTCGATAACGCCGCGCGCGAAGTGGTCGATACCGCGGCCCGCCGCCTGAATCGGCCCTTCGAGCGGCCCCATGTTCGGCCCGAGCGCCGGGTTCTGCTGGTTCAGCACCTTGTCGTAGACGAAATCCATCCCGGGGATTTTGTGCCGTATCGCGGTCATTTGCTTGTCGGTGTCGCTCTCGCCGCCGGTGAGCGCCTTGCGCGCGAGCCAGCCTTGGGCGTCGAGCGCCTTGCTCGCGCCGCTGGCGACCTGCCCCGTCTCAGCCGGTATATCGCCGAAGATGGAGTGCGTGGTTTGTCCGGCCTGCTGGTAGGCGGCGTTGGAGCCGAGCGGCGGAGCGGTTTGCGCTTGCGCCGGTTGGCCGCCGAAAATCGAGGAGCCGCTAGCGGGCGCGGCGTGTTGCGCGGGAGGCTGGGTCGGCGCGGCAGGAGGCGGCGTTGCGGCTTGCCCCCCGAAAATCGGGGTCGTGCCAGCCATCAGGATTTGGCTTTCGCCGTTTGTAGGTATTGCATCATCCGGTCAAACATTCTCAACTGCTCGGGGGTGTAATAACTCGCGGGCCACTTATTCGTTCCGCCGAAAGCGTAGCCTCCAAATAGTTGCGTTAAGCCAGATTGCTTGTACCACTCGTCATAGGGACGCTTCTCCCCGTTGTTGGCTACATGGTACTTGTACTGACGCTGCAATATCGCTTGCTGTTGCGGGGTAAGTGATTGCTCGAAATCGCTGTAGTATTTCTTTATCGTTGGGTCCGTGAAGCGCATCATGTGAACGACGGCATCACCAAGAACGTTCACTGGTTGCGTGTCCGGCTTGTAAACCTGGATGCCGTACTTGTCCATCGGGAACTGCGACGGGCGGGGTTCGTCCTTTCCGCCGCCCTCGCCCGGAGGAAAGGTTTCTAAATAGGGGACGTTTGGCCCAGACTTTGGCGTATAGAGAAATTGCAGACTCGGGTTATTGAGAACTGGAAACTGTTTTTTGGCCTGAGAAATTACGTCATCAGGGGGCGTCGAGGGCGGTGGCTTGTCCGTTGGCGAGTCAGATTGTGCTACGGATGCAGGGCGAAAGGGTTTGCGGCGTTGCTTCCTCCGTTGGATTGGCTCGCCTGCAGCGGGTACTCTTGGAGCAGGTCGCGGTAGTCTTTGAGCACCTTCGCGACGTAGGCCCGAGTCTCGGGATAGGGCGGGATGCCGCGATGGTCGATCACCGCCTGGGGGCCGGCGTTGAAACTCGCCACGGCGGCCGGGATAGACTTGAAGCGCTTCAGTTGCTCCGCCAGGTAGTGAATTCCACCCATGACGTTCTCGACCGGATTGTTCGGGTCCACGCCGAGCGCCTTCGCCGTGCCCGGCATGAGTTGAAACATTCCGTGAGCGCCGACCGGGCTCGTCGCGTCGTTGTTAAAGCTGCTCTCGTTTTTGGCGATCGCGATGGCAAGCGCGACCGGAACGCCATACTTTTGCGCGGCCTGCTGGATGACTTCACCCTTCGTCGGCGTAGCATGGTGGATAGCGCCTTCGACCGCGCCGGCCACCCCTTTCACCGCGCCGGTAACGGCGGAGTCCGGCAGGCCAGCGAAGGACGGCTTCGGAGGTGCCGTTTCCGGGGCAGATTCGGCCACAGGACCGCCTGCGGGCTTCGTGGGGAGTCCAAGGCCAGGTTTCGTAATATCGAGGCTTGCAGGCCCGCTTCCCGGCACGACAGGGTGCGGCGGAGTCTGTCCCGGCGGCGGCGGAACGTCCACGGGAAGCCCCTGCGCGCGTCGCGTGTGCGCCCATAGCTCGATAAGTTGCCCGGCCTGCGGGTTGGACATCAACTTCGCGCCTGGCCCCGTCATCGACTGAATAAACGATTGGAGCGTCGGATGGTCGGCGGCGTGCTGCGCCACGAACTCGCGCGCGGATTTGAGGTCCGGCTCGGAAACGCCAGCGCCGCCGCCGACGCCAGCCTTCTGCGCCATCGCTCCAAGGCCGAGAACGTAGTTGTCCGATTGCTGGGCGAGGTTCACGCCATGCTGCTCGGCCGGGTTCGTCGCTTGCGGCGCTGCTGGCGGGTCGCCGCCAATCGGCGTGCCAGGTGCCCCGGCGCCAGTCGGCGTCCCCGGCCCCTGTTGCGGTGGCGGGTCGGAACCGTCGATCGGCGAGCCCAAAGCATGGTAGCCCGGCGGATACATCTGCCCGGTAGCCGGGTCGGTCGAGTAGCCCTTCTGCTGAAGCTGAATCGCTTGCGCTTGCGTTTGCGGCGTTACGCCCTGAGACGGAGCGTATCCCGAGGCCGCGCCGCTATCGACGCCTGCCGCGTTGTTGGCGTAGCCGCTCAGTTCTTCGTTTGTGGTTTGCGCGGTGTCGGCGTCAAGGCCAGTACCAAGCGTCGAGAGGTTTGCCATATCCGAACCGGGCGGAGCCTTCGCAAGCAACCCGTTCACCGTATCGTTGAGTTGGCTCGTCGCGGCGGTGATGTCCGTCGCCATTTGATGCGGGTCTTTGGCGTCGGCTTTTTGGATAGCGGCAACTTGGCGGTTGTACTGCGTCCGAGCCGTCTCTGCGCCTTGGACGATAGCTGTATTTGCCAGCCGCTCCGAGATGCTCGCAGCGGCTCGGCCGTTCATCCCGATTTGGCGGATGCCCTCGAGCTTGTATTGCGCCGCGATTCCCATTTGCTTGCCGGCAATCGTGAAGTCCTGGCCGCGCATAATAACGTCGTTGTGCTCTTGCGCGAGGTCGTAGTACCGCTTTTGGTTAGCCGGAAACTCGACGTTCTCTTTCCAGTTGAGCCCTTGAGCCGACAGTTGAAGGTGTTGGCCCGAGATTCCGATGCGCTGCTGGGCGAGGTCATTCCGAATCGAGTTCTCTTGAGCGGTCGCGTCGATCTTGGCTTGCGCGTCGTAGAGGGTAGCGTCCAGCCCCATCGCCTTTTCATCGGCGGCCTGCTTCGCTTTCCACTGCTCCTCTTTGCGCGCGTAGGCGTCCTTCGCGCCTTCCGCGAGCCCGCCGCTCATTCCAGCCGCGAACTTTCCCAGGCCGCCAGCCGGGAATGCAAGCCCGGCCAGCGCGGTCGCGATCTCTAACCACTTGTTCGGAGGCTTGTATTGCGGCGGGTTTTCCGAGTCTTTCTCGTACCGCGCGCGGTCGGCCTGAAGCTGCGCCATCGCATCGCCAAGCGTCGTCGGCGGAGGCGGCGGCTGCGGCCCCGCGGGTGACGGTGGCCCGGTTGGCGGCGTCGAGGGGGTCGCCATCGACCCGGTGAGCCCGGCCTTGCTATCGGAGATGAGCTTCTGCATCATCGCCTGCGAAGGCGTTGGCGGCGCGCCTGGCACGACCGGCGGAATCTGCGGCGCGCTGACCGGCGGCACTTGCGTTGCGGGCGGCTGCTGCGCCGTCGCGGCGGTAGCGCCCTTCGTTGCGCCAGCGAACATCGCGCCCGCGAGCGAAGCCACCTGCGCGGCCTGCTGCGGCGTTGGCAAAGTGCTCGGCGGAACGGGCGCCGGAGGCGGCGTCGGCGGTTGAGGCGAGAACCCCGCTACCGCGGTCGGAGAGAAGCCGCCCATTTAGCCAGCCGCCGCGGCTGCGGCAAAATACGACCCAAGCCCCTGCCCCACGCCGCTTTCGCTTTGCCCTTGGCCTTGGAGAGCGGCGTCGTAAATGTCGCCGTAAGCGCTACTCTCGCCAGACAGTTCCGAACCTAAAGCGTTGGTCACGCCAGTCTGCGGGCCAAACGAGTTGAGGTACGCGCTCAGAAGCGAGTTGTTTTGATTCGTCCCCGCGCCAAAGAGCGACTGCTGGTAAGCGTTGTAAGCGTTCTCGTTGCCGGTGACGGCCGAGTTGTAGAAGCCTGCGTTCGCTCCCGCCGCCGCATTCGACGCGCTCGCGTTGGTAGCGTTCGCCGCGTTCTGCGCCGCCTGATTCGCCATGATGTCCTGCTGCGTGTAGCCAAACGCCTGGCTCACCATCGGCGCCTCGCCCTGCGCGATCTGGCCGCCCTGCTGCGCGTACAGGTCGCCCATTGTGTTGGACGCCGCACTGCTATCGGTAATGCCACGCGAAGAAAGGTCCTGCGAAAGCGCGAGGTCCTGCTGGTTGAACGTCGGCTGCAAACCGGCCGCGTACATTTTGTCGTACTGCGAAAGGTATTGTTTTTGGGCATAAGGAGAAGCGTTTACGGCCTGATAATACGATGGGTCTATTTGGGGAATATTCCCGAATTGCTGATAGGGCGCAGGCGCCGTCGCATTGATATTTTGAGAATTAAGATTTTGAGGACCAGCTAGAGGCTGGTACTTCGGCTGCTGTACGACGGGCTGCGCGGTTCCGGCCATCAGTCGGTCGTGTGCCCCCGGATGCCGCTATTCGCTGCCCAGCCGCCGTACTGTCCGCCACCGCCGGTGTTACTCGTAACGTTGAGCGGGAGCATCGCGCCGTTGTTGCCGCCTTTGCCGTTCCCGCCACCTGGCGCGGGGCCGAACGAGTCGCGCGGAATCGGTTGCCACGGCGGAGCCGCACCGCCCGCTGACTTCGAGGAGAGGTTGGCGAGGTACGTCCCGGGGCCGCTCGCGCCGAACGTTTGCGTCTGCCCAGGGTTCACGCGGTACGGCGCGGGGCTCATCTCCTGCGCGGAGTTGAAGTAGGGATTCGGCACCCCAGCGATCGCGCCGCGTTCGGCTTGCTGTTGCTGGCCGGTGTACTGTTCGATCTGCGAGATAATCGGCTGAAGCTGCGCGCCTAAGCCGCTCGCTCCTTGTGACGCTTGCTGATTCGGCTTAGAGAACATCTGTTCCATTACGGTGCAATCCTTTTCGCAAGAACGACGGCGTAAGGTTGATACCCGCGCCCTGACAGCATAGTGTTGAGTTGCGCGGTGTTGCCTAGTCGCACGGCAGCGCCAATCATAATAGGCTTCCCTTCTTTGCGAGCGACGGCTTCGGCCGTTTCTTCCAGCCATTCGTTGAGCTTTGCGATACCGCGTATTCCGTCCTGACCGCCCACCGCCCACAAGTCCTCCGCAAACAAACCTTGACTGATATCTCTCCCGGTAATAAACGCGACAGGTTGCTCATCAAGAAGCGCGATTGCACCCCAAGCGCCGCCCCACGGTAACTCGTAGCCTTCGATGCCGTTCTCCGCCGCGATAGCTTGCATTACGGGTAGGTCCTCCGGTCGCGCGTCACGCACGCGCATCGTCCGCGTCATCACAGGATTAGCACGCTATACGTTCCGGCGACGGTAGCCTGAAGCACGATGCTGCTTGGCGTCCAATCGGAACCCGCGTTACCGCCAGCCGTCACGACGCCACCGCCCACCGGAGCATTGATGGTGATGAAGCCGGACGGCATTCTTCCGAGAGCTATAGGGACAGTCACGTCGGTTGTTCCAAGTTGAACGCCAAGAACGGGATACACGGAACCCACCTTCGAGCCGCTAATCAGCGGTCGAGAGATTGGCAGCCCGGTGGTATCTGCCTGGCCGTGCAAGGCCCTACGTCCAGGCGCCTACGGTGAACGCAATCGAATCGGCACCGCCGCCAGCGCTCGTAACGGTTCCGCTGATACCGTCGTTTCCGACGCGAATCGGCCCAAACGTTCCGGCGCCCAACGCTAACTCTGCGCCAAGTTGAACGCAGAAAGCTTCGGCCGGTTCCAAGAACTTAAAGAGGCCAAAAACGAAGCCAACGCCGCCGATGTACTTACCGATGAGCGCGGCGTTGCCGACCTTGATAGTGAACGCGGGTCCGCCACCTTCGAGCGCGAGTCCGAGGTTTGTGAAGAACGCCGAGAGCGCGGTCATTTCCGCGCTGTGCAGCCAACTCAGGACCCACCCGAGGTCGAAGAGATAGCCGCCTAGCTGTTGTAACGTCATAGTGGCTCTGCTTTCTGTGGTGCGATTATAGCATCGGTCGAAGTCGTGCTTACCACGGTCCCAACCGTTGGAGTTGATGGCGCGGTGACGATCGTAGCGGGCGGCACCATCGGCGCATTCGCTACGATAGATGTTGCTGGAGCGCCCGCCTTATTCGTGAGGGTACGGATGACGACCGTCGCGACGATTCCCGTAAGCGCGAGAACCCCGGCGATGTAGGTGCCGTGTCCTGGGAATACCAGTTCGAGCGCGGGCGCAGAGATGGCCGAAGCCAACCCTGCGATAGCCGTGCATATCGAAACGATGTCGCTGACTTTCATTACGGCGTCGGTACGACTACCGCATCCGAAATGTCGAGGAAGTCGGTTGTCGGCGGGTCGGCGGCCGGGATAACGTCAACGATCTGAACATCAGCCGTAAGGCCAGCCGAATCTGTGAGCGTAATTGTAGCTCCCGCGACGACGCCGACGCCCACGACTTCCGCAGCCGCTTGGCCCGCAAGCGGACCGGACGGCATGGTGCCGAGTGTCACGGGAGCGTTAACGGAGTCGCTCGATGCAAGCGTAAATACGTCACCAGCCGGCGGCGGCACGGGTTTGCCTCCGGCGTCTAGGGTCTGAATAGGAACGTAGGCAGTGTTGCCGACGTTGAGTTCATAATTGGGCATTGGTTTTTCTCCTTTGGTTTCGAGTGCTGGTAAGACTAACGCGAGTTTGACTGCGGGGCGTTGCGGGCGTTCTCCCGCGAGTATTTCTGAAAGCTCGTTTTCTATCTTATTGATCTGAAGAAATATGGCGAGGCTCAGGACGGCCAGTGCCACAAGTGTACCACCGAGCGCGTAGGGCGCGATCTGGAGTGAGAAGGTCAACGCTTGCGCTTCCTCGTTGCAGGCTTGGTCGAGGCGATGTGGACCTTCTCCACAAGCGCGGCCTTATCGTCTTGCAGGGCGTTCTTGTCGTCTTGTAGCCCGGCATTCTCTCCCCGCAAAGCCTTCAGGGTTCCATCGGTATTCGTTTTTATCTTGTCAAGGCGCTCCACCATTTTGTTGCCGCCAACGAATATCGCGATTCCAATGCAGACGTTAAGGAACGCATTGAAGAGCGAGAGCCCGATTTGCTCGACAGTGTTCACGTCGCTTCGCCTACGTCGTGAGGTGCGCCATGTACTGCCACACCCCGAACGCCTTCAGCAGCCAGAGCACCACGGCGATAATCACCACAATGTTGAGAATCTGCTTGAGCTTGGCGTCCATCGGAATGTAGGTGTTGACTGCCCAAAGCAGGACCCCCACGACGATGATAGTGACGATGATAGGTAGTAACGGCATTATGCTAAACCTAACTTTCCGGCGACGTACGCCTTGACCGCTGGGATTTGCGCGTAACAAGCGTCTCCCGGACAAGCGGTCGAATAGTCGCCAGGGTCGTTTGGGTACAGCGCGGCGACATCGCGGTGCCCAATGGTTCCGGTGATAGTTGGATAGTGTTGATGCACCTCAACGGCTAAATCTTTCAACGCCTGAAGCTGCACCGCCGGGACCTCGCTTTGGTAGCCATCTGTCCCAGGCTCGAAGTCCCCTGCGAGGCACACGTCAACCGATGGCGAGTTGTCACCGTAGGCGGCTGATGGAACAACGTTGCTGGGACGGCCTTCGTAGACCGTACCATCGCCACCGATAAACCAGTTGTAGCCAATCATCGCCCAACCTTCGGCGCGATGTTCCGCGTCAACGTCGAGCGGCGACTGGTTTGGAGCACCGTCGCTGTGGTGGATAATAAGTGTCGTTATCTGCGATACGTCGCGCGGCGTCATAGCGAACGCGGGCGGCGGGTAGGCTACGCTAACGATATTCATACGCCCATGCACTCCCAGTTGGTCGCAATGGTAAGACCCTTCGCCAGGGTGGTCGCGCTGGTGTTATAGACGTTGATTTGAAACTGTGTTCCGTTGACGTATTCGGCGTAGGTCAACTCGCCGGTCGTATCGTTGTTAACCGCACTGCAGCTATAGGTGATGCCGGTGAAGCCCGCGCCATTCGTGAAGTTCACCACTCCGTTATTTGGCGAGGTGCCGACGGCGCAAGGCGCAGAGGGTGGACACGCCGATGCCACGGAAACCACCAAGGAACCGTGGTGAATGTGATAGCCGTTGCCGCACGGGTTGTTTGATGCCGAGAAGCAAGGCGGCATAGGCCCTGGGGACGTTGACGCCGTGGCTGCGCCGTAGATCGACTGTACCGGCACAAGCGCAGTTACTAGCGAGGCGCTCACCGACACGGTGTTCTGCTTACTCGATGTGTTGCACGTTGCGGTCGTGCAGTTGACGAGGTTGACCAGCCCGCCGTTTGGTGCCAGCAGGTCGGCATTGCTGCCGCCGTTATTGTAAAGTTGCGGGTCGGAAGGACCGGGGCTGGTTATCCCGCCGTCTGCCGAGCCAAGGTCGAAGTTGCCGCCCGGGCCAAACGAGGCCGTGCCGCTGGCGAAGTACGGGAGCACCGTTGCGGCCGAAGCGAGCGTGCCGGCAAAGAGCAGCAGGGTGAACCACCCCGGGAGCGGGCGGCAGAGCAAGCGTAGGAATTTCATCTGTAGCGTCCTTTCGAGACGGGGCAGAACCAATACTCGTCGGTTCGATTATGGCACACCGTGACCCGCGGGCCTCGGTCCCCAGGACCGTACTGCAACCGGCAGTGCTTGAAGTCCCCAACGCAGAGCATCGACCCCGCGGTGGTGGCGACCGTGGCGTAGCCGAAGTGCGGTGGCGGCAGAGAGTCGGGAGCGGGCTGGTGCCAGGGCGACATCATGTACGCCGAACCGGCAAGAAAGACGAAAAGCGCGAGGACGGCGAACTTCACTTGGCGTTCCCCTCGTAGTGGTGCGCTCTGTGCGCCAGCGGGTTAGCTGGCGTCGTCGGGCCGAAGATGCTGGGCTGCGGGCAAAACTGGAGCACGCCACATCCTCCACAGCCCGCGAGCAGAAGCGCCAAGGTGAACCTAATCACTTTACGCCGCGACCTTTGCAGGCAGGGCAGATACGGTCCACCGGAATCGCAGGCGTCCCGATCGGCACAAAGCCTTTGCCGTTACATTCCTTGCACTTCATTAGTAGTCCACCACTGTATGGTCGTGCTTCATGGTCGCCAGGAAATACGCCGGTGTGAACTTGCCGGTGTACGAGAGCGTGGAATACGCCCTTGCAGCGTTCTGGTAGTTGAAGAAGTCTCCAAGCCCAGCCGAGCGCGCGTCGGTTTGCCCCAGCGACGGCAAGTAGAAGGTTCCTTCGATATAGTTAAGGATGCTGCCATATGATTCGCGCGTAGTGTGTGAGATTGTTCCTGCCGCCGTGTAGGGCGACACGACAAGCATCGGAACCCGAAAGCCTAACTCGTAGTAGTTGAACATATGCGGAGGCTCAGGGTCGTACAGTCCACCCCAATCGTCCCAGACTACGATAATAGCCGTGCTATTCCAAAATGGCGAGTTACCAACGGCATTGATGACGGAAAGTACCCATGCAGGCCCGCTTCCATTCGTTACGGTCATGTGGTCGGATGCTAGTCCGGTTGGCGTAATCCAAGTCACGTTGGCAAGATGTCCATTCGCAATGTCAGTAAGAAACTGCGACGGAGGCTGGATGACGTTGCTAAGATATTCGCTCGGGCACGTTGGAACCGATACGCCGTAAGTACATCCGTACTGGCTTAACATATCAACTCCGTTCCATAGCCAGTACCAGTATGGAGCGTACGGCTGCGTGACGTAGTACTTCCATGACAACCCAGCCGCATCGAGTTCGTTAAGAATCGAGTTCGCTGATGTGCATGGAAATGTAGACGATACGGCGTTGGTCGTCGGGTTTCTTGTTCCAACAGTAGTTCCGGGGGCAGCATCGCAGCCCATCACGTTTGAGGCGTTGTTTTCCGCAATGTAGACCTGCGAGCCCGGTACAATCGGGCAAGCCCCGACGATCAGATAGCAATGCGCTGGGAACGATGGTCCCTGGTTGGACTGGTATACTTGGTCGCCGATACCATAGGAGGTTGCAATATCCCAGTACGGCTGTACCTCAACTTGCGGAACGTAGGTCACGGCGCACAAAGCAGTCGGGGTTGGTTGCGGGCCTCCGGCAGGCGTAGCAATCGGCGTGGGAGAGGGGCAAGTCGCAGCACACGTTACCTGAACATCAGTGCATTGAGAGCTTCCCCACCCTTGCATGGTACAAGCAGTCGGATACGTCGAACCACACTCGATTTGAAAGTTTGCGTGTGTGTGGGTAACTTCATAATCGTCTGGACTCTGCGACGGATACGCCTGCGTGAGATACTGCGGCGAAACGGGCCACACATAGCCGTTGCCATCTGTGTACGTTGTCGAGGTCGTCGTGCCGGGGTAGCCCATAAAGAGATTGTTGAAGCTGCGGTTCTCTTGCACAACGACGATGATATGCGAGATGGGCGTTAGGCTCGCGCAGCAGTGAAGCTGCGCCGTTTGACCCATGAGTGTAAAACCGAGCAGCGCAACGGAGCTAAAAAATAGCTTGTGAATCCCGAATGGTTTCAAATCGGCAATGCCTTCACATAGCAGACTCCGCGTACCGTCGTTGCGGCTAACGAGTCAAAGTCTTGGCAGTTGAATGAGTACGTCGTACTGTTGGCATATTGCGCTGTCCAAAACGCTGTAACCGGATTGAGGGCTCCGCTCGTACCAGCTAACGCCCCGGACGGGGTGGTCGAGCATGGGGTAGTGGTCGTGCTGCTAGTTCCTGCACCGCCGGTCCCAGCAGTAGTGCTTACAATACACATAGAGTGTGTAGCACTTCCCGCATCACTCTGCCATATTTCAATCTGCCATCCGCCTACCGGTCCCAGCGATACTCCGGTCGTTATGCCGACCGTGGCCACTACCTCTTGAGAGCCGTTTGGGAGCGTCGTCGCGTATGCTGCTGGCGTTGGAATAACTGGATTCGGCGGAGGCGGTAACGCAAGGGTGTAGGGGTAGGTGCCTGTCCAAGCGGGAGGTCCAGGTGAAACGGTGATACTTGGCGACGGCGTTGATTGTGGGCCAGGCGTTGGACAGTTGTAGGATATGGTTCCAGCGGCCGGTGGCGTCGAGACGCCGATGCACTGACCAGCCGCCGGTGTGCCCGAGCTACCGGGCGGTCCAGTAGGGCCCGTGGGCCCCGGCGCACCCGATGCCCCTACCTTTGCGATTGAACCGCTCCCGTTGCCGCAGGTAATCGTTCCCGCAATCACCGCGCCTGTCGCGCCACTCAGCACTACCTCGAAGCCGGTCTTACCGCTCACTGGCGCAGTTAGCTGAGTCCCGGCAACCGTAATCGTTTGCGACCCGCTCCCCGGTGCGCCAAGGTCAGGAACGCCAGTTACGTTGAACCAGTTCGCCCCGTTGTCGGCGCTCGTCTTGAGCGTGATCGTCCCGCTGCCCATCGTTGCCGTACTCGGCACCGACACCGTGCAGAACGATTGGCCGTTGATATTGGGCACCACGAACGTACCGCTGCTGCCGTTGAGGTTGAACGTGAGCGGGCCGATGTTTGGCGGGAAGATGGTTTGACCGAGGCCGTTTGCCATCAGCCCGCACCCGGCAAGCATCAGCAAGGCGAAGAATCCGCGTGCTTTTAGTTTCATCCTGGGGCTCCATAAGGTCGAACGGAGGGGACGCAGTACGTCGAAACGACGGCCGTACCGCTAGTGTATGCGCTCATCCGAACGCGAAAGAAAACCGTAGCGAGAACCGGGGCCGTGCCGTAGAACGCCGCCGTCGCCGAGTTGACGGCCGAGCCGGTCGTGGGCGTGAGGTAGGCGCTGCTCCAGTTCGACCCGTCCTCGCTCAGTTCAAAGACGAGCGTACCGGAAAACGTTCCAGAGATAAGCGCGGCGCAGTCCGCGTTACCGCTGGCGAGTTGGAACGTCGAAGCCGAAGCCGGTGGGCACACGCCGCCCGCGCACGCCGCCGCAAGCGATTGCGTGACGACGCGCTGCGGGTCGAGGTAGCCCGGCCCTCCCTGTTGCGCGAGCGCGTAAGCAGGCCAGAGAGCCAGAAGCGTAGCGAGTAAAAGCGTTCGCATCAGTAACCGATCGCCAGCCAGAATATCGTACCGGTGCTACCTGCGCTGCCGCCCATCGCCGTCAGGTTGAACTGCGTGAGCGGGTTAGCGATTCCGGTAATGTTCGTCGCGGCGGAAATGGCCGCGGCGGTAGCCTGCGCCTGCGTATTCTCGCGGACGCCGGTATAGATACCGAACACCTGATTCACGAACGGAATATCGTATGCCACTAGCAGGTTAGCGCTGTTATCGAACGGCACGGTGCTTGGCGTTCCCCACTGAAAGATGAGGCCGCCTGGTAAGGTTCCGTGCCCGGTTTTCGCCAGGTTGAGCGATGTAAACACCGTCGAAAAGTTCGTCCCGTCCAGGTTGCCGTTCACCACGTTGGTAATCGCGGCGAAGTTGGCGTTGACCTGAGACGACGAAATGGTCGTACCAGGGACAAAGGTGAACGGCATCGTTATGAGTGACATAGCGTTCCTTTACCGCCCAACCATTACGAACGTCGGGCTACCAGTGTAGTAGATGGTGCAATACTGCCCCGGCGACAGATCGAATGTGCCCGAGGTCAACGGCGACGTGTACGAAGCTGTCGCCGGAGGGATAGGGGCTTGCGAAAACTTAATCGCCGTAATCGTGCCGCCAGTCACCTCGATGGTCGCCGGGCCGTAGTACGGCGTCAAGCCTGCGGTTTGGGCTGAGAACGACACGCCGCTCGTCGGCATCCTCGAGGTGATAATCGTCCCACCTGGCGCGTCGTTATAGCCAGGACAGTTGATAACGCGCAGGTTGATCGCTGAACCAACCGTCGAGTAAATGGGGGTGCTGTAGCCTCTCATGTTCGCGCCGATAACGTATACGGTGCCGATCGGAGCCGCCTTCACGAGCACCGCGTACTGCGCCGCCGATGGGTTCTCGGCATTCGGAAGCGACGGCGTTAGGTTCGTCCCCATAATCAGCCCGTCGCCGCATTGCCCGGTAATCGCAATCGCCGCGCCGCCGTTTGGCGACGAGTTCCCAGCGTACCCGCCGATAATGCGCCAGTCCGAGCAGACCCCGATTTCGTAGATGTACTGATTGGCCTGCGGAGTGGGCGCATCGGAAAACACCGTGCAGCCGTTAAACTCGATGTCGTTGATATTGGTTGATGCGCCGCCGTTTGCGTCTATCTGCACCACCGGCAGGCCATCCGTCGCGTCATCTTCTTTGTGGATAATGCACGAGGTGAACTTTTCGGAGTAGATGAGCCCCGCCGAGGTCGAAGGGACCATCCGCACCGCAGTGCTGAAGATCGCCATTTCGAGGTTCGTGTACTGGTTGTAGCGATTCTGCTGCGAGCTTTGGCTGTAGTCGATTCCGTACTGCCAGTGGAAGATGTGCTGGAACGAAACGATTGAATGCTCGGTGCCTTGCAGCGACAGGAAGCTGTTGCCTAACGGGCCGCCGTCGTTCCCGATAGCGTTTTGGTACGCCTCGCCCGGGCCGATGACAAAGCATTCCGGGTTGCTGAAGATGACTTGCTGGCACCCGCTCAGGTTCCCGCCGTAATGGAACGTGCAGCCGCGCGCTCCGGCTTGCAGCCCCACGACCATTGCGGTCGGCCAGCCTTCAAAAACGCAATCTTCGGCTACGAGATTCCACAGGTTTGAGTTGATGCAGGTCGTGGTCGGGAGCAGCGGATTTTGGCAGCCGAACGCGATGTTACGGAAATAGACGCCTCCCGAGGTGTGCGGCTCGAACCCGAATAGCAGCGTGCCGTCGCCGACCATCGAGAGCATCGTTTGCGCGGGGCCGCCTTTGCCGTCGCCGCTATTGGCAACCGTTGCGCCCGCGCCTTGAAATACCGTCTGAATCGGGATGACGTAGCCACTGCCAGGGCCAGGCGCAATCGGGAAGCTCCCGGCCGGCAAATAGGCTATGCCGCCGCCGCTGCCGTTGTTGAGCGCAGCCATCGTGGCAAGCATCGTTGCGAACGCCGTGCCGTTTGTGACCGACCCGCCGTTGACCAGCGCACCGAAGTTGAAAAAGTTGTACCAGTTGAGCGCGGAGAGGTCTGACGTTGCGACAAGCGCTCCGGCCGGAGGTCCCGCGTTGAGGGCAACCTCGATCGCCAAGAAGTTGGCGTTGACCTGGTTAGCGTCAGCGACCGTGTTCGGCAAGAACGTGTTCGGAGTAACGAAACCTAAAGCCATCTAGCGCCGCGCATTTTGGGCGAAACTTCCGGTGATTCCTGAGAATACCCAGGGCAGTTGGTCGGTTACGCTCCAGGTTCCAGCGTCCCATTTGCTCAAATCCCAAACCGCACCGCCGGTGCCGATGCCGCTTTGTAGGCCGAACGAGAACGCTTCGGCTTGAATGCCAGGCGCTTGAATCGGCGGGAGCGGCGTCGAGCCCCACGGTGCGCGATTCCAGCTTCCCTCGTTCCACACCAAGAAGTTGCCAATAGTGTTCGGCAGCAGCGAGAACACGTCAATGCGCGAGGCAGGCGCGTTCCACGACGTGAGCGCCGCGGGCTGAGATTGCCAGAAGGCCGTGTCCCAAACGGAAACGTCCCAGAGCGCGCCGGTCGATTGCGCAGCGTACACCGCAGCGGTGAATACCGATTCCTGGCCGTAGTCGGTCTGCACCGTCGCGGTTCCGCCAAAGCTGATTGGGTAGAGAATCTCGGGATAGATGCGGTGCAGCGTCTTGACGGTTCCCGGCTCGCCGACCTTGAAGAACTTCGTGGCAACCCAAACCTGAATCGTTGCGCCGTTATCGTTGTTCGTTGTCGTATCGTCCCAGAGCGCGCCGTCCCAGGCGCTTACGTTCCACAGTGAGTTGGTCTGCCCGACATACGGGTCCCAAGTATAGACACGCCCGTTCGTGCCGCCGACCAGACACGCCCACGGCGACGGGTCGCCAGGCGCGTTAATCAACGTCGAGCAGGTAATCGCTTCGCCCAGTTGCAGCACCGTCCAGCCCTGAATGTTCGTATCGTAGACCAGCACCGAGTCGATGACGTTGGCGTTTGCCGATGAGTACGCGATATGGTATCGGTCGTAATAGGTAAACGCAAAGAACTGGTTACGGTCGCCTTGCATCGGGTAGCCGGTCGTGAACGGGTCGTTGGTAATCCACGGCTGTACCTTGGTCGAGAAAGGCGTTATCGACTGGGTCGTCAAGCTCGTGCCAGGCGTGAATAGATAAGCGTTGTTATTTCCGAGCAGGTATTCCACGCCGTTCACGCTCTGCATGGCATAGCCGCACGCCACGCCGTCGTTGTCCATCGGCACGTTCTGCAGCGTGTAGTTCGCAGGCCCGGTCCCGTAGACGAGCGCCAGGCCGTTCGGCAACCCTACACATAGCATCGCTTGTGCGCCTGCGCCCACCGAACTCAGGCCCACTACCGGCTGGCCGAAGTCGAAGATGCTATAGCCTGCGATCGCCTCGAACGAATCGCCCGCCACTTGCCCGGCGCCCGTGGACATTACCTGCGTCGGAAAGTTTGGGATGCCGCCGAACCACACCACGCCGTTGACGAGTTGGCACCACTGCGCGCCCTTCGCGTTCCCCCAGCCTGGCGGGTGGTACAAGTTGTGCCCGTCGTAGATGAACGGCCCTTTGCCAGGTTCGCCCGTGCAGATGACCGCGACTTCCGTGAGGCCAGACTGGTTCGTGAGCGGGAGCGGGTTGGCTTGCGGGTCCGAAGCCATCGTAACGCTCCACGGCTTATCGTTCTTGCCCAGGCTCAAAGTTGCTAGCGCCACCTTCGAGTCGAGGTCGTACAGCACACCGCCGCACTGCGCGAGCGTTCGCACGACTTCCACGCCCTTCGTTGCCTGAACGTATTGCGCGAACCGGAACAAGCCGAGAACCGGTTCGTCCACGGGAAGCGTTTGATAAAGGTTCAAGCCGCTGCGCGATTGGAAGCCACCATCCGGGCGAAGGTAGCCGTTTAACGCCTGGGTCAGTTCGTTATCGGCGAGATTTTGGGGGCTCGATTTGCAATTGAGCCCTCCCGAAAAGTCATATATACCAAAGTCTATTTGCCCTGCGGTGTCGCGCCGCATCTTACCGTAGCGTTGGAACGGCATTTAGAGCCACCACGGCATGGCAGAAGGACCGCCTTGAGAGGTAACGTCCCTCACTTGAGCCTGCTTCGGCACCGAGCGCCGCGCCATCGAGTCTTTCAACTTCTGGATTTGCGTATCGAACTGAGGCTGGAAAATATCCTTACTTTCATCGCCTCGCTGATTCGCTTCGAGCACGCGGCAACACGTCCACAGAACGACGGCTTCCTGCGCGAGTGTATCAAGGTTGGTTGAAGAATTCGTCGTCGCATCGGACCACAGTTCCGGGCGACCGCGATAATAGACATTCAACTGCCCGAGCATACACGGAGGATAAAGCTGCGCGGTCATAACGTTGCTCTCGTCTTGATAAACCATGTAGTAAGTGGGCGGTCCAGCGCCGACGCCAGGGAACCCCGAACACTGCTGCATGAACGTCTGCGGCTCCAACTGCCACATGGGATAAACTATTGCCGTTGAAGGCGCTGGCGTCAGCGGGCCTGTCGAAAACGACATAGAGAAAACATCTTGCACATCCTCGGTAAACGTCACGACCTGCTGGCCCGCCGTCACGGGATAGATTCCGTACAAGCGAATCGCGCCAAGCTCGCCCTCGACTTGCTCGATACCAGCGTTTGCAAGCGTGATGACGCCAGCCGCAGTCGGGTTCGTAAACTCGTTCGTGCGGAGTTGAACCTGAGCTACGAGGCTCGCCCCGGTGTAGCCAAACGGCGTGGCGATTTAGCGCCTCGACATTCTGCGCGACTTCTTGCGCGATGCCTTCTTTTTGCCGCTCTTTTTGCGGTTACGAATAGCGATAGCGATGGCTTGCTTTTGAGCCCGCTTCTTGCCGAACTTCTTCTTGGTGTGGCGGTACGTTTTTCCGGTGTGTAGCTCCCGGATGGCCGTGCCCACATCCTCGCCGGGAGGTAACGGCATCTTACGCCCTACTGCGCTTTGTGGTGCTCATCGTTGTCCTCGCCGCTCGACCCAACGCCATAGGGGTTGGATGAGAGTTCGCTGGCGTTCACCGTCCGCACGCCCAGGACGCGCTCGCCCGCATCGCCAAGCACGCCGGAACACTGAATGTCCCCGCCGCGCGTGGGGTCGTGACTATCGTACCAAGCACGATCGTCAGAAGTGAGTGGCCCTGGACGCCGCGGGTCCGGCGGAGGAATGTAGCTGAACGCGCGCGGCGCCACAGGTCTGTTACGGGCCACTACTCGACCTCCGCCAGTTCCATCGCTTGCACGAATCGGCCGTCCACGCGAATCGGCGCTTCCTTCGGAATCTCGCGAATGAACTCTACGAAACCAAACGCATTCTGCGAGTCGGTCGATTTGCCGTCATCCATGATGCGCCATACCGGGTTGTGCTTGCGAGTCCAGCGCAGCATCAGCCGCTGCGTTTCCTCGCCGCGCGTCTTTTCATCCGGCAGGCCAGTTGGAAGCAGCGCGTGCATCCGTTCCCAGTTGCCGCAGTACAGGTCCCACGCGCCTTCGGGGATTTGCTCGATCGGCGGATTGTCCGGGTCGTCCGCGGGCGCCGGCATGATCGCGAACCGCTGGCCATCGAAGTTGATCGTGAGCATTGCGGGCTCGATCTTGTCCTCGTAGATGCTCATATCACGGCGCGCTGCAGCACGGTAAAGGTTCTCGGCGTTGCCGTAGGTCGTGCGATACTCTTTGCCCTTGGCGGTCTGCGAGGTGAGCGCTTCTTCCGCGCCGCTTAGGGTCGAAACGGAGACGACAGCCATCCGGCGCACTTTCTTGCGCGAGTGATTCACGACGTAGACGTTCGGGCGTTTGGGCGTAGCGTTGAACGGCGTTTGCAGGTTCGCTTCGCCTGCCAGCGTGCCGAGCGGGGAAGAGTTGAGCGATTGAACGATGTCGGCTTCGGGCGTCTGCGCTCCCGGTCGCCATTGCTGGCCCGGGATAGTGCTGCGCCCCATGCGCGTTAAATCCTGTGCGCGCTGAAGCTCGGCAATCTCGACGGTAGTTGGCACTGGTTCCTCCTAGACCGTCTCGTAACGTTGAGTGAAGAAGGGCGCCATAGAGACGAACCGGCGCCCTTCCGTTGCTACTGCTGAACTAAAACCCGCCAACCCAAACCGGATTTAGAACCGGCGTCGATGTGCTGGCCGCTACGACTCCCAGCGAGATTGCCAGGGTCGTTCCGGCCGGCGGCGAGATGGTCGGCGTGGTGACCGCCGTGTACGCCGTGGCCGCGAGTCCCGTATCGTTGAAGGCGTACGTCGGCGACGAACCCGGTACGACCGAGAAGTAGCCAATGGTGCCCAACGTGCTCGGCACGCCAGCCGAAGCCGTGCGGTCGATAACGTAGAGTGTTGCGCCCGTTACGGCGCTCCAGGTGATTTGGTTGTAGTTGACGCTCGAGAGCGTGGCGTTGCCGGTCGTCACCGTTCCAGCCGTCGATTCGGCCGAGTACACGCCGTTTGGCAGTACCGCGGTGATCTTGTAGCTGTAGCTGACCGTACCGGCCGTGCCCGAGGTCGTTACCGTGGGCGTTGACGGCGCTGTAAGCCGCTGGAAGAACTGCGTGCCCGACGTGTTCGGCACGATCGCCAGGCCCGTGTCGTTGAACGACGCATCGGTAGCCCCCGTGTACCCGATAACGCCGACCGTTGACGGCGTGCCGGCAGACGACGTGCGCACGATGATGTAACTCACGGCGTCTCCTACTGGCGTATAGGTGATTTGGTTGTAGTTGACGCTCGAGAGCGTGGCGTTACCGCTGGTAGTGCTGGCGGTCGTGCCGTGAGCAGCCGATGCGGTTCCGTCTGCACCAACGGCGACGAGCGCGTAGGTGTACGTCGTGGAGCCGGACGTGCCAACCGACGTAACGGTCGGCGTCGGTGCGCCGCTCGGCGGCTGGAACGATGTGAGGTTCCCCAAGCCGTCAGCGCAAAGCAGCGTGCCAACCGCGATCGCGTTGGTCGTAGTCGTGCAAAGCGCCTGAATCGGCCCGTTGCAAACGATTGTCGGCTGTTGCCCGATTCCGAGTCCTGGCGCAACATTCACGATACCGTAAGACAGCGGAGCGTGGGCGCGGGCGTAAGTCTGCGATAGCGTCCAGTATCCGCCCCCAGAGTTGCTCGTTATGCCAGGCGGTAGACCGTATCCAAGAACCATGAGGTTCCCTTGCAACGCGCCGTTAGCGGCGAGATACGCAGGCGTTTGGTCGTTCACCATGCGCGCGATCGGCTCCAACGTTGGAATACCAATCATCGGGATGGTCGTGGTGCCCGCTACGGCGTTACCGCCTGCGCCACCGGGAAGAATGCTCGTCTGTGACGACGGGTTCCCTGACGACATATTTTGCGACCATAGATTTAAAAGTGCCATCTAGCTCACCGACCCTCCCACAGTTCGTTGTAGCGGCCTTTTTCGAGCGGTGCGCCGCCGCCTTCGAACTGCAACCCCGCTTCGGATTGTATCGCTTTGTCGTCGCGCGCATCGCCGATTGGGTAGTCGATTCCCATGTTTTGCGGCACGATGAACCTGTCTTCGGGATAATCGGGGCCGACGTTCTTCCCGGTGCGAACCTTCGGATTTCCAGGGCGATCTCTTTTTAAACTCATTGTTTACTCCTAAGCCGCCAACGCGGCTGCGAAAGGATAGTGAACCATCATCGTCCTCGGATGCGCCTTGCGCGCGAGCTTGCCGTTGCAAGAGCGGCACTGAGCGATGAGGTTAAGCGGGTGGTTCGTCCCGCCATTGGCGACTGCTATCAGGTGCGCGATTTCGCTTTTTACCTCGCTCGGGGATTTACCGCAATCAAGGCACGGTTGCGCTTGAAGGAACTTGACGAGCTCCTTATTCATCTTGCCCGCAGCGCGGCGGTTGTGCTGGTTCATCAGCGACTCAAGGCGACGAGCCTCAGGACCTGCGGCGTTCCGCCTGGCCCGCCTGCCAGCGTTGATTTCCTCGCGATTAGCGGCCTCCCGCTTGCGGGCTTCGGTTTTAATGTGTTCCCGGTTGGCTTCTCGCCAAGATAAGTGCTTGGCGCGAGCAGCCTCTGGGTCGCGATTACGAAAACGGTTTTGAACGAAGCGACGGTATGCACGAAACGAAACCACATCGGCTTCCGTCTTTACCTTACCGAGAGAACGAATCGGAAACTCGCCTTCGACTTCTTCGTAAATCATTTTAGTGTTTTTCTGCTTGTTAACTCAGAAGCCTATAACGATTGGAGATCATTGATTGCGCCGTACCATCCGTTCAGGCGCGGTTCGTCTGAAGCGAACTGGAAGGCGATGACGTAACGACTTGTCTTAGAGAGGACGCCGGGCGTGTCAATCCACGGAACGTAGTCGAAGCCCTTAAATCCAAAGTAGTGCATCCGGGTGTGATTCATGTTGAGGAAGTAGTAGGTGTACCCGAGATAGCCGCCCGTTGCGTTGATCGTGGGTGGGAAGTGGTTGTCGCCAACGACTTCCGCGCCGAGCAGATGCGGGTTGCCGGTGTACGGGTTTGCCGAGTCGCCGGGGCTCACGCGAATCTGCGAGTCGAGCGTGAAGATGTAGGACGACACGCCTTGCTGATTGACGAAGATGTGCGTCGGCGCGGCGTCACCGACGACGCAAGCCGTGTACTCGCGAAGCATCTGCGCGCGGCTCGTATCGTTCGTGGCGTTGCCCAGCCCGCTGGTCGCGAGCGAGATGACGTTGCCTTGCCAGGTGGCCAGGCTGTTCGTGCCGGTTCTCGCGATGTTGCCGTACACGTTGTAAAGCTGGCCGTTGTCGCACGCCTCGACCACGCCGAAGGCCGGTTGCCCGGTCTGCGCGTTGGCGCCCTTCGTGAGGTTCGTAAGGTCGTCGGCGATGAGGTCCGAAAGCGAGGCGATAGCCGTCTGGACCTGAAGCGTGAGGTTGTCCACACGCATATTTGGCCCGCGCACGAGCCGGAGCGTTTGATAGTCGATCGTGACGGCGGCCTGATACCACGACCAGGGGAAGGCCGCCACGGAGAGCAGCGACTGCGGCCCGGAAGCCAGCGTGTCGTACTGCCCGAAACTTTGGGCCGTCATGTTCTTCGCAGTGAGCAAGGGCAGCGCAAGGTAGCGCCCCTCGTCCACGCGGTTGGCCGAATCGTAGGCGATCTTCGGAACGCGAGCCGATTGGAAAACGTTGTCCGTCACATAGGGGACAAACGCTTCAGCTAGGACCGCGCTCTCCTGATCGTATCCACCGAGGCCGGTAGTTACTGCCATGGGCAAAACTCCTAAGCAAAAGACGAGTTATCGTCCTCGATGCTTGGAGTTTCTGGCCGCTTTCCGGGTCCCCGCGAGGGGTTGTCCGGGCGAACGTCCAGGTCCGCGCTGAGGGCTGCTGCTGGTTTCGGGTGTCCGTGCCGTGTGCCGGGGGCTTGCGCTTGACCGGGCGGCGGCGGGCCGAATCCTTCACCTCAACGTAGCACGCTTGTCAACGGGCTCGCGCGGGACTACGATTGGGCCGGAGGAATCACTTTGCGTATTCTCGTCGCGCTCGCCGACCAAGCCGGCCAGTCGTATTGGCGGCAGATAATGCCGCTTTCCCGCCTGCCAGAGCACACGGTCCTCTTTACCGACGTTCTCGACCCCGCGTTTTTCCTGAGCGCGGACCTCGTAGTTACGTCGCGCGTCTCCACCCAGCCGATGCTAGACCTTCTGAAAACGCTCAAGGCCGCGGGCAAGCCGACAATTCAGGATTTTGACGACCACCTCCACCAGCTCCAGCACAACCCAGAGGCGCGAAGCGTCTACGGCACCGGCCAGTGGGGAACCCGCATCTTCGAGGAGGCGCTACCGATCGCCACCGTGGTTACCGCTTCCACGCGGCGGCTGGCCGACGAGTACGCCAAGTGGCGGCCGGGCATCGAGGTGGTGGAGAACTTTATCTCCGACGAGGCGTTTGCTCGGTTGTCGCCGTCCGAAATCACCGGCAAGCCTAAGCGCGAGGGCGAGATTCGGATTGGCTACGCTGGGTCCTCGACGCACGGCGGCGACCTGGCGCTCATCGCCCGCCCGCTCCGCAAACTCTGCGCCCGCTACCCCGAGGTAAAGCTCGTCTTTTTCGGGCAGCCCCCGACGCTCCCAGGCGTTGACCCGGCGCGCATCGAGTTGCACGGCTACATCGACCCCGAGCTGGACGAACAGCCCTTTGCCTTCATGGACCGCTACTTCGATCGGGTGAAGTCCCTCGACCTCGACGTGGAGATGGCTCCGCTGGTGCCCAACGTGTTCAACGCCTCGAAGTCGTTCTTGCGGCTGCTCCAAGCCGGGGCGTGCGGGAACCCCGTCGTCGCGTCGAGCTACGGCCCGTACCGCGAGTATCGAGAGCGCGGTGGCCCTATCATTCCATGCTTCGATGAGCGTGAGTGGCTTGAACGCCTTTCGATGCTAGTCCGGCATACTTGCGCTCGGCGGGACTTCGCCAAGGAGAACCACGCCTACGTCCGCGAGCACCATACGAGCGCGGTGGGGCTTGCGGCCTGGCGGCGCGTCATCGCGCTGACGGCAGAATCGCGTGCTCTTTGTGGAGCCGGTTGAACCGAACGCACGATACCATCGCCTCGAACGCCGCGTCGATCGCTTGCTGACGAAGCAGCACGAGCGGCGAGAACCGCGCCTTCTCGAACTCCGCCAGCGTCTGATTGAGGCGGCAGAGAAGCTCGGCGCGGTCACGCTCTACTTGCGGGTCTATCGTCCAGCCATCGCCGCTTGGCGTGCCATCTGCTGGCGGATGTACTCTTTCGGGTCTGCCGCGACCCCGTTGACCCGCGTTGCCGGCGGCGGCGGGACCTTCTTGACGTGCGGCGCGGCGGCTGGAGTGCCAGTCGCGACCGCGGCGGCGTTGGCGGCAGCGACCTTCTTCTCGGTAGCGGCTGCGACGGCAGCGACGGCGGGTGACGCCGAAGCGGCTTCCCGTTCGCGCCGCAGGTCCTCGTAGGCCAGAACGATACTGGACGGCGTTTCGCCGTACTGCTCGAACAGCCCCGACGCTCGGCCGTAGTTGATCGCCCGCATAAAGGAGTTCTTGTCGCGCTCGGGGTCACCGGAGAATTCGTCGCCGTAGCGCTGCACGAGCGCGGCGTAGCCTTGGTTCCCGACATTCACGCGGTACTGGTACTCGCGCGCGGCGTTCGTTTCGGCCGTGCGGCGCTGCTCCTCCTCGCGCGCCATCTTCTCGACCAGGTTCGTCACTTGCCCGAGCTTGTCGTTGTACGGCTTGAGCGCTTCGGCTAAGAACGGGTCCTCCGCTTCAGTGAGCGGCGCCACGGGCGGCCCGGCGGGAGCGGCTGCGGCGGCGACGGCTGCGCCAGCTTGGGCCGCGGCGGCCTGCGCCGGAGTGAGCGGCTGGCCCGCGATGCGCCGGTTGTAGGCGTCCACCACGAAATTCCCATACTCGGGGTCCTCCAGCGCCCGCTGAATCAACGGCAGAATCGCTTTGAGGCGCCCGTCGCCCACCAGTGGCTCGACCGTCTTTCGTAGGTCGCCCAGGAACATCGTTTTGCGCGAATAGTCGGCGCGGCGCATATAGCCGTTGCGAACGGCGGCGGCCGAGTCCTTCGGCACCCGCACTGTGAATTTCTGATCGAGGTCGGGGTCCTCGTATTCCACCTCCTCGAAGTCGTCGGCCGGCCGGTCGAGAATCGCCTGCGCTGCGGCTTCGGCGGCAGCTTCCCCGGTCGGCGCGCCCTCGGCGGGGGGGACATGCACTGGCTGAGTCGCGGCGTCTGAAACATCGGCGGCGGCTTCGGATACGAACCTCCCGCTCGCGGGGTCGCGCTCCTTCGGCGCGGCGGTGCCCGCAATCTCAGCCTTCGCCTCGGCCAACGCGTCGGTCGTGCCGCCAGCGTCACCCTCCGGCAGCGCAACGGCGGCGCGGCCTGCTATCGGCTTGCCAGTCTCCTCATCGAGCGCCTCGGTCCCGCGCGAAAAATCCGGTAGAAGCTGCGGCTCGACCGCGCCGCCCAGCGGCTCGGCGTGAAGCTCGGCAGCGGCGGGTTTCGCGCCCGTCATCTTGTCCACCAACTCGCGCGCGTGCGTGTTTACGTCGGCCAGCGACGGCGGCCCGTTCCCAGTCTTTGCCATTCGATTCCTCCTAAAAGAAGTGGAGGCGCCGCCTAACGGACGCCTCCACGGATTCCGTTACGACGGACTACTTGCGTCCCCGACGCGATGCCTTACGACCACGCTTCGACTTCTTAAGCTCCTTCATGTGCTTACCGAAGCCCTTGTGCTCTTTCTTTTCCTTACCTTTACGTCTGCGAGCCATTCGATACTCCCCTCCTTTCTCGCCATATAGGCTCCATCTCGCGAGTCACCTAAGACCCGCTATCGGGTGCGGGCTGCGCGTCGGTATCAGCCGACGTGTAGTGCGCGTCCGAACTTCCCTCGCTACCGCCATCGGGCTCCGCAACAGAGGTTGGTGCCCCCGCTGAATCGCCCTTGGCCGTGTAGTGAGAAATCAACTGCGTTCCCGTTTCAACCATCGAGTACAAGACCGCGACCGTTTTGGGCGTCTTGGCGAAGGTCGGCATCTTTATCGCGAGCTTCAACTGGCGCATGGCCGCATCTACTAGCTGCCAACCGCCGGGAAGCTCGGAGGGTAAGTCCTCGAAAGCGGTGGAGGTTAAAGCTGACGGGGGACGGGGAGCTAGCCCCGCCGGGGGCTGAATCGGAGGCGGCCCTGCCGGGGGAGCAGCTGGTGCACCGGGCGGACCCGGCGCGGCTGGGCCCGGAGGTATCATACCTGCTGTCATAGCCCTATAATTTCCCCGCCATCAAACTCCATAATTGCACACTTTATGCCCCTTGGCTACTTTTACGCTTACCGCTCTGCTTTTTGGGCGTTGACCCTGAGTTTGGCTGGCCGATGGAGCCCGTGACCAACCATTGCTTACTTGGGTCTTTGAGATTATCGAAGATTCGCCGCTCTAGGGCAGTCGCGCTTTCAATCAGACCCATTTCCTGTAAGTCTTTCCATACCTCTGGAAGATCAACTAGCATCTTATTTGCCGACATGAGATTCAGCAAGTTGTTGAGGCGTTGCGTAGGCGTTCTTGTTGACCCTGGCTTCGCTTCGACCTTGAGCGGAGCGGTAAAGTATGAGCCAAGAAGCGGTACGCCTTCCATGACGCCGGCCGCATTCTTCAACTGCACGAGATGCGGCGTCGTATAGAAGCGCGTCATCAACTCTAGGAACTGTCCGCCAAGCGTGACCATGCAATCTTCGATTCCGTGCAGCGGGTCACGGAAGCGCACGCCAGCCGATTCCTGATACATCGACACCGTTTCGGAGCTTTGCTGGCCCTTGAACTTGGCGTTACCGCTCGATATGTCGTTGATGCCGCTCAGTTCTCGAATCTGCCCTTCAGCGTAAACCATTTGCTGGTAAACGTACTGCGGCATATCCGGGCCTGGCTCACGCTTGCCGTACCGTAGGCTCTGCATAGTCTCACGCTGGATGGCACCCGGTGCGTTGGTTATATCCTCGTCGGCCATTTCATCGCCGAGCGGGAGACGCCATATCGGGTTAGAGCTAAGATTTGCCGCGTCGAACATCATGTTCATAAAGCGCAGCCAATACTCATACGGGTCGGCGATGAGGTCGAGGTCGGAGAGTCCCCAGAACTCCTGCGGGTCAGGGTAGGCTTCAATCTCGGCAAGCGGGATATAGCCCAGCGGGTTCATCCGGTCGTCGGCCTTGAAGTCCTCGTCCACGATAATTACCAGCCGTCCATCGGGATACAGCGGGTAGTCCACTTTGTGGCAGATGACTTCGAGCGCGTCCATCTCGTCTATGATGCGAAGGCCGCCGTACATTTCGGCCTCGCGCACGATCGCAACGTACTCTTCCGGCCATTCGTAGACGACGTTTCCTTCGGTTATAACGCGCCGCAGGCGCTGCGTGTCGCCATCGGTAAGCGTAACCTTCTTCTCGCGCGTAGCGGGCTCGCCAGCGGCGGTAAACAGCACTTTAGAAACCTTAGTCGTCTTGCGCGGGCGCGTCCAGAACTCGCGCACGATGAGGCCGCTTGTGCCGCCGCTGTTGTCGGGCGGGTTGGCGGTTGCAGCGAAGGGCGGGTTGTTGAGCGTACCGCCATCCGGAAACGCCATCGAGGTCGGCGGCGAGAGCACGTCGCCGTCGTCGGTGTTCTCGAAGCCGCGCTGCTCGGTGCGCTTAGAGATGATTTTGTCGCGGAGGTGCGGCCAGCGAGCGAATATTTTGTTTGGTGATTCGCGGTACTCGTACAGTAGCACTTCGGCGTCGTCAACGCAGGTGGCGTTCGCGTCGGCGAAAACCTGCTCGCCGGTTACAACGGTCAGCGTGGCTCTCGTTTCGCCGCCTGGCCCAAACACTTCAGGAACTAGCCGTAGAAAGTATTTTATCTGAATCCGCGAGCCGAGGATAGCGTTGCGAATCTTCTTACGCCACTTGCCGTCTTTATACGCCTGTGAGAAGGCGGCGGTCGCAATGTCGGCGATTCGCTGCTCTTTCGCGTTGTAGGCGCTGTAAATCACCCGCGGTTCGTTGTCGGAGAGAATCGAAGCCCACTGAATGGGAATCGTAGCGCACTTGTTGAACTGCTTGCCGAGCTTCCACTTCGGCCGGTTGCGCCACCAAGGCGTGCCGCCGCGGTAGAGGCTCATCGCGCGCGTCATGCGTTCGGTGACGGGCTGCTTCTCGCGATGCAGCACCGCTGAAGCGTTCCGGCACCACGTTATTAGCGGGTCATCGTAGTCGTCGTCGGAGTTGTAGCGGGTGGTATCAGCCCACGGCTTCGAGGGAGCGGTCACTAACCAGCCCCCCGGCGAGGGGCCTCCTAAGCCTCCAGAAGCGGCGCTCGGCCCAAATACTGAAATTCTAAATGTCTCCTGGGTGATCGCTAATCAAGCGGTGCGTTTTCCTTTCGATGGCCCGCGCCGTATCGGCCTTACGCTTCGAATTTTCGTCTGCAAGCGCCTTTTCGACGCACTTTGGCGTGCCCTTGTCCCAAAAGACCATACCACGAGTCACGTCTCGATGGTGCCTGCGCGAGCGAACCTGGGTCCCGCCCGTCACCTTCATCCCGTCCACGATCGCCGTATCGTTGCCTTTGATCGTGATTGCGTACTGGTCGTAAATCGCGTCGTCCGGCGCCTTCTGGATGGTCAGCGCCTTCTCCATAAACTCGGCGTCGGAGAGCGGCTCTCGGCGGCGCCCGCAGGCCGCGTGGACCATTTCCCCGCCCTCCTTGGCGAACCGAGCCGTCGTGCAGTCGCAGAACTGCGAACGCGGCTCTTGAACAACGCGCCACCCGGTTATCTCCATCCCGGCCATGACTGGTTTATATCGCTCGATGATGTAGGGCGAGACGACGCGCTCGCGAGAGAACGGCACGTCGATCTCGCCCTTAGCGTAGTATCGTTCAGGCGCACAGGCGCGTTCGACCTGAGCAGCGGGAAGCTGCGGCATCTCGGCGCGTTGGTTCCTCGATGCGGTGATTGGCAATCCGGCCCGCGTCTTGTAAACGTCCGAGGGTGAGAGCCATTCGCCTATCGGGCCTTCGGGCGAGGCGAGCTTACGAAGCCAGCTTGGAATTTTCATCCTTTCAGGAACCACTCCCACACCCAGAGTTTGAGAAATGCCCACCACTTTGGACCCCGCCACAATACCTTATAGCACGACCGACAGGCGAAGCGGTTCGGCCGCTCGTACACCTGCCTAAGTCCATGCCTGTACAAGTCGTACATATCTATCCAGGTTACGCCGCATCGAATGCACGATGACCCATCTTTTGCTAGTGCCTTGAACATGTCATCGAAAGAACGTGGGCTCTCATCAGCCAACCGAGGCGCTATCTGTTCATCTCGCATTGTGCTTCCTCCCGTATCACCGTGCAACTAATCACTCGCGGTTTGAAGTCCGGCCCAACGCCGTGAAGGGAAACCGAAGCCCGGTACTCCTTCCACGGCGGGATTCCCTGAGCACGCTGGCGCTCTAACTGTTTCTCCACGCCGTCGTCGTATTCCACGAACCGCCCGTCGTTGAAGTCCACGAACAGGTCAAAGGGTTTACGCTTCGTCGTCATGGCCGTGCGTGAGAAGTTCGCCGTTGCGCTCGGCTAAGTGAGCGTCCATTGCTTCCTGGGGCGCAACACCATCAGGTAAGCGCCGAACCGACACGCGCTGCAGACCTTCCGGGAGCGGCGGGGACTCTTCCAACGTCGCGCTTTCGAGGCCAACGTTCAGCCGCAGCTTCGTGAACACGCCGAGAACGTGAACCTGAGTAATTAACTTGTGCTCGACGCCCTGAAGAAGAATGTCGCTACCCGCGAACTTCGCCAGCATGATGACCTGCCCGCGGAAGAATGGCATCGGCACCGTGGACGGCACCATAAAGATGCCTTCCTGCGTCTCGTCGTCGTAAATCTTGAGGAACGGCGTCGTCGGCGCTTCCTCTTTCGTAACCTTGGCTTGCATACGCACGGCTTGGTCGGCCACGTCCATCCGGTGCCCGCTGCCCACGTTGACCACGACGCCCGCGGTCCAGCCGACCTCGTGCTCCTTGCTCGCGTCGTCCATGCGCGGGAGTTCGATACCGCTTGGGGTCGTCTCGTCCACTTCGAGCATCTCCACGAGGATGCGATCGCCGTGTGGGATGAAGGTGAGCGGGTCCTGTTCGCTCAGGCGAATCTTGCGTTTTGGAATAAGCGCGGCTACTGGCAAAGTATTCCTCCTAGAAGTCGGGTGATTTGATTATACAGTACAGAATGAAACCGGCGAACGCAACGAATAGCGCAAGCCCCAGCCACCACATCATCGCGGCAAGCCGTCCGCTCCGCCGAAGTACGCGTCAAAGTCACGCTGGCCGATGAGGGCCTGCACGACCTCAAACGGCACCTGCCAGTGGTCGCGCGCCTGCTCGCGGCTGGCGGTGTTCGTCCGGTGGATACGCCCCACCACGCAGCGGTAGTCCAGCGCCTCGATGACCGTCGCCCCGTGCTTGCGTTGGTTGGTGAGGAATCCGTTGTCCTCGCCGGTGGCAACGTCCTCGAACGGGCAGCGCTCCCATATCGCGCGCCGAAAGACCATCGTAGACGAGGCGACGTAGCCGCCGGGTGGGGTAACGTGCCAGGCCAGCTTGCGCTCCGCGTCGATCGACAGCGGGTTGCGAATAGCGCAGATGTCGTCGCCGTACTGTTCGAGCAGCCCAACTTGGTAGGCCAGGCGCCACGGCGCGTAGTAGTCGTCGTCGGCCCAGAGGGCGATGATGTCGCCGCGCGCGAGTTCGATGAGGCGGTTCCACTTCTCGCCAAGGCTTAGATTGGACGGCTCATGGTAGTAACGAACTCTCGGTTCGTAAATCCACTGCTTGCGGTGAGGAGTATTCTGCCCATCATCGAGGATGACTAACTCCTTGTCAGTGTAGGTTTGTGCAAGGAACAAATTTACCGCCGAATGCAACAGCCACACGCGGTTCGCGGTCGGGAGAACGCAACTAACCAAGGGGAGACAATCCGCCGCTGTAGATTCTGTTGCGGAGCGCCAGCACACGGATGCAAGCGCGGGATACCGCATCCCACCCCTTCACCATTTCGGCGCCAGGGACGCATCCTTCTTCTTCCAAGTAGCGCCTGAAAGCCTCGGCTATATCCTCGCATTTCACCATTGTTCCAGAAGGTGGGAAATCCGTATCGCCGATTCGCTTCAGGGATTCTTTGGTATCTTTGTCCATTCGTTTCCTCCTACAATTGGGCAAGGTCGGGGTGATTCCGGTCCCGCCGTTGCGCCGCGATCGCGCCAGGCGAACGCCAGCGCCGCGGCCCGAGCGCGTCGAAGTTGTCCATGCGCGCAGGCTTCGGTTCTTCCTTCGGCTTCCGGTTAATCCCGCTCCACGGGTCACTCGCCGCAATCATGGCAAGACACAACGCGTCAACGTGGTCGTCGTGTCCGTTGTCGTTCTTTATCGCGCCGCTGGTCGTGCGGCGCACGCTTTGCAACTCCGACAGCGTTTTGAGGTCCGGCACAATCACGGTTGGCTCCGGTTTGCCGGTCATCGGGTCGCGGTGGCAGATAGTAGAGACGAGCCAGTCGTCCATAATCGGGCGCGTCTTGAACGTCGTTTCCCAGCCAGGGTATATCTTCTCGCCCGGTTCAGGGAAGTCCACGTCCAGGCGTTTCCACTGGTAGTAGTTACGCATCCCCGCATCCACGAGGCGTCGCACGACCGCGTAGCCGGACGCCTGCAGTTCGACGCAGGTGTAAGCGTAGCCGTACCACTTGTAGAGCAGCATCAACTGATCGCAGAAGGTAAACTCGTCCACGCGCGCTTCATACGTTGCGACCACCTTGAAGTCTCGCGCGCGAAGCACTTGGCACACCCACGCATCGGCGTCCAGCGAGCCGTACCGAATGCCGCCGGTGTCCACGCCAATCGCGTACTGTTCGCTGGTTTCCGGCGGTGCGTACAGGCGCAGTTCCTGCCAGTCGGAATGGAACGTGGTGTCGATACCGATGCGACCGCCTTCTTCGCGCAGGATACCGCGCGCAATCGGTTCCTGCCCGTGTTTTACGACGGCAGTGAGGCAGTCGCGATCGAACGGCGACTTCTCGTAGTTCACAAACGATTCGCTGACCGTCGTTGAATATTCCTGGTCGAACACCAGTAGCTTCAACTCTTGGCTGGCTTGCTGGAATGAGTCGATCTTCTTGCGGCGCCAGAACAGCCGATATGGCGACACGCCCATTTCTTGCAGCCGCATCTCGCTCTCGCGCCCGTACTTCGGGTCGTCTCCAATCTGCGTTAGGAACTCCGCGAGTTGCGCCTTCGATATGCGCGCGTACTCGCCGCGCGGGTTCTCGTTGCGCGTCGTGTATTCGTCGTGCTGAAAGAAGGGAGAGTACGCGAGAATCCAACCTGCATCGGGCCGTTCCGGTTCTCCGAGCTTGCCGGCGAATATCTCTTCGGGCGTAATGTTCACCGTCGTCTCAAGGCGGCGCACCCACTTTGGGTTCGCTTCGACCGCTTCCATTACCAGCGTATGGTACTCGTCGCCCATCCCGTTCGGCGTTGTGTCGATAATCACGCACGACGCTTTCCGTAACCCCATCGCAGAGAGCAAGCCGGTGTTCACTTCTTCTTTGCGCGCATCGTCCATGAAGGCGTACTCAGAGATAATGACGAGGTGCGGCGTTGTGCCACGCATACCGGACGGCACGGTTATCTGTATTTCGGAGTTTAATCCCGGGTCATACATACGCTGCTTGGGGTTGGGGTTATCGAAGAAGAGATGCTTGAGGTTTTGGATTCGGCGCTTCGGTTGCATGTGCATCGGCAGGCTATTGACCATTCCTGCGAGCACAGTCGCCTTTGCCATCGCTACGTCCTCGTCGTTGACGAGAATCATCGACTTATGGTTGGGGTGCAGCGAGTTGTACAGCGCTTCGCCTAGGCACCACGTCGTGCCGCCGGTTTGGCGCGACTTATCTTCGAGCACGCGTTGCGCTAGGCCGCGGCGGCGTTGGCTTTCGAGGCAGACGCTGAGGATAGCTTGGAATACGAACGGCTTGATGCGGACCAGTTCGCCGTCCTTGTCGGCAACCTTGAAATAGTTCGTGATCGCAAACGGCGCGGAGTTCATCATTTGCGTCGTCTCGGCCAGGCGCCAGGCGTTTACCTCGTGCGGCTCGGGCGCAGCGCGACCGTACTTCTCATGGAAGAAGTCTCCCACGGAAAGCAATTCCGAAGGTCCAATGAGCGACATTAGCGCTCCAGCAATGCTAGGCGCGCGTACTGCTCGAACGAGGATTCCGAAGGGCCGTCGTCGCCGAGGTCCCGCAGCATATCTATTGCCTTCAGACTCGCGGCCGGGTTCCCGCAGTACGCCCACTTCCGCAGCAGCGATAGCAGCGCGCCGCGGCTTACGTCCCGCCGTTTGATTATCTCGCTAATCGAAGACGAGCCGATGCCGGTCTGCACATCGGTTAGCAGTTCGTCATGCCGTTCTGTCGCCTCGTCAACGCCGACTTGGTACACGATCGAAAGCGCTTTGTCGATATCGCCGTGGAAGTCTACGAGGTTGTCGAGGTAGCGGTCGTACCGTTCGAGTCGGCCGCGCTGGTCGGCCAGGTAGTTCGCGTTCTCGTCGTGCTGCCGCGCTTTGCGCTTGGGTGCGGCCTGCTGCTCGGGCACAGCGCCCGGAAGGGTTTTGTACGGGTCGATGTGGCGCTCGTGTTCGCGGTGCGCGGGCGCTGACGGAATCGCCAGCGGCGCTTCTTCTACGAAGTCAGGAATGAGCGGCGCGGGCTGCTTTTGGCGCGGCACCTACTCGACGCTCGTTAGCGGCTGTTCGTTCAGCGCGCCGATATCGAACGGGTCGTCGTCTCCTGGCATCGAGTCCGTCATTGAAAGGTTCTGCCGGCGGCGCTCGCGTTCGGCTTCCGTCGCATCGTCTAAAACCACTGGCCCAGGTTTCTCGCCGGGTTCTTGCTTCGCGCGCTTCAGCGATTGGTAACGGGCGAGGACCTCGCTGACGCGCTTGTCGATTCGCTCGCTCACGCGCTCCTCGATGTCGAGAGCCTGTGCCTCCCTGAAGTGCCCCAGCGCTCGAGCGTAGGAGTTTAGCGCGTTCGTAGTTCCCCATCCGAGCAACGCAAGGAAGGCGAGGGCACCGAATAGGAACTCCGTCACGCTTGCGCCTTTAAAGCGCGCACTACGTCGCGCACCACCTTCTCGGCAATCCTTGCCCGCACGTCGGCACTCGGCCTCCGGCGCCACGGGACGATCGGTTGCAGCCCCAGCGACAGCCACCCACGCGCAGTCAGCCTCCGCTCGAAGTTGGGCCGGTGCGAGTCGCCAAACGGCTCCATCAGCCCGCGCTCTTGGTTCTCGTGCGAAAACCACTGCACCGCCGCCTTACTCGTCCCCAGCATCGTTGCCAGTTCCTGGGTATTGGGGCACCAGCCACGGCGAGAGAGAAATTCGGCTGCTCCGCGTAGAATGACTCTCATGCCATGCTTGCGAGCCTTTTCCGGCCACAGCGTTGGGACGGTCGCAGACTTACCAGCCGAAAAGCTGCGCCGTGCCCCATCTGCGGCACTTCCATCGAGCCCCCCGCTAAGGGAGGTCGGGCGCGGGCGTTTTGCAGCCAAGCGTGCAAGAAGGTTTTCTTCGCTCGGCACGAGGTGCTCGCCGCTGCCGTCATGGACGCGCTCGGCATGGAAGCCGGCACTCACGTTGCCAACCTCGACATCGAAGGGAAGCGGTGCAAGCGCTGCCGGTGCGCCTTGCCGGCGCTCTGGACCCTGGCGCGCTGCACTAAGTGCGAAGTCGATCGCCGAGTCGCCGCAGCGCTCGCTACCGAAGAACGCAAAGCGCGCAAGAAAGAACTCCTGGACCGCAGGCTGCTCACGCACGACCTCCTAGCGCCGCTTCCGGCGGTCGAATAGCCATACAGGGCTCCGTGTGCGGCTCGTGGCTCAGCACCTCACCGCAAACCCCGCACGTCACCACAACGGTCGATAGCTCCCGCAACCGCGACCGCGCCACCACCATCCGCACCCGAGCAATATCCGCCTTCACGCCGACACTGAGCCCCGACTCGTGCTCGGTCAAATACGCGCACTGCAAGCCCGAGCCGTTGCTGACGTAGTTTACCAGCGGATACCCAAAGTCGCACTCGCGCCACCCGCTCCACGTCTCAGCGCCATCGAGGCTCTGCGGCATCTTGAACCGCTTGTTCGGCAATGAAGGCAACGGCTACCAGGACGGAGAGGGCGTAATCTTCTCCGGCGAAGGCGGCAACATAATGCCAAGCTCGCTCGCCATATAGGTGGTGAGGGCTTCCAACTGCGCAATTCGCTCCTGATGATTGTACCGCGCGCAGTTTAACTCGTGGATGCGCTCGGCGTGAGTCGGAGGCTTGCTGTCCGCCTGCGGGGTCGCGTAACCGAGCCCTGAACTTCCTACGCCACTCAGGCTGTTATCCATAGATTCCTCCTAGAACGCGAGGCGAGCAGCCGAGAAAGGCCCGGAGCACAAACCGCGTCGCCTTCGCTGCAAACCATCCTACGCCCGCAAACCACAGAAATCAAGAGAGGCCCGCGTTTGCGAGCCCCTCGTCCGGTAACCGGGCGGCCAAAGAGTTAGTTCTTCGAGGCCACGGATTCCGCCAGGCGGCGGTTGTTGTAGTGGCTTGCCGTGACCGCTAGCGCAGAGGCCAGAGCCTCCTTCCCGGCCTTGAGCACCTTGCGGAGTTCTTTGATTTCTTCCTCGGCAGATAGGACCGACGCACGAATCTCGACCACCCGCTGCATCACCGATAGGTCCTCAAACGACAACTGGACCGGAGTCAAAGAGCCGAGACGCTCGATCTCGCGCTCTTGAGGAACTCGAGGCGCCTTCCGTTCACCAACGGACTCAAGTTTAGGTTCGGCCATCAAAACATTCCTTTCGCCTTCAAACAGGCAGCAATCTTATTCTATCAAAAAAACGCGCGGTTGCGTTTTCTTTTTTTTAGACGACCGCGCGCGTAAGTGAGATAACCTTTAAACGGCGAAGCAACCAACCGCCAGTTTCAACGGCGTCTTATTTTTTTCCTCCCCTTCGCACCTCGAAAGCCCTCAACCCCCGGCGCGCCCGCTGAGCCACGAAGCGTTAGCTACCCACCCAGGTGGGCGACCGGTCTGTTCGCCTGCCGAAGGACTCCTCGCGCAAGCCTGGAGGACCGCGCGGACGGTGGTGTGGGTGTGGGAGAGGTCGTCTCGGCTTCGTTGAAGCCTCGTCTTGTGTCGTTTACGACGGTTGGCTTCGCGGTGCGGGGCGTTGGTGCAGCGCGCTTGCGCGCGCGGGGTTGTGGCTTGTGGCTTGCGGCTTCGCCCTATCGGGTTGTCGCTCGTTCGCCCTGACCGCGCTGCGGTCTGGATCGGGCGAAGCGGCTGGGTGCGTGTTGCCTTCGGCCATCCGTACCGGATGTGCTCCTACGTCGCAGCCGTCCTACGCTCGCAGGCTCGCTACGGACAAAGGGATTTGAAAGGCGCTTGAAACGGTGTCGCTAGCGGGATTGCGTGGTCTTTCGGGCATAGGGGTGGCTAGGAGAGAGAACGCGGTCGGCTTTTTTCGCGTTCGCTCGTAGCAGGTGGCTTGTTATGTCGCCGGGTTACGAGCCCTGGACGAACCACACCGAAGCGCGCCGTTGCGCTCCGTTCTCCCACGATGCCGGACACTCTCGGGGCTGCTATCGAGCGAGCCTTGCCTTTCTCCGAACCCCCGTAGGAGTCTGCTGTTGCCGGAATCTTTCCCTCACGCTTGAGGAGCCTCGTCCGACCGGCCAACGAACGCATAGGTGCAGTCCGCTCGCCGTGGCTTTCGATCGCCAGAGGCTGCGAACCGCTAGCGCATGGTGCGCTCCGTGCGGCAATCCGAAGGGTGATGACTCAGCCTGCGCTTGGCGTAGGCGTAAAGCTTGGGCTCATCGACGCCTAGGCTCACAAGGCGGACCATGAACTCGCGGACGCGCTCAAGTAAAGGCGCGGCTTCGTCCTCAGTATAGGTTTGCTTTGGGTGCATCGTTGGGTTGCGCCAAGCCCACCGGACGCTATCAAGGTGTGCCTTTACGTCGTGCATCGCGGCCTTAAGCTCTTTTTCCGCAGGGGTTGTGTCGGTCAAGTTATCAACCTTTTGCTTAATCTCGTTGGAGATCGCTCCCCATTCCTTTTCCGTCGGGTTCGCGACGCCGAGCGACGAGCCCCATTCTTGAACGCCAGCTTCGACTACTCGCATAAGGTGAAAAACGCAAGCTGTAAAACGGTTTAGGGCGAAACTTTTCTCTGCCTCGTCAATGTCGAAAGTCAGACGAGCGAAACGGGCGATTACAGGTGCCCACCCATCTAGACTGTTCGTATAGTATCCCGGCGACCGGACGTAAAAGAAGTGAATCCTTTTGAGATCGTCAACGAACCTCCGCGATATGCTCTTAAGGAACTCCTTGAGCTTGAGATATTTTACCTTGCCGACATCCATCATTTCAGCCAGGCGAATTGTTTCGTCTTTAGTAGATTGTAGGTCAAACTCTTCAAGCAGCGGCAGCAGCTCCCCCGAAACAAACAGCCTAACGAACTCGCCGTCCGGCCCGCTAACGATGTTCTCAGAGTCGGGAAGATCGGTTATGATCTTGGCTAGCTGGCCCGAGCACCGATGGAAAAGGACGCCGTAGGTTTTAAGCAACTCTAGCAGCGTTATAAGACGTTGAGCGGTTAAGTCGAGCTTTTGTCGGGAGGCAAAGGCTTCTGCGAGCCCGCGCCCTTCTGGACCGCTTCCTTGGGAACCTGAGCGATTGCCGCGACCAGCTTCTTGAACTGTTCCAGCGGGATGAGCGGTTCCAGGGGCTTCTTCTGCGGCATACGCGGTCATTGTACCATCTCACCGGCTTGGAACGGTATAATAAGCCCAAAGGCGAGCCGCCTTGGCGAGCCATGCTTTAGGAGATCGAATATGCCAGGAAAAAAGAATCCTAAGACCCGCACAAAGTCCATCCGGTCTACCGCCGGAAAAGGGTTAGCGAATCCGCGCGAGTTGACGCCAAAAGAGGAGCAGAGCCTTGCAGGGCACGTCCTCGGTCATCCCGCTCACAAGAAAGCGCACAAGAAGACGCAGCGGAAAAAGCGGTCTTCCGGTGGCGTCGAGGGCGCTGTTCGGAAGATCGCGGTTTTGAAGGCACGGAAGAAGACGGTTCGGAAGAAGGCCGCCCGTCGGAAGTAGCCTTCTCAAGAACCCGCAGATCGACAATCGCGCCGCAGGGGATGACCATAAGCCCGCAAGCCTTAGCGTCATCCTCAGCGTCCGCTATATGCGGGGCAATCGTCTTAGCTTGAGCATCCTCATGGACGAGATAGCCCACCGAAACGCATTCGAGCGAGCCCAACCCGTTCCACCCCGAAAGGCTTTGCCAATCAGGGTCAGGGTTCGCGCTATCTAGCCAAATGGCCCTAACGAGTGGCCAGCGAATTTACTGCTCACTTTCTGGTTGCTAGGGTCGCCTGTCACGGCGAGCCCTAGCTTACCTTCCTCACCCAACTTTCGTCAAGTGATTCACACCCCATCCGGCGGGTAGCTGGACAGGGGCTCGGTCTAACGTTTTCGGACGGCTCGACCGCCGCAACCGTACCACGGACGGCTTCGCCGCGTCAACTTTTCGCGGTCCCTCGC
>Ga0182024_10003190_pt1 | contig 39452 bp, 34 predicted proteins | sample P32metaG_FD_120480 | JGI IMG/M metagenome (GOLD analysis project Ga0182024, IMG submission 120480) | Permafrost microbial communities from Stordalen Mire, Sweden - P3-2 metaG (Illumina Assembly) | ecosystem: Environmental > Terrestrial > Soil > Wetlands > Permafrost | place: Sweden: Stordalen...
CCAAGATTGCGTACAAGGCTGAAAGCGCCGGGCGCAATCTGATTAAGGTCAACCCAGCGGGCAGTAGCCAAACATGTCTTTGTGGCGCAACAGTGCGAAAACTTCTCTCAGACCGGGAGCACGCTTGCACTGAGTGCGGATTGGTCGCGCCCCGAGACTCGGTTTCGGCTCAAGTAATTCGCCAAAGGGCTCGGATAGGTCCTTCAAACCTTAACGTAGAGGCAGTAGGCTCATGCGTGGTTTGAGAAGCCGCCCGTCTTTAGCGGGCGCAGAAGTCACGAAATCGGAACCGCTCTGAGCGTCGCGCAGTTTGGCGGAAAGCATCCGAATTCCAAACCTTGGCGAGGGGAGGGACCAGGCGTGTTCGAGTTGGTCGAGGATCATCGCGGAGAGACCTATCGCGCTGTTTACACGGTCAAATTTGAGAGCGCCATCTACGTGCTTCATGCTTTCCAGAAGAAGTCCAAGAGCGGGATAAAGACGGCACGGAAAGATGTCGAGCTGATTGCCAGACGGTTCAACGAAGCAAGAGCGGACTATGAGGTGCGTTATGCCAAAGAGAGCAAATAAGCCAAAGGTGGTACCAAGTTCCGGCAATGTCTTCAGGGATCTTGGTGTCAAAAACCCAGACGAAAAACAGACGAAGGTCCGGCTCGCGGTTGCCATCAATCAGATAATCCAGGGCCGGAAACTTTCGCAGACGGTGGCGGCACGCCGCCTGAAGGTGAACCAACCAAAGGTGTCCGCTTTGTCCCGCTACCAGCTGGATGGTTTTTCAGTTGAGCGTCTGATGAATTTTGTCACAGCCCTGGATCGTGACGTGGATATCGTTATCAAACCGAAAGCGCGGAAAAGTGCCCGTATTTCGGTAGTAGCAGCTTAGAAATCTATGGTTCTCCTAGGCGCGAGGAACTGTCTCTTACGGGGGCGTCAGGGTGCTGGCGCGGTGTAAGAAGACTGTGCCGCCGACGGGTTCCACGGCGTTCGGAAGGACTCAAAACCCTCTCCTTTGAGTTCTTTCATGGTTCTGAGGCTAGAATCGCTATCGCCGTAAGGCCCGACGAGTACTCGATAGAAGGAGTCGGTCCCACGGAAGTACACAAACGCCGGAAAGTACCTTCGCTTCAGTGTCGCCGCAAGAGCCTCGGCAGCTTTCTTATCCGTAGTTGCTACTACTTGGAGGGCAAACTGGGGCCCCTCCGATGGAGGGGTGGGCACTAAGGCTTGGTTTGTGGAACCTGTGGGTGCAACGGGCGAAGGTTCAGGCGACCTCACGAAGGCCGTTGCTGCTGCATTCGCATTGTTAAGTTTGCTTTCGTGCCAATGATAGCCCTCGAAGAAAAGAGCTGACAGCAACAGAAGGCTAATCACCGCAACGCCGACAAATCGGTTCGTCCTTGGACTGAATCCTGTGCGATCGCGAGCTTTGAGCTCGCGATCGACTCGAGCCTCAAGCTGAGACCACGCAAGCAGAGTACCGGTGTCAGCGCGAACAGTCCCGGCGACATCCGTCGCGGCGTTCGGGCGCTCGGAATACGGCAGCACGTTTTCGAAAGAGGTTTGATCTTCAATGGCACGTTCAGGAATCGCATGTTGGTCTGGATTCCCAAAGTCGGGTTCCGTCGTCTCAAGCTCGGGAAAGGGAATTGCGTTCTCCGGATCAAGTAAAGCAGGAAACTCCTCGATCGGCTCCAGTTCCTTAGCAAACGCGATTCCCTCGTCAGATTCATTCGAATTCGGTTCTGACGAAAACCAATGTTTAGTTTGATCGCGAGCTTCGTCAGCAAGCTCAATAAATTCAAGGCCTGCAGTGTTCTTCGACGCGCTTATCCAAGCAATTCGAGCTCGGGTTTCGATCCATGCCTGGTTTTTCCCGATCTGAAAACGGATATGCCGCAATTCCCAGTCGGTTAGGCTCCTGACGGCCTGCACGGACAATCCGCCCTCACTGACGTCAAGGACTATGCCGCCGTTATCGTCTGCTAATTGTACCCAGGAAAACGGAACCGGCCGGCGCGGATGGCGGCGCCGCTCAAGAGAACGAGCATCCCCCTCAGCGTGAAATGTATCGGGCATAGACTTGTAACGTCTCTCGGAGGCGGGCGGGGAGGGCGATACCACACCATCGTCGGAAACTTGCGCGATTATAGTCTTACGGCGCGGGAACTTCAAGGGGTTGGGCATGAGCGGCCATTCGTTCGATTGTTCGATCCGACGCGTGATTCCCAGTAAAATCGGGTTTGATCTTTACCTGTCTAGCGTAGTAAGCGTCTGGTTTGACTGGTTTGAACTGTCTGGACGAAGTGTATCTAGGTGAGTAAGGGTGATCGTGGGCCCTAAAAGAGTGTCCACGATGGATACGTGGACACTTGGGTTAAGAGACGCCGGAGTTGAGCCATCTCGCAAAGACCCCGATACAACAGTTCAAGGAATAGGGTGGCGGAAGGCAGCGGAGATCGTGAAGGTGGGCCGGCGAGACGGCGAACAGTTCGATGGTACACCCTGGGTGCACAAAGCCAAGAATCTAAACAGGGAAGAGTTTGAGCGCGAGGTTGAGAAGCACCTGCCGGGGAAAGAGTCAGAGCCCTGGGAACTGATCTATTCCAAGGTTTACAACGGCCACTACTTTGGCGAAAGACGCAGAATGAACTGAAGTCTCAGAACGAGGTGGAATTCAATCGGACCAGGAAGTTGTTCTGCAACAGGCGAAAGCGAAGAGCATTAGGGCCACTATCACTCCGATTCGCCAGTGGATGAGAATTGCGATGATCATAAGAAGCACAGAAACAGACGAGAAAATCAGACGCTTTCGCAGATCGGGATGCCCGTGCTTGGCGTAGGCAGCTGAATTGATCGAAAGCTTTGCCAGGTGCTTGGCCTCCACCTCCTCGATCATTCTCGCTTTCCATGCGTTGGGTCTTAATAAGTCATCAAAGGAGTCATCAATCATTTCACCTGTGAGCGGGGTCGGAACTAGGTACGGGTGATATCGCGGCCCATTCTGTATCGCGGCAATCAGGGCGCTTTTGGCGCGTTCCACTGCGCCACGGTCCTTGGCAGCCTGAAAGTCCCTCTCCGCCTCCATCAGAATTTTAGCTTTTGGTGGTCGACAGCGGCTAAACCTTCGGCAGCGTCGCTCAATTCGTCGTCAGGCATTTAAATGTCCTAGCGAAAGACTTCAATTGAAATAGGCCAAGATTCAATCTTCTACAGCGAGGCAGATGCGACTTTCGCTCTAGGTGCTGTGCTCTCAGAGGGTTGACCAAGGGACGCCTTGCGTCCCACGCTGTAATAGACGAGACCGGCGGCTTCAACCTCTTCGGCAGCAAGGAGATTTCGACCATCGATGATTAAAGGCAGGCGCGGCATTTCTCGTACCAATTTCAGATTTAACTTTCTGAACTCCTGCCATTCCGTGAGTATGAGCAGCGCATCTGATCCGTCGCAGGCTTCGTAGGCATTCTCCGCAAAGATGACGGTCGATAGGTCGGATAGCTGAGCCGTTGCACGCTCCGTCGCAGCGGGATCATACGCTACGACGCGAGTACCTTCTTCGGCAAGGCGCGTTACGATACCCAGAGCAGGGGAATCGCGAACATCGTCGGTGCCTCCCTTGAACGCAAGACCCAACACCGCGAGCCGTTTTCCTCGGAGGGTCCAAAGCGCTTTCCGAACCTTTTCGACGAAGCGCTCCTTCTGTTCTTCGTTAACGGACATCACCGCTGACAAGAGGTCAAAGTCGTAGCCGACCGCTCGAGCGACAGATCGAAATGCCAGGACACCCTTCGGAAAACATGAGCCACCATATCCAATGCCTGGGACCAGGAACTTCGGCCCGATCCGCGTGTCAGCGCCGACCCCTTCACAGACCTGGCGGATATCAGCGCCCACTCTCTCGCAAACATTGGCGACAGCGTTTATAAACGAGATTTTCATCGCTAAGAACGCGTTCGATGCATACTTTATGAGTTCCGCACTCTTCACGCTGGTTACAATAAGTCTCGCGGGCGTATCCCACGGGCCAGGGAAAGCATCCTTGCGTTTGTAGTAGCTTCCGTCGGTTAGCGGAGCATAAATCTCTTCTAGGACCTCCGCGCTATAGTTGCAGTCAACACCAATGACGATACGGTCGGGATAGAGAAAGTCCGAAACTGCGGTTCCCTCGCGAAGAAATTCCGGATTCGAGGCTATCGTGAAGGAACTTGGATCTGCGCCATTGAACACCATCGATCGTTGCAAGGCTTCGCAGGTGCGCACCGGCACGATGCTTTTTTCGACTACGACCTTTCGCCCATTCAAAGAACGCGCGAGCTCGCAAGCAACGCCCTCGACATACGATAGATCGGCTTCTCCGTTAGACGACGGTGGGGTGCCAACAGTAATGAACACCACGTCAGAAGCCTGGACGGCTGATTTAATGTCGCCTGAAAAGCGCAAGCGAGCGCCTCGATGACGATGCACCAATTCAGGGAGCGGGTTTTCATGTATCGGGATCTGTCCAGAAATCAGCAGGTTGATTTTCTCAGAATCATTATCCACAGTTATAACTTCATGGCCTAACTCTGCAAAGCAAGCCGCTGAGACCAAGCCTACCTAACCTGCGCCAATCACTGCGATCTTCATTGTGCCTCCGATTGAAATGACTAGATTACCCAGTCTGCGGCCCTACAATCAGGTTCGCAAACTCAGGGTTCAAATGTGGGCAATTCAAAGTTGTTATAGATGTCTGACGGTACTGGTATGCGGCGGTCGTCGGTTCCAGAGTGCGAAAACTGTCACTCGTCTCGCATTAATGCGAAAATGCCTGTACAGTTTCGCGCGACATGGTCCTATTAAGTGTAGCGTGGAACCATATCTGCTGAGCCTAAATGTCTCGCGCCTCGATCAACCAGCTGGGTGCTGTATCCATTGCGGAGACCCTCGCTTCCGGGACGGGGATCGTCGACCTCTGGTACTACTTTTATGAGGGTGCCGACACGGAGCTACTCGCTGCTCACGAAGCGTTGTTGACTCCTGACGAGCGTGATCGATACGGCAGCTTCCGCTTCGAGCGGGACCGTCGTCTCTTCCTCGCCACTCGGGCATTGGTGCGTTCGGTTTTATCCAATTATGCAGCGGTGTCCCCAGGCGACTGGCGTTTTGCTGCCAATGAGCACGGCAAGCCGTTCGTTAGCGCTCCGATAATCGTGCCCTCCGTACATTTTAATTTAGCGAACACTCCAGGACTCGTCGTGTGCGCCATAAGCGTCGCCCATGAGCTATTCGGCGTCGACGCCGAGCGAATTGATTGCGGGGTAGAGGCCACTGAGATTGCAGATCGCTATTTTTCTTTGTCCGAGGCTAGCAGGCTACGTGCTCTGCCCATCCCGGAGCGGCAGGGGCTTTTCCTCGCTTATTGGTCGCTTAAGGAGAGCTATCTCAAAGCGCGAGGTCTTGGCCTGACACTGCCCCTCGGTCAGTTCTCGTTCCGCGTTGACGACGAAATCAGCATAGAATTTGACACCGGATTTGCCGACGATGCTCCGTCATGGCGTTTCGCTCTTCTCGAGGCGCCGCCACACCACATCGTTGCTATCAGCGTTAAAACCGGAGGCGCCAGCCTCTCGATGCGCTCTGCGCGCGTGGTTCCGCTCCGCCAAACGGGGGATCCAACCTAAGCTCGGGGCCTCCGATGCGATTTGGGTCGACCGGAAACCGATCAATGAGTCGCCGTACTACGTTCTCGGAGCGAGAAGGCCGGGATCGAAGCTCACCCTCAGCGAAGTCAAACCGCGAAGTCCAGCATTAGCCCGCCATTCCAACGTCTCATCAAGTAAGCAAGGCCGCGAAAGTCTGCGTAGGAGTGAATTGAATGCAATCTGGGCCTCCATGCGCGCCAAAGGTGCGCCGAAACAGAAATGTGCGGCCCATCCGAACGCCAGATGCCTGTTGTCAACGCGGCACAAATCAAGAAGGTCTGGATCACGAAAGCGGTTTGGGTCACGATTTGCGGCGGCCAACACTGCAACGACCTTTGTGCCCTTGCCGATACTCTTACCAGCGAGCTCCATATCCGCCGGTGCGATGCGGGCGGTGTGCTGGACTGGTGACTCGTACCGCAATAGCTCCTCTACGGCAGAAGGTACGATTTCGGGATGGCTATGCAGTTGATCCAAGGACTTCGGGTTGCGGAGAAGCGTTAAGTAACCACTTCCGACAAGATTCGTTGTGGTCTCATGACCGCCGATAATCGTGACGATTGCACTGGCGATTACCTCATCGTCCGTGAGACGCTGACCGTCAGTTTCCGCCACCATTAGGGAGTAGATGAGGCCCCCGTTGGGGCGCTTGCGTAGCTCTTTCATGCGATCGGCAAGATAAACTTTCATGTCCTGAAGACTTTGCACCACTTCGGTTACGCGATCGGGATGGTTCTGAAAATTGCCATGTACTTCAGCGATATCACTCGCCCAAGACCCGAGTTGCCTATGGTCTTCAACGGGAATTCCCATCAACTTAGCTGTCATGATCGCGGGCAATGGGATGGCAAGATCGGCGACTACATCCAAGTGCGATGAGGTGATCACTTTGTCGATCAAATCGTCGACAACGGATTGGATGGCCAGTCGTAATTCTTCCACTTTACGCGGGGTAAATGCCGCTGAACATAGGCCCCGAAGACGGGAATGCATGGGCGCATCCATGAACAGCATCTGCTGCCGCATCATTTCGGCAAATGGCTTCATAAAGGGGAGCCCGATACGATCTAGGTAGTCCGCTGATGGGGCACGGTCTGCCGAATAACTCGTCAGCACGGTCACAACTTCCTGGTAGCTAGTCACCACCCAACTGTGCATGTACGGATCCCAGTGCACGGGATCACGCTCTCGAAGCACGCGGTAGAAGGCGTGCGGGTCGGCCAGCACGTGCGGATCAAGCAAACGAAGAAGACTTAGCTTTGCGTCTTCGCCGTCTTTAGATGTCCTTGCAAGATGCGGCTGCATTTCTATATCCCGTTAAGTGTGCCATCGCCATACACACAGATTTTGTCGGTGCGACGAAGCAACGATCCTTCACTTACATCTTGGCACGGAATTGGTAGCATTACATGAATCCATGAAGTACTTGCAATGAGTGGTAGCGCAGGGTCACTTTGTAACGACTTGGTGGGTGATGATCGCCTCTGCAATGCTACGAGCGTTTTGTGAATCCATTAATTCGCTGTGATGTCCGTTGATATACTTTATAGATAAATCTCGAGGAATAACGGACTGCCATCCTGGCAGGAAGTTGACATGAGGGGGATGATCCGTAGCCAATATCAGCAGCACTTTTCCTTCATATGTGCCGGGTCGGTAACCAGAGAGTGCGGTCTCAATGAACTCTCGAATCCGTCTGGTCTCTGTCTTGTCCGCCCGAGAAAAACGTCCGAACAGGCGCTTGCGAACCCTCAATAAAGTGGCCCGCAGTCCCAACCGCGATGCCCTCTTAAGTATGTAGTACGGATGAATCAATCTGGGAGTCAGCGGACTAGAGACCTTCAGATACGAGGGACTTGGCGGGTCTACGAGCGCAAGAAGCGAGACTTCTTGTCCAGCACTGTGCAACTGCCTGGCGATTTCGTAAGCTAGAATTGCGCCGAGACAAAGGCCGCCAATGGTATAAGGACCGCTCGACTGAATCTGCACAATCTTAGCTAACAGGCTCTGGGCGATTTCTTGCAAAGTAGGCGCCTCACCCAAAGACGCAACATCTTCTGCTGTTAGTTTAATCCAGAAAAAGGGTTGATCGTCTCCGAGGGTCTTCGCCAAGTCCGCGTTGAAATTGTGAATCCAAAAGATGCCTCGGCGATTCTGATGAGCTTGCAGCGCAAGAACGCCAGGCGGGAGTTTCGATGGTTCGTCGAGCTCGCTCTTAAGGAGCGCCATTTGCTGGCGCACCGTGAGCCTTTGCAAAAGGGTGTTGATCGGAATGACTCTGTTGAATTCCGCGGCAATGCGATTTTGCAAGGTCGTCAGCACAGCAGAGTTGCCGCCGAGATCGAAGAAGTTATCGTCTAATCCGACGTGAACTAGCCCTAAGAGATCTGCCCAAATCGCAGCCAGACGCATGTCTTCGAACGCACACTCGATCAGCACGGCGAGCCGTGCAACTGTAGGTGCTTCAAAAATGTGCTGGAGCGTAAGATCTATACGTAATGCTTCCCTAACGCGCGTAATTAAGCGCATACCTAACAGGGAATTCCCTCCTACCAAAAAGAAATTGTCTTCTGCTTTCACTGCTGTGTTTTCGAGCACCTCCTGAACAACAATCAGAAGTTCTTGCTGCATTGGTGTGGGAAGGTTCTTTCCAGGCAGTCTTTCTAGCAGGTTAGTGACGCTTGGCTTCGGCAGCATCATTGGATCCACTTTCCCGTTGGCCGATAACGGTAAAGTACGCAGCTGGACAAAGATGTGTGGAACCATGTAGTAAGGGACACTCCGCAGCAAATAGTCCTGCAGCTCGTCCACGGTGGGAGTAGTTACGTTTTTTTCGGGGAGAACGTATGCCACCAGTTCATTCTCTCCTACCTGCGAAATGTTGCTGATGACCGTCACAAATCCGATGCTCGGATGCTGATTGAGAACACTACTGATCTCATCCAGTTCCACTCGCTGTCCCTGGATCTTCGTCTGCCGATCAAGGCGCCCGCGAAATTCGAGTTGTCCATCTGGCCGCCAGACGGCGCGATCACCCGTACGGTACATTCGCGCATTCGGTGCTGCAGCGAAGGGATCAGGCATAAAATGCCGCTTCGTGAGATCCGGCAAATTTCGATACCCCCGCCCTACAATGCTGCCGCCAACGTAAATTTCACCGACCTCGCCGTCAGGAACTGGCTGCTCCTGTTCATCCAACAGGTAGATGCTCGCGCCGGCAATCGGACGACCAATCGGCGGCGGTCCGGTGGCCCCAGGCTTGAGCGTCGCCCACGTAGAAACAATGGTGCATTCCGTGGGCCCGTAATTATTGACAACCTCGAACGGCAGGTTCGCAGCCGGCCCGTGCTGCAACGCATCTCCGCCAACGACAAGCAGACGCAGCACGGTCGTCGCAGGCCATTCCATCGCGATCAGGCGCTCGCCAAGAACTGCCGGAACGAGGCCAATGGTTACGCGATCCCGGACCATCCACTCCTGTATCAGCTCGGGCGAAGAGCGCATCCTGTCGTCTAGAAAACACAGAGTCGCGCCAGCGCTAAGATGCGCCCAGATTTCCAAGACAGCCGCGTCAAATCCGAGACCCAGGAGATGACTCGCGCGATCTTGCTGCGTGACGCCAAAGGTATTGCGGTGCCATCGGATAAGGTGAGACAGATTGGCGTGCGTAATCTCCACCCCTTTCGGCACTCCAGTCGAGCCCGAGGTGTAGATGACGTAGGCGAGGCTGTCCGGCTGGATCGGCCTGCGTGGCAGTGGAGGTGTGGCAGCGATGGCCGCGGCATCACGGCAGGGGTCTATGCCACGCGCTTTGACTTGGAGGCGATCAAGAAGAGCTGCTCGGGCGACCAGAACAATCGCGCCCGAGTCTTCCACGGCAAAGCGCAAACGCGAATCTGGCCAAGCGGAATCGAGTGGCACGTACGCAGCACCAGCTCGCATAATACCGAGAGCAGCGACGATCCAGTCGAACGACCGTTCCATGCAGATGACCACAGTGTCGCCCGACACGATGCCAAGCTGCGCCAATTGTCCAGCAAACCGATCTGCCCCAAGATCAAGCTCTTCATAACTCAGCTGTCGATCGCCGTGGCTGAGGGCAATGGAATGCGCATAGTTGTCCCGTACCCCTGCGATCTGTTCAGAAACAGCATGAAAATTCGCCGTCAAAATCTGCATCGGAGTGGTTTCCGCTTCGCGGGCTCAAAAGACCGGGCAGCGGGGACTTCTGGCATTCCAGGCGAGTGCATTGCGGAGAGATTGCGTTTCCGCGCGACCTTTCTGGTATCGTCACGCACTAAATTCACGTCGCCCTTCCCCAGAGGCGTCGCTGCCCTCGATAGTTTGGTCCTCGCGGAACCTGCGCTAGTGCTTCGTACTCTTCGTCGAGCATGTTTGGCCTTCCCGGGCCGACCAAATCGGCCCGGATTAGACAGCCACCGCACGACCCCGTCCAGCCAAACCCATGCCGTTCGGAGCCCCGAGCACTAGCATTTCGCTTTCGATCCAATCATAGGTCTTCGCCATTCCATCCTTCAGGCGGATGGACGGCTCCCAACCCAAATACTGCTTAATTTTTGTGTTGTCGCTGTTGCGGCCGTTCACTCCCTTAGGCGCTTTAAGATTGTAGTTTCTTGACAGCTGGGTATCCGCAATCTCCTCAACAATGTCAACCAGCCGGTTAATGGTCACGAGCTCGTTGCTTCCAAGGTTGATCGGCTCATGAATTTCGCTTTCGAAGATTTCTTGGACGCCTTCGGTGCAGTCATCAATGTACATAAAGCTGCGGGTTTGATGGCCGTCGCCCCAAATCTCGATCTCGCGACTTCCAGACCGCTTAGCCTCAAGAACCTTGCGGCAGATCGCGGCTGGGGCCTTTTCACGGCCGCCATCCCAAGTTCCATAGGGACCGTAGGCATTATGAAACCGCGCGACGCGGCACTGCATACCGAAATCTTCTTCAAAGTGACGGCACATGCGTTCACTAAAGAGTTTTTCCCAGCCGTAGCCGTCTTCTGGCAAGGCCGGATAAGCATCTTCCTCTTTGAGCGCGACAACATCGGGGCTGGTCTGCTTCTCACCGTTGTAAACGCAGGCGGAGGAGGAATAAAAAAAGCCCTTCACGCCTTGGTCCTTTGCGGCAAGCAGCATATGAGTATTGATGAGCACGCTGAGCATACAGAGGGCGCGGTTGTTCTCGATAAAGCCCATTCCACCCATGTCGGCCGCAAGTTGGAACACGGCGTCAACGCCTTCACTCGCCTGGTAACAATTGTTCCTGTCTCGCAGGTCAAGCGATAAGTTCTCGACACCCGGAGTCACTTGGTACCACTCGTCCAAAGGCTTGATGTCTACGGCGCGAATCTCACTTGCTCCACTTGCTTTAAGCCTCTTTACGAGATGGCCACCAATGAAACCACCTCCGCCGCAAACAACAACTCTCTGACCTTTGATCTTCATTTTCCTACCTCCGTTGTGAGATTTGTCGAGATTTTGCTGTCGCTATACGCCTAAAGTCCGATGCTGCCGCAGCGGATGCCCTTCCATATTCTTACAGAGAGCCCAAAAGAATTACGTTCGCGAATATTCCAGTCTTTAGCGCGTTATGTTTGCTTCTCTGTTTTCCTCGTAGAGTACACGGCCCAGTTGATTTAAGAGCGTTCCTGCGGTTTGCTGCCGGCTGCTTGTCAGTCATGTTTCCCCCGGAAGGGTGTGCAACTTTCATACATAACCTTCTGCTTTGTGACCGGTCGCACAGTCCCCATCGAAGCGAAATCGCCGTGGCCTGGGCTGTTGCTGTGTGTCGCCATTGGAAAGCTCCTCAGGGCTCATCGTAGTCAGCGAGCTTATTTCGTTTGATGCCGGCACGTGCCGCGCTGGTGCCTTCTTATCGATACGGGATATTGATGGCTCAAATACAATTATGGTATATGTGCTGGGTTACTGTGGGGACTTGTCGCGATTCATCGGAAATCGATCAGGCACGGGCGTTGCCTGCTCCAGAGAGCTGCAACGATGGATAGACTCGCCGAAAACTGGCGCTAGATTGTCCAAAAAGTCGGTCCGATCAAAGCGAAGATCCTTTCTCACTTCACTTGGTACCAAACTTTCGGGCCGGTTACTGGGTGGTGTAGAGACTGGTTACCTTCCCAAGGACATTCCTTAACGACAAGCCTGCGGCCAATTCGTAACATTCCACGAGCCTTTTGCAGTTTGCGTCGGCTGTATACTTTCGCTCGTATTCCTCTCGAACAAGAAGACGCATTCCTTTGAGTTCGTCCGGATGATCGAAACACCACTTGAGCTTACTCGCTAGGTCTTCGGCGTTTCCAACTTCGAACAACAAGCCTGTACGCATATCTTCTCCGACCTCGGCTAGCGCTCCAATTCTTGACGTGATGACTGGAGTTCCCTTCGCAAAACTCTCGATCGCCACTCGACCGAAGGTCTCGTACCATTCGGATGGGAAAACCGTCACTTTGGCTGCCCCCATCAAGTCATGAACCTCAGACGATGTTTTCGATCCTAGCCACTCGACGTTCGGAGTATGTCGGCTGCAGGCACGGAGTTCCTCCGCTGATGGACCTTCGCCCACGATCTTTAGAACACAATTCGGCCTGAGTCGGTCCCACGCGGAAAGCAGTGTCCCAATTCCCTTCTCAATACTCAACCGACCTACGAATAGTACGAATTCGCCATCACCCAATCCGATCCCGGGATCGGGGTGTACGCAGTTGCTTTTGGTGACGATCTTTTCCGGCGCAAATCCCGCCTGTATGTACTTCTTCCGTGCGAACTCAGTTAGTGAAATATACAGATCCACATCCTGCTGCCAGGTACCAAGAAGAGCATGGACTCCAGACATAGCAGCGACTGTAAAACTACCTAAGCGGCTCTTTCTATAACAGGCATGAAGAACGCTGGGATACTTGAACATCTTCCCCACACAGTCTTCGCATACCCGTCCGTCGCGAAACAGAATTCCACCGGGACAAAGCAACCGATAATTTCGTAGCGTCTGTACAACGGGCACCTTGTGCCTTCTCGCCGCCGCATACACGGACGGCGACAGTAGTGGGAAGAAATTCTGGACATGCATCACATCAAAGCGGCGGTCGCAAAGCCTGCGATCGACGAGCTTGTAAGACGGTCCAGACCAGATCGACTGCAGAGCCACAGTAATCTTCCCGGTTTCTTCTACCTTTTCGTTATGCAAGTGGATGGTTTCTACGAAGTGACCCGCATCGCGCAAGATTCGGCATTCGGTGTCGAAGCTCTCGTCTTCGCCGCCTCGAATTTGGTAGGCGTTGTGTAACATCAATATGTTCATTTGGTTAGCGGGTCCCGAGAATATCGCGAGTGAGACACACGGAATCTTAAGTAAATTTATGCGGCGTCGGGCTAAGTCTCGCTGGTATCGTGTCGCATAGGCGTCCCACAATTGCCTGCAGAATCTATCTCGGCGCGGCGGCTAGAAAAATCGTTTGAGATGGCGAAGATAGACGCCGAGCTTTTGCAAAGCGTAGATGAGAATCCGATTCCGCATCCGCCGGGCAAGTGCGCCATGTGGCCAATAATTACTGGTCGATCCGCGCATCGATAAAATGCCGGCAAGGTTCGAGTCTTCGCCTCCGATCGACCGCGCATTGCCGTTTCGGCTTTTATAACTCCAATTGGCTACCGCCAATGACTCGGCTTTCCTCGGAAACATGTGAAATCGCTGCACCATGTTCGAACACGCCGCGGTAAGCTCCCGATTGTCGGCACGTACGTCAGGCCGCCAGTTCTCCTTGAGAAGCTCGGTTAAATAGCGTCTGAGGAACTTCGTATAAATGGGGTCGCTTGCGTCGCAATCAGCGTTCTGGAATTGCGGAACGACGGCCCCATGTTCATCAATCCTATACCCCACGCACCGATCACCCAGATACCCAAACATAAGCTCCGTCATTGGCTCGCAGAACTTCGCCTTATCCCAGCGAAAGAAGCACGCGGTTTGAGAACCGGATAACCAGTTATTCGTTGGGTTAACAGCAACATAATATCCATGAACGAGCGCGTTATCACCGAGCGCGTTCTCGATAGCGCACTGGAGGGTGCCCCTTCCGCCTATGTCAACGAGAAGCAAGCGAGTCGCATTCTCCAAATTGACCCTTGTCGATGACAATTGAGTTCGAATATATCGATCGCAAAGACCACGCTCCTCCACATGCTCGCCGCTCTTTTGCGACGTGACCAAAGGAGCGAGTGCGGATCCGGACGTGTAAATATAGGCTGCGTGTGGAAAATCCACGATACGGCCAGATTCGATTAGGCACTGATAAAGCGTCTCGCAATCGCGGCTCGTAAACCAGACCACGTCAATGCGTTGGGCTTTTACGAAACGAGCAATCGCCTCTAGGAAGGAGATCAATAACAGTGCCCAGCCGTAAGCCCACTGCGCGACCACTAAGCTCGTTCCGACTGCGAGTTCGCGATCCTTCCAGACGGGAAGACACTTTAGTCCGCGCAGACGCGCAAGGCGGCTGACCTCAACGGGAAGTGTTGAGGAAAACCGGCCTTGGCCATCTATGATTGCGCTCTCTAACCTCATCCTGCGGGGCATGATGCCGTCGGAATAGATGTTGTCTCCGATGTGTAGGATTTTGGCACCGGGAAATTTCGTCTTTAGATAGGCGAACGCGCGGCCGCTGCTCTTGGTGCGCATGGTGGCCGAGGAGCAGAACAGGTCGACCCCGGGTAAAAAGCGATCTGTCCACCGTTTGAGCTCATCAAGAGGCAAGTACGTGTCAGAATTGATTATGACGGATGTTCCTTGATTTCTAAGCGTGTTCGCGAAGCGTAGCATTTCGGTGTTGGGCCGCCAACTCGTGCGTTCCTCGAGTAGCTCGATTTCCATCATCTGCGAGGCAAACCTCGGAGGGAGGGCCCGCGTACTGCCGAGGAACCTATATATCTCCGAAAGCGTGGTTTCACCTTTTCGAGAAAAGCGCACCATACGCCGACCGGCCTTTTGACGAGCCGCAGGCCAGGACCGATCTAAGCCGCTCTTTTTTGATAGGTCATGATTGAGCATTCGGTGAAATATGCACTCTGGTGACAGTGCCTCGCGAAACATAAGGGTATCGAACAAATCCAGAGAGACGATGTCCGGGCGCACGGAGAGGCAATGCGCTTGGAGCGCTGAGACTGACCGAAACAGCGGTGGCTTAAGTTCCATCGTTTCCACGATAACTCAGCCCTCGCATTTTCCGGGGCTGACAGCAAGTCGGGGAACATGCAATCCATCCGCAGGATGAACCTCGTAGTGAGGACGGATCCAGCAGCGATTGACTCCAGGACCAGGTCAATCGTGCGTAGTCTATCTCCGTAGGTGCCGCCTGCTGCTCCAAGGCCCAGAGAAGCAATAACCGAAGCCCTCGAGTGTTTATTACGACGGCCCCGGCGTAATAATTGAATCCTCGTGAATATTGTCCCGTGCCTCGAAATAAAAGCCATCTCTCGAGCGCTCGGTTCGACAAGTAAGATTTCGCCGTGCTCGTTTCCGACCGAATTCCCGCTGGTGGAATGGGATCATTTCCGACAAGACTCGTGCGTATAGAGAATTCCGAATGTATAGGTCAAGACGCAATGAACTCTTGAAAAGTATGTGAGGAGTCTGTTACGTAAACGCTTTTTCTGTCGACGATTGTCCGTCCGCAGAGATCGTAATGCCTGGGTACGTACGGGGTGGGTCATCGCAGTTGGGGCCCACAAGCTCTTCGTATAGTACTTCCGCTCTTGCAGCGTGGGACGTCCAGGTATTTACTCGAGCGAACTCCCAGCCAGCTCGGGACATCGCGTTCTTCTGCGCTGCGCTCATTAAGGCAAATCGGTCCACGGCTCTTGCTAGGTTGCAAACAACCTCGTCTGGGCTGGAAACCGGCACCTTAATACCGGCGTCCACAGGCACCATGTCCCGGGCGCCATGCAGATCGAGAGTGATCACGGGTAAACCAAGGGCCATTGCCTCCAGCAACTGGACGCCGCAGGTCTCGCGCATGCTTGTGAACAACAGTGCGTCATGCTCCATGTATGCCGTTCGAACTTCATCGAATGTGAGTCGTCTCCCTGACCAATGCACGCGGCCACTTAATCCCCGTTCTGCGATCATCCGCTGCACCTGTTCCTGGCTAAGCCCGTTGCCAACAACGGTAAGGGTCGAGGCATGTCGCACCTGAGCGAGTGCGTCAAGCGCCAGGGGAAGTGCTTTGCGCGGCAACATTCTTGCTACCCATAAAAGTCGAACGGGGGACGATTTCGTTGTGAAGGCGCGAGGTTCTTGAGCCAAGTACTCCTTTGAAACTCCGACGTCGAACTCTAGGCTTGCGTCCGATCGTCCCAGCTTGTTTACAAGCGCCAGCGTATCGCTGTTCGCAGCGTAGATCGCGCTCATCTTACCGAGCCATCGCCGATGGAGAGGAGAAAAGCGAAGCGCTTTCGTCAAAAGAGTACGCCGCACCTCGGACGCTCTGCTGGAGCCGAAGTACGAGAGCATGCTAGAAGGCGCTGTCTGGCCTCCCCCAACAGGCCCAAACACAGTGGGTACACGTAAACGCCACAGTTGAGTTGGCACATGAACGCTTGTATAAGTGACGTGATGCACGAGATGAAAGCGTCGATTGCGATGAAGAGCCCGAGCCACTCTGACAGCAAGCCACTGCCAAAGAGCGTAATGCATACCGGTCCCTGGCTTGAATAGCCCGGTTGGTACCGTGACGAAAGCGAATGTTACATTCGCTTTCGGGCGATCGCGCACGTATGCTTCGATCTGATCGCGACCCTCGCCGCGGGTTAGCACCGTAACATTAATTCCACGTTCTGCAAGGTGCATCGCCCAGTTCCAGCCGTATGCAGGCTCAGAACCTGAATCTGGCAAACACGCATAGGCTGAGAGCAGAACGTTCATCCGAAAGTCAATAATATAATTAAAATATACTTAATCAACGGATATATCTATCCGTTACCGCCACGAATGTTGGTGACACGTTAAGGTCAGCCAGAAGACGGCCCGGTACAATAGGAAAGAGATTACAGAAGCCAATGCTTTGAGTCCTTGTGTACGGCCCAGATGTTGCCACTCGGCGGACAAGACGCCTCAGGTGCAAAGTGCCCAGATTTCAGCGAATAAAACGCGTAGCCGTACTCGTTTAAGATTGCCCACGTTGTATCACACGGGAAGCCCAGTGCTTTCATGGCCGGGGCATTGATCTCAAAAAGGATCGCGGGCTTAAACTTTTCGATGGTTTGTTTCGCCCCGCGCAGAACCAGCGGCTCCGCACCTTCGACATCTACCTTCAAAAAGTCCACATGGCTAATCTGAAGCTCCCTCACTGCAGCGTCCAAGGTAATGCACCGGACGGTTTCAAACTCAGTTCGTTCGTTTCGCGTCGGTCCTAGCGAGTTGCGAGTGGCATCAATGTCATGATAAAGCCGAATGGATCCTGGCGAATCGGACAACGCGACTTCCAAAGTTTGGACGTTGCTGAGATGATTTACAGCTATGTTCCTCACCAAGGCATCGTAGCTGCGCCGGGACGGCTCGCAAGCGACAACACGCCCGCACGCTCCTACTTTCTGGGATAGTAGTAGGCTCCAAGCGCCGATGTTCGCGCCGATGTCGAACACAAACCATCCTGCTTTGGTATTGGCAAACAGACAGACAAGATCCTCGTCGTTTTGCCAGCCGAGCGAGTAGTACAGCTTCGATTGGCCGTGCCATTCCGGGGGTAGGATCATTTTGAGCGGGGAACCTTTAAGCAAGGAAATGGTCGCCTCGCGCGAGAGTAGGCAATGGGTCTTCCACGCTATTAGCTTAATGAAGGTCTTCAGCGGAGATTGCCGAAACTCTTTCTTGCCTAGGAGATAGCGAAAGTTGCCGCGAATAGTAGATAATGAACGAATCCTCATGGTGGCTAGCTTTCGTTTATCCGATAATCTCTTCGTGAATGTCGAGATAGGTAGCTTGGCGAATATGTTATCGCCCTTTTGGTTTTTCGTTTAGTTGCTGCGCACCAGAGGTTCTGCCACCACCGTAAGAGTAGAACATATTCAATTGCTGTGACGAGTTTACATCTCGCGTCGCAAGCGATAAGGCCGTCGCACCTTGGCTTTCGATGATCCAGTTCGGTTGTCCACGCCCAGGAAGGTCGACTTGAGTCCAACCGGTTGCGAACAGACTCGAGTCGGTGAGATAGATGTTTGCCGTTCCGCCAATGGCCGGTACTGCGAGCTGGTAAAAAAAGAACCCAAAGATTTCGGCTTGAGCTCGGTTAGTCAGAACGATAGATGGCGTGTCCTGCTCCGTCTTATAGCCGAGAATCCAGATCTTGCAGCCCGAGCAATTGAACTTTTCTACATTTCTTTGTTCGAGGTTCAACTGACGCGCCCAAATGTGTTGGGAGGGATAGAAGTTGACGGCGATGTTCCCGTTGGCGGAGGCGCTCAATATCGAGTCTTCGATGTAAAGATCGCCGGCGCCATCCTGACCGGTGTAGCTGTGGAGGGTTGTATCCCTCAATACGATTGCCCGACGACCGGTATGCACGATTTGACATGATTCGTAGGGACACCCGTCGATGATGAGCGGCCGGTTGGACGAACCAGCGATCGTTAGAACGATTTGCGCGGAAGGGGTAGTGAACTTGGATTGGTAGAACTCTAGATGGTTGACCGCATCGGGAATGGAGATCTGCACGGTTCCGATTGCGAAATACATTCCCGGCGGCGCGTAAACCGTTGCCGATGCGGAGTTTACGATTTGAGCGGGCCAGTTAGCGACAGAGTTGCTTAACCGCGTCCACTGGCTAACAGCCGGATCATCCGGGGACGGTGTTTCCTGCACAGCGAGGCGCAAAGAGTCGGGAGCTTGCGCGTAATTGAATAGGCTCTGCGCGGAATCCGTCCAAGCCTGTTCGATATTTCCCGTGCGTATCACCGCCGTGCCGGTGCCCGCGTCAATCTCAGTGGGGCCGTACCCAGTCGAGATGAGATTCTTTAGATACAGAGCACCTCCCTTATCTACGACTATTCCTGTCGTGCTCGAATCTCCGTTGAGGATCTCTGAATCGAGAATCGCGACATTTGCGATCATGGAGCCGTAAACATGGAGGGCCTGCACGGTGTTGTCGCTTAGCCAATGCCGAATGCTTGCTTTGATGAAATGATTATCCAAGGCGGTTGTCGTCTGCGCTTCGGTGGTGAAGTTCTCGAAAGTGATGCTGTACTCCCCTTGCCCGGCAGAGTACGCCATTTTGCAGCCGTACACCGCGACATTCTTGAAGAGCATGGGTCCCGGATATGCTCGACGGAGGTTAATTCCATATGGACAGATCGAGTCATCTGCCCAAATCTGAACGTTTCGAACAGCTCCAGAATTATTCTGGATTGTCGTAAAGGGGATTGCGTCCGGGTTCCCTGATCCAATGTCAAAACCGATGTTGTAGACGTATTCGCGGAAGTTTTCGTTCTTCAAAACGCTCTGAGGACTGAAAAACTGAGTAACTGTTCCTGTATTGAAAGCCGAGGAGTTGGGCAGCAGGCGGATATACGATCTCTGCGGTCCCGCCCCCCACAAAGTCCAAGTGTTGCCATAGATTATTAGCGGTTGGCTGGTCGCATAGCATCCGGGGGGGAAATAAAGGTAAAGCGGAGTTAAAGCACCATTAGTCGTGGCACTTGTGCGCGTTCCATTTTGAGAAAGCAGTAACCCGAAGGCTGTCGAGTTATCGGTCACACAGTCGCCCACGAGATTCGCCGTAGAGTTGTTTGAGACGTCGATGGCTGAGTGTCCCGTCGGCCCGTTGAAGAAGCCCAACGGATAAGTAATTTCGTTGGTGAGCTGTGCGCCGATCGGATCCGCAGGGATAATTTCCAATATGCCATTAACAAAGCGTAATTTGTCTCCTGGACCTACGGTTTTTAGCGAACCTTGCGCAATGATGATTGGGTAACTCCCCGCCGGGGATGACGAGGTTGCCAAAGTGCTTCGAGCGGGCTCACCAGTGAAGTGACTGGCATAGCTACCAGAATAGGCGGAGATGTTGAAGACGAGAGGAGGTACCGGATCTCCGACGTGCATGGTCAAATGAGGAGCCGTGACCGTATAGGTCGAGGCTGTTGTTTGAAACGGCAATAAAAACTGTAGTATTAGAAATGCGCTTTTCATAATTAAGACTCTGAATTCGTTTATGGTGGATCTCCTGGGTAACCCGCAAATTCAGGTGTGAGGTTGACTGTCAGCCTATCCGTGCTCACCGTGTGCCGAACGAGGTTTCTCATGCAGAAATGTATTCAGGCAAACCAAGAGAGCATCCGGTCGAACACAACGTCTTCGTCGAAGTCAATATTATCCCCGGTTTAGTTGAAACTGGCAGTGCTCGACGTCCTCTGCTGCCGATCTGCGGACGCGTCGAACTCGTAGCCAGAACGCGATGCCGACGATGCTCTGAAACATGAGTTGTACGCCACACATACCCAATAGAACTCCGTTCAATCCGAGCCTAAGGGCAAGCGGTCCCGCCAACGCTACGGAGAACCCAATCATTGCTGGGTAGGCCCAAAACATGGGCGCCGTGTATTCAAGCGCCTGCAAGCCAGCTCGCAATGGCCCCGAGATGAAGGTGAACATGTACAGGAGCGCATATAAGCGGAGCACAGAAACACCCGACGAGTACTTCGTTCCATAACTCAGCCGCAGCCAGAACGAAGGGAAGCAGGCAATGATTGTAGTGAATGCCAGAGTTACCCCGCCCCATTGTAGAAAAACCCGCTTGATGTACCGCAACATACCGTCTATGCCCTTGAGACGCATCAGTCGTGCGGCCTGCGCCGGCACAACATTGTCCAGCCCCAGAAACCAGACGTGCGCCACCCCCACAATATTGTTCGCTGCGCGAAGAATCGCCGACGCGGCGGCACCGTAGTACACCGGGGCTGCCATGAGAAAAAGATTCCCCGCTCCCCATTGCATAAAGACCGTAGGAGCTAGCCAGCGAGATATCCGCCAGTGCCGCAAAAAGGTCCTTCGGACAGAATGCGCATCGAGAGTCACCCGCTCGTACCACGGCAGACATGCAACAAACCCGGCGAATGACGTGGCGGCGATGATCCAGAGCACATTGGACAGCTTCCCTGCGTGGCTATGCAAGATCCAGAATATGATTGGCAGTTGAGATAAATAGCTCATCACATCTGTAGCGAAAGCCCGTTTGCTCCGACCGGTGCAGAAGAAGTAGCGACGAAGGAACTCCTGGAGAAGGTAAGCAAACGTCGCTGCGCTCATGGGCAAAGCAAGGTTTCCAACTTCCCACTGCGGAGCGAACCTCGTGGAGAGCCGGACCGAAACGAACATGATCAATGCGGCGACGAGCGCGAATACAATCTCCTGAAGAAGGAGCGAGCCGTAGTATGACGGCCGGTCTTCCGACTCCTGCTTCGGCCCCACACTCGTCATGGGGATTACGATCACTACATATTGGAGGCTGTTCGCGAATAATATGGCGATCCACGCAAGTGCGAACACGCCGTAATCCCTTATCCCGAAACCGCGGGCCAGAAGAACATTCGTTAGGAAGTTCGCGCCGCTAACGAGCCCCTGATCAAATAGAGCTGCAGGGGTCCGACCGCCGCCGACTCGCTGGAGACTTCGAGCTAGGAGACTCTGTTGCGGTCCGGGTTGTTGGCTTGTCAACAAGCACCTATTTACGTCGCCATCGAGAGAGCAGCGTCACCCGGCGACCGCCCTCAGATGCGGTGCAGCCGCGGAGATGGACTGAACTTCTTAATTCTGACGATTCTTCAAAGCGATCATCTGTGGTCTATAAGTAGTGTTTGGCCTGCTGCGTTAGGCCTTGCAGCTTGAGCAAGGAGTATCTCTTACCTAGCTAAAGGCCATTTTATCTCAACCGGCTTCCGGCACGACTGAAGTCGTGCCCTGATACAAGACGGACTCTAACCACAGGCTGTTAAATGTGGTATACGGCTGGAGGGTGTGTATTGGCCTTCTGAATGACGGCCACGCTTCTGTAGAACTTGACGCTCTCAATTAGCGATGCCAGGCGGGGAACAGAAAAGCTTGACCTCATTTTCTTTGAGTTTATAGAAAAATCCGGGTATGAAGTGCCTTGAAAAACGCAATTCACCATATCAGCTAGCATCTTGAGGAAATCCATCGCAGAGGGTCTCGAGGTATGACCCCAATAGACATGTTCGAGGTCTTCGATGAAATACACCCCTTTGCTGCGTAATCCATCTAAGAACAGTTCATTGAAAGATGCGATCTGATGATGGGAGAGATGGCTCCCGTCGTCGATGATGAGGTCAAATGGTCCGAACTCCCGAACCACATCCCGCAAAAATCCCGAATCGGACTGCGAGCCAATTCGGACGTGAATATTACTTGCGGGATCGTCAAACTGCTGGCAATTAGCGTTAATGTCAACACCTACGATCATACAGTCTGAGCCAAAAAACTCACGCCACAGCTTTAACGAGGCCCCTTTGTAAACTCCAATCTCAAGCACACGAAGCTGTTTCCCGCGCAGATGCGAAAATTCCCGATCATAGATTGGAAAAAAGTCAATCCACTTGTGTCCCCCGGGAATTGTCCTCCAAAGACTGCCCGTAGCTGTAAGTTCCAATCCATATCCCTCTTCAAATTCCTTCGTAGGCCAATCAATCGTTTCTCGTAGTTTAGGCGATAAGACCGCAAGAGCATTTTGATCGAATCTGGCTTTGTAAAATCGTTTAAGGATTGGGTATCGCCCCTGCCGAATTAGTTTATAGCCAAACAGGGCAGCAATGGATTGAATACGCTTTTTCGATCTAGCATTGCTCATTGGCGTCTCGTTGGGCAGCAGTGTGATGGAGTACGTCAGTCGGGGGCAGAGCGCTCATCCAAGGTGAAGCGTCGCTCTTAAGGAAAATTAGGTTGACATCCGTTTTGGCAAGTAGTGAATATCCCTGTACTTTCAAGTGGTCCATCATATTCTTGGCTAATTCCGAGTCCGAACCGAATACTTCCAATTGAAGCAGAAGAGGGCCATAGCTTTCCAGATTCATGTCCCTAAGTACCTTAGAGTCATGACCCTCGATATCGATCGACACGAATACGGGTCGGGCGCCGTTCAAATATCGCTCAATCAAATCATTGTACCGGATCGACGGGCATCGGATCATTTTCGCCTCACCGACTGCTCCTCCGTACCAATTACGGACATGGCGCTGGCTTAAGGAACTTATCTCGGATTGGTTTGAAAGGTAGAATGAAACCTCACCCAAATCCTGGTCAGTCACCGCCAAATTGACCACTATGGACTCTGGTCTTGTGCGAACCAGTTCGGGAATCAAATGAGGATTTGCTTCGACTAGTAGGCCTCTCATATTCAATGCTTTCGCTAGAAGATAGGTATTACTTGTGGCAATAGGATGATTGGCTCCTATTTCGCAGAAACAAAATTTGGAAAGGTCGACATCATTTTTCAAGGCGAAAGCTCGTAGAACTCCGGATACAATTATGTCCTCGCCGTGTTGACTGTATTGCTCTGGGGTGCGCACACGGATGTCTGGCCTGGATAATCTCTTACGCTTTATTTCACGATAAACATGAAAATTCAGGGACCTAGGGGGCAAAAGCACAACTCTTACCGGATCAAGAATGAAAATCTTGATTCGGCGGAGGAACAGGATCCGGCGGAGGAACGATCTGACGTTCATAGAGCGATGTGTTCAATCGCGAGCACGATCATTTGTGTTTCTACAAGTGACATTCAACTTGCTGCATTAGACCTTCCAGCTTAAGCAACGAATATACTTCACCTAAGCCCTCTTCAAACGGAACAGCTTTGCAGACATGAGTTCAAACGAACTAGTCGTCGGCCTTACCACCGGATACGCGCTTACCTTCTCAGTTGCCCCTGCAAGCACCGCGACAAAACACAGTATGAGGACTCCCCCAAAAACGTTATACTGATACGTAAGTTCCACCCCAGTCAGGGCAGTCACCACTAATTGCACGAAGACGATAAAGAGCAAGAGTTGACAGGGTCCTCTGCCAACCTCGCGGATTGACCTCCAAAAAACATGGCCATAGATGCAGAGGACTAAGACCAGCGCAACAATTCCGCCGTCCAATGTCGCTTGGATGAACTCATTGTGGGCGTGCGGGGGAATCCAGTGGGCGAATGTCCAATGGTCCCGAATTGCGTTCCTCGCTCCAACGCTGTAGCCGTAACCAAGAACGGGTCGCATACGAACGGCCTCTAAGCTTGCCTCCCACACTAGAGTTTTGCCATCGAGTGTAGAAAGCGTTTGAGCGCTCTGCCCCCGACTGACGTACTCCATCACACTGCTGCGCAACGAGACTCCAATGAGCAATGCCACAGCCGTCGCGCCGACCGTTCCCCATCTGATCGCTGGCCTTCGGGAAAGTACGATTGCATAGAGAAAAAAGGCCAGAAGAAAACCTACTTCCTGAGTTCGCGCACCCGTGAGAACGATCGTCAGGAGAGCCAGCAGGCAGGCTGTCCATTTTCGCGGTCCCCGCGGAAAGAACAACAGTGCATAGAAGAACGCCACGCTTCCAAAAAGCGCAAGATATCCGGGAGCAACGAGTTGTCCACCCAATCGTTGGGCCGCATCGGGAACGTCCTCTGCCGGTCCGCCATAGACTTGAGCCGGCATGATCGGCAAGAGGATCCACACCATGGCAACCCAAATCCAACTAGAGCGGCCAATTAGCTTGACAACAAGCTCTGTGGCACGTATGGGCGGCGTGCGCGAATAGAGCGCAACAATTAAAACGAAGGCTATGACCCATTGACCTAGTCGGAACAACGACAGGAACAAAGCCATCGAGGTGGGTGGTGTAAGACGGCTCGCCGGTTCGAACACAGTTGCCAGTATGAATACTAGGAGCAAGGCAATCCATAGGCCCGAATCAATACGAATCTTTCGAACTTCGATTGGTCGCCCCTCAAGCAGCAGCAGTACAACAAGCACATAGCCGGTGATGACAGCCTGAGCTACGAGACTTATTGAGGTTAGATTTATAGGGTTGCTTGTGCGCCCCGTTTGATCGAAGTGAACAAAATTCGGAATACCCACGATGTACGCCATCGTGGTCCAATAAAGCAGGGGATATTGTCGCTGCGTCGACGCGACCCAGCGCTTTGTCATAAAGGGCTACCCTGTTCTCTATCTTGCGATTGCAGCATGATAACAGCCCTCGTAAAGTGGATAGAAGTAAGCGCTGTTTCACGTTCTAGCTTCAGCCAGAACAATCCATCAGTGACCGTAAATTACGGCAGCTGCGACACCGGTATTCACGAGACCCGCACCAAGGGTTACCTTCACCTTACTGATCGGCACGTAGATGACGTCCTCAGCCTGGAGGCGAAGTGGAGCTACATTCCCTTTAACCATGTCACGATACGGGATAGGGATTTCCTCAACCTGCCCGTCATCCTTTTTGCGAATCAACCGCATGGAGCCAACGGCGGCTGGCATGGTAGTTCCATAAGCGAGCGCGAGCGCCTGGGTTACGTTCAGGTCTCCGTCCTCTTGCATTAGATACCCTCCAGGCCGATTGACCGCGCCGAGCACGTAGACGATACCGGCCCTTTTTACAGTGACGGTCTCCCCGGGAAGTACAACGGTATCACTGAGAATATGATTATCGACGCTCCGTGAGTAGTGAATCACCTCGGTTCGTGGGGTGACACCTTCCTCGTGCCGGATTTCGATCGTCTTGCCGGCATATTCTGTCTCTCCGCCGGCCATCGCAATGACATCGTCGAGATGCCGGGGAGCCAGCATCTCTATGTGGCCCGGGGAGTGAACCTCTCCAAGAACAGTGATGTCGCGGCCGGCATACTCCTCGACATTGAGGTTGATCTGAGGGTTAACGAGAATCTTGTCATCGCGCAGCGATGCGGCGATCTTTGTGGCAGCTTGAACTAATGTCAAGTCACCAACGTGGACGCTGCCGACCATCGGTATGTTGACGTCGCCAGCTGAGTCAATGCGTAGCTCAAGCGAGTACTCTGGCGTGTCATAAACGTCCATGTTCAACAGGAAACCGGGCGATAGCTGTAGCGTGGAGAAATCTTCCGGTACTGCGGCAAGAGGGCTGAGCCTTCGTCTGGCAGTTGCAGTGTCGTTGCCAGAAAGATCTGGTGGCGTGTCGAAGGTGCTCGCGCCACCGACCTTTGGCGCCTGAGTATACTGCGCGGCGGCAGCCCCAGCAAATGCGAAACTCAGACAAAGTATCGCAGCAATCCTCGAGACGGCCCCTTCTGCGGAAAGTTCATGCAATGGCGGCAATTTGACCTCCTTACTGACCTGGGTAACTGTAGTCGTAAAAACCATCTAACCTCGGGTTACGGACATCGTTGAGAACAAAACTGAGAATCGGCGCATGGGTTCGCTGCATAGCTTGCGCAAGGGCTGAGAGTATCGGGCGAGTTGTGTTTCGGGATCGTACCACCGCAGTAATGGCGCTTACTTTGGTGGCGATGATCGAGGCATCAGTCACGGCAAGAATGGGGGGGCTGTCGATCAGGACATAATCGTACAGACTGGACAATCTCCGAAGTACGGCGTCGAATCCAGGAGACTCGAAAAGTTCCGTTGGTAACTCAGGCTGCGCGCCCGCAGGTAGCAAAGATAGCGTTGGTAGAGACGGGTGCTGAATGATTCCGGAAATCTCGGAAGCTCCAGGTCTGCGGCAAGCTTCACTCAGGCCTGGACCGACGTGACAGGAGAAGAGCCTGTGCAGCCCTGGATTGCGGACGTTACCGTCTATTAAGAGTACTCGGCTCCCCTGTTGAGCAAATGCTACTCCGAGATTGTAGGTTACTGTGGTCTTGCCCGCGGCCTTCATAGCGCTGGTGACCAACATGGTTCTAGCTCGTGTTGGAGAGATTGCTTCCAGGGACTCATCATTCCATACGAAGACGGGAACTCCAATGGCGGCAATGGCTGCAGCTGTGTGGTCCTGCTCGACGAGAGTATCGCTGATTTCCGAGTGCGGATCGGCCAAATTGATCGATGTTCGAAGTGCCCGAAACGCCTCCGAAAATGGCGAGCGAGGGGCGTCAATCAGCTGACTTGCGCCGGATCCTGTTTGCCTCACAAGTGCCTGAAGCCTCGGTATGTAGCCGAGCATGGTGAGGCCCTGGATATCACCCAGATCCAGCGGTGTTCGCACGGTCTCGTCGAGACTTTCTCGAAGGAATGCTGCAGAGATGCCGAAGAAAATTACTAGAGCTGCCATAACCGCAAAATACGCACCCCGCTTAGGTATGTTGGATAAACCGGCGGGAATCGCCTCGGCAACGACATCGATGCGCGTGGCGCGAGTACCCGATGCCAGGGTAGCTGTTTGCAGCTTTGAAAAGAGGCCGTCATACAAAGCTCGATTTGAGAATGCCTCCTGCGCTAGCAACTGGAGCTTCACGCTCTTATCTGCCATCAGATTTTCGGCAGTCTCTTGCTTCGTGAATTGGCCACGAATCGCATCTTCATTGAGCTTCGCGTAGCGATAATTGTTCGATGCTCGCAAGCGGATCCTTTCCAGCTCAGCTTGCATTTGCTGCTTCACCGCTTCGATCTGCTCTTGCAATTGAATAAGGCGCGGATTGTTTGAACCGTACTTCACGATAGAAGCGGCGAGCTGGCGGTCTAAATCGGCTTCCTGTGCACGAAGCGAGCTAACTAAGTTGATGCCTTCAGGGGTAATCGAGCCCGATCCGCCACCATTTCCACTCGACACGCTCATAGGTCCAAGTCCGAGCACGACCTCGGGATCCTGAGACTGAACGAGGTGATAAACCGCCCCAGCGGATACGCGATTTGCCTCAGCTGCATTCAACTCCTGGTTTAGGCTGAAGAGGCGCGCGGTGACTGTGTTCTGTGGAGTCACCGAAACAGTGCTGGTGCCATTGCCATTCGATGATCCTGTCAACTCGATGCCAGCAAGGCCCGTGTTCCGCTCATAATCGGCAAGCCTCTGTTCGGACTGTTCTACTTGTTTCTTGAAATCCCCGAGTTCGTGCTGAAGCCAGGCTGAAGACCGTTCTATGGAGCGCTGTCGGCGCGCCAGAGTATCGTCAATGAACGTGCTTGCGAGGGTGTTTGTAATATTCGCGGCCAGAATCGGATCTGAGCTCTTGTAGGTGATGGTGATCAGACGTGTATCTGATGGAGAGTCCACCTTCAAGCGACGACTGAAGAGACCCAACACGTTGTCGCGCGTGCGTGGCGCCTCGTCGAGCGGCTTATCCTTCTCCGCCGAGTCGACGGCTTTTTTGAACGACGGCTCGTTGAGCAAGTTGAGCTTCTTTATCACGGCTAGCGCGAGACTGCCGTCGGTTTGCAGGATGCTGACGTCTGTTGGAACTTCGTCTTTGATATCGTCCGAAGTCAGCGCGGGTCCGTTTGACTGTGCGGCATCATTATCGCTGGGATCGTCTTTGTTGATCTCAATAATCGTCGTCGCCGAATACGCTTCAATCAGGAAATATACGGCTGTTCCAAGTGCGAACAGAATCGCAGCTGTAATCGTGACAGTTTCCCAGCGCTGACGAAGAATGCGGAGCAGCCCGGACAGTGTTTGGTACTGTGAAGGACCACCAGTGACCGACCTGTCGAGCAGGAATGGATCTTGCGTGGAAATGTATCTCTGACTCGTTACAATCGAATTCTGCTCGGCGTCATTCATTGCTAGACTCCTTGACTTTGCTACTGTTATTCACCATGGGGACTATAACGTCTCGGCTCAGCTTCTTTGCACTCACTTGAAACCCTGGCGGAACAGACGACTTCTCGGTTCTTCAGAAGAATGACACGCAGGCGAGAACGGTGCGAAACCGGAGATCAGGCCTCGATATTGAATTTGCGCAGCCCTAGAAACTGTAGGCCGATATTCCAAATAAACCTCGGGTTGTTAATCAAATAGCGCCTCCATAGGCGGCGTGGTTCCTGTGCCAAGCGATGCAACCATTGAAGGCCAGCCTTTTTCAGCCACATGGGAGCGTCTCTGATTCCACCCGTGTGAATGTCGAACGCAGCACCAACCCCCACCATCAGCTTCACATCCAGTTTGTCTAAGTAGTGCGCCATAAACCGCTCTTGTTTGGGTGTACTCAGGCCGACCCAGAAGAGATCTGGCTTCGTTTCGGCGACGAAGGCGAGTAGTTCGGCTTCTTCGGTCGCGTTCAGAGGACGGAATGGAGGCGTATACGTTCCAACTATCTGAAGTCCCGGACATCTTGTCCGCAATTCCATTGCGAGCCGCGGAGCTACTCCTTGACCGCCGCCATACAGGAAATGTCGATACCCACGCGCAACTGAGAAGCGACACATATCCATCATAAAGTCGGGGCCATAGACTCGACGCATCCTCTTCTGCCCTTGGATGCGGCCGAGCCATACGAGCGGCATGCCATCCGGAGTTGTCATGAAGGATCGATTTAAAATTCCTCGAAATGCCTTATCTGTCTGCGCTTCGATGACGCCGTGAACTCCAGTTACGCACACATATCCTTTCCCGCTTTTCCGAATCAGCGAATCACTCAACCGAACAGCGTCCTGCATATCAATCTCGCTTATCCCGACACCCAGGACGTTGGTTCGAGATGTCGGTCGCGAATCCGATCCCTCGGAATTCTTCTTATCGTCACACCTATTCAACGGGGTTTCCTGTCCAGGCTGTTCACGAGCTGACCGTCATAAACAACCAAGGGAGAGAGTTAGAGTTACTTCCTTCCTCGCGTCCAAGAAAAGCAAGATCGTTACCGCCCGAGGGATCGTCGAATAAACCCAAGGTCAAATCCCCTGAGCATCCCGAGTAGGATTCGACGCTTGGCCTTGTCCTTGACATGAAACGGAGTTGTCGGCATTTTCCCAACCCAGCACCCTCATCGAGTCACGCCGCGCCCGACCCCTTCAACACTGCCGAAACGGTCTGCGCCAGAATTTTTATGTCGAGCCACAGCGACCATTCATCCATATATTGCAGGTCCAGTTTCATCCACTGTTCGAAAGGAATCGAACTGCGACCGTTCACTTGCCACAGACACGTGATACCCGGTCGCACACTAAAACGGCGCCGCTGCCAGTCCTCGCTAAACCCTTCATAGTCTCGGATCGGAAGAGGTCTCGGCCCCACGAGACTCATGTCACCTTTGAGAACGTTGAAAAGCTGCGGCAGTTCGTCGATGCTGGTTCGCCGCAGGACCTTACCGATCGGCGTGATTCGCGGGTCTTTGCTAATCTTAAAAACGGGACCGGAAGCCTCGTTCTGGCCCTCCAGTTCGGCCAACATCTTCTCTGCGTTTGTAATCATAGTTCGAAATTTCACAATTAAAAACCTACGCTTATTCAAACCCATGCGCTCTTGCCAAAAAAGAATTGGTCCGTCCGACGAAAACTTAATCAATAATCCGGCAATCACGAATAAAGGTGCCAGCAACAACAAGAGGGTAGAGGAAAACACGACGTCCAAGATTCGCTTTACCACTAGCGGCCACCAATCGCGAACCCCCGTATAGGTCGCAACGTGATGATCGCCGTCGAATTCTTCCGGGGTTGATCGTGATTTCGTTAGACCAAAAATATCACCGTCAATTCTCATGATGATACCGTGCTCTTCGCACAAAGCGGCTGCCCCAAAGGACCTCTCGTAAAATGAACGCAACGGAAGGTACATGGCGACTTCATCGACTACATTTCGGCGCAGGAATTCAGCCAAACCTGCATAGTCAGACACTAGGGGAAAGCCTGTCTGCTTGAACTCGGACATCCTCTGCCAGTCGTCGTCTACAAATCCCAAGAGACGGTATCCTAGTTCCGGTTTCTTCTGAATTGCGCGGGCAAAGCCGATTGCTCGAGGATTCGTGCCAAGAACGAGCATCTGGCGGAGATTTCTCCCACGCCTCCGCAGGCTGGCCAGCACAGGCCGAAGCGTGAGTCGCGACGTGGCCAACAAAAACGAGCTGAGAACCCAGAAAGACAATAGAAAGCGGGGCGTAAGCATCTTAATTCGAAACAACTCGGCCAGCACAGCCAAGAGGGCGCCCGAAAGCGCGGTAGCCTTCAAAACTTCAATTAGTTCGACGGACCTTGCGGATAATCGCTTTGACTCATATAGGCCACAGAGAGAAAAAATTATGTGCCACATCAGTAGGATGGAACCGAAAGCGGCACAATTCGAGAGCTTGACTCGGACAGAAAGGAACTGCTCGAGACTATCTCGCTGATCCCAATGCACGACCAGTATGGTCGCCAGCCCGAAGGATAAAATCAGCTGAAAAATGTCGAATAATTTAAGCCCGCTTAAAAAGAAACGGCGCTTGGCTTCGTTCATTGGAAGAGTCCCCAAAACATGGCTTTAAATTGATTGTTTGGTGCAAGCTACGCGTGAGGGTGAGTTAATCTTGAAGACTTCCTTTTCGGAAATCTATTGTCTGATGAGAATTAGGTTGTCTACGACTGTTCCAGCAAGACTCGGGATTTGGGCTAATTATATTGGCTCGACTCTGAAGCCCGCGACACGAATTGCGAGTGCTCGTTGAATGAGCTGGATGGATACGAGCAGGCTTAAGTCGCCTTTTTTTTCTAGTAGAGTTCCTTCCACGCCGTCGAGGCTGCCGCCTCGTATTCGGACGCGCTTGCCAACGGTAAGGTGCGGATGAGGTTGAAACGCGATTTCGCTTGCAAGTAGCGAGCGCACAGATTCGATTTGCACTTGGGGAATCGAAACGCCTATGCCGCGCACTCCCACAAATCCTGTCACGCCGTTTGTGCGCAACACTCCAATTCGCGCATTCGATGACTTATCGATTCGTACGAAAACGTAGCTAGGAAACAAAGGCAGTTGAATCTCGGTGCGCCGGTCACTCCATTTGCGCTTGGACGACAGGAGAGGAAGAAACACCTCAATTTCCTTACTTTGAAATTCGACCGCGACCTTTTTTTCGTAGCGCGGCCACGTTTGAATTGCGAACCAGGACAGAGAGGCGCAGCCGGTTTCTTGCGACGGATACGCCGGGCTGTTAGAAACAACATGTGCTAAATTGAGCATAGCTCCGCTAAACCCGGTCACATTCCGAGCGACCCGAGTGTTGAGGATTTCTGGCCGCCTCGCTTATCGGCTTTTAAAAAATTCCCGAGGCATGGCGCGCCGAAACTAGTCGCCCGGCGTCTGCTAACACCGCTCTACAATCTGTGGTAAATCGACTCTGGTATGGGGAACGTACGCTTGTTCAGCACCGCGCCGAGCACTTGAATGTTGGCTGCGCGCAAGTTCTCCATTACCCTGAGAGCCGCTTCTTTTCGAGTCGAGTTCGCTTCCAAAACCAAGACCAAACCATCTGTAAGTCGGCCCAGAGCTGTGGCGTCCGCATATCGAGTGAGAGAGGGCGCATCAACGAGCAAATAGTCGAATTCCGCCCGCAGCTCTTCGAAGCGGGCCTTCAGGCGGTCACTATTTAGGAGACTGGGCGAGCCAGGGGAGAGCGAGCCGCACGACAGTAACCAGACGTTGTCAATGTCGATGGGCCTAGCGAAAGACCGAATAGGGCCCTCCTGAAGCAACGCATCGGTTAGGCCATGATGATTCGTCGTTCCGAGCGCACCTGGAAGCGACGGTGATCTGAGATTCGCTTCCACTAAGCAAATGGATCCACTTACGGTACTTCTCAACGTCTCGGCAACCAGCAGACAGATTTGACTACACCCTGCACCCTCGTCGATGCCAGCAAATAAAACCGCACGCGGAGCCTTTTGGTCCGACGACAGGAATATCCGCTGTACGAGCCTCAATGCCCCTTCGCGAGCAACTTGACCCAAATCAAAACGAGTTCCATTCTGGTGGGCTTTCTCGTCTACCTGCGTCACCACGCGCCTTGGTCGGGGCATCGAAGTTGCTTTTAGGTCCCGGCCGATTTGCTGCATTAACTCAAAGTTCCTGCTCATTCTTTCCCCACCTCCTGCGGGAGGGAAGAAAACTTTGGGGAGGCCGGGGTCTGGTCGTATACCGGTGACCTCGGAGCTGAAGGCATGAGAATCTGCTCGCCGACGCGAATGTGGCCGGGATCGCCCAGCCTCGGATTGAGGTTACGGACTTCTGCGAGAATCTGCGGATCGTATCGGCCCAAAGTCTCGACGCAGATTTGGATAAGCGTTTGCCCCCGCGAGACGCGGATTGACCCTGGCTGCTGTTTAACCGAAGAGCTTTCGACCTCAGGTTTCGTGAGGTTCTGTATAGCAGGAAGTTGTTGTGCCGCTGAATTGTGAATGGCTTCGACGGTATTTGGAGCCGGTACCTCACCTTTGTTGACGCCAGTACCCGCGGCCAATACGAGCACCGCGGTGACAGCAACTCTGGGGGCCCAACTTTGAAACCATCGTCGTGTGTTATCGGTAAGCCGTTGTGGGGCGGAGGTAACCTGGATCGGTCCTTCCTTAGGCGCCCCCGTTACAGCCGACGGCTTTTCAATTAGTGAGTCCAGATCAAGGTCGGCGAGCGCTTCCACCACAGTGGCACGCTCGATCGTCCTCTGTTTCAAGGCGCATGCGAGTGACATTGCGTTGAAACAGATGTTATTGATCCGACGAGGAATCCCTTCGCTGTATTCGGCAATCGCGGCTCTCGCTCCCGCTGTGAACAAACTCGGACTTTCGCACCCCGCTACCCAAAGCCTGTGGTTAATGTATGAAGAAGTTTCTTCATGATTGAGAGGTTCAATCCGCATTACCATCGAAATTCGCTGTCGAAGCTGTGTCAGGGAGGGACGAGCCAGCTTCTCAGCGAGCCCTGGCTGGCCGGCAATAACAATTAGCATAAGCTTCTTCCAGGGAGTCTCGAAATTTGAGAGCAAGCGTACAGACTCAAGCGTCTGTTCGTCCAAATTCTGGGCTTCATCAATCACAAGAACGAAACGTCGTCCACGGTTCATTTCTTCTGTAAGGATTTTGTTGAGACTGTCGTGCATCGCCGGCAAATCATTACTCGGCGCATCAACACCCAGATCCAAAAGAATGTGACGAATCAACTCCCGTGAATCGCAGTCAGTACGAAAAACATAGGCGGTCCGGGTTTTGCCGCGCAACCATTCGAGATAGTCGTAGAGCAAGGTGGTCTTGCCCATGCCGGGTTTCGCAATAAGTGCCAGGAAACCCCGATTGCTCTCCGTCCCATAGGCGAGAGAAGCCATTGCTTCACGATGTTGTTGACCCATGTAAAGGAAACGAGGATCAGGAGTGACCCCGAACGGTTCCTCGGCGAGATTGAAGTAATTTAGAAACATTTATACGGTCATCCCTGCAATCCTGAATTTGTCCTCTCCTCCACCAACATCGTCCGCCCTACACACAATCAAAATGTGTTTGCATATAACCCTGATCCGAAACTGTAAGGCACATATTTGCGGAAATTAGCGATGAACTTTTCTGGCACGAATATCATGTCGCCAGACGACAACTGCGCGTCCTCGTTCACGTTCTTCCCATGCAAGATATCGTTGAGCTTGAGCTCTTTGACTTCGACCCAATTGGTCGAAACGCGGTGGTACAGAAACACCTGTGTCTTTGCCGTGGGTGCGAATCCACCTGCAATTGCGATTGCTTCCGAGACGGTCGTGTCATGCCGCAGATCGAACTGTCCCGGCTTTCCCACTTGGCCGGAAACCAGGAAGAAGGGTCTTTGAAAATCCACTAGATCGACGTTAATAATTGGATCGTGAAGCGTGCCGGCGTAGGCCTTTTTCAAGGCTTCAACAATCTCGGGGACCGTCATCCCCTGGACATAGATACTGTCTACACCGCCTTGTAGGTTGATATACCCGTCTGGTTGAACCATCAATGTCGGTTGGTCGAACTCCGGGGAGAGGGGAAACGAAATCGACAGCGTGTCAGCCGCGGCTACTTTGTAGCGCGGGTTTCTCCGCTGTAGGTCAGTCTGATCTGAGGTCGTGTTGCTGGAGACTTCCGCTTTTGTGGGAGTCGTTGATGGCTGTGGTACCGCGTCGCTCTGTTGACCAAAAAGGCCAGCTGGCGCAACAGCGAGAGCAACCAAGAACCACGAGGCCAACAACCCCACTCGGTATGTTGATCTTTCCATTTTTGCCGTCCTAAATGCCGAATTGAGCCGACATGCTAGTGCATCCTTCTCGGATTCACGACAGTGGGTCCGCTCGCAGCCTCTGTCTGAAATGCGACGGTAGCCGCGAACCCCTTCGGGACTCCTGCCTTATCAACCCGTATCACAGTGCCCTCGCCGTGTAGTTTCACCGCGGCGCCACCCGCCTCCAATGACGGCAGGTAAACATCCATATCGAGATGAGCGCCACGCTGCGGTACAATTTCCCCGGTCACGAACACTCCTCGGTCGCTTATGTCTCGAATCGTCCCTTTTCCTTGTTGCAGCTGCCCGTCTGGGCGCTCCCACAAAAAGGAAACAGGGGCCTGAAGTCGATACCGCCGAGACTTTCTAGGTTCCACCGCAATACCAAATAGGCTCGACACGCTCACGACGATCCCTCGCCAAGAACAAGCATTCCCCCGTAACGCGATCAGAGTAGGCGCGATCAAACACAGCGACAAGAGACACTTCGTTTGGATGACGTGCCTCTCTAGCTCCCAAATACCGCACGTCACGTGACCCGGAGTGGAAAAGTGCCGGAATGTTTAGCGGGGATTCATACGTTAGAGAGACTATTTGTTCGTATCGAGCAGGCGTAGATGCAAAAGGCCCTGAGAAGAATCACCCATAGGAGTTTCCAGTACGAGTGCATCGAGGAAGATGAATAGAAATCATTCAAAAATGTAGGTTGACACGGAAGTTATCAGACCGTAGCCTATGGTTGTATTTGAAAAGTCCCCAGCCCGCCACGAAACCTCAACCTCAGGTTATTTTGCGCCTGCTGGTGCCCTATGCGAACTGCAAGTGATTTACCGCACAATCCAGTGACCTTAGCCATAGCTGACGTCAATCTGATGGCCGCTAGTTTATTGAGCGATCAGTTTAAGCGTTATGGTGACGTTTCTGTAGTGTCATGCTCCGTTAACAAAGCTTCATTGCTTAAGGCAGTGCGCGAGACGAAGCCAGATGTCGCTATCATCGGAGTAGACCTGCAAGACGGGCTCCTGACCGGCCTTGATGCGGTGAGAGAAGTCCGTGAGGCCCATCCCGATTTGCGACCTGTTCTCTTATTCGACAGGCCTGAGCCGCAAGTTGTCGTCGAGGGCCTGCGAGCGGGCGCACGAGGAGTGTTTTCGCGGTGTGACTTCCATCTCGCTGCGCTCCGCAAGTGCGTGCATAGAGTATTTGAGGGGCAACTATGGATAGGCACGACCGAAATGGAATATCTTCTCGACGCTTTGATCCAGGCGCGACCGCTGCGCGTCGTAAGTCCAGAGGGACTGAATCTCCTCAGTAAACGCGAAGAAGAGGTCATGCGTCTGGTCGCCGAGGGTCTGGGAAACCGCGATATCGCGGAGCAGATGAGCCTCAGCGAGCACACCGTAAAAAACTACCTGTTCCGCATCTTCGACAAATTGGGAATTTCGAATCGCGTCGAGCTCGTCCTGTATGCAGTGAGCAATCCCCAGGGGAACGCTCTGGCAGCTTCAGAGCCGCAGCAAGAGAAACCCACCGGGAAGGCTCTCGGACAAAGCGCGTAGGGTCCGGTCTCTCTTCTCGTGAAGGTTTAGCTGTAAGAGAAGGGAAGTGGCCCTTGCGCCGAGCGGGATTCCCCAGCGCAGCCGAGTTTGGAGTGATTGCCGATATCGACCTGCGGTCTGGGGTGCAGAATCCTCGTCTATGAAATCTACGAAACCTGATGGCAAACCAGAAGGACGAAGGTATGTTGATATAAGCTGAATGGGGTCGATCGATTTAATGAGTTTGACCCTACAAACACCAGCCTGCTATTTTGAAATGTGTTTGAATCGAGCGAGTGAGCATTTATGGTATCAGAATGCACGAATCCAGACTGCACGGCTAGGTTCAGCTTTAAGGAAGGTCAGCTCCTTCGTTTTCAAGCAGACCGCTTGGAAAGCCCGGCCGCACGTGCAAACGCAAAACCTGTGCGCCACTTCTGGCTTTGCAAGAGTTGTTCTGAGACCTACCGGCTTGAGTACCACCGAGACCGCGGTCTACTACTCCTCGCCCACAGTCCCCACTTATTGGCCGCCAAGCGTAAATCTCGTCTGATTGCAGCCGCATGAAAACGAGATGTGACGCCGCCAAGCGGTGGCAGGAGAAGGACTAGCCCCCCGAGGACGCTGACGACCGAAGAGTTTCAGAAATTTGCCCCCCTCTGCCCATGGGCGCATGGCTAGGAAATCCTCCAAAGAATGACCCCTCGGGAAGGCTGCTGATTCAAGTCCGCTTCGTCTTGAAATTACGTCCGAATGTAGTGGAATCGGCCATCTGAGCACGACGTCGCGAGCCCTTTGATTGGTGATTTTGTGTTGGTTCAGCCGGAAATGGAATGAGGGCGCTTTCCGTTAGTGAGTAATCCGCCCCTTTGGGGCAAGGTCATTGTAGCTCCAGCACGTCCGTCCGGGGGATAACTTACGAGTTGGCCGTTTCTCGGGAGTTGGCGCGGCAACCGAAGGTTCTGGATCGCATATTCTCGCCGTGGTCGGAGTATTTCCGCACCAGGAGTGCCGATTCCGGGAAAAAAGGTGCGGTACTGGAACTTCGTACTGGCACTCATGAACCGCATACCAATGCGTTTCTAAGTCATTCTAAACGAATGGATTCTTCGGGATTTGCTGGGAGGCGATTCTGCGGTCCGAGCGGCGTCGTAATTGCAGAGCAGTAGGGGTAATGAACGCGCCAGTTGTCGACTGGCTGATATGTTCGTGCTCGCTCAAATTACGGTGAAAAGGAGATCCTGTGAAAAAGTACGTGAAGCCCACACTGAAGGAACTTGGTCTGCTGCGGATGGTTACTAAATTTTCGGTTATGTACTGCGATTAACTGGAACTCGGTTCGGCACACGGGCGGCCATCGACAGGTGGCTGCCTTGTTTTCTAGAGAATATAGCGACCTGCAATTGTGAAGCGGCTCGTGTACGTCGGCCCGGAGCCTAAAGACTTCCGCCGATCAATTTAGGGGTGCGGTCATGGAAAGCCACTTCCATCAATGCCCATGCGGTGCGATGTGGAGCCATCCAAATGGAATGGCCAAGAATGTTGAGGCCCATACCTGCCCGCAATGCGCAAGCGCACTTCCGACTCCCTGGGTGCAACGGAACGCGGATGGCTCCATAAGATTTGGGGAACCCGCGAAGTCGGCGCAAACCGTTTTGCGTTCCGGTTGGAAAGGCCTAGCAAATCACGTATTTTCGTGGTGGTCAGAGCATTCCAAGCATTCTGCCGTGGTTTGAGCGGATAGCGTACGAATCGTCGGCAAACCGGAAGTAATCCGTTTCATCCGTCATGCGGCCTGTTGGCGGCGATTCTTCCGCTCTTGCCTCGCCGCTTCCAACTTCCGATCCCGCTCGGCCTGAATCTCCTGCTGATGCCCGGCGAGTATGTCCTTTGGCGTGATGTAACCGATGGCGCTGTTCAAACGCACATTGTTGTAATGCTCCACGTAACCCTCGACCAGACGCCGCGCATCTTCGAGCGACAACGGCGTGCCGGGACGGATGTACTCCCCTTTGAGTGATTTGTGCCAGCGTTCGATCTTTCCGTTCGATTGAGGGTAATACGGTGATGTCCTGACGTGCGTCATGCCCGAAATCCGAATGAACTCCTTGAAGTCCTTGGCGATGAACTGTGGTCCGTTATCGGAAATGATTCGCGGTTTAGCGCCCGGATACAGTTCTTTGGCCCGTTCCAGAACGATCTCAATGTCAGCCTCGGTCATTGATTCCCGCAGATCCCAATGAACCAGGAAACGGCTGTAGCCGTCCAGGATGCTGCACAGGTAGTAGAACGTCGCGCAAACGTTCAGGTACGAAACATCGATATGCCAATGCTGGTGCGGCTGCGGCGGTTGTTCAAAGCCGGTCCCTTTCTTCGAGGGCTTCCCGTTCCACTTCCGCAGCAGTCCCGCTCGACTCAGCACGCGCCACACGCTGGCCGGACTCACCGCCACGATGTCGGCGTCGAGCATCATGAAGGTCAGCCGCCGATAGCCTTCCAGCGGATTCACCTGGTGGAACGCAATGATCGCCTGCTTCTCCCAATCCTCCAGCCAAAAATCCCGGGGAACCCAGCCGTTATGCTCATTGACCTTGCCGTACCGCTCGCGCCAGCCGTAGAACTTGCTGGCCGTGATGTCGAGCCACCCGATGAACCGCCCGGCGCCGATCTCGGTCTTCTCCGACCAGTGCCGGACGAAATCTACGATCTGATCCCGCGTATCGTGCGGAACCCAGACCCCGGTCAGAGTTCCCCAACTCTTTTTTTTAGGGCAACATGTTCCGCCATCAGTTCGGCCAAAACCTCATCCTTCGTCTGGATCTTCTTCTCCAGGTAGGCGATTCGTTCCTGTTCAGGCTGATGGCGGGTCCGTCCTCTTTGCTGGAAAGCGGCGGCCCCGTTCTCGAAGAACTCCTTCTGCCAACGGTAGAACACCGTCGGCTGGAGTCCCCGTTCGTCACACAGATCCGAGATCGGCACTCCTTCCACCAAATGCCTCTTCAGAATGGCGACCTTCTCTTCCGCCGTGTAGTGCTTCCGTTGCTTTTTCATGTGTTCGCTCCGTTATCTTAACGG